>FWPU01000923.1_pt1 | contig 92465 bp, 75 predicted proteins | sample 2228361 | NCBI WGS metagenome assembly FWPU01 (sample SAMEA103939777, study PRJEB20133) | metagenome
GCTCAGGGAGAGGGGGGTATGTGGCTGACGCTGCGATACACCGGTTCTGCTGACGCGCCGCAACGCCAGATTCTGACCCCCTTCCCTGGCAGGAGAAAGGGTAGGGGGGTGGGGTATGCGGGACCCAGGGGTTGCACCCCCCAAAAACCCTACACTTGAGAGGGAGCGGGGGGGCGGTTCGCACCTTATCAACTCAAGGTTGGCGGTTGTGGCAAGAACGTTCCGTCGCCGCGTAAAACCTTGACGGGTTGTACCAATCTGGCAGCCTGTCAGCCTGCCAATGGTCCTCCGTTCCACCCCCCTTCAATCCCCCCCACAACGTGGGGGGACGGGGGGATCGGGGGGGCGGTGGGTCAACCGATGCTACGAAATCTGGAAGGACAAGCCCAATCCGTTGAGGATTGGGTAGCTGACATTTCTTCCGCACTGGCGGGTTGATTTCAACCTGTATGATAATAAGGACGCATTCCTGTTCCCCGAACCGGTGCGCGACCCGCAGGGGCGTCCGGCGCTGGCGCTGATCCATCGTCCGGCGCACATGCAGGGTGGCATGCCGGTCGTTCCCGATGGTATTGTTGAGTCGCGCGCCAGCATCTGGATATCGTACTGCCCACTTGATCGGGTGCAGGCAGATCTGGCAGAACTGCTGATCTGGCACGATCATCATTTTGTTACAGGTCCACAGGCGTCCTGGGAAGAGGTCAAGATCGGCGGCGGCGCACCGCCAGTCCGAACGCCGTATGGGTGGATGATGCTCTATCACGGCGTTTCGGGGCGGATTATCGAGCAGACGGATCACCAACCGTTTGTGCGATACTGTGCGGGCATCATGATCCTCGACGCCGATGATCCGCGTCGGGTGGCGTATCGCTCACCGGAGCCGCTCCTGGCGCCAGAGATCGAAGAAGAGCGCACGGGCGTCGTGCCGAATGTGGTCTTTCCTACTGCTGTCGATCCGCGTGCGGATGGCACATATGACGTATACTACGGCATGGGCGATGCGGCTATTGGTGTAGCGCGTCTGGCATTGCACGCGATGTAGCAACCCATGAACATTGCTCTCGATCTGCGCTTTATCAGCGATCACTTTCCGGGGATCGGGCGTTACACATTCAGCCTGGCATCGGCATTTACGACTCTCGATGTGTCGCACAGGTTCCTGTTCGTTACGACGGCGGAAGGGCGTTATCGCCGTTCGACTGCAAATACCCGTTACGATCTGACGATCCTGCTTCGTTCGCCGCGGGTGCGGGCGCTCGCGGCGCCTCCGCCGTTCAGCCTTGCCGGGCAGATCGCGCTGCCGGCGCTGTTGCGCCTGGTGAGCGTCGATGTCTACCACTCGCCCTATTATGTGTTTCCCTACGCCGGTCTCTCCTGCCCTGCGGTTGTGACGCTGTACGATATCATCCCACGTCTCTTTCCACATGAGTCGTCGCTGCGCGCGCGCCTGTTCTTTGACCTGTCGGTACGCATGGCACTCCGCTCGACACAGCGGATCATTACGTCATCATGGCGTTCGCGTGACGATATTGCACGTGTCTACGGCGTGCCAGCCTCGCGGATCGATGTGGTGTACGGCGCGACAGACGAACGCTTCCGCCCCACAGAACCGGAGTCTGTGGCAGCGGTGCGGGCGCGGTATCGCCTGCCGGAGACGTTTGCGCTCTGTGTGACATCCGACAAGCCGCACAAGAACGTTGATACTCTGGTGGAAGCGTGGCGGCTGTTGACGACTGGCCGCCGGAAGGAAGCGCCCTGGTTGATACTGGCCGGTCATCGTCGGCGTGGGTTGCTGACGTTCGACCACCCGCACATCCGTGACCTGGGACCGATCGCGGAAGCCGATCTGCCGGCGCTCTACGCCAGCGCGACACTCTTCGTCTATCCGTCGCGTTATGAGGGGTTCGGGTTGCCGCCGCTGGAAGCGATGGCGTGCGGTACACCGGTGATCTGCAGCCGCGCCGGAAGTCTGCCGGAGGTTGCTGGCGATGCAGCGCTGCTGGTAGACCCTGACGATCCGCAGGCGCTGGCGGCAGCCATTGATCGGGTGCTTGCAGACCCGGCGCTACGCACATCGATGCGCACTGCCAGCCTCGAACGTGCAGCATCCTTTTCCTGGCGTCGCGCAGCACAAGAGACGCTGGCAGTCTATGAACGGGTTCTTGGGTGTTGATTTGTTGATTTGTTGATTTTTTAGTTCTCAATTTCTGGTTTTTGATTGTTGATTTTGGTTCTTTTTTATTCTTAGTTTCTGGATCTCTTTTCTTATTTTGGTTCTTAGTTCGATGTTCTCTTTTTCTGGTTCTCTTTTTTGGTTCCTGGTTCTTGATTCTCATCCTCCACATCCCCGACACTCAGAAAGGTCGAAGACCATGGGCATCGCTGATTTGCGCAAAGAGTATACCCGGCACGGGTTGAGCGAAACCGATGTCGATCCCGATCCGTTGCGACAGTTTCAGTGCTGGTTCGACCAGGCGGTTGAGGCGGGATTGATCGAACCCAACGCCATGACACTGGCGACCGCCGCGCCTGACGGCAGACCATCGGCGCGGATGGTGTTGCTCAAGGGCGTCGATGGCGGCGGGTTCGTCTTTTTCACCAATTATGAGAGCCGGAAGGGCACGGAACTGACGGCAAACCCCTGGGCGGCGCTGGTCTTTTACTGGCCCGAACTGGAGCGCCAGGTTCGTATCGAGGGATGTGTCGAGCGCATCGCTCCCGACGAGTCCGACGCCTACTTCGCCTCTCGTCCCAACGGCAGCCGCATTGGCGCCTGGGCATCGCGTCAGAGCAGCGTGATCGGCAGCCGCGCCGAACTGGAACAGCGCGTTGCCGAACTGGAACAGTTCTACGCCGGTCGCGAGGTTCCGCGTCCGCCATTCTGGGGTGGTTTCCGCGTCATTCCCGATACTATCGAGTTCTGGCAGGGACGCCCGAATCGTTTACATGACCGTCTGCGTTACTGGCGTGACAGCAGTCGGTGGATTATCGAACGTCTGTCGCCATAACAAAGGAGCATCCCAATGAACCCAATCCTCGAACGTCTTGGCTTTGGCGCCGATGATCGGGTAGTGATCATCCACGCCGACGATTTCGGCATGTGTCAGGCGACTATTCCAGCTGTTGCGGAACTTTTCGATGCCGGACTGGTTTCCTCGACAGCAACCATGGTTCCCTGCCCCTGGTTTCCAGCCGTTGCCGCTTATGCTCGCGCAACGCCAACCGCCGACATCGGCGTTCATGCAACGCTCACCTGTGAGTGGGATGTGTACCGCTGGGGTCCGCTCAGCACCCGTGATCCGGCTTCGGGGCTGCTGGACGAAGAGGGGTACTTTCATCGCACAACTCCCGCCGTTCAGACCCAGGCCGACCCTGTCGCTGTTGCTGCAGAACTGAACGCTCAACTCGACAAAGCGCTTGCAAGCGGCATCGATGTCACCCATATCGACTCACACATGGGATCGGTGTTTGCGCCTCGTATGATGCCGGCGTACCTTTCTGCCGCCGGACGCGCGCGTGTGCCGCCGCTGGTCCCGCGTGTGAGCGAAGAGCGTCTGCGGGAAATGGGCATGCCAGACGAGATGATCACCTTTGCCCACGATACGGTCGGACAGCTGGAAGCACAGGGAGTTGTGATCATGGATCATTTGATCGGCATGCCGCTCGATCAACATGAAGACCGCATAGCGACAGCCAGACAGCTCCTCAATTCGATACCGCCAGGGCTGACGTATTTCATCATCCACCCGGCGATCGATACGCCAGAGTTGCGCGCGATTGCGGGTGACTGGCGCGCGCGGGTGGCGGATTATGAGGCGTTCTGCAGCGCCGAGTTGCGTACCTGGGTGCGAAATCAGGGCATTCAGGTCATCGGCTGGCGCCCGATACGTGACGCACTGCGTGGAGTGTAGGTCCACCAGGCGCCGATAGTCCGATTATTCAGAGCCGTTTACGGAAGTGTGCCGGTGAACTGCCTGTGCTCCCGGCAATCTGTGTCCTGCAGACGCCGTTTACAGACGTTGCGGATCGATGCCCAGTTCACGTAGTTTCGCCCAGGCGGCTTCGCGCGCTGCGCGTTCAGCCTCTGCTTCAGTTGGCGCGATGCGTCCATCAGCAAGGACAAGGCGCAGGAGCGGACCGTCGGGCATACACCAGCATCCCAGTTCATCACTCCAGATACGTCCCTGCTCGTCTGCACGCACTTCGGTTGCCTGACCTCCAGTACAGCGCCAGACGCGCAACCGCCCTGTTTCTGCAGGCAGATACGGTGGATCGTTGGGATCATAGGCGATATATTCGTGTACGCCCAGTATTGCGTATCGCGCCGGTTTCTCTTCGATATCCGCCTTCCATGTCTCTTCGGAACTGAACTCAAACACCACCTGCGGCGGTGGGCGGTCTGGCTCATACAATCGCCAGCTGCGAAATTCGCGCGCCGCAGGATTGGGAACAGTCACTCCCTTGAACACAGCGATATCCGGCGTCAGCGGATATTCATAGCGGCGGCGGCGCTGATAGATGTTCAGGTTGCTGATAATGAAACAGTTTCTGTCACGAAACAGCCAGGTGAGAACACTCAGCAGATAATGGATCAGGGTTGATTGTGCTGCACTCCCACCCATCAAGTCCTCTTTCGTGGGATGCAGATCGTAGTAGTGAACAAATGTGCGTTTCGCGACCGGATGCGCACCTGTTACTGCTACCGGTGGTTCTTTCACTTTCATGATCATCCTCTATTCAGGCGCATATCAGTCTCTCACGCGGCTGTACTGCACTCTGCCATGATACAACAGTGGCAGCGTACTGGCTATGTGCATCTCAGACCTCTTATACCATTTTAGATTTTAGATTTTAGATTGCTACGCCAGGCGTCACGATTGCGACTCCCGCCATGGGCGCGTCCCGACCGCAAGGGTCTGGAACGTGGGAACGTGGAACGACGTGGAAACGTGGAACGTGGGAACGTGCAAACGTTCAACGTGCAAACGTGCCATCTCGCAACGGGCGGGACAGACGCACGCCTCATTCGTTTATTCGTTGCCCATTCGTTGACAGCGGCGCTCTGGAATGTGGGAACGCAGAACATGGGAAACAACCGACCCTTGAGGTCTTGCGTCACGGAGCGTGGGCTGCAGCGGAACTGTGCCCGCGCCCCGAGCGCTGCCCCTGCCATGGGCGCGTCCCGACCGCAAGGGTCTGGAACGTGGGAACGTGGAACGACGTGGAAACGTGGAACGTGGAACGTGCAACGTGCAAACGTTCAACGTGCAAACGTGCCATCTCGCGACGGACGGGGCAGGCGCGCGCCACATTCGTGTATTCGTTGCCCATTCGTTGACAGAGGTGTCATACCAATTGGAATTGAACAAGCCGTATGCGCAATCTCACCAGCGCGCACTGTAATGCCATCACAGCAATCTCCAATCCAAAATCTACAATCTAAAATGGCATCAGTCGGGCATTGTGCGGTCATTGCGGCGGCGCGACGCTGCATTACGCTTCATCCGCCCGCGAACATAGCCGCCACGGAATGCCAGCGCCGCCAGAAACGCGACCAGAATGAAAATAATGAGCGCCTCACCCCAGCCAATGGTCATGATGTTGCTTTTTAAGCGCTTGCAGATGGCGTAAAACCATTTCCCGGACGAATAGCATGTCGTTCCATCAACTCAATCGACTCACGGGCGCGCCAGCAGGCGACGAAATGCCCATCACCACAATCCTCAAAGGGTGGCTCTTCGACTTTGCAGCGGTCGATAGCAATCGGGCAGCGGGTATGGAAATGGCACCCTGGCGGCGGGTTGATTGGACTGGGCACATCGCCTTCGAGGATGATGCGCTGCCGCTTGCGCTCGACGGCGGGGTCAGGAATGGGCGCGGCCGACAGGAGCGCCTGTGTGTAGGGGTGCATCGGCATCGCATAGAGTTTCTTCCCTTCTGCCAGTTCGACGACCTTTCCCAGGTACATCACCGCTACCCGATCGCTGATATGCTTCACCACCGCCAGACCGTGCGCGATGAACAGATAGGTGAGACCCAGGCGATGCTGAAGGTCTTCGAGCAGATTGAGCACCTGCGCCTGGATCGACACGTCGAGCGCCGACACCGGCTCATCACATACGACAAACTCCGGTTCGACCGCCAGCGCGCGCGCAATGCCGATACGCTGACGCTGCCCGCCGGAGAACTCATGGGGATAGCGATTAATGAAGTACGGGTTGAGCCCGACAAGTTCGAGCAATTCCTGTACCCGTTCACGAATGGCGGCTTTCCCCTGGCGCAAACCATGGACCGCGATTGGCTCGCCGATAATGTCGCCGACCGTCATACGCGGGTTGAGCGACGCATAGGGGTCCTGAAAGATCATCTGCACCTTGCGGCGCATACGGCGCAATTCCTCGCCTTTGAGGCGGGTCAGGTCGGCGCCGCGGAACAGCACCTCGCCAGCGGTCGGTCTGTACAATTGCAGAATAGCGCGCCCTGTGGTGGATTTGCCACAGCCGCTTTCACCCACAAGCCCGAGCGTTTCGCCGCGCTTGATTGAGAACGTAATTCCATCGACCGCTTTGACATAGCCAACGGTGCGCTTGATGATTGCACCCTTCATGACCGGGAAATGCATCTTCAGGTTGCGCACCTGGATCAGATCAGTCGAAGCCTCACTCATTCGTCTCACTCCTCATTCATTTCATTGCTGGAACTATGCTGGAACTTCATCGCCGGTGGTGGGGAGTGGGGTTTCGAGCGTAATATCGAACAGACAGGCGGCTTTGTGACCGGGAACGATCTCGCGCAGCGGAGGAACCTGCTGGTCGCACTTGCCGGGAATAAAATAATCGCAGCGCGGGCTGAACGGACAGATCTGCGGCAGATTGATCAGGTCCGGCGGCAGGCCGCGGATCGGCGTCAGTTTCCGCCCCTCCTCTTCATCGAGACGCGGGATCGAGCGCAGCAAACCGATCGTGTAGGGCATCCGCGGACGGGCAAAAATCTCCTCCGTCGGTCCCTCTTCCACGATACGTCCGGCATACATGACCACCACACGGTCAGCCATACCGGCCACCACCCCCAGGTCGTGGGTGATGATGATGACTGCTGTTCCGAGTTCGTGCTGCAACCGCTGAATGAGTTCGAGGATCTGCGCCTGAATCGTCACATCGAGCGCGGTCGTCGGCTCATCGGCGATCAGCAACTCCGGATTGCACGAAAGCGCCATTGCAATCATGACGCGCTGCCGCATACCGCCGGAGAACTGGTGCGGATAGTCATCGAGGCGGCGTTCGGCGCTGGGAATACCAACCATCTTCAACAGTTCGACTGCGCGATTGCGCGCCTCGCGGGGGGAAAGTTTCATATGGAGTTCGAGCGACTCAGTGATCTGTCGCCCGATCGTCAGCACCGGATTGAGCGATGTCATCGGGTCCTGGAAGATCATCGCAATCCGATTACCGCGAATGTGGCGCATCTCCTCATCGGTATAGTCGAGCAGATTTTCATTATCAAAGATAATCTCTCCGCCGACAATTTTACCAGGCGGGTTCGGTATGAGGCGCATAATCGAGAGCGATGTGACGCTCTTTCCTGAACCGCTCTCACCGACGATGCCGAGAGTCTCACCGCGATCAACCTGGAAGGACACATTGTTGACAGCTTTGACGACCCCGTCCTGCGTTTTGAAATGAGTCTCGAGATTTCTGACGACGAGCAGCGGTTGTGACATGGGCGCCCTCCGTTATGGTGAAACGTCGTGAGCGAAGTGACATGCCGACCAGTGACCTGGATCTTTTTCCTCGAAGGGAGGTTCAACCTCGCGGCAAATATCGCGCGCCATCCAGCAGCGCGGGTGGAAACGGCATCCCTTTGGCGGATTGATCGGGCTGGGAACATCACCCTGCAGAATAATCCGCTCGCGCCGGATGTTCGGATTCGGGATTGGAATGGCGGAAATCAGCGCTTTTGTGTACGGATGCAGCGGACGGCGAAAGAGTTCAGCCCGGTCGGCAAGTTCGACCATCTTGCCCAGGTACATCACCCCCACGCGGTTGCTGATATGCTCAACAACGCTGAGGTTATGCGCAATGAACAGGTAGGTCAGCCCGAATTCCTGTTGCAGATTGCGCAACAAATTAAGCACCTGCGACTGGATCGACACATCGAGCGCCGATACCGGCTCGTCGCACACAATCAGTTTCGGGTTCATGACCAGCGCGCGCGCAATACCGATACGCTGACGCTGCCCGCCGGAGAATTCGTGCGGGAAGCGTTCCATATGGCTCGGATGCATGCCGACTTTCCCCAGCACTTCGCGCACCCGTTCGATACGCTCGGCTTTACTGCCGATGCCGTGGATGGTCAGCCCTTCGGCAACACTTTCACCAATCGTCATACGCGGATCGAGCGAGGCATACGGGTCCTGAAAGACGATCTGCATATCGCGGCGCAGCGCCTTCAACTGGCTGCCGGACGCCGCGAGCACATCCTTGCCATCGAAAATGATCTCACCATCGGTCGCTTTTTCGAGGCGCAGGATTGTGCGCCCGGTTGTCGTTTTGCCGCAGCCGCTCTCACCGACCAATCCAAGGGTTTCGCCGCGCTTGAGCGTGAAACTGACGCCGTCGACCGCCTTGACGACCGCGATGGTGCGACGCAGAATGCCGCCCTTGATCGGAAAATGCTTGACCAGGTTATTGACTTCCAGCAGCGTATCGCTCGACACGCTGCGCTGCACGACGCTTGCCATAGGATTAACTTCCATTGGATGAAGAGGATTGAGCATCGGGAGCATACAGCCAGCAGCGCACCTGCCGACCGCCTTCCAGATTGAACATTGGCGGCGGCTCATCGCAGCGCGCAAAGCGTTTCGCGCAGCGATCGGCAAAGCGACACCCGGTTGGCGGATTGATCAGACTCGGCACCGTACCGGGGATCGTCGCCAGTTCATCGACAATTTCACCCAGAACCGGGATCGACGCCAGCAGCCCCTGAGTGTAGGGATGCTTTGGCTCGGCAAAGATGCTGCGCACATCAGCATACTCAACAACCTGCCCGGCATACATAACCGCAACCGCGTCGACCATCTCGGCCACCACACCCATATCGTGGGTAATCAGAATGATCGCGGTATTGATCTTCTCACGCAGTTCACGCATCAGATCGAGGATCTGCGCCTGAATGGTCACATCGAGCGCGGTTGTCGGCTCATCGGCAATCAGGAGTTCCGGGTTGCATGCCAGCGCCATCGCAATCATCACTCGCTGCGCCTGCCCGCCCGACAATTCGTGTGGATACTGAGTGATACGTCGTTCCGGGTCTGGCAACCCGACAAGTGATAAGAGTTCGATGGCGCGCCGTCGCGCTTCTTCACCGCGCAACCCCTGATGGATCTCCAGCGCCTCGATAATCTGATCGCCAACCCGGAACACCGGATTGAGGCATGTGGTCGGCTGCTGGAAAATCATCGAGATACGGTTGCCGCGGATATGGCGCATCTCCTCATCGCTGAGCGTGCGAATATTTACGCCATCGAAAATGATTTCGCCTTCGACGATCCGTCCTGGCGGATCCTGGATCAGGCGCATGATCGAAAGCGAAGTCACACTCTTGCCACAGCCACTTTCGCCGACGATGCCAAGCGCCTCACCGCGGCGCACCTTCAGGTCGATGCCATCGACCGCGCGCACCGTGCCGGCCTCGGTAAAAAAATAGGTCTTCAACCCTCGAACTTCGAGGAGAACATCGCCGTTGGATGCTGTGGTTTGCGAAGCAACTGCCGGTGCAGGAACAGATGAAGTCGTCACGTTTCGTTACAATCTCTCACAGTTTCAATCGTGGATCGAGCGCATCGCGCAATCCATCGCCAATAAAGTTGAACGCCAGCGAGCAGAGAAAGATCGGCAGACCAGGGATGAGCGGCATCCAGGGATGGTTGAACATATAACTGGTGGCGAACCCCATCATATTTCCCCAGGTTGGGGTCGGGTCTTGCACGCCAAAACCGAGGAAACTGATCGCCACTTCACTCACCAGCGCACCGTTGAGCTCAAGCGTAAACGCTACAATCAGCGGCGGGAACGCATTCGGGAAGACGTGCTTCAGGAGAATCCATGCATTCGACCCGCCGAGGGCGCGCGCCGACTCGATATACTGCATTTCGCGCACCTGGAGTACCATGCCGCGCATCAGGCGCGCCACGCCCACCCAGCCGAGCGACGCAAGCACCAGGATCAGCAGCGCCACCTGAGTTGCTTCACGATTCGGCACCGCCATGATCCAGGCGACCGGACCGATGATCCAGGATGGCAGAACGATCAGGTCGGCATTCTGGATCATGATTGCGCTGAGGATCAGGAGGATCGGCAGGTCGGGGATCGTCGCCACGAACTCCATGACGCGGCTGATCGTGTTATCCACCCAGGCGCCGAAGAACCCGGCCAGTAACCCCAGGGTAGTCCCAATGAGGGCGACCAGAGTCGTAACTGAAACCGCGACCATCAACGACACCCGTGCTGCATAGATCACGCGGGTGAAAAAGTCGCGCCCCAGGTGATCAGTCCCGAGAATATGAAGTTGACCCGTCACCGGATCGGCGCTCATCGGGGGCAAACGCGTGCGGTTCAGCCCGATATCATCACGCGGGAATGGCGCAATCCAGGGCGCCAGGATTGAAGCGGTAAAGATCAGGGTCAGAATGGCGAGACTCACCATTGCCAGCCGATGACGGCGGAACCGGCGGAAGACGACCGCCCACTGTCCTTCTGATCGCGTTTGCAGGCGATCAATCGCGCCAGGCGCCGCCGGTGTCGAAGTCGTCGTGGCCATAAACGTCGTGCCCTTTACGTAAGCCGGATACGTGGATCGACAATTGTGTACAGAATATCGGAAATGAGATACCCGATCAGCACCAGGACAGTACTGATGAACAGGATCGCCATCGCCACCGTGTAATCGCTGCGTCCGAGCGCATCGACCAGCAAACGCCCCATACCGGGCCAGTTGAACACCGACTCGGTAATCGCCGCGCCCGCGACCAGGGTCGGCAGCACGCCTGCCAGGAGGGTCACGAACGGAATTAACGCATTGCGCAGCGCATGTTTGGTAATAACGGCGCGTTCACGCACTCCTTTGGCGCGCGCGGTGCGCACATAATCCTGACGCAACACTTCGAGCATACTCGAACGAATGAAACGGCTCCAGGCTGCAATATTGAAGAAGGTCAGCACCGCGCACGGCATGATGAAGCGCAGCGTGCGATCGAGCAGTGATCCGGCCTGTACGGTGCCAATCCCTGGCACATCATAGTTTCGAATACCCTGTGCGCCGCCTGACGGCAGGTACGGCAACCCGGCGTCTTTCGCCAGCACCGAGAAGATCAGGATCGCCATCACCCCCATGAAGAGAGTCGGCAACGACGAACCGACAAACGTAATGCCGGTCATTGCATAGTCGAAGCGCGAATACTGGCGCACCGCCGAGTAGATGCCGATCGGCACCCCAATGAGAATAGCCAGGAATGTGGACACGCCCATCAACTGGATCGTGTAGGGCAACCGACTCATCAACAGATCGCTGATTGGGCGGTCACGCGCGATCTGCTGCGACAACCCGAAGTCGCCGAACAGAATGCCACGACTGGTTCGTCGTTCCGCCAGGTCTGCGAGCGTGACCGTTCGGACGCATCCTTCCTCAATAATCTCAACCGAGCCATCGGGGAAGCGCAGCCGCACCTGACCGGGGATGGCGCACCCAACCACCGTATCCGGCGATATCAGGTTGACGCCGCCAACCTGAACCGGCCCGGCAGGAAACCCTATCAGCCAGCGAGTAAAACGAATGGGCAAATAGAGATCAAGTTCATACCGCGCTTTCAGGCGCGCAATATCTGCTTCCGTGACTCGTTGCTGACCGGTGTTCTGCATTTGCTGCAAAAACAACAGCGGACCGCCCGGCGCAAGGTACAACAACGAATAGCCAAGCATCGCCGAGAGCACGGTCACAATAACCATCTGAATCAAACGTCTGACCAGGTACGCTGTCATGCTTTTGTTCCTGAGCGAAAACCGTTTTGTTAAATTATATGCGAATGCGCGTGCAAGGACAAACCCTGCACGCGCACGATAGTGCCAGATCGACTACCGGACAAACAGGTTGAAGTCCATGTGCTCCCAGGTCGGGCTGGCGTCGGTTGCAGCATTAATTTTGCCCTCTTCCGCCGCCTTGAGCACCGTCTCCACCTCCGGACCGGCGCCAAGCGTCGCCTTCTCCAGGATATCGACGTCACCGGTCAGCAGCGCTGCCACAGCAGCGTTGGTATCGGCGTAGAACTGGATGATGACATTCTTGACCTTCGGTGCGCCGAGAACAAAGTTCGGGTTCGCCTCGAACTTCATGTTCTGTCCCTTATTCCACTCTTTCAGAATGTAGGGACCGTACCCCAGCGGCGTTTCGGCGACTTCCGGCAGCGTCGCCCACTCCTTGGCGGGCACATCCGCCAGTTTGCGCCCGTCCGACACGGTCACATGCGAGGGATAACCGCCGTATGGAGCAGTGAAGTAAATCGGCCACTGCACACCAGGCAGGAACTTAATGGTGTAGCTGGTATCGCTGTTGAAGGTCACGCCGTTGAGATTATCGTGCGACTCGCAGAAGGTGAGGCTCACCGCGCCTGACTCGGGATCACACGCAATCTTCACTGCCAGTTCCAGATCCGCCTTCTTCAGCGGCTCGCCGTCCGACCACGTGATGCCTTGGATGAGGTCGTAGGTCACGGTCAGCTGATTCATCTGCACCGTACCGCTCTCGTAGGTGATCGTCTCGCCGTCGGAGTTGATGACTTCCACGCCAGGCTTGAGCTCGACGGCCGCGCCGGTGGCATCCCAGACCTTATCGCCCTCCTTAACCTCGACCACCTCATTCTTGGCTTTGCCGCTCTCGATAGTGGACAGACCGTCCTGCAGCACTGGCTGGAAGTCGTAACTATACTGCGTGGTCAGCACGCCTTCGACAAGTTGCGCCGCCTGACGTTGCACTGCAGCGCTCTCGACAAGCGTGAACATCGAAGCCGGCTCCTGCGTGAAGCCCAGGATAATCGTGTCACCGCCGTCGGTGCGCTCCCACTCATAGGCATTGGCAGTGATATACTCAGTCGGGTCAGGCTTGAGACCGGTCAGGTTCTTGCTCCAGCCATACGCCTCGAGGCGCTGGAACAACGGCAGGCTGACCATATCCTTCGTGAATTCGACCTGGAACGCCTTGTAGTTCTTGATGCGCTCTTCGCGATTCAACGTGTTGTTGGCGGCCGTAATCGCCCGGCTGGCAGTTTCGTTGCACCAGCCCATGTAGTTCTGCCCGTTCCAGTTGTTGTCGGGCAGCGGAATCTGGTCGCAGGCGTACAGGGTTCGACCGCCGGGATCCGCTTCACCGACCCAGGCGAAGGCGCCGATTTCGAAGTCGCGCCGGCGCAGACCGGAGGCGCCGCCGAACCACCAGGATGCCGGAGCATGCTTGCGAATGATCTGGATGCCGCAGTTGGTCAACAACTGCTGCTCCAGCACGGTCGCCCAGGTGATGCGGAACTGCGCGTTGGTGGTCGTGAACTCGAGCGACAGCGGTACACCGTCTTTGGTGCGCACCGACGCCCCCTCCGCCAGCGTCCAGCCCGCCTCATCGAGCAGCGCCTTGCCCTTATCGGGATCGAAGGGATAGACTACAATGCCATCCGCCTCGCTGGCGGCTGCCCAGTGCGTCTTCGGCAGGTTCGTGTCCATCAGCAACCCTTCCTGCTGTTCAGGCGTCAGGTAGCTGTAGACTGACTGGATCAGCTCGGGGCGGTTGGTGCAGTAGGCAATCGCCTGGCGCACGCGCACATCGCCAAGAATCGGGTGCGGCGTGGTAAACGCTCCAGGCGCCGCCGCTGTTGGCGCTTCCGCCACGACCGTCTCACGCACGACCACTGTTTCGCGGACCGGTTCGGCAGTCACAACGACCGTTTCGCGAACTGGTTGCGCAGTGCCGCCGCCGCCGCAGGCCGCCAGGATGGGCACGACGAACGCGAGCAGCATTGCAAGCGCGATTTTCTTATCGAGAATCTTCATGAAAGAACGCTCCTTTCTGCGGTCTTCCAAATGGAGAACAGCGGAATCTTCAGTCAGGAATCTGCAAGCAGTTCCTCAATGCATGGTTCGACTCGATAGGCGCCTCCTTTACTGGTGACAGATCATTTCCAAAAATCATGCCAGACTATCGGCACAGATGGTATGGCATCGAGACAGGGGCGCAGGGCTGTGAAAATGTCTGCTGCAAAAGCGCCCGCAGAGATGGTCACGAGTTGCCAGAGATGGAGAACCGCCGACTGTGGGCCATCGCCTCGCCTGCCTGGACGCACCAGAAAGCCTTTTTAGTTCACGAATATTAATGATTGCGTGGAATGGTAACACGCTGCTACGTTGATGTCAAGCCAAAAACCATACCCCACAACGGCACGACTGCGCAAAACGATTGACAATGCGCATCAAAGCGCTACAATACGGTGTAAAGGCATGACAATGCACGCGCTTACCCGTACAACTGCTGCTCTGCCCCTCGTACTGAACGCTTCACGCCTGCTGGCTGGCGATCAGGCGCTGACCGTGCGCCTGATCGGGGTGTTCGACGTGTTGCGGCAGGCAATTGCGTTTCACGATGGTCGCATGACCTGGTGGCAGCGCGAGCCGGTCGCCGCTGCCACCGGTGAACAGTGGTATGCGCCGAATGGCTGGAGCATCCCCTGGAGCGATGATGTCCTGCGCGAGGTGATCGAGCAGGGCAGGCCCTGTCAGAACGCCGCATACAATGCCATTGTCCATTATGGCGCGCCGATCATCTGGAGTGGTCAGTTGTGGGGCGTGCTCGAATTGCGTGGTAGTGAACTGCATGTTGGCGATGAGGAACAGGCGCTGATTGATGCGCTGTCCCCGCTGCTGGCGGCCGCCATTGCTTCAGATCGCGGCGGGGGAGAAGTGTTAACCGTGCGGCAACAGCGTGCGATCGAGACATTGCGCGCCGAACTCGAGGCGCCGCTTGACCTTGGCAAACTGCTGACGTTCCTGCTGCGCTGGGCGCTCGATGCCACCGGCACCGAGGCCGGCGCTATCGCCCTGGTCGATCGTGAGCGGGGTGAACTGGTGCTGCAGGCATACGAGGGGTACGGCAGTGATCCGCTCAACCGCGATGCCTTTGGTGAAGCGCAGCGGCGCTGGAGCTGGCATATCGGCATCGCCGGAAAGGTTGCGCGCACCGGTCGCGCGACGCTGCTGCGCGATGTGTCGCGCGACCCGGATTACCGGGCGTTCGCCCCGGAAGTGCGCGCCGAACTGGCTGTGCCGATTGGCGCTGACCCGCCGCTCGCTGTGCTCCTTCTTGATAGTCCGCGCTCGGCGGCATTCGGCGACGGTGAAGTGGCGTTCGTTGATGCGCTGTGCAATCTGGCGGTCAATCCGCTGCGCCGCGCAATCCACTATCAGCAGGCGCTCGAAACCAGCGCGCACCTCGGACAGGTCTTCGCCAGCATGCCCAATGGTCTGGTACTGATGGATCAGCAGGGACGCGTGTTGCGTTACAATCCGGCGTGGCTGGCGATCTGGGGGTTGCCGCCCGACTCGATGCGCGACCCGTTCTATATTCCGCTCGACCTCGTGCCGCTGTTGCTGCCGCGCCTGCGTGACCCGCTGGCGCTGACGGAACTGTGCGCCGAAGGGCAACGTTCGCCCGCCGAGGTTCAGTCGCTGCTGGTGCGTCTGAATAACCCGCATCAAGAGTTGATGCTCCTCTCGGCGCCAACGCGCGACAGTTTTGGAGCGCTGACCGGCAGGCTCTGGATCGTCAGCGATGTGACGCGTGAACGCGAGGCGGATCGCCTGAAGAGCGAATTTCTGTCGATCGTGTCGCATGAACTGCGCACGCCGCTTACGTCGATCATGGGGTACACCGAACTGCTGCTGGCGCGCGATTTTACCCCTGGCGAGCAGCGTGAATTCATCAAAACAGTGTACGACGAGGCCAACCACCTCTATCAGATCGTCGAAGACCTGTTGGGGGTCACGCGCCTGGAAGCCGGAAATGTGCGCCTCGACCGGTGGGCTGTGTCGTTGCGCCAGATCATCGGCGATCTGGTGACTCACCTTAGCAATCAGATCAGCGGCAAACATACCATGCTGATCGATATTCCGCCACACCTGTCGCCTGTCTACGCCGACCGCGATAAGGTCCGGCAGGTGCTGGTCAATCTGATCACGAATGCAGTGAAATACTCGCCGAACGGCGGCGAGATCCGACTGACAGTCACCGAAGATGCCGAGCTGCCGCCCGACCATCCGAAAGGGCAATTTGTACGCATTGCAGTCAGCGACCAGGGGATCGGTATTGCCCCCGAGGATTTGCCGCGCATTTGGGAACGCTTCTTCCGTGTCGATAACGGCAACACCCGCCGCATCGGCGGCACTGGCCTCGGCCTGTCGATCGCCAGAGCGCTCGTTGAACTGCACGGCGGGCGCATTTGGGCTGAAAGCAAACTCAACAAGGGCAGCACCTTCTATTTCACCCTTCCGGTAGCGACGGATCTGGTGCGACGGTGAACGTTTGCACGTTCGCACGTTCCACGTTCCAGACCCTTGCGGTCGGGACGCGCCCATGGCGGGGGCAGCGCTCGGGGCGCTTCTGTCAACGAATGGGCAACGAATAAACGAATGTCGCGTGCGTCTGCCCCGCCCGTCGCGAGAACGCACGTTCCCACGTTCCACGTTCCACACCCTTGAGGTCGGGACGCGCCCATGGAGGGGGCAGCGCTTGGGGCGCTTCTGTCAACGAATGGGCAACGAATAAACGAATGTGGCGCGCGCCTGCCCCGCTCTTCGCGAGATCGCACGTTCGCACGTTCCAGACCCTTGCGGTCGGGACGCGCCCATGGCGGGGGCAGCGCTCGGGGCGCTTCTGTCAACGAATGGGCAACGAATAAACGAATGTCGCGTGCGTCTGCCCCGCCCGTCGCGAGAACGCACGTTCCCACGTTCCACGTTCCACACCCTTGAGGTCGGGACGCGCCCATGGAGGGGGCAGCGCTTGGGGCGCTTCTGTCAACGAATGGGCAACGAATAAACGAATGTGGCGCGCGCCTGCCCCGCTCTTCGCGAGATCGCACGTTCGCACGTTCCAGACCCTTGCGGTCGGGACGCGCCCATGGCGGGGGCAGCGCTCGGGGCGCGGGCACGGTTCCGCTGCAGCCCACGCTCCGTGGCGCAAGACCTCAAGGGTCGGTTGTTTCGCACGTTCGCACGTTCGCACGTTCCAGACCCTTGCGGTCGGGACGCGCCCATGGCGGGGGCAGCGCTCGGGGCGCGGGCACGGTTCCGCTGCAGCCCACGCTCCGTGGCGCAAGACCTCAAGGGTCGGTTGTTTCGCACGTTCGCACGTTCCACGTTCCCACGTTCACCGTTCACCGTTCAACGTCCACCGTTCCCAGGTCAATCGGTCCCGCATCATTGATTGGTGTCATGGCGGTGGGATCGTACATCCCCACCAGCAAACGATACACCCCTGGCGCAACCGTCTCGGGTATGAACAGATCCTGATCGTCACGCACGAGATCGCCCGGCGTCCATCCGCTGGTTGGTCGTCGCCCTTCGAGCGGCGGCACGTCGCGCTGCGCCGCTTTATTGCCCGCTTCATCGACCAGGTGCACATACACGGTATAATCCAGCGGCAATGGGCGTGTGGCGCGCCAGAAAAGTGCGAGCGGCAGCGCCCCACCTGCCTGCGCCCGCCCCGGATGGCGATACCCCTCCAGTACAATTGCGCCCGAGCCAAGCGTCGCTCCCGATGGCGTGCGCGGTTCGGCGATCACATCCGGTACACCAGTGTCGAAAATCGCCAGGTTCGGACCATGCCGTTCGCCGGCGCGCAGAAACTGCGCTGCCGGTTCGCCGAACGCTGTCAGCGCCGCTGCTCCAGTCTCGCGGTCGAGATGCACGACAACAAAGCGAATCCCCTGATCGCGATACCAGTCAGGTTCGTGGCGAATTGCAGGCTCACCTCCGACTGCCCGCAACCGGGGCGCCAGCATAAGCGTGTTGTCCTCAAGCCAGACCCGCTCCCCGTCCATCAACCGCGCTTCCAGCCATTCCCCTGCCAGCATGCGTGTTGTTGGACGGGAACGCAGGATTTCGTCGTGAACTGCCTGCGCCAGCGGTTCAGCCGCAAGCAGGAGTGCTCCTGCCAGCAAGAGCGCTGTGCGACTCCCTGCCATGCGTCGCGCAAACACCCCCATCGGCGACCGCCGCATACCTGCCGGTTGACCAACCACCGTGGCGAGCCGTGCTACCAGCCATTCGACCGCAACGACCGCCAGCGCTGCCGCCAGAATGCACAGGAATGGAAGCAGAGGCATCGCATTGCGGAAGAACACGACCTTTACGCTGGTCAATTGCAATAATGCAGGCACCACCACGGCGAGGGTCAGCACATCAGCCGGCTTGTGGCGCAGAAACGCCAGCACTACCCCACCCAGACACATCCACGCCAGCAGCGTCCCTTCACGGGTCAGCGCCCACCAGTAGAAGAGCGCCGGTTGATCCGACTCGGCGCCGGGATGCCCCTCGAAGCGGTAGTGCGCGATGATGCCGGCCAGATCGGTCAGAATGCGAGGAAGGTCGCGCAACCAGAACGGCACGCCGAGGGTGAAACCGAGCAGAACGCCGAGAAAGGCGGTGGGGAGGAGGTTGAGCGTAAAACGTTGAATGTTGAACGTTGAACGTTGAACGTTCAACGTTGAACGTTGTACAGCGAAGACGGCGGCAACCAGCAACGCGATGATAAGCGATCCGGCGTTCCATTTGGCAGCGGTTGCCAGACCAACGCCGAAGCCAGCCAGGAATGCCGGGGCGAGAATGCTCAGGGGAGCAGCGAGCGCCTCCTTCGAGGTCGTATGCTCTGGTGCAACACCGCCGAGGCGGGCAATTGCAAGAAACGCCAGCAACGTGAAAAACATCGCCGGCGTATCGGTCGTCACATAGTGCGAGTCGCCGGTGACCGCGGGCATGACCGCGATCAGGACGGCTGCCAGCAGTCCGGCGGCATTGCCGTAGAGCATCCGCCCCACCAGGAATGTCAGCGCCACTGCGCCCACACCGAGCGTTGCCGTCAACGCGCGCGCCCAGACATAGAACTGTACCGGGTCGATATCGGCAGGGGTGCGATAGAGACCGGCGCCTGCGCCCCACATAAAGTGCGCCGCTGCCACACCAGTCTGCATATATGTGTAGAGTGTCGGGTAGGTGTAGGAAAAGGGCGTATAATCACCAGTCCGCAGCATACGTAGCGCATCGTCGGCAACCGCCCATTCATCAGGATGCTCGAAGTACGGCAGCCCGAAGCGCAACCCCCAGAAACGCAGCAACGCCGCCGCCGCCAGAATACCTGCCAGTGCAGCAGAGAGACGTGTCACACGCACACGCGCCAGTACGCCAGGTCGTGCTGCAAGCGATGCCAGCAATGCCAGCGCCAGCGCGCCCTGCAACGGTGTTGCAGCCGCGCCGAGCACGCCGCGCCCAAGCGCCAGCGCCAGAAACAATGCCAGCGCCAGCGCCCCAGGCGCAGTGCGCCCCAGGCGCACTCTGCTCCAGCGGGCCGGCGCAGCCATGTGCGGTTCCACAGGACGATTCGCCATGCCCGGCATTATAGTCCATGTTTCGCAGTGCAGAAGCATGGACGCAATACTGTGCATGGATGACCGATACGGGAGCGGACATGGCGCTGTTCCATGGAAGAGTCCACGCAATAGTATGACAATCCATACATGCACACATCCCCTGGCACAGGCTCTTGACTTAATGCCGGTTCAAAGGTATTATTGTTATAACGTTATAACATATTGCGAGATTTTATGTCTGCTATTGATCGAAAATCACCCGTGCCCTTACACTACCAGCTCAAACGACACTTGCTCGAAAAAATCGAATCTGGCGAATGGAGACCGAACGACCTGATACCCTCCGAGCAAGAGTTGCAGGATATGTTTGGCTTGAGCCGCATTACTGTGCGCAAAGCGTTGAGTGACCTGGTATACGAAGGGCTGTTAATCCGCGAGCGTGGACGGGGCACATTTGTCGCTCCTCCCAAAATGACACACAATCCGTATGGTCGCATGAGCCTGACCGAATTTATGATAAAGCAGGGCATCCGCCCTGGCTGGCAGGTGATCGAAAAAGGCTTCTGCCAGGCCAGTAAAGAAGTGGCTGAATACCTCAACCTGCCGGTCAGGTCCCGCGTCTATCGGATCCATCGCCTCCGTCTGGCCGATGATGAACCAATCGGACATCACATTGCGTATCTGCCAGAGTCGCTTTCTCGCCGGATCAATGAAGCAGGATTACTCGAAGGCGGATCGCTCAGTTACCTTGACCATCTGCCGCTGATGCAGAACAGTCGGGCCAGGCGTTCCATCGAAGCGGCGCCTGCCTTGGAGATCGATGCGAAACTGCTTCACATTGAGCCTGGCGCTCCCATCTTAATAATCGAGCGCATTGTAACCAGCGCTGCTGATGAGCCAATTGAGTTTTTGCAAGCCCGTTATCGCGGCGATCGCTTCAAGTACCAGATCAGCGATTGAGTATCCCGAGAGCAGAAAGGGTTGTCTGTTCCCTACAGAATTGTGAATGCCTAAGTTAGCTTTTCAGGGGAGAACCTATGACTATCAAAAACTACGGCGATCCAGCATCTACCATTCCCTACCAGTGTTTCATGGGGCGTTGGGAGGGACTATGCAAAACCTTTAGCCCCCAGGGTGAGTTTCTTGAGGCTGCTGCGGTACATATGGATGTGTATTGGAACGAAGTGGGCAAGAGCTGGCACTTAATGGAGGACTTTGATAATCTGTACGAAGTCGGCAGAACGGTGTTTCATTCCGATATATTCGTGGATGGGAAGTATTGCTGGGCAATCGGTGATCAAATTACCCTCCATGGTACTGAATTAACGCCTTACAACTATGTTTTTGTGATTGATAGTAAAGTGTCGAATACTGTCGTTTATAACAATCATTACTTTATTGACCCCAACAACCGTCGAATCATCACCCACAAACTTCGCGATGGTAAGACACATGTTTTCCAGATTCAAGACTTCGTCAGAATACAACAGCCTGTTCGATAACAAGAAAAGGATATCCCATGATCGTTCAGTCTTCTCCTGAAGGTCAACCTCATTTCGTTATTGAACAGATCGACCACGCCCGCTCGTGCGGGCAACTGGCGCGCGCGTTTGGAAACGCCGATTTTCTTCCTCCTGAACCGCGCGACCTTATTATCTATCTCGTTGATCATCACGATGAAGGCTGGATCCCGATTGATGCGCGCTGTGAACTATCGCCGATTACAGGGCTGCCTCATCATCTAACCCAAACGCCCATTCCATATCTCATTCAAACCAGCAAAGGGTCTCCCGATTTCAATGAAAACTACCATCCTTACTGCGGTCTCCTCTCGTCCATGCACACATATGGGCTTTTCAATGGACGCTACGGTCTCTCTGATTTCGTTTTTATCGACAACATTCCAGCCGAGCATCGGGCTATCGCTGATTCAATGCTCGCGAATGAACTTGCCCGGCAGGAGCGCCTGAAAACTATTTTGTCCGCCGATTCGGCGACGAAAGCGTGGATTGATGAGGGTGCTCTATTGCGCAACTATAAATTGTTACAGTTTTTTGATACGTTGGGTCTCTATTTTCACATGAATCATGCCGATCACCGTCAAGAGAGCAGGTTTCTCAACGTGCCAGACGGTAAAGAATCTGATCACACAGTTTTCATATATCCACGCAGAGATGGTTCTTACGTGCTCACTCCCTGGGTATTTGCGGAAGAATCGCTCGAAATAGTTGCCATGGGTCGCTATATCATGCCACAACCTCCTGAGACAGATTTCAAGGAACTGTTTGCTAACACGCCCAAGGAGCAGCAGGTATACCGACTGGTTCGCAATTGAGCTCGGGTCAAATTGACTGTCGCTGTCAGTTGATTGAGTGCGCCTCGTGTAACGTATGGTGAAAGAATTTACACAGGGCATTGGGCGCTGGGCGGGCAGCGCTGAAGTGTTCGACGCACAAGGGCATTTTCTGGGTAATGGCTCAGATTATCGCCATGTGCAAAAGTTAGAGCATGGTCGGGTGCGGATCGATGTCTCATTTGTCGGACCATTCAAGCACAGCGGGCACTACTTTATTCAACAACGTGAAAATGCGCGCTGGTATGAAGGCCCGGCTAACATCGGCTATGCTGAGACGCTGAGCGAAAACCTGGTGGATGCGCACGCCTACTGGCCGGCACTGGGAATGAGTCAGCGATTCTTTTTGATGGTCGTGGATGACATACAGCTGTCGCTGGCTCAGATGTCACGTGGTGAACGCCTGATGTATGTCGTTGTCGGACAGAATCAGAGGGTTCCGCTGGAACATCCAGATTGCCAGCCTCTGGTCGTCAGTGGCGCTCATTACGACCTGCAGGACGATCCTGCCGCCGGTCACGGCGAGGTCTTCCTGCACCGCACCGGCGTCTGGCGCGGCGACGTGCAGGCGCTCGACGAAGATGGCCGGTCAATTGGTTGTTTCTCGTACACCGAAACCTTCCAGTCGGCTACGCCTTCGATGTTTGTGCTCAACCTGCAGGGTGGCGCTTTTGATGCGCCGCTGCGCACGTTGTCATGTGTCACCAATCAATGGCAGGCGTGGACGACGGGAGACTCTGATGTCGTCGGCAGTTATTCCCTGAGCGGCGGTCGTGCCTTGAGCGGTCAGTTCTATCATCGGCAGATTGGCTTACGATGCTGGTGGCGACAGGTTGCAACTCTGGACGGCAGCCGCAAAGCGGTTGTGCAGCACTGGTATCGCGGAGGTCGGCGCATTGGCGTACAGTTTGGCGTGCTGGAGTTTGCCAGAAATCAGTGAGCGAACCATGGCGGAGTCGTCAGCATTCATCGGTTCATGGCTGGTAACCGAATATGTCTACACGCCAGCGGGTGAGTATGCCGGGCACATTCATCAGCGCCGCATTCTCCAGCCGCATGGCGATCTCATTCGCGTCACGCAGATTTGTGAGCCGGTTCAGGTTGTCGCACATATCTCAGATCAGGCCAGAGCAGCAGTTGACGTGATGAACCAGCGCGTGGGCGAATTTGTCTTCGATATCAGACTCGTCGGTCAAGCGCGCCATTATGCAGGCGAAGATGTCATCGGCGGCGGCTTCTCCTGGAAAAACGGCGTACTGACTGCGCGCGGCGTGTGGCCTCGTTTCGGGTATAACTTTACGTCCTTCTCGTTCCACATTCACGCACGACGCCAGGTGACAGGCGGGACGTTTTCGATCGCGAATCAGAATATTGTCACGATCGTTGGCGTGGCGACAGCCGAAGAGGAAGACTTTCCGTGCCTGCCACAAGAGTTTCGTGTGTCATATGACGCTTCCGGCGTCCGCTACCTGATTTCACCCAATGGAGCATTGCTCACAACTGATTCGATCAGAGCAAGCGACATAGCATTCGTGGAAACCGGTTTAGTACGCGGACGGACAAAACAGTATGGCGCGTTGCGCGAAATATGCATGGTGAGCGCCCCCGGCGAGATCGTGACTGCAATCGAAGTACACGATAGTGTGAGTGGATGCCTGACTGGCATTCGCAAGGTTGTTCGTGACGAGGTGTTGCACCAGGTGCAGGTGTACGTCCTGACAAACGCCGGAAGAACGCCGGACATTGCGGATGGGCGGTCATCATCTGTTTGCAATTGAAGGTATGGTTATGATTCGCGCTCTCTTCCGCGCTGCCGCTGTACCCGATGCACCTGCTCCATATAACGTGTTGCACCTGAAAATCTACTATCCTGCAGCGCCGCTCAACAGCGACGCGGAACGCATGAGCGGACTCATCCCGGCTGATCGAGCGCTGGCGCCGATGCCAATCGTAATCTTCTTCAACGGAATCAATATTGGCATTGAGAGCTATCACTGGCTGGCACTGAAACTGGCCCGCGCCGGTTTTGTGACTGTTCTGTACATGCACATCGCCGAAACATTGCCCGGCGTGATTGGTCTTACACCGGGCATTGATCTATCGAAGGTGCGTCCAGACACCTACGGCAGCGGACCAACCTGCCCTGCTATTCAGCCCATTCTGGACGAGCTGGCGGCATTGAACGCAGACCGGAACAGTCCTCTGTTCAGCGCTTTAGATTTGAATAATGTGATACTGGGAGGGCACTCTGGGGGCGGAACAGTCGCGCTGCAAAATGGACAGTTCTTCGATCAGGTCAGGGCGGTGTTTGCATATGCCGGTCACACCATGGCTTCGACAATGCTCGGATTTGCACCGGGAACAGTGTTGCACATTGCGGACAAACCCACCCTGTTGATGCGCGGCGATAGAGATGGCGTCATCCTGGCAAGCGTGAGCCGTTATGGGCTGGAACACCATCTGCACGATCCGGTGCAGCGAACATTTGCTGAAGCATTTCCCAGCCCACCTCGACATCCAGTCTATGACGCACTGATCTCCGGCGCAAATCACTTTGCGATTGCGTATCCACACGATGCCTCAGTGGGACGTTCGTTTCTTGACATGGAAATGACTCGTCCAGGCAGACAAATTCGTGACGAAATCGCGTCGCTGGTGCTCGCTTTTCTCCGCAGAAAAACGCTGCGTTCGGATCATTATCTGGAAGTTCGCGCACGATAAGCGGATGGTTGTCCATATCCAATAAATACATCCATGGAGGGACGCATGTTCAAAAACTTCTGGTGGCCGCTTGAATTTTCGCATGCTGTCAAACATAAGCCGGTGCGCGTGACGGCATTGGAGCAGGAGTTTGTCATCTACCGCACCCCCGATGGGCAGGCGCATGTCTTGAGCGACCTGTGCGTCCATCGCGGCGGCGCGCTTTCAGATGGCTGGCTCAAGGGGGACTGTATTGTGTGTCCGTACCATGGCTGGGAATACAAACCAGACGGTGCATGCGTTAAGATCCCGGCGCATCCCGATCTGGTTCCTCCAAAAAAGGCGCGCGTCGACTCATATCCCACTGTGGAAAAGTATGGATACATTTGGGCTTTCCTTGGTGACCTGTCTGAGGCGGAACGGCCACCGTTGCCTGACCTGCCGCACTTCGATAATCCCGATTTCAAAATCATTCGCGGCAATTTTGAGTGGCCGGTCTACTACGAGCGCGCGCTGGAAAATTCGCTCGATGCCGCTCACGCGCCCTTTGTGCATGGCGGCGCTTTTGGCAACCGTGAAGAACCGGAAATTCCCGACTATGAGACGACCACGCACCCGTATGGCGCTGAGATGATTGTGACGCTCAAGCCGCCAAAGCGGAATATGAAAGGTCTGTGGAACCGTTTGTATCGAGAAGACCAGCCTGGCGTGCGCACACGAACAGCGTTCTGGATGCCATGCGTCACGTTGCTGGAAGTCAATCTTCCTATGGGACTGATGGTGTTGTTCAATTGCCATCTTCCCGTTGATGAGCACAAGACCATTACAAAGTGGACCCAAATGCGAACCTTTTTCAAGGGCAACTGGGCGGATGGTGATGCGCTCAAGCGGGTGTTGAAGATTTTCAACCAGGACTACCCGGTTGTCCTTGCCCAGCGGCCAGAATTGCTGCCTTACGACATTGGCGCGGAACTCTCGGTTCGATCCGATGGCATTCAGATCGCATATCGCCGGATGCGACAAAAGTATATCGACATGGGCTGGCAAATTGACGTTCACCGTATCAAAACTGAGTATGGGCGACAGCGAGCAGTCGTCATCCCTTCGCCAGCCCGACGCGAAGTGCCCGAACTTGCGAAGGCATGGGTGCTCAAGGAAGTCCCGACTGTCAAGACGAAGCAAACTGAAAACTGATCGCTGCTGATGTCAGGCACAGCGCAGGATTGTGACCTTCTGACGTTGACAATGACCTGCCTGCTTTTCAATGGATCCGGAGGATGATCGATGTCCCTTCCTCAACAACTTTCCCATCAAACGCTGGAAATGATTATTAATCGCTTCCAGATGCACGAAATTGGCGCACCGTATATGAGTCTCACCTCGCCGATGAGCCCGGCGCCGATCGGCGCACTTCGCCTGTTTGCTGGCGAAAAGGTGCGTAAGATGGTGTATATTGGGCTGGTCGTCCCTCCAATAGGACTGGACTCGCATATGCTTTTTGCCTTCACCCCGCCGGAAAGCCCCATCCCGCACTTCACCCTCGATTCGGTCATGGCTGGACCTTCCTTCGCTTTTCACCTGGACTTGATCCCGCGCGCCGATCTGGGCGCCAACCTCGCATATATGAATGCGGTTTTCGATGATCTGACACCCATCTTCGAAGAAGCCAGAAAGATCGAGGGCCTGACGCCGGCGCAACTGGGACCGAAACAATATGCCTTGATGTCGCCGTGGATGCTGGCATACCGCGCCAGTCAGTCGGCTTTTGAGCAGATTCAGGCGCCGGTAAATGCGTATCTGAACCACTGGTTCAAACTGGTAGAACATGGTCTTCCTGCCGAAGCCGTGCCTTCGGGCGATCTCGTCGCGCGTGACCGGATCAATCGAGCAGCTATCTTCAACCCGAACGTAGATATGGTCTGGGCACAGGTGGAGCAACTGGTAGGTGCGGAAACCGGTGCAAGGATGCGTGCAATTTTGCAAAATCAGAATGTAGAGTCCTGACAGAGAGAAAGGCGGGAAGGCGCGTATGACTCGACAACCATCCAGCTGGCAGCAGACGATCGAAGGGGAGTGGCATGGGTTGCCGTCTATTTTCGATGCTGATGGCAATCACGTTGGTTACAACAAGGTTTTTCGTTCTTCAGTGTTTGACAGGGAGAGTGGTACGACAACATATTACATGAACACGCGCCTGCAAGATACAACCGGACCGCTGGCAGCGCGCTTCGAAGTGTCAGACATCTTTGCTTTCGGTGTCATTGATTCTGACCATGATCGCATCTACCTCGGTCCGGATTTCATCGGTGCAGGTCATCCGCATGGCATGCTCGTCGATGCGCACTACTACTCGCCTGGCTGGACGGCTGACCTGCGCACCATGGTGCATATTCTGCCAGACATGCACACGCAGGTCTATTCCTCACTTCTCTACGACGGTCCCAAAATCTGCGCCGTATTCAATGGCATCTACAAAGTGGCTTACGACTATCACGACAACCCGGAGACCAGAGCCCGAATTGATGCATTCTGTGAAACTGAGCGCGTAAACGGTCCTAAACCGCATATTTTACCATCCAAGAAAAGTGGCGCCTGGGAAGGTGAAGTAATTGTCTATGGTGCAGATCAACAACAATTGGGCGTCAACCAGGTGCATATTGATTACCGTCCTATCGATTTATTACGTGCTGAGATGGTTGTTTCTCTTCGCGGCGTATTCGAGAAAACCTATCGCTTCAATCGCTATCGAAATGGCAACCGCCACTTTTTTGAAGGTCCCGATCTATTCGGAAATAGTTTCGGCTACGGACGAGCGCTCTATACGTCACAGCATTTCTACGGCGAGGCGCTCAAAATCAAAGGCCGTGAGTTTCTGATTGACGATCGGTTTACGCTGAGTGTGGTATGGCAGTTTTACCGTTCAGACCGAATGCAATACACCATCTTCGGCGTTCTTCACTGGCACGAACAATGAACTCACGCCGTCAGCGCTGGTGAATAAACCGGGCGTACAGGCATCACATTGACAGGAATAGACCATGGCATTCAGTTCTACCGATTTCAAGCGTGCAATGTCACAGTTTGCGTCGGGGGTAACGGTGGTTACCACCCAATATGGCGAAACGCCGATTGGCGTCACAGCAAGTTCGTTCACCAGCCTGAGCCTGGAACCGCCACTGGTGCTGGTCTCGCTGAACAAACAGCTGTTTACCCACAAGGTGATTGCTGAAACCGGCGTCTTTGCAGTCAATGTTCTCTCAGCACAGCAACTTGAGATTGGGATGCGCTTTGCCGGCTTGCGACCAGAAATCACCGACCGCTTTGCCGGTCTGAAAACGTATACTGCAGTGACCGGATGTCCGTTGCTGCCCGACTCGCTGGCATGGGTGGACTGTACGCTTTGGGCGACGTATGACGGTGGCGACCACACCATTTTCGTTGGAGAAGTCAAAGACCTGTACGTGTCCGACCTGGATATGCCGCTCCTGTACCACAACAGGCTTTGGCGACGGAGCGAGTCGCTGCACGTTCCCACCGTACCGCTTGAGGCCACACTGGTGGAAGTCGGCTTGAGAGACGGCATTCAGCGCGAGGAAACGTTCATCCCTACTGAGATGAAAGTCGAGTTCGCCTGTCAGCTGGCGGATGCCGGGTTGCGGCAGATTCAGGTTTCTTCATTCGTCAACCCCAGAATTGTGCCACAAATGGCAGATGCCGAAGAGGTGTTCGCCCGTCTGCCAAAACGGGATGATGTCATATTCAGTGCACTGGTTCTCAATCTGAAGGGTGTGGAACGCGCGATTTCGGCAGGGGTCAGGCAATTGGAGATGGGTGTGCCGGCCAGTGAAGCGCTGGCCAGAAAGAATGCGAACACCACCATTGCTGAAGGTATGAACGAAATCGAAGCAATGATCGAGAAGGCGCGCGCGCACGGAATCAAAGTCCGCGCTGGCGTGCAGGCGGCGTTTGGCTGTGTCTACGAAGGAAAAATTGACCAGGCCAGAGTCGTGGCGATGGTGCGTCGTCTCCTGGCAATGGGTATTGACGAACTTTCACTCTCGGACTCAGCCGGGCTGGCCAACCCGCAATCAGTTCGACGCATGGTGCAGGAAGTTTTGCCATTGGCAGGACATGTTCCGGTCGCGCTTCATCTGCACGACACTCGTGGGCAGGGGCTTGCGAACCTTCTCTCGGCGCTGAAATCGGGCATCACCATGTTCGACGTCTCATTTGGCGGATTAGGCGGCTGCCCATTTATTCCTTCGGCCAAAGGTAACATTTCAACTGAAGACACTGCCTACATGTTGCACGAGATGGGCATTACCACGGGTGTGAACGTAGAGAAAGTTGCAGCAGTGACTCGCCGAATGGAAGCGTTCTTAGGCAAAGAGCTGCCCGCCAAAATGGCGCATTTGTTATGATGGCGGGCCATGCGCATGCTTTAGTTCGGCGTGCGGATTGGAAGTGATTATGAGCGTGCATACCCTCACCGGCATTCGCGTCCTTGAGTTTACTCATGCCGTTCTCGGACCGGCATGCGGTTTGATCCTGGCTGACATGGGCGCCGAAGTGATTCGGGTGGAACCTGTGGATGGCGATCCGACACGCAGTCTGAAAGGCTTTGGCGCTGGCTACTATCCATTTTTCAATCGCAACAAGAAGAGTCTGGCGATTGATATCAAGTCCGACTGGGGGCGCGAAATCATCTTCACCCTGCTGGAAACGACTGACGTCCTTATCGAGAACTTTGCACCAGGGACAATGGCGCGCCTCGGTTTTGGCTACCATGCTCTTGCTCCTCGCTTCCCCCGATTGATCTATTGCTCCCTCAAAGGCTTTTTATCCGGACCCTATGCGTCGCGCCTGGCCCTGGACGAAGTAGTGCAAATGATGAGTGGACTGGCTTATATGACCGGACCGCCTGGCCAGCCGCTGCGGGCCGGCGCTTCAGTAGTGGACGTAATGACCGGCATGATGGGCGCCATTGGCATCCTGTCAGCCTTGCGAGAGCGTGACCGAACCGGCAAAGGGCAACTGGTAGAAAGCGCGCTTTTCGAGACAGCCGCCTTTCTGATGGGTCACCACATGGCCTATGCAGCCATTGCGAAAGAGCCTATTCCTCCCATGCCCGCCCGGGTCAGCGCCTGGGCTATTTATCAAATCTTTACCACTGCGGATAACGAACTGGTCTTCATTGGCGTGACCAGTGACAAGCAGTGGGTGCGATTCTGCGAGGTCTTTGCACGACCTGACTGGATGGCAGACGAACGCCTCGCAACCAACAATAGCCGCATTCAGCAGCGCGCATGGCTGTTACCCGAAATAGAGGCGATGATTGCCAGATACACCAAAGCAGAAGTCATACGCCGATGTGAACAGGCCGGGTTGCCATTCGCACCGGTGGCGCGCCCGGAAGATCTCTTCCAGGATGATCACCTGCTCCACAATGGTAGTTTGCTCGACACAAGGCTGCCCGATGGAGACATTGCTCGATTGCCGCGATTACCATTGGTGCTGGGCGACGCAAGTGCCGGGCTTGAGCGCCATCCACCGCGGCCTGGCGAACATTCGCGCGAAGTGCTCAAGAGCGCCGGCCTGAGTGAGCACATTATTCAGGAATTGATTGAGCACGGCATCGTAGCAGGATAGAACCTCTCAAGCCGGTAGCACTCTCAGCGCTTAACGTTCGGAGATTGCACGTATGTATGACCTGCCGATCAACAATGCCATACTGGTGCGTCCGTACCAGCCTTCGCCGGAGGCTGCCGATGTTACAGTCCATGCCGGCACGATTGCAAAAGTTGCGCCATCCATTGCAGCAACAGCGGCGCGACAGGAAACGTTTGTTGCGCGCACAGCCGACTCGCTCTCCGGTCAGGAGTATACGCCCTTTGCAAGGCATGAACTCACAGACAGAGTGAAAACCACTTTCGTGCACAATCACAGGGTCTATGACTACGGACGGATTGTCGGGGCATTGATCGGGCAGTATGTAAAACGACCAGCGATGGCGCCGACTGGTTGGTACCGGGAGGAGCAGCCATGACTCACAAACTCACTGCCGAATTTCTCTTCGACGACCTGACTCCTGACGAGAAAGCGCGTGCTGAACGAGTCGAGTCCATCCTGCCTGAACTGCGCGCTCACGCCGAAGAAGCCGATGCCAGCGGACGTTTTTACGAGCCACACCGCGAAACGCTTGCTGAAACCGGCTTGTTGGGTCTGGTTATACCCGCAGCATACGGTGGATTAGGTGGAACGTTGCGCGACCTGGCTGCCGCCACGTTTGCTATGGGAACAGTGTGTCCGTCTACGGCTCTGGCTTATTTCTTTCACTGCTCCACCTCTTCGCGGGGATTGCTCGCCCTTGATGCCATTCGAGAAGGAAAGTTTCGCGACGATGAAATACCGATTGTCAGGGCCTTTGCCGAAAACGTCTTACACCGCATGGGAACGAGAAAGCAACTGCTGGGCAATTTTGCCAGTGAGACAGCCAAGTCTTCTCGGAGCGCGGTCTTTATTTCCACCGAAGCCGAAAAGGTAGCGGGTGGATGGGTCCTGAACGGCGTCAAGTCGTTTGGATGTAACACTGGTGTCGCGGATGCGTATCTGGTAGCGGCAAAACTCAAAGGATACGACACTGCCGAAGGACTGGCGATGTTTTTCGTTCCACGCGATGCACCCGGCGTCCGCGAGCGCCCGCAGTGGGATGCGCTCGGCATGCGCGCCACTGCTTCGCACGGTATCATCCTCGAAAACGTCTTTGTCCCCGAGACCGAGGCGCTGGCCATTCCGGGTGCATTTGTCAAACTGATGGAGACCAGCCGCGGCTCGCTGATGGGCAACCAGCCTGCCATTGCTGCAATTTACCTCGGCGCCGCAAAGGCTGCTTTCGATGACGCACTTGAAAAAACAGTAAGCATGACATTTGAAGACTCGGGGCGACCAATTGCCACCAGCCCTTTCCATCAAGAATTGATTGGCAAAATGGCAATGCACCTGGAAACTGCGCGCCTGTGGCTGCGACGGCAGATTGACCTGGAAACGCACGAGCCGCCTCTTGCCCCTAAAACCGAAGTGGTTCAGCACTGGCGCCTGGCGAAAGGAACCATTTCTGAAGCCTGCTTCGAGGTCGCAACTCTGGCGCTGAAGATGACCGGCACGAGCGGCACGTCCAACCGCGGGCTGATCGCGCGCATGTTTCGCGATATTGCCATGAGCCTGGTGATGGCATTTCCAGCTGAACGTGGACGCCTGGAAGCCGCAAAGACGATTACCGAAGGGGCGGAGACGAAATCGTTCACCGTTCGCGCATGACAGATACGCGCGGGTGCAGACTGCATCACTGTCATCACTGTCAGGGAGGTACGATGACATTGCCAGAAATCACAGTGCCGGAATTGAACGATGTGAAAGCGCGTTTCACGCTATTTGATTATATTGACGGCGAACGTATCGCTCCTGCCATCAGAATGAGCGATTTCGTGCACAATCCGCATACAGGCGAGCGCATTGCGCCCCAGATGGCAACCGCCCCGGACGCCATTGAACGTGCGCTGCAGGCTGCGCAGCGCATCCACCAGACCGGTGAATGGGCCGGTACTCCTCCCGAACGGAGGGCCGAACTGCTTGAGCGCGCCGCCGATCATCTGATGCGCCTGGTTCCGCTGATTGCCGCCGTGGAGTCGTACCATACGGGCATTGTCTTCCGCACGACCAGTTTCGTCAATGCCATTGTGTGGCTGGCGTTCAAAGCAGCAGCAGGGGTTTTGCGCAGCGGTTACCTGCTCAGAACCGTGCCTGGTCCCTATGGCGATGTCGAAATTCTCCGCAAACCGAGAGGAGTGGCTGTTGCCATTGTGCCGTGGAACTCTCCCGCAGCGCTGGCGGCACACAAAGTGGCGAATGCGCTGGCGGCAGGCTGTCCGGTCATTCTCAAGCCCAGTGAATGGGCGCCCTATTCCTGTCTCTTGCTGGTTGAAGGATTGGAAGCGGCCGGATTACCTGCTGGTCTGTTCCAGATCGTTCACGGCGGCGGGGAGACCGGCGCAACGCTGGTCGGAGATCGCAGGGTGCGCGCAGTATCGTTCACCGGCGGCCTGCAGGGTGGTCAGGCTGTCGCTGCTCTCTGTGCGCGCGAGTTCAGGTCGATGCAGCTTGAACTGGGCGGCAACAACGCTATGGTAGTCCTCCCCGATGCAGACGCTGAAAAGGTCGCCGATGGCATCGTGGCCGGGCTGACCACACTCAATGGTCAGTGGTGTCGCGCCCTGGGACGATTGCTCGTGCACGAGTCAATCCACGACTGCGTCATTGAAGCAGCGCTGGAAAAACTCAAGACACTCAAAGCGGGCGACCCGCTTTCGCTTGAGGCGGAGTTCGGACCGCTCGCCAACGCTGCCCACTATCAACGGATTGTGCATGTGGTCAATCTGCTTAAAGCCAGGGGAGGTCAGGCGCTCCATTCCACGTCCGTGCCCGACACGGGATACTATCTGCCGCCCACCTTGATCACCGGGATCGCACCTGACGAAGCGCTGGAAGAGATGTTCGGACCGGTCGCCACCGTACACACATTCAAAACCGATGAAGAGGCCATACAACTCGCCAATCAGACCCCTTATGGACTGGGCGGCTATGTCTTCTCGCAGGATGAAGAGCACGCCATGCGCATCGCTCGCCGCATGAATACCGGCGGCGTCAAGGTAAACGGCGTCAGTTTGCTCGAATTGAACGTCGATGCGCCGCGTCCAGCCTGGGGACTGTCTGGTTTTGGCGAGGAAGGCACGCTGGAGACCTTTGACGTATTCTGCGGTAAATCTGTTGTAGGCGTGGCAGGCAGATAACCCTGCCACCGCCTGTTGCATACAGGAGGCATCCGATGACCACCGTTCGCCCAAATGCATTCAAAATCGGTGACACCTTCGTGACGCTGATTGGTGACGAAGTGAAGGTGGGTGATACCGCTCCCTCATTTACATGTGTCGCGCCAGGGTGGAAGAAGGTCAGACCGCTTGAAGAGTCGCAGGGGAACGTCATCATTCTTTCGGCGGTTCCCTCGCTCGACACAGATGTATGTGATCGCGAAACGCGCCGGTTCAACGAGGAAGCAGCCAGATTGAGCGACGACATCGTGATCTACACCATCAGCACTGATTTTCCGATGGCGCAGGCGCGCTGGTGTGGCGCAGCCGGCATTGATAAAGTCAAAGTGGTCTCTGATGTGGTCGATGCTGAGTTCGGCGAAAGGTACGGCCTGCTGATCAAAGAACGTCGTTATCTCCGGCGTGCGGTATTCATCGTCGGCAGAGACGGAACTTTGACGTATGTCAACTATCTCCCCACGCTGGGGGATGAGCCGGATTATGACGAGGTCATCGCTGCTGCGAAAGCAGCGTTGAATACAACCACGACCTGAAGGTCAGTCGCACAGCGTTCTTCACGCGCACCAGTCAGAACAAATTCGCTGCATGCCGGATAGACCGATAACCAGAAAGATCACTGGTTGTCGGTTTGACCTGCATTGAAGGCGGGCACATGCCACAGGTGCAGACCTGTTTCATGGTGGAACGACCGATGCAACGAAACGCCATCGTAGACGGTCAGTGTGAACTCCACCGCAAAAGCAACGGCGCGGGCGGCATGACCGCCAATCAGCGCAATGCCGTAAGGGGCAGACTCATCACGAAAAGCGAGCGCCAGGTGCAGATGCACATGCGGCTCGCCATTCCATCGTGAAATCGTGCCGTGCCCCGACACAATCTCCATTGGACGTCGGAACACAAGCGATTCTTTGCGAACTTTGTGGATGAAGTCGTATTCGCTTAATTCCACCTCGATCAGTCCACCCAGCAGGTTGAATGCAGCAGCGCCAATATCCATAGTGCGCGCAATTCGTTCGAAGGCGTCGTGAATCGCCTCACCGTTCGTCAGCGTACCCATGAAGGCGCGAGGAGATGGGCATGGAGGGGAAAGAGAAATCATTGCTCTTCTTCCAATCAGATTATCCCGTATTCCCGCAATTGTTCCATTTCCTCTGCAGTCAGGCCGATAGAGGCAAATACTTCCTCATTATGCTGACCGAGCAACGGCGGCGGAGTATACGTCTCTTCGTTCGTTTCAGAGAGCTTAATTGGATTGCCGGGCATCCTGACCGAACCACCCAGTGGATGAAGCACTTCCACGACCATGTTGCGAGCCAGCACCTGTTCATTACTCAAAGCCTGCGCCAGATTGTACACAGGCGCGCACGGAATCCGCGCAGCGCGCAGTTTCTCCAGCCAGTATGCCTGGGTATGTGTCGCAAGGATGTCATTCAGTCGTTGATTGATCACTGCTTTGTTCTTCAGTCGTCCCGGCTGACTCCTGTTTTCTTCGGTGTTCAAGTCTTCAGCAGGAATGATTGCCAGGAGCGCCTCCCAGAAGCTGTCAGAGATGACTGCAATCACAATATAGCCATCTGAACACTGAAAGGTGTCATAGGGGACGTGAACGAAGTGGCCATTGCCCAGCCTGTCGGGGATAACACCAGAGAGGAAGTACATCGTTGCCATATAGTTGAGCAGGCTGATCTGCGCATCGAGCATGGAGATGTCCACATGTTGACCGCGCCCGGTGAGATGACGGGCCTGGAGCGCGGCAAGCACACCAACGACGGCCATCAAGCCTCCTGCCAGATCACCAATCGGAATACCTGAACGGGTTGGCGGTCCGCCTGGCTGACCCGTAATGCTCATGCCTCCACCCATTGCCTGAACCACCATATCGAAGGCAGTGTAATCTCTGGCCGGTCCTGTTTCGCCAAAACCTGTCACTGTGCAGGTGATGATTCGCGGATTAATGCGCGAAAGCCGCGGATAATCGATCTGCAGACGCTCGGTAACCCCGGCGCTAAAGTTACTGAGGACGACATCGGCAGTCTTGACCAGTCGATAAAAAACCTCAAGACCCTGCTTCGATTTCAGATTGAGCGTAATGCTTTTCTTATTACGGTTGAGGGTCATAAAATAGGCGCCAAAGCCATGCAGGCTATTTTGGGGATCGCTCTCCAGCAGGCGACGTGTTCCTTCACCTGTCACCGGCGGCTCTACTTTGATAGTTTCCGCTCCCAAATCAGCGAGCATCATACCGGCATACGGTCCGCTCAGCATGTGAGTCAGGTCAAGAATGCGAATACCATGCAGAGCTCTCATCAGTTTGACTATCCTTTCGTATTGTGGGTCAGGAGACTCATTGCCGGAAAACAGAGGGGCTAAGCGCCTATCCGAAAAACCGCTCCTTCGATACACGCTGCGCACTGCTCAGGATGCGGTTTTTCGGCATCCTGAGTTATTTCGGACAGGCTCTAAATACAGCGTCCATCCATCACTATCTTAATCGGTACATATAATCAATAACTTCAGACTTTTCAACGACATCACCATATTTTGCGTTGATATCAAACAAATTCGCTTCATGCGGCGCCTGGTGCCGATCACCGACACATTCGCGTGGAACAATGACACGAAAACCGTACTGCATTCCATCAACGGCAGAGGCGCGAATACACCCGGATGTAGAGCAACCTGTCAGGATAATCGTATCTACCCCCAGAGACGTCAGGATAGCTGCAAGCGGTGTACCAAAAAAAGCCGAGGCATATTGTTTGATAATGACAATATCTGATTCGAGAGGACTGAGTTGCGGCACAATCTCAGCAAGCGGCTCACCTTCCACCATTCTCTGCAAGACAGGAACTTTTTGGACAAACAAACCGCCATCCCGGAGGTTTCTGTTATAAAGCACTCTGGTAAATATCACCGGGATGCGCTTCTGGCGCGCAAGGTGCAGGAGAGGAATTGTTTCCTGAACAGCGGTCACCACATCAGGGGCGTAAAGTGGCGAGTCGTCTGCCACATAGGCATTGATGAAATCAACGATCAGCAGTGCAGGGCGCACACCAAACCCGACGCGTCCATCGAACACGCCCTTGTAGTTCTCTTCGAGCGACATGTCCATAGATTTCATCCGGTCGTCCAGATATGACCATTGATCATTATCGTTCGAGCATACGCACGCGGGTCATACTGATCACAGGCGTCGAAGCAGCCAGCCCCGACAATTTCCAGGCAGCATAGGCAAATATGCCCTGTGCACATGTATTGAGCAATTGCTCAGTCCATTGCAGTGGAATACTCTGATCGGGGAGACGCGCCAGCCCGCTGAGGACGAAGATAATCATAATATGAACAAGGAAGAGAGCGGCCAGTCTGTTCTGATTGACATCACGCGCCTGCTGAATGAGCAGAATAACCATCCCCACGTTGCCAATCGTCATAACGCCGAGCAGGATAAATCGCCAGGTGTTAACCGCCGGATCGGGAAAACCGGTGAAGAGTATGGCAACGATCAGGGAAACCAGCGTCCCTCCCGGACCCAGCCACATGCGTTGGGGCGCTTTTCCCCGCTGAACCTGTCTCATAAACCGCAAGGAGAAAGCAACCAGTGTAAAACCCGGCGCCATCCAGAGAAACATCCCTTTATCGAACCAGACGATGTTCACCTGGGATTCGGTCAGCGCCATGATCAGTTTCCAGGTCGCCTTGAGAAAACCGCCGATAAAGATCAGCATTGAACCCACGATAGCCACTGTGCCCAGTTGGGCATGAATCGTTCTCACCATACGACTGATGAAGTACAGACCGATGACCGAGAACAGGATCGGCATGTAGTCTTGCAACGCCAGTGTCAGATTGTAGGTTTCCGTGACATTCATAGGGGGTTCCTCACGCCTTGATATACTCCTCTACACTGCCAATGCACATCGTCCGGTTCCCTCCGCAGACTGAACGCCTGCGTCTCTTCTACGAGTGATCGTCAATCGGTACAAGTTTCGAACGAGCGGTCTGTTGACTGTGGATTTCCGGCTGTCTGGATAAGAATCGGCGAGCGGTCAATACACTCACTGCGCTCAGTGCAATCTCTCCCAGATTGCCGAGATAGAAACGATCACCGGTTCCCACTCCAGCGGCGATCAGCATGAAAAGCGAACCTGCCGCAAGGAACCGCCAGCCTGTACGCCGCCAAAGAACCAGCCCCGCTCCTATCAGAAAAAAGATGCTGAGCATTGCCGGAATGGGCGGTCCTTTCATTCCGCCCTCGTTCACATATCGCACCGTATCAGCCACTTCGCGCACACGCAGATCGAGCGCAAAAACATCCTCATATACGCCTATCGCAATGAGGAGTGTGGCAAACACACAAACAATGGTATGCGACGCGCGAGTTTGCGCCCACGGTATGCCAGCATTCCGCAATACGCCAAAAGCGAAAATAATCAGTGCCGGCGTTACCAGTGCGTGAACCAGGTATCGTCCTCCATTCAGGCTTTTGAGCGCTTCACCCTCGCCGACAAACCTGCCGATCAGAATAGTCAGCGTGTCATAGACAAGACCGACGAGCACAAACAGGAGCAACAACGCATAGGACGAACGCCCAACGTGATAGACGCGAAAAGCCTGCCAGGACACATAAGCAAATGCGGATACAAACAGGGCATAGAGTAGCGTTAGCACGAGCCGCTCCTTTCACCAGGCTGCACATCCTGGCATATGAATGCCCGGATCACTTCCGCAACCGCCTGCGGGTTTTGGTCACAGATGTACGATCCTTCACCGGGGATGATCTTCAAAGCGCCGTTTTTTACGAAGGAGAAGGCTGACTCTGCGCTTGGGCGCAGAGTGTCGTTTTCACCCGCCATCACAAGGACAGGCATCGACAACGCTGCCAGCTGCACTGCGAACGGCTGCTCGAAAACAGCATGGTATGCCGCCTGAGCAGCCTGACCTGCTGAGAGAGTAAGCACCACCTCCCTGTGTACGATATCCAGCGACAACGAAGGATCACGTCTGCGAATGCGCTCCCAGACAGCCAACAGATGAGACCCATCCTCAGCAATCACAAAGGGATTGAGACCTGCTTTCAAAGATTGAATTTGCGCTTCGTTGAGCAAAGGAGGTCCCGACAGAACCATCTTCCGCACGAAATCCGGGTGATCGTATGCCATCTGCACCGCAATGGCGGCGCCTGTGTGATGCCCGAACAGATAGCAAACCTGTGCCCCAAGGAGTTTCAGGGCAGCGTAAAGCGCGTCTGAGAGCTCCTGAACGCTGAACGTGTCGGCAGGTCGAAAAGAAGCGCCAAAGCCAGGCGTATCGGGCGCAATGACATGGAAGGAGTCTGCCAGCAGGGACATCAACGACTCGAACATTGCCCCCGAACTGGCAGTTTGATGCAGCAAGACGAGCGGAATTCCAGTCGTTCGCCCGCTCTGGCGAACGTGGATCTGCCTTCCGCCGATATCGATATATCTTTTGGTGATTGACATGGCTCCCCTCTGAATGTTATAATGTTATAACAACTTGCCCGGTTGGTCAAGAGGGAATTTCTGCCCGCCACGCATGCAATGTCAATCAGGAGATAGACGATGACCGATCAGCTCGGCTACCGCAAAAAATTCGGCGTAATCATCCCCAGCACCAACACCATTGTCGAACCGGATTTCTACCGCATGATCGTGCCAGGAGTAACGGCGCACATCTCGCGCATTCACATTCGCGACCAGAATCTGAGCAGTGATGATGCGTTCGAGAACCTGCTCAGACAGATTCGGGTTGAAATTCAGTATGCAATCGAGCGCGTCATGACCTGCGAACCCGATTACATGGTCATGGGCATGAGCGCTGAGACATTCTGGGACGGCGTGGAAGGCAATCGCCGCTTTACGAAGATGATTTCTGACTGGGCGGGCGGTTTGCGTGTGGCAACCGGCGCTGAAGCGTGCGAGCGGGCATTGCGGTTGTTCAACGTCAGAAAAATTGGCGTGGTCACTCCCTATCAGCCGATCGGAGACCGAAACGTTGTGCGTTTTTTCAATGATTTGGGATTTGACGTGACAGCCATCAAGGGGTTACGCTGTCCAACAGCAGTCGCGATTGCGCATGTCACTGAAGATACGTTGCGTCGCGCACTCATCGAGGTCAATAAAGACGCCGATGCACTGGTGCAGGTTGGCACCAATCTGAGCATGGTTCGTCTGGCAGATGAAGCGGAACGATGGCTGGGCAAGCCGGTTATTGCCATCAACGCCGCCACCTGGTGGATGGCGCTGCGCGATAACGGCATTGACGACAGAGTTTATGGGGCAGGCAGGTTGTTGAGGGAGTTCTAAGGCAAAAGGACGCCTGGGAAGAGAGTTCGACGCTTCTTCATTCCATTCGTTTCTAACGGTGCCGCTACTCTCTTACCGGGCGAACATTATGTCGCACCAGAAGCGCCCAGGCTGCCAGAACAAAACTGAGCAAGCCAAAGACCACAAACGGGCCAGACTCAGTCCAGACATCGAACAGCCAGCCGCCAAATTTGGAGGCTGCCAGGATTCCAACTGCGCCGCACAGACCAAAGAAACCGATGATCGACCCACGAATGGCTGCAGGGGTCTGCTGCTGAATCAGAACCTGCGTGGAGATGAGCGTGCCGATGTTGCCAACCCCGGCAACGGCTACTGCGGCGAACATCGCACCGCCAAAAGGATCATCAATCAGAAACAGGGAGATGTATCCCAACCCTGAAATCACATTGGTCACTGCCAGGGCTGTAACCCGGTTCACGCGATCTGCGAGGAGTCCAAACAATGGTGCGCCCAGAAATGCTGCCAGCTGGGAAATGCCAATGATAATGCTGGCGCGCGCCAGTGCTTCAGCCGCATTATACCCTGACTCAACCCCGTGTTTGTTGATCCACAATGCCAGAAATGTGCCAATGATGGCAAGGTCGCCGCGCGAAACGAATGCTGCGCCGTAGCCGAGCAACACACCGGGGCCTCGCGCGGCTCGAACACCTCCGATGATTAAGTCTATGAAACGTTTGGGCTGTGTACGTTCGCGAACACCTGCTTCCTTCAAACCAAGCCAGAGCAAAAGCGCCGCGATTGCTGATAGCCCGGCCGCCGCGTAATAGGTTGCAAAGCCGGCCGCGACGCTGTCCATCCCGCTCTGTTTGAACCACTCCGGCATGTTGAGCAAGACAAAGACGGCGGTCATGGCGCCAACGCCGTTCATGACACCCTGAACGCCATTGGCTTTTCCCCGGTCATGGTCTTTCACATAATCCGCCAGAACAGTGGACAGCATGCTGGTAACCCCTGCCGCGCCAGCAGCGAACAACATGCGGAAGATGATCAGTTGCCAGGCAGCTCCAGCCTGAATCATGAGCCCATATCCAATGCCTACAATAAGAAAACTGGCGGCAAAAATCAGTCGTCTGCCAACCCTGTCCGACAGACTCCCTGCCAGCCCGATAGTGAAAATGATGACCATTTCGTGCCAGAACAGTATGGCGCCTGTCACGCTTCCTTGCTCTGACAGCGGCACCCTGAGAATCTCGGTGAGCAGGTAAGGCTGAATGAGGTTGACGAAACTAAGCAGGCAGATGCTGATGAAAGCAGAAAAGTAAAACGTGCTCATATTCAGCCGGGAAACACCGGGATGCAATTCCACCCTTCCAAAAGTGGTTCTTGATTCAGCTACGCCTGTCATAGGTCTTGTCACCTTTCTCGAGCACGATTCGCAGCATGTGAGCGATCAAACAGGGGAAGCTATGGTCGGACTCAAAATGGTCTCGGCGTCTCTCCCAGTTCCAGCGAGATCCATTTCAACTCAGTGAAATGCTCAACGGAGTACTTTCCGCCGCTGCGCCCTAATCCCGACATACCATACCCGCCAACGGGCGCCAGCGGGTCGGATTGAAACGAGTGCGTGCCGATATGAACAGCGCCACAGCGAATACGGCGCGCCGCTGTCATACCCCGAACCAGGTCACGAGTCAGAACGCCCGCACTCAGTCCATACGGGCTGTCATTCGCAATCGCAATCATCTCCTCAAGCCCGGCTGCTTCCAATACCATTGCTACGGGGCCAAAGGTCTCTTCATCCCAGCACGGACCGGAGCGTGGCGGATTGTAGATCACGGTTGGTTGAAAAACCAGACCACGATGAATAGCGCCACCGGTTAATACCTCGGCTCCTGCCGACCTTGCAGCCTGCACGTGGCGCGCCACCTTTGCGACTGCGCGCTCATTAATGAGCGGACCGTATGCTGTGCGTTCGTCGCGCAAATCCCCGAGATATAACCGCTCAGCCTTGCCTGCCAGCGCCTCCGCGAAGGACCGTCCGTTGGGCGCTTCTACCACAATCCGCGCGCTCGCCATGCAAATCTGTCCACCGTAGGTAAACGCACCGACTGCAGCAATGTCAGCCGCTTCGCGTACATCGACATCGTTTAGTATCAGGAGCGGGTTCTTCCCACCCAGTTCCAATTGCATTCGCTTCATGGATTGCACAGCCAGTTGACCGACCTTCACGCCTGTAGCTGTCGAACCTGTGAGTGCAATGCCATTGATGAGCGGATGGCTGGCGAGTTGCTCGCCACATTCTGCGCCAAACCCGGTTACAACGTTGAAAACGCCATCGGGAAGACCGGCTGCCGACATCGTTCGGGCCAGCTCAACTGCGATCAGCGGCGTCTCTTCAGAGGGTTTGGCAATTACGGCATTTCCTGCCGCAAGAGGAAACGCGATCATCTTTGCCAGCAGAGCCAGTGGTGCGTTGAACGGTGAAATGACCAGCACCACTCCAATCGGTTCACGCACGACCAGCGACATGCGATGAGGTTTTTCGTTGGGCAATGTGTCAGCGTACAGACGCCTGGCTTCCCCGGCTGCTGCGCGTAACACTGAAACCGCATAATTCACTTCGTATCGCGCCTTGACGATTGTTGAGCCGCTTTCATCGATCAACAGGTTGAGCAAATCATCGAACCGCGCTTCAATCTGGTCGGCGCACTTCAGCAGAATCTTCTCACGCTCATAGGGTGGTCGTGCTGACCAGGATGCAAATCCCTGATGCGCCGAAGCAATGGCGCGTTCTACATCGTCGTGCGCGCCTCGCGCCGCCCAACCGAGCACGGCGCCGGTCATTGGCGCCACACTGGGAAACGTCTCTCCAGTCGCAGCCGGAACTTCTCGACCGTGGATGAAGTGACCATACGTTCTGGGAGTGACTTCCATACGCTAGATTCGCTCTTCGAGCATACTGGCTCGTAGCAGATATGCACGAGCCTTTATCGGGTCACGCGCCGCTTCTGCAAGCTGGCGGTTGCGTTGCTGTCGTTCCTCTGCAGTGCTGACCACCATATTTCGGTATTGCTGATCGCTGTAGAGTTGCACCGACTCAAGCGCATATTGCCGTCGTTCGCGAGCATAATCGTCCAGAATCCGGTCAGATTCTCCATTCCAGATGCGGATGAACTTGTCAGCCAGGTTTGCCGCATCGTGAATGCCACTGTTCATGCCCATACCGCCAGCCGGGTTGTTATTGTGAGCCGCATCGCCAACCAGCGCCACTCGACCCACCCGAAAGGCATCTGCCACACGCTGGTGAACACGGTACAGCTGGGTGGTTTTGATGGTGTACGGCGGAACCTCGCCAAAGAAGCCGGCAATGCGCGCTCGCAGGCGTTCTTCATCTATTGCGAACTGCTCATCTTCGTTCTGGCTCATGCGAAAGACCACCCGTGTGATATCCGGCAAAGTCAGGATGATTACCCACTCTCGCGGATCGAATACGTAGCAGACTGGCGCTGCGCCGGGAAATATATCCTGCGTGTTCAAGTCGCTGCCAATCAGCAGAAAGCGGTCTTCATACGTTTTTCCCTGAAAGCCAATCCCTAATTGCTTGCGCACCACGCTGTGAGAACCATCGGCGCCGACAAGGTATGATCCCTGGCGTTCAATGACTCCCTGGCTGGTTGCAAATTGAGCTGTAACATGCGTGCCGTCATCCTTGAAGGCAATCAGCCTGTGCCCCATGTGAATATTGACCGTCGCAGCGGCGGCTGCCGCCGGCATCAAAATGCGTGTGGCAATGTGCTGAGGACACTGCAAACGATATGGATAGGGCGTATCATTCGCGATGCAGGCATAGTCGAACTCGGCGATCAAACGCCGGGGAGATCGCTCCCAGTACTGTAAACGCTGCACCTTATGTCCACGAGCGATGATCTCATCTACAACGCCCCATTCCTGAAACAATTCCAGTGTTTTTGGATGAAACGTGCTGGCTCGAATCTGGGTATTGAGTGCAGACTCCATCTCGAAGACTTCCGCAGGCAGGCCTGCGCGCCCCAGCGCCAACGCCAGTGAGAGCCCTACCGGACCGGCGCCAACGATCAGAATAGGAGATCGACGTTCTGGAGACATATCATCGCTCACAGCTATTGCTATTCTCGCTCGCCGGCGTGAAGAATTCTGACCAGACGTTCACGCATTGGCACGCCGAGCATCCGATCCGCCAGAACATTGGCAGGGTCTTTCTCAACAATGGTGCGGCGAACAATCTCATCGCGCCGCTTCAAGGCAGGTCGCTCTGCAGGTGAGATTGGTTGAGCCTGCTGCACCAGTTTCACCCATTGCTCGACATAGTTCAGCATCACAGGCTCTACCACTGCCTTAAAATCGGCGAATGGCAGCAGACCGCATATTGCAATTGGCGAGAGAACACCACGAGTATACAGATGAACCGGGTTGAACGTCTTGTAGCGTGGATTGCGGCGGAGTTCAACCCAGGTCTCGTTCATCGGCTCGAAATATGTGTTGAGATGGTCGAAACTGGCGGGCGGATCATAGCGCGGCAGAAAGTCCACATAGCAAAATACATCAGGCGCAGTCCCCAGTGCAAAACCCAGATGCGGCACATCTATCTCGTCATTCACCCAGCATGTCAGATGAATATTGGTAAAACCGGTTTCAGGCCTGCCAATCCACGAGCGAACAATCCAATCGATGCGCTCGCCGGTATAGGTATGAATATTGCCGACGATAGATCCCTGCAGATCAGGAATATCGCGAATATCGCTACACCTCAGGTCTTCGCGCAGACTTAGGCTGGAGTGCACCATTTCCCAGGCGCGCTCACGCACACCAAGCAAATATTGGAACGTTTCGACATTGTTGACAGGAGGGCGCGAATCGAGCACATCAGCCAGATGACGCACGGTATCTTCGCTCATGAAAAGGCTCCTTGCTCTCTATCCTGACCCGATCGTCAAGATCCAATCAACGGACCTGCCAGGCGCCAGGGTCTGTCGTGCAACAGGTTCGTGCGATAGGAAACCATCTTGTTCGCTGCTGCTGCCGGGTAAATCTCTGCCAGTGTCAACCCTTCTCCCTGCGCCATCGTTGTAACAGGCGCATTGATATTTCCATCAAAAGGACGATGCTTCCATTCAGTCCATAAGGTAAAATCGGTAGTGATAGCGTGAATACCGCTCTCACTCCGGCTCGCCGCCAGGACATTCATACGATTCTCGGCTGCCCGTTCCTTAAAGCCCAGCGCCGCCTCCCAACGCTCCAGGATCATTGTAGGAACAGCGACGACTTCAACCCCCTGCAATGCAGCCAGCCGAAAGGTCTCTGGATAAATGGCGTCATTGCCGACGACCATAGCTACGCGTCCCCAATCGGCATCAAACGTATGGAGCACATCCCCCAATTTTGACCAGGCATGTCGGACCGACGCATGCAACTGTGGCTGACGCAGCACCACTCCATCTTTGTTAAGCATCACGCCCGTATGCGTTCCGTTTTCCACTATTGAAGTAACCACATACGCGGCATTCAATACACTGCGCAGCGCTGTAACCATCGCTTGCGACTCTTGCTGCGCCCATGCTGCATCTGGAAAGTGAAACCATTCTGGTGGAAGGTGGAACAACTCCGGCAAAACAATAATTCTGGCGCCTCTGTTTTCTGCTTCCGCAATCCATTGCGACACCAGCGCGACCGCCTCTTTTCCCGACCTCGAAATCTGAATCACCCCCGCCAGGATACGCTCGGCGCCGGGTTTGGTCTGATGTTCCTGAGATGGAGCCGCGATAGGTCTGTACAGTTCGGGGCGGCGCGTAGCGAACACGTCTGTACCATCGGGACGCAATTTATTCTCTGCTTCGCGCACATCAATATCGGCGTAAACGACCGCCTCCCCTCGTCTAGGGGCTCTGGCTAACACACGGCCGTCGGGCGCAACAATCTGACTTTCGCCAGCCCCTTCGAGAAAATCGGGGCGAATTTTGAGCCGTTCCGCCACCATGTCACGAATCTCTTCCGGCACAAGCGGTCCGACTTTGTTAGCCGCTGCTACAAAAACCTTGTTTTCTGCCGCCCGGACGGGAACATGCAGCCAGGCTTCATCGAAAGCAAACGAGTTCAAACTATTGAGCAGCAGGTGAGCGCCGCGAACAGCGAGTGACCGCGCCACTTCAGGGATGACGCCATCCATACAGGCGTACATGCCTGCCTTGCCAAATGGAGTTTCGATGACAGGAGCGATAGAGCAGGCACGCTGCAAAAAGTTGTTTTCATTGCCCATCAGAATCTGTTTGTCGCACGCTCCAATCACGTTGCCAGTTGGGTCAAATAACATGTTTGTACCGGTCACCTTGCCGATGCTTCCATGCTCACTACGGTCGTATTCAGGGCGCTTCAACGTGACGTTGAGTTTGATGTAACACTGATGCTCTCTGGCTTTTGCACCAACTGCCCGTAAAAATGAACCGTGCCAGTCGACAGCTACCGAGTAGCAATGGGCCGCATCGCGATACCAGGCCATATGGTTAACGAACTCCGGCAATACGATGAGCGCTGGTTTACAGCGAGCCGCCTGATCGATCATCTTCAGACAGGCGTCCAGATTGGACTGGACATCGTCGGTCACGCCGAATTGGGCTACTGCTACACGAATGCTGGTACTGTCCATAAAGGGGGAAACCTGCGCATCCAAATGTTATAATGTTATAACAAATAATAATCGGTAAGGCTCATTTTGTCAACGAGCAAACGCATCCGGCAACCACTCCAGTGATGCAAAGGAACGAATGTTCGCAATTGAAAGCAGCGAGGAATCGGCGGTGGTCAGGCTTTTGCATGCGCTATGAGACGTCGTCCCGCCGACGCCGGAACGCCATCTGTACGGTAAGGGTGAAGACCTGCCGCCGGAGATTGACTTCTTCGCTCACATGATCTACTATGAGAAAACTGGCAGGCTCATTCTCCTGGCGACCTATGAAACACGACGTACTCCTTTTTGAAGGGTTTGTAAGCAGCGTCACGTACACTGCACGTCTGGCGGATGAACTTCCAGCGTATGATTTTACTCACTTTGATATCAACGATGTTGAACCACGCGGTAAGATCATTGTACCAGATGGCGTCATAGCCTACTCAAAGTGGGTTTCACCCAAGCGAACACGCAGTTACCCATTTGCTCGTCTTTATGATATTTTGAACGCCCCAAAACGAATCACAGTTATTCCAATTTTCAAGGATGAAGGAGCGGATGGCGATCTGGACAGGATACAGTACTCGACAATTTCGTGGATGAATTTACTCGACATCTATATTATTCTTGCCTATTACAAAAACGCGATAAGAAATCAAAGAAAAGGTCAATCTGAGAAGCACAAAATAAGCAAGCAGATTTTTGACCCGATCTTTGTTAATGAGCAAATCAGCGACGTTCTGAGGTACAAAAACAGCGCACTGCACTGGAATTTTAACCTCATTGACGTCAGTTTCATAGACATCTACCAGAGAGCGCTTATGAGTTATGAAGAGATATCAAAAAGAACTGGCGTGTTAATGCATAGTAACGAAGTTCACCATCAGTATCTCAGGAGTATCATGGAAGATTTCAGAAAATTCAAGAGCATGTCGCTCACCGGGTCAAAAAGCGCTTCTTCCAGAGAATCTAAGACGATCCATGTAAATGAATACTTATCTGATGGTTCAAAAGCGATGTTCAATATTCGCAATTATCTCGGCGGTTTGTACTATCTCACCGTTGATGAAGTCATTAAGGAGGGCGATCTTTATATTATTCAGGAGTCTAAAAACTCAACAAAAAGTTTACTTCCTTCGCTGGATGACATAAAAGATGGGCTTTTCAAGCTTGCTCTTTTCTCGAATATCGACGTTTTGCTTCTGGAAGGTCGGCAGATAGATTTCGTGTCACGCCTTAAACTGACTGGAAAAGGATTGAGAGGTTTCATCAGCATGCCTTGTGGAGATCGCGATCTGGATCGTTTTATTAACGCGAATGATTTTCCAAAAAGGAATGCGGAAATGATTTACAAATTGAATGAAGAGTGTCATTACAATTCTAAACTGCAAATAGTCCTGACTTCCAACAACCAATGAACAAAATAATAAAAAGTCCATTACGTTACCCTGGTGGAAAGTCTCGCGCTATTCAGCGCATGATTCGTCTTGTTCCCGATGGATTTGATGAGTATCGCGAACCTTTTGTGGGAGGTGGTTCTTTATTTATTCATTTGAGACAACAATTTTCCGGGGTTCCGATGTGGATCAATGACCTGAATACAGAGCTATTTTATTTTTGGAAGTGTGCTCAAGAGGACTCTGAGAGACTGGCAGATGAGATTATGAAGATAAAAAAGGAATGTACGAACGGAAAAGAACTCTTCTATTATTTACTCGGAATGAACACATCTATCATGACTGAATTTGAGCGAGCGGTTAGATTCTTTGTGCTGAATCGAATTACATTTTCTGGAGTGGTTGAGGCGGGAGGTTATTCGGAAGGCGCTTTTGTTGGGAGATTTACAATATCATCAATAGAACGAGTTGCTCTGTTGGGTAGGATACTTGAAGGGATTAAGATTACGAATATGGATTATAAAGAACTGTTGAGAGATGGTGATCATAGAGTCTTCACATTTCTCGATCCTCCGTACTTCATTGCCACAAAATCCAGACTATACGGAAAAAATGGAGTCTTACATGAGTCGTTCGATCATAGTGAGTTTGCCGCTGAGATGAAGAAATGCAGGCACTCCTGGTTAATCACATATGACGACTCCCCCGAAATCTGGCAGAACTTTCAGTTCGCTTACATTTATCGTTGGGAGTTGCAGTACGGCATGAACAATTATAAGCAAGGAAAAGCGGAGAAAGGATCGGAACTCTTCATATCGAATTATCCTCTCTCCACTGAACAGCAGACCCATTCACAGACGGAGCGGATTATCCAGCATTCGTTGTGGTCATGATGTTCATCGTCTGCACATGAGGTCTGACTGCAAACAAAGACTGCGGTTGCGTGCTGCCACAGAATTGTCGAGATGATGTCGAGACGCACCCTGACCTCACTGTTGCTTGTCCGGTTCAGATCGTATTTCGTGTCCTTTGACAGGATGTTCACACCTCAATCATGACCGCCGACGAGTCGCGTCGCCTGATACCCGCAAACACTGCGCGCGTCGAACTGCGCGTGGTCAATTCGCGCTTCATCGGTTCCGCCGGTCCTGCCGCAACGGTTGAACAGGCAAAGGCGTTCATTGCTGCTGTGCGCGCTGAGATGCCGGATGCCACGCACCATGTCTATGCGTATATCATCGGACACGGCGCGAGCACGATCGAGGGTATGAGCGACGATGGCGAACCGGCCGGCACTGCCGGGCGACCGGTGCTCAGCGTGGTGCGCGGCAGTGGTCTGGGTGATGTGGTGGTTGTGGTGACGCGCTACTTCGGTGGAACGCTCCTCGGAACCGGAGGATTGGTGCACGCCTACAGCGACACGACGAAAGCGGTGCTTGCGGATGTGCCGCGCATCGAAAAGATTGCCCGACGTACACTGCTTGTCACGATCCCTTATGCTGCCTATGAACCGGTACGGCGCCTGATCGCCGCACACGACGGGGTGATTGAAGGTGAAGCGTTCGCAGCGGATGTCACACTGGAAGTCAGTGCGCCGGAAGCGCACGTTGCAGCGCTGATCGAGGCGTTGCGCGGGGTGACGGCTGGAAGAGCGGATATTGTCACATGACGCTATCGACGATCGGCGTGCCAGACACCTTTCACATCCGGGTGCAACAGCGCCGCCACCCCTTCCTGCATCGTTGCAAAATGACGCACACCGTTCAGGTGAATGCGTTCGTGGACGATACTTTCGGCGATATCGGGACGCACGCCGCACAGCGCAATCTGCGCGCCCATGAGGCGAGCGCCATCGGTCGCCTGGCGCAATGCCGTGGCGAGCGCTTCATCGAAACCGGTCACACCGGTCAGATCGAGTAACACAGTGCGTGCGCTGCGCTCTTCGATATAGTTCAGCAGCATTGAAACCAGTTCCTTACAACGCCCTCCATCAAATGCACCAATCAACGGCATGACCACAACCCCATTCCCTAAGGGGATCAACGGCAGTGTCAGACGGGTTATGAGGATGTCGCGCTGACGTATCTCTTCCAGCGAGCGCTCCAGTGCAGCGGTACGCTCCTCAAGCATCGCCTGCGACATCATCAGCGCCGCTTTCTGCCGTTCCACTGTCGTCATATCACGAAGGAGCGCCACGCCGGCAGACTCGCGATCCCCTTCGATCGACGTTTCCGACACCAGCAACGTTACAGCCGCCTCACCATCGCGGTTGAAACGCCGCCAGCGGTTGAGATGATCGTCGGCAGTCGTGCTCTCAACAAAACCGGCGCGCGTCAACGCCTCATCAAACGGCGGACTGGCGCCGCCAGACGCGAGAAGCGGCGCCAGTCGCTGCGCCGCGCGATTGGCGAAGCGAACGCATCGTTGGGCATCGAGCAACACAATGCCATCCTGCAGATGCTCGATCGCCGTGCGCAACGCCACCGTCGATGGACGAAACACCTGATAGCGCAACGTCACCCAGCCAAATGCGAGCTGGAGCGGAAAGAGGCTCGCATAACTCAGTTCCGGCACTGATATCGCCTGAGAACGGAAGGTAAATCCCATCATATACGACAGCGCAGCGCCGCCGATCAACCAGAGCGCCGGTCCGCGCATCCGGCGATGACGGATGGCGATTGTTATCAGGAATGTCAACGGCACAATCACGACGCCAATTGTGAAAAGAATCATAACCGGCACGAATGCGGGCCCAGGCGTGAACGCGACAGTTCCGGCATCATTGCGCACAACATGACGCGCAACAATGTCAGCGCCCCCATACCAGTCTAACACCAGCAATGACGTCATGAGCAGGTAGGGAGCAGCCAGCGACCAGCGTACAGACGGCTGTGCATAGCGGTGCGGAATGAAAATCGCCAGAATCAGCCAGATCAGCAACCCGAAACTGCTCGAAAGGAGCGGTGCCAGAAGTCCAGAGACAAACCAGATTTCCTGCAGACTGTTACTCGTCAATCGCACCGATGCAGCACACGTCAGCGCCATTCCATTCAGGGCAAACAACGCGAGCAGACGGTTCGCTGCAGCACGCCAGTCTTGCATCAAGACGTAGACCCCGCTGGCGGTCAGAATGATCAGAGTCAGCAGCAGAAGCACAAGGTTCATAGGAGTGGCCTTTGTCACGACACAGCCGCCATGCCGGGGATCGGCTGGTAAAAGTAGACCGCTCTGGCGTCATCCGAACGGTAATAGCCCCTTTGACGCAGTCCGCGGGCGCCAGGCTTTGCTGCTTCGTCCTGATCGTGCCGGTTGATGTCAGTCCGGCGACACAGCAACGCCTGATATCGATTATAATCATCTATGAGATCAATCTTCAACTGTACGATAGTCATTGTCCGATATAGGATCATAGCCGCGTGTTCTCGTGGTTCTGACGCTTCGTAGAGTGGAAGTGTCGATCACAGCAGCCTGCACACATTTGGGGAGGGTAGTGGTATGGAGCGTCCAAATGCGTTCGATTTCTGGGGTCCAAAGACGCTGGTTGGTCCTGAATTGAAGCCGGGAGATCCGGCGCCAGCCTTCAAGTTGACGACCGGCAAAGATACGATCAGCAGTGAACAGTTTGCCGGTAAGCCGCTGGTGATCAGTGTTATTCCATCGATCGACACCGGCGTCTGTTCCAAACAGACCCGCCGCTTCAACCAGGAAGCCGCAGCGCTTGGTGATGCGGTCAATATTCTGACGGTCAGCGCCGATCTGCCGTTTGCACAGGGGCGCTGGTGCGGCGCTGAAGGCGTGGACAGGGTCGTTATGGCATCCGATCACCTCGATATGAGTTTCGGTGCGGCGTATGGCACATATGTCAAGGAAATGCGCATCGAAAGCCGCGCCGTCTTTGTGATCGATAAAGATGGCACGATCCGCTACGCCGAATATGTGCCGGTCGCCGGTCACGAACCGAACTACGACGCCGCGCTCGCAGCGCTGAAGGAACTGCTCTAGTTCATTCGCCTGGTCAACCTGCACCTGTCATTGAGCCCTTACCGACGAAGGGATGGGATGTTCCCATCCCTTTCTGTGTTCTTGCAGGGCTGTATCTCGTATCATGCATGCGCATTGCGCATACGCCCAACAGACAGTATTTGCCTGTGCATAACCGAAACCGATAGACGATCACAGGTTTATGGTCTGGCAGATCAGACGCAATGAGACTTGAATTTATCCTTCTGATTGCAGCAACGCTCCTGATCATCAGCATTGTCGCAGGTAAGGCATCGCTGCGATTCGGACTTCCGGCGCCATTGCTCTTCCTGCTGATCGGCATGCTCGCCGGTTCTGACGGTCCTGGCGGGATTGCGTTCGATGATGCCGGGCTGGCGCAGTCAGTCGGTGTGCTGGCGCTGGTGCTGATCCTGTTCTCCGGCGGGTTGAGCACCGACTGGCAGATCATCCGTCCCGTGCTCTGGACCGGTCTGATTCTGGCAAACCTCGGCGTGCTGATCAGTGCGCTGCTGGTGGCGATCGCTGCGCATCTGCTGCTGCAATTTTCGTTGCTGGAAGGATTCCTGCTTGGCGCCATCGTTTCATCGACAGACGCAGCGGCAGTGTTTGCCGTCATGCGCACCCGCGACGTCAATCTGCGCGACAATCTGGAAGGGCTGATTGAACTGGAGTCGGGGAGCAATGATCCGATTGCCGTGTTTCTGACTGTCGGGCTGACCCTGGTGCTCGCCGATCCCTCGCGTTCCCTTGTCAGCCTGGCGCCACTGTTTGTGTTACAGATGACGATTGGCGGTGTTGCAGGGTACGCGCTTGGGCGGGTGATGGCGATTGCAATCAATCGCGCCCGTCTGCAGCTCGAAGGATTGTACCCGGCGTTGATGCTCGGGCTGGTGCTGCTCACCTACGGCGGAACGGCATTAATCAATGGCAGCGGTTTCCTCGCCATCTATCTTGCGGGCATTGTGCTGGGGAATTGCGATTTTGCTCATCGACGAAGTCTGATCCGTTTTTATGACGGGCTGGCATGGCTGATGCAGATTACAATGTTCCTGGTGCTCGGTCTGCTTGTCTATCCGACGCGCCTCGTTCCGCTGATTGGCGAGGGATTGCTGATGTCGGCATTTCTGATCTTTGTGGCGCGTCCGGTGGCAGTTTTCGTATCCCTCGCATGGACGCGCTACGACTGGCGCGCCAAAGCGATGGTTTCCTGGGCAGGGTTGCGCGGCGCAGCGCCGATCGTGCTGGCAACCTTTCCGCTCCTGGCAGGGTTGAGCCGCGCAGAGATCATGTTCAATCTGGTGTTCTTTATTGTTCTGACCTCAGTGCTGATCCAGGGGACGACGATTGCGCGTGTTGCGCACTGGCTTGGCGTGCAGCAGTCACAGCGTCCCTCTGTGTTTCGCTATCCGCAGGAATTTGTGCCACAGATCAGCGCCAGCAGCCAGCTGGTCGAATTGACGGTTGCACCGGGATCACCGGCATGTGGCCGCGCGGTGATGGAACTGGGGCTGCCGCGTGACGCACTGGTTGTGCTGATCAATCGTGATAACGATAGTCTGGTGCCCGGCGGTACAACCGTGCTCGAGCCTGGCGATCGTGTGTTGTTGCTGACAGAACGAAGTGCACTGGAAGATGTTCGACGCGCCTTGAGCGACGGCAAAGTATCATGATACCTTATTGCACATATGAAGACTACAGATCATCAACCCATCGCTGCAGCCATGCACCTCTGGCCCCTGACGACCGTCATCGATGAACGCGGACGCCTGATCATCGGCGGGTGTGATGCTGCAACCCTGGCACACCGGTATGGAACGCCGCTCTACATCTTCGACGAGGCGACGATTCGCACTGCCTGCCGCACATATCGCGCTGCACTCGCCGCTTGCTATCGCGGCGAAACGGCGGTGCACTACGCCAGCAAAGCATTGCTCAACACCGCGATCGCCCGTCTTATTGCAGACGAAGAACTGGGTCTGGATGTTGTTTCCGGAGGCGAGTTGTATGTTGCGCTGCGTGCCGGTTTTCCGCCGCAACGTATCCATCTGCACGGCAACGCAAAAACGCGCGCCGAACTGGAACAGGCGCTGGCAGCGGGCATTGGACAGATTGTCATCGACAATCTCGACGAACTGGAGATGCTGGTACACCTGACTGCACACCGCCTATACCCACAGGCGGTTGCGCTGCGCATTGCGCCCGACATCGCCACCGCCACCCACGCCCACATTCAGACCGGGCATGCTGCATCGAAGTTCGGTTTGCCGCTCGCTGCGCTCGATGCCGCCGCCACGCGACTGCGTGAGGCGTCCGGTCTCATTCTGACCGGCATCCATGCGCATCTGGGTTCGCAACTTTTCGACCTGAAACCGTATGCCGCAGCGATCAATGTCTTGCTCGACAGTGCGGCGCGTCTGCGTGATTATCACGGGCTCACGATCGAAGAGATCAACATTGGGGGAGGAGTCGGTGTTCCATACACTGCCGATCAGCACCCGATGGACATGCATGCATATGCCACCCTGATCGCAGATACGCTCACGTATGGATGCCAGCAACGCGGATTCCCGCTGTTGCGCCTGGTTATCGAACCGGGACGGTCTATCGTTGCGCGCGCCGGAGTCGCCCTCTACACCATTGTTGCAACGAAGCCTCTTCCTCATACGCGACTCCTGCATATCGACGGCGGCATGGGGGACAATATTCGACCTGCGCTCTACGATGCTCATTACACGGTCGTTCTGGCAGAACGAGTCAATGCTGCGGTTGAGGAAATCGTCGGGATCACCGGACGCTACTGTGAGTCCGGGGATGTGCTGATTCGCGCAGCACACCTGCCGCGCGCCAGAGTCGGAGACATACTGGCAGTTCCTGTGGCAGGAGCATACACACTGAGCATGGCAGGCACGTACAACCTGGTTCCCCGACCGGCGGTTGTGATGGTGAAGGATGGATCGGCGCGCCTTATGCAGCGACGCGAAACATACGATGATCTGGTTGCGAGGGATGTGTAGAGGCAGTGCAGGGGCAGGTCGATGACCTGCCCCTGTAAACAATCTCCAGGGCGTTTACCACCCATCACCCGTATCGAAATCACCGCCGAGATCAGCGCTGAGGTCGCCGCCAAAATCCTCGAAGCCGGTCGATAGTTCGTCCATCCCCATGTCGCCGATCATCTCATCAGCGGCAAATCCGTCCAGGATCGCCTGTGCAGCCAAGCTGCCGACTACGCCGCCGATCAGAGCGCCAAGGAATGTGCCGGCCAGCGCGCCGCCAAAGCCCATCCTGCCGGGTGCAGGCGCGCCCTGCGGTGATGCTGGCGCGTCGCTGCGGTTGAACAGCCGCTCGACCACACCCGGTTCACGCAATTCTGCACGTGTCGCCAGGCGCGCCAGGGTCTGCGGATCGTCCTGTGGCGGCGTGGACGCGCGCTCGTTCGGCGGCAGGACGTTCATCAACTCACGCAGTGCATACGCGCGCTGTTCGGGCGTCAACTGCGCGAAAGCGTCAGCGTATGCCTGTTCAATCGTATCAGGCGGCGCAGTGCGCAGAAAGTAGCGGTAACGCTCGAGCGCCTGCTCATCACTGCTCAGGCGGGTTGTTGGTCCGGTTACGGGTCGTGACTGCTGCGGGCGTCGATCACGCCCGAACAAGAAGTCGAAAATACCCATCGCGATACTCCTTTCACTCATGTTTCAGTATAGCAGCCCACGAACATCGATGACAGGGCAATTCCTCTGTTATTCGCGGGGAAGTTCATCCCTTTATTGACACGTCATTTCAACAAAACACGTCTCTTGTCGCTGTCAGAGTCTGCCGGTGAGCATAGCCGATAGCCGATCAGCAAGAACCGATAGGCGAGATCTGATCGCACGCGACTCTATCGAATATCGGCTATCGACTATCGGCTATTCTGAAAGCCCCACGGCGTCAGGCGCATACCGGATTATTTTCTCAAAGACCATGGAAATGGCGCTCTTCTCTGTGGTGAACAATCGCCAGACCTCGTGCGTTGTTGCATCTGTGGTATCATTGCGCTGGAAGCACACTGTCGCGACTGTTTGAACACAGGGAGGGACATATGACCGCCATCGATGTCGCTGATCGTATACAGAGTGATCTGGCGCACCTGTTGCATCCGCTGTACCACCCCAGCGGGCATCAGGCTCCGAACATCTGGGTGAAGGGATGTGGCGCAATCGTAACCGACATCGAGGGGCGTGACTATATCGACGGATTGAGCGGTTTATGGAACGTCCACGTCGGGCACGGACGACGCGAGCTTGCGGAAGCGGCAGCGGAACAGATGACAACCCTGGCATACTGCTCTTCCTACACCGGCTCGTCGAATCTGCCCGCCATCAATCTGGCAGAGCGCCTCAGCCAGTTAACGTACCCGTCGATTAACACCTTCTTCTTCACCAGCGGCGGCGCCGAGGCGACCGAAACCTCGTTCAAAACGGCGCGCTACTACTGGAAACTGCTCGGCAAACCGGAAAAGGTCAAATTCATCTCGCGTGTGCGCGGCTACCACGGTGTGACTATGGCAGCGATGAGTGCAACGGGTCTGCCGGTTTACTGGCCCATGTTCGAGCCGCGCGTGCCTGGGATCGTGCACATCGAGTCGCCCTACCCGTACCGCTTCGTCAACCCGACTCCAGACATCAGTGATGGGATCGCCGCCGCCAACCTGCTCGAAGAAGCCATTCTGCGCGAAGGTCCCGAGACGGTAGCTGCATTCATCGCCGAGCCGGTACAGGGTGCCGGCGGCGTGATCGTGCCGCAGGACGACTATTTTGGGCGTATTCGCGAAATCTGCGACCGGTACGAGGTATTGCTGATCGCTGATGAGGTGATTACCGGTTTTGGGCGCACCGGACGCTGGTTTGCCCTTGAGCATTATGGGATCGAACCAGACATTGTGCAGTTCGCCAAAGGTATCACCAGCGGCTACGTGCCACTCGGCGGCATCGGCATTTCCGACCGCATTCGCGAAGCGATCCACAGCGCCCCGCCCGACAAACGCTACATGCACGCCTACACCTACTCCGGGCATCCCACCTGCTGCGCAGTGGCATTGCGCAACCTTCGGATCATCGAAGAAGAAGGGCTGGTCGAGCGCGCCGCTATGCTCGGCGAACGGCTGCTCAAGGGGTTGCAGAGTCTCTACACCCTCGACAGCGTAGGTGATGTGCGTGGCAAAGGGTTGATGGCCGCCGTCGAACTCGTCGCTGACAGGGCGACGAAGCAACCCTACCCGACAGAAGCAAACGTCGGGGCGCGCGTGTACCAGGAAATGATGAAGCGCGGTCTGTTCACCCGCGTCCTCGGTGATATGGTCCTGCTTGCGCCGCCACTGGTCACGACCGAAGAACAGATCGACCGTATCGTGGCAATTATCGGCGAATCGGTACAGGCTGTGGTTACGGCAAGGTGACCGTTCCCTCGCGCATCATCCCATGCCGGGTCACATGGGCGCCCATGTCCCTCGCATAGACGCCGGACAGTGATAGATGTGCGCCGCGAAGGAGCAACGGTCTCGAAACAGTGCGATTGATAAGCGTAGCCTTTGTGGAGCGATCATCAAACGATGTCTCGTTGTTGTACCAGGCTGCGAACGACAGACGTCAATGATGAGGGCGTGAACAGTGGGGATGCTCTAATGGTATCACACATACCAGTGCCGCCAGATTGTCATATATGCAACTGCATTGAGCATCAGGAGTGCGATGACGAGCGCAGTGACGGCAGATGAGCGCCAGCGCAGCGGCCACCACGCCAGCCATCCGGCGGCAAGAACCAGCGCCAGTGGTCCGATAGCGGGGAAGCCGTAGCGCGGGAAGGGCGGCGGCTGCGCAATGAGCGCAGGGAGAATGCGCAGGGCGGCATTGGCCCATATCAACGCCCCGATTGCCAGAAACGTCACGAGAGCAGCAGCGTGCAGTGACCGGTTACTGACGGTAAGCCAGCGGATACAGCCTGCCAGCGTGCCTGCCAGCGCCAGAGGAAACATCCAGCGCCAGATGCTCCCCGATGGCATAACCTCACCCCATCCAAACGAGACAAACGAGCGAGTGATCAGATCAGGCGTGACCTCAAACAGCACAATCGGTCCGGTGCGTTCGATATCGAACACCGATGTTACGATACGCTGGAGAGAACGCCGTACCAGAGGACGCAGCGCTCGCTCGACCTCTGGACGAACATACAGCCATGCCTGCTCTGCTGAACCGTTGCGGACAAGGTTGACGAAAACCTGCCCATCCCACGAGCCGCCGGTCGCAGACTGGTCGAAAATGGGCGCCGTAGCGTCTGAGAACGTTCCTTTCGCCGCCACGACACCATCAATGAACACCTCGAGAGATGGGTCGGTAGATAATGGGGGTGCAGGAAGGAAGACCTGCAGAGAACTGAGCGCGCGCGGAGCATCGAATGTCCAGGCAACGAAACGCGGCGTCGTGTCTACGTCAATCGCCGGCGTTACGATCTCCACATCACGCGATCCATCGTTATACATCACTCCCGGACCGTCAATGGTTGCTGCGCGCGACGCCCAGACCCACGCGCCAATGGTGACCGGACCATCAGCGATCGCGGGAAGATCAGCCGACACGATTGGGACTGCAATACCCGAGAACTCGTATGGCGAAAACTCGGCAGTCAGACGAAACACATATCGTCCATGCGGCGCACTGGCATCAGCCATGCGCGCTGCCCCATCCACCGATGCGCCACCGTAGCGGTACCAGGCAGCAGGATCACCCCACGACAGACTCAGAACTGTTATGAGTGCCACTGACCCGGCCACTGCCACCACAAGGCGCTTCAAACGCCACCTCCGCTGAAACCCGAACGCTGCCAGCAAAACGATCAGTGCCAGCGGCAAGGCGATCAGCGTTACATTCTTCATCAAGACTGCAATAAGCGCAGCGCCGATGACCCACATCGCGCGACGGACGCTCCATCCCAGCACATAGATGTGAACAACGCTCCACAGAAAGAGCGAAAACGCCATGATTGCGCCAACATCATTATTGACTGCCGTCATAATATCGGCGAAAGGCGGAATGAGCGCGGCAACCAGCGGCATCAACCAGCGCATCGGATGTCCGTCATGGAAAAGCGTCCGCGCAATACCGCCGATAATTGCAATTGTTGCAATAAACAAAGCGAGCGATACCGCACGCGCGAGGTAGAGTTGTTCGAACACCCCCCAACCGCTGGTGAGACGCAGGGGCAGACTGACCAGCAGATGGTAGGCAGGCAGATGCGATAATGCGCGTCCCTCGCCGCCGATCCAGGCAATTGCCGGGTTGATCGTTCCGAGGGCGGGCCAGGAAGGGTGGAATGCCAGCAACCAGGCATACTCGAAGTGCGCCGGTTCATCGTAGTGTTGCCAGGGTGGAACCAGAATCAGGAAGATAAGCCCCTGGACGCCGGCAACCACCAGGACGACGCCGAGACGCGCAGCATCCGACGCCAGCATGCGGCTCAGGAATGAAAGCGTCGGCGTCAGATACGGTTGCATCCCGGCAAAGATCGCCACACCGACTGCAGTTCCGATCGGAATGAGCCAGAGGTCGGGGATCAATCGCACAGTGTCGATCGGGTGCGCAGCAGCTACAGCAACGAGAGTAGCGGCGCAGGCAGCCGCGAACCACGCCACGTTGCGGCTGCCTGTGCGCGACAGTGCTGCAAACAGCGCGACTGGAGCAAGCAGCAGCACAAATGCCCGCAAAAGACCCAGCGTTGCCAGAGCGCCGGTTTGCAAAGAACGACCATCGGCCGGATAGACCGCCACCCGTGTAAACGCAGCGCCAAGATCGCGTTTGTCACTCTCTTTGGCGGGTCGAAACGTGCGAGTTTCGATGCGAAGGTCGGGGGCGCCGGGTCGCGCTGGAAGCAACACCTGATAGCGCCGCCAGCTCCCCTCGATAACGAACGCATTACTGCGCCACGACCCAAGGCGCAGGCGTGTCGCAGCCGGCGCCGCGTCCGCCGGGCGTGGCGAGGTCATCCGCAGATCGACGATCACCGGTCGTCGCGTGAGACCGAACAATCGAATGACAGCATCACGCTCTGACCAGCGGTATGCTTCGTGCTCGTTCACTTCGACAGCGCTGAAGCTGGACAGATACCGCGCCGCTGCAGATTCCGCTGCGTTGAAGTGGAGTGTATCGGGCGCAAATCCTGACCCAATTCCAAATGCGACAAGCGCCAGTATACTCACCAGCACCCACTGCTGCCACCCCGCCGCCCTGCGTGACGGAACAGCACGCGAACAGGCAACATCCACAGTCGTTGCAGGATTCATCTTTCTATCTTCTATCTTCTCGCTTTCTACCGTCCCTTCATTCGCAGCACCACATGCACGGTTCGCGCCAGAATAAGCATATCGAACCAGAACGACTGATACTTTAGATAATACAGATCATATTGCAATTTGGTCAGCGCCGCATCGACGCTATCAGCATAGTCATGGTTGATCTGCGCCCATCCGGTCAAACCGGGACTGACGGCCAGGCGCACGCGGTAGAATGGGATGACCTGTTGCAATTGCTCAACGAACTCCGGACGCTCAGGGCGCGGACCGACCAGACTCATCTCACCGCGCAGCACATTCAGCGCCTGCGGTAGTTCATCGAGGCGCGTGCGGCGCAACAGGCGTCCGACGCGCGTCACGCGGGGGTCATCCTTTGTCGCCCATTGCGCCTCGCCGTCAGGCTCGGCGTCGTGGATCATCGAGCGGAACTTGAGAACGGTAAACGGTTTGCCACGCCAGCCAACGCGCCGCTGCCGATGAAACACCGGTCCGGGAGAGTCGAGGCGAATGGCAAGCGCGATGAAGGGCAACAGGAATGCCAGGAGCGCCATCAGCGCCACACTGCCGGCGACATCGAGCAGCCGCTTCAGCAGCGCTTCGGCGGTGCGTGTCGGGCGCGACTGCAATGGCAGCGCCACATACCACTGGCTGCCGACGTGCTCCACTGCAATCTTGCCAGTCAGTCGTTCGTAGAGGAGCGGCATCGGCGTTATGGCAACCCCCTGCTCATAGCAATCCATCAACAGGTGCAGCACTTCGCCACTGACTTCACTGCTGGCAATCACGATTTCATCGATGCGCCGCTCCCAGATGATGTCACCCAAGCGATCGACGCCGCCGAGCACAGGAACGCCCCCAATCTGTACACGGCGCGCTGCTGGCGCATCGTCAACAAATCCGACAATTTCGTAGTACGGGCTGTGCCCTTTGAGAATGACGTGCGATAACGTCGAACCAGCCTGTCCCGCTCCCAGGATCAGCAAACGACGACGAGCGTGCGGCGCACCCAGCACCCGAATGTACCCCAGACGCCAGATGATCATCATCCCAACCAATGCGACAATTGCAAGCACCGGCGCAAAACGGAGCGGCGGCGCTCCTGTTTCGATCGAAGCGAGAATACCTGTGACCGGAGCGCGCGACTGGACAAAAAAGAGGATCAGGTAACTCAACAAAATCACCAGACCGCCAAGCACGATACGGCGCAGGCTCGGGCCGACCCGTGCTACCAGCCTCAGATTGTACATATCTGCCAGCATCAACCAGAGCGGCCACCCAATGCCGATCAGCGCCACCCAGACGATCTGCTCCTGGATCAATCCAATGTCCAGCGCACGGTTTGCCAGACGCGCCCACGCCCACAATGCGCCAAGAACGGCGATTACGGTCAACGCCAGATCGCCGGCGCGCAACAACAACCGGCGCTCGGAGATTTCCAGTCGCAGATGAAACGGCATCTCCTGCGATCGTGATGCCGGATTGAGAACAACCCGTCGGCTCATCGTGTGCGTCCGTTCGATACGGAGAATACTCGTTCCCTCAACCAGGTGCAGGCGCTCCAGAGGAAGCCGCTTCCCCAACCAAGATGCATGGTAGCGATTGCCGCCGGCAATCCGATGGCAAGACCTGGATCGCGTCGTTGTACTGCGGCGTGGACCCCGGCGCTGCCAAGCACACCACCGTACAGTGCGACAATGATTGCAAGTGCTTTCCGCATGGTTCTGGCAAACGGCGCGCCGATGATCAACCCCAGCAAACCTGCCACAAAGAGCGGCGGAACCGCCTGACGCCAGCGTAACGTTGCAGGGTGCTCTGCGAGCATGCGCATCTTCCAGAAACCGTACCGCCAGTATTGACGCGCCAGCGCGCGCACTGTTGGACGTGCAAGGTAGATTGATCGGATTGCCGGGTCGAGCCACACAACACCGCCGTGCCTGCGGATCCGGGCATTGAACTCATAGTCCTCGTTAATGGGGAGTTGTTCATTGAACAGCCCGATGCGATCAAACAAGGCACGATGAAACGCTCCGAAGGGCACGGTATCCACAGCCCGTGCGGAACCAGGGACCCGGCGATACTGTGCGTCGCCTGCGGCGAGCGGATGTGACGCCGCAACCGCAATCGCGCGCGCCATCCACCCTTCACCCCCAGGACGAATATCCCACACGCCGCCGACATTGTCTCCAAGACCCTGTTCGAGCGCTGCCACACAACGTGCAACATAATCGTCTGCCGGGATCGAATGGGCATCGAGACGGATCAGAATATCGCCACGCGCAGCAGCAATGGCGCGATTCAGTGCTGCTGGCGTTATACGCTGCGGGTTCGGCGCCACCCTGATCATCAGGTCGGGATGCCGTTGTTGAAATTCCCGAATAGCCTCGATCGTTCCATCGGTCGAATTGCCGTCGGCAATAACGACTTCCAGCGCAGTACGCGGGTATGACTGACGGTAGACCCCCTCCAGCATCAGACCTATCGTCTTTTGCTCGTTGTAACAGGGTGTGATGATGGAAACGAAAGGAACCGTTTTTTCGGGCTGCAATGTGGGCGCACTCGACGCAACAGGCAACGAGGTTTGCATGTCCACGATGTTCTTTCAGCGCTGCAGTTCGAGCACCGTCACCCATGCATAGCGACGCAATGCAGGAAACCGCTGTAACATGTGCTGATCGATGGCATTGAGCCAACGCAATGTACTCCGGAACAATGCGCGCGACCTCAACGGAACGAACCCGAACGCCGCCAGCGCCAGCACGTAGAACTCACGATGGGCGCTGCGCACAAACGGTTCGGCAAAGAAATGCAAATCCGCCATACGCAATGGCTTTTCGGTTGGTGTGCGCCGCCAGGGTGTCAACCAGCGAAACAGGTTGAGCAGCGGGTTATGGTCGAGCGGTTCGAGAAACACGGCTCGTCCACCCGGCTTCAAAACCCGATGCACTTCGCGTCGTGTTATTTCCAGATCGGTATGGTGCAGAACCGAATGCCCAAACACGTAGTCGAATGTGGCATCGGCGAACCCCAGCGACTCGGCGCTCATCTGCTGAACGACAATCCGATCGGCGAGTCCTGCAGCAACGGCGCGTTGCCGGGTCATTGCCGCCATGCCGCCTGAAAGATCCACTGCCACAACATACGCACCAGATTGGGCAAAGTGGAGTGTATGCGCTCCTCTGCCGCACCCAAGATCAAGAATGAGCCTGTCCGCCGGATGGTCGATCAAAGAATATGCGAAGGCATCGGCGGCGTCGAGCGCCCCCCAGGCGTAGAAGTCGCGCCGTTCGCTGGCGGCGATACGGTCATGATGTGTCCGTTCGATGTGCTGGCGCGCGGTCAGTGTTGCCGACACGACGTGCTCCTTCACCTCTTGTCCAGGCAGGGCGATTATATCACAATGGTCGGTCGTACTATTGATCGGTCGTCACGAATGTGTAACGAACATGGCGAACATCGATCTATCGAGAAACGGTATGATAGCAGGTGTCATGCCAGGAATGTATCGAACCATCGAACCGCCATGCGATTTCTTCTGCTCATTACTGTTCTTCTGACTGCGCTGCTTATGCCTGCGTCATTACCTGCCGCTCCAGCAAAAACAACCGCATTCGCCGTCTATCTGCCACTGATCAGCGCCCCCGACACGCGCGTGTTGCTGGGGTATGATCTCCGGATATCTCAGGGGGCACGCGCCGGGGCGCTTTTATCAGCGATCCCTGCAACGTGGGCGCGCGCCGGTGATCTGGTGTGGTCGGAGATCGAAACACAGCGCGGCGTCTATTCCTGGGAAGCGGCCGCAGCACTGGAAGCGAACATCCGTCGCTTGCGCGCGGCTGGCATCGAGCCGGTCGTCCTCGTGCAGATCGCTCCTGAGTGGGCGCGCCAGATCCCCGGTCGCACATGCAGCCCGGTCGCACCCGAAGCCTATCCAGACCTGGCACGTTTTGCGGCGGCGGCGGCAGCACGCTATCACCGCGGCGACCTGGCAGTCCGCTACTGGCAATTCTGGAATGAACCCGATTTCACCACTGCTGTCGCCGACAGGAAAGGCGTCGGATGCTGGAACACCGGCGTTGCGCCGTGGTATGGCGGCGATGCCTATGGTGCAGCGCTGCGCGTCTTCGCAAACGCTGTTCGCTCAGTCAATCCTGGCGCACAGATCATCGGCGGCAATTTTGCGCATTTCTGGCCCGACGACCGGCAAACACTCGGCTTCCTGCGCGGTATGATTGAAGGAAGCGGTCTGGCGTGCGACATGATCGGGTTTTCCGGCTACGCCCGCTGGGGCAGCGCCGAGCGCATGACACTGAAAGCGCAGAACCTGCGTCGGACCCTGGCGATGTATGGTCTCGAACACACACCAATTGCCGCTCTTGAGGTCGCTGACGTGTGTTTCGAGGGGCAGCCCTGCCCCACCGATTATCAACAGACACAGGCGAACTATGCTGCACGAATTTATGCTCTGGCAATTGCCATGAATCTGCGCGGCATTCTCTGGTACACACTTCTCGAAGAAGGCGCGGGATTCCAGCACAGTCACCTGGCGGATGTTGCCGGCAACGATGTAACGCCGCGACCGGCGTTCTACGCTTACCGCAATGCAGCACTGCTCCTTCAGGGCGCGTCGTATGCCGGTCCGCCGCTGACCGATGTACGTTTCGATCAGGACGGCATGGTGCAGACGCTGCGTTTTACCGCCCGCGACGGCGCAACGTTACATGTGTTCTGGCGCCCCGGCGATCTGGAAGGCAGCGGGTGGGGACTGGTTGTGCCAGCCGGTGCACAGGCGACCTGTACGACTCATCTGGAGCGTCCGACGCCGGCTGCTGTTGATTGTTCCGATCTGGATCGGGACGGATTGATCCGCTTCAACGTCAGCGACAGGCCCATCTTCATTCGTCTGGGGTCATAGGATCAACCGGTCTACGACGATCGCATTGCCACAATCTGCGAAACGTCTAAGCGCCTGTCCGAAAAGAAAAACCGCATCCTGAGTAGCGCGCAGCGCCCCCGTACGGGGGTACGGGGGCAGCGCGTATCGAAGGGGCGGTTTTTCGGTATCTTGCGTTATTCGGATAGGCTCTAAGACATCATCGGACGCGGTCGGGGAAAGAAGCCACGCGAACGCCGGCAGGTCGTGCGTGACACTCGCGTGGTGTCATCGACATCCGGTCAAACCAGGAAGACATGCAACAGGAAACGGGCGGAAGCAACACATCCGCCCGTCAATGTCGGCAACCATACCCCCGATTCTGTTGTTTGCCGCCATCTCTCTCCGCGCGCAGCGCGGGCCGTTCCTGGCCTGGCGGGTGTTACCCGCCCTCACCGTCGCGGCTGCGATGTGAGCGAACGCGGTGGTCATAACGCGGCTCTTGCCGCTCCCACACGATAAGCCCGCCCCACACACCTTGCTCCCCATCGTCGGCGCAGTCGCCTGGCCGCCGGCATTACTGCCGACGCCGGTGCGCTCTTACCGCACCCTTTCACCCCTTACCTGAGCCCCAAAGGGACCATCGGCGGGTCTGCTCTCTGTTGCCGTCTTGCGTCGCGTGCGTGTTACCACCCACGCGCCCCCGCTTGCTGTTTCACGGGGCGACGTTCCGCCTTGCAGCGGGCGGGGAGTCGGGAAGTTCCTCTGGAGGGTCACTCCAGCGGCGGCGCGTTGCCGACACATACTCCGTCCTTCTATTGTAGCACACGATGCAAATTTGTGGAAAACAAATGAGCGTGGTATCACCTGCCTGCGCTGCTCTGCGGGTCACAGCGCCTTCTTCGCAGATTGAACCCGACGCCTTGCAACCTGTGAGGGATGCTCGACGGTAAGCAGTTCCTCGAGGTCGGCAGCATCTGCATACGGGCCAATGACCGCCATGTGCAAATGCTCGTCGCGCAAGACTCGCTGCGCGACTCGCAGCACATCCTCGCGCGAAACCGTCTCAACCTCGGCGACCACCTGTTCAATCGGGATCACCCGGCCATAGCGCAACTGGTGCGACCCGTTGCGTGATGCAATCGCCCAGGTATCTTCGAGCGAAAGGAGGATTCCGCCTTTGACCTGTTCCTTGACCTGTGCCAGTTCATCGGCAGTAATCCCCTCGTGGCGCACGCGCCGCAATTCAGCCATGACGGTTGCCAGGCATTCATGCAGGTTTGGCGGTTCGACGCTGCCGAAGACGACCCATTTTCCGGTGTCGTGATGTTCACGGCTGTAGCTGCCAATGTTGTACGCCAGTCCTCGCTCTTCGCGAATCTCCTGGAAGAGGCGTGATGACGGACCACCGCCGATCACCGTGTCGAGCGCCAGCAATGCGCGGCGATCCGGATCGTTATAGGCAATGCCGCGAAAGCCGATACAAAAGTTCCCCTGTTCGTTATCGTCGCGGCGCAATGTCAACGCCGGACCGGGCAATGGCGGCTTACTCGGCAGGCAGATACCGGGTGTTCCCTCCGGAAGCGCATCAAAAGCGGCAGCGACCGCGTCGAGCGCTCGTTGAACATCCACATGACCCGCAATCGAAATGACCATATTCCGCCTGGTGTAATGTGTACGCCAGAACGAAATAATCTGCTCGACGGTGAATGCCGCGATCGTCTCCTCACTGCCGGCAATATCCCGCCCCAACGGTTGATCGCCCCACATTGCCGCATCGAGCAGCAGATGCACCAGTTCCGCAGGAGTGTCTTCGGTTTGATGCAGTTCTTCGGCAATGACACGACGCTCCTTTTCGACATCGAGCGGATCGAAGCGTGGTGCGATCAGCATATCGGAAAGCGCGTCGATGGCCCGATCGAAATAGATATCGGCGACTTTGGCGTAGTAGACCGTCGACTCAAAACTGGTATAGGCATCAAGAATCCCGCCGATCCCTTCAATGGCATCGACGATCATTTTGGGCGATGGCCGGCGTTGGGTGCCTTTGAACAGCATATGCTCGATGAAATGCGCGATGCCGCTCTCGTGTCGCTCTTCGTGACCGGCGCCGACGCCAACGAAACAACCAACCGACACCGAATGGGCGTATGGCAGCGGTTCGATCAACACACACAGCCCGCCCGGCAACACATGGCATTGTGGAGGTGATGGATAGGTGGTCATGTCGTTATTATACCCTGCAACCTGCTCTTAACAAATGTTCACCTTGAGAACGACCATTGCAAAGGGGTGATCATCCTCAACTGATACGATGCTGAATACCAGACAGCGTTCTGCAACAGAAACCTACAGGCTGACAACCATGTTCTACGCTCATGAACGTCCAGAAACTCTGAACATTGCCTCTGAGTACAGTGATGACATCCCGCTTCTCATTGCTCATATGCGCCGCGTGGGCATTCCTCAGACGCTGGATCATCACATTCCCACACGCGCCTACTGGGGCAACCTCAGCGTCGGCTGGACGGCCGCCATCTGGCTGGCGCACCTGCTCTCGTGCAGCGATCATAAACCGAATACGATTCAACAATGGGTATCGATCCATTCAGAGACGCTGCGCTGGTGCACCGGCAGTCCGGTAACACCTGTCGATTTTAGCATTGATCGCCTCTATGATGTGCTGATCGGTCTCAGCCACGATGAGCGCTGGCAATCTATCGAGACCGATCTTAACAAACATATGCTTCAGACGTGGACATTGCCTGCCAACCAGGTGCATCTGCGTCGATACGAAGGACGTTCCTGGCACATTTCGCCGAATGGTTCATTTCAGATCAGCAAAGCGCATCCCTGGCGCGCCAGAACGTTCCTTCAATCCGTCCTCGTCGCGACGCTCGTTCCATCGAGTATGCCGCTTGTCACATGGTCGTTCCCCGATAATCATATGCAGACACGATCCTGCATTGCCTTGTTGGAACGACTATCAGAAATTCTTCCCTCGCAACCATATCGATTCATAGGCGATGCGCTGACATCCATCGAACTCCGGGGCGCAATTCACATGCGCAACGGCGAGTATCTCTGCCTGTTTCCCGATGCATTGTCCGATGGCGGGGAGCCTTTCGCCGATCGTTTCCCGGCTGGCGTCTCCAACCTCTTTACAGAGCGCAACGGCAATCATCTCTCGAGCGGCGGCATCGAGTGGTCTGCGCCGGTAAGCGTGGATGTCGATGGCGCGACGGTCACCTGGAACGAGCGACGAATCGTGGTGCGCTCGCCAGTTCAGGCGCATCTGCTGGAAGAAGCGCTCCGCACTCGAATGGCGCACGCGGAGGCGGCGCTGCGGGCGCTTGGTCAGCGCAAACGCGGCAAACGCCGGCTGCGTTCACTCGATGATCTGCGCGAAGCCGCCCGTGCCATTCTCGACAGTTACCAGGTTCACGGTTTGTTGCACCTGGATTTCGCCGAGCAGATCGAGGAACGGGTGGTGCGCCGATACCGTGGACGTCCGACGGGTGTGCGCGTCGAGCGTGAGGTGCATCTGGACGTTTCGACCGATACCGATGCGCTTGCGCAGGCGACCAGGCGTCTGGGCTGGCAGATGCTTGGCTCGAACATCCCCCAACCCAATCTGCCTGCCGATCAGGCGCTTCCGATCGCCACACTGCCGATCTCAGGCTTCGAGCGATTACAGGGTCGGTCGCTATCGCTGGCGCCGCACGAGGTGCATACCCCGGAATTAGAGATCGGGGTGGTGCGTCTGCTTGCGCTGGGACTGCGCGCACTCGTGTCGCTGGAAACAATTGCACGCCTCCAGCTGCTCCGAGAAGGGTTGTTGCCCGCCATGGACGACGAACGCGCGGTATCGCGCACAACCAGTGAACGCTTGCTCGACGCCTTCCGTGATATTACCTTTACCCCTGGAACAAACCACCCTTCTGGCGATATTACGCCACTTTCACCACTGCAACGGCGCGTTCTGCATCTGCTGGCATTGTCGCCCGAAATCTATCAGGCGACCAGGTGACGCGGCGCTGCACGAACCGTCAAAAGTATGGTACCATATGCCTCGTAAGAATCTGGAAAGATCATCCGAGGCATCGCCGATGAACACTTTTGATCGTATCTGGACTGCGCTGGCCGTTGTGCTGATGATACTGCCGTTTGCTGCGCTGGGGTACGAACTGGTGAAGAGCGAGTCGTCGCTTACGATTGCTGTGTTTGCAGCGATGGGCGCGCTTCTCTTCGGCACACTCATTATGGGGATGCGTGTCAGACCGGAAGCGCCGCACGATCAGCCGGAAACTGAGACTGAATCAACAACGGCGCACTCACCGGTTGAAACACATCATCGGTCATCTTAGCACGCATCTCTCGTATACGCTCCAGGTATTGAACGCGGCTGGACGCACCCCTTTGCCGATTATGCTTCTGCAGGCTGGTACGGGTTTCTGACTCATCACTTCGTACCATCCTGATGCAGGCAAGGGCATAGTGAAAGGAGCTCTGTGTTCGCTCTCAATCGAATAGCGGGTGGCCCTGGCGTGCTGGGAGTGCCAATCGCAATCTTTATTACGGCACTGATCGCGCGCTGGCCCAATGGCAACTTCCTGACGGTTGATGAAGCATATCACTGGATTGCACTTTCAAAACGTTTCGCCACTGCTATCTCCACCGGAAACTTCGCCGATACCTTCTACTTCGGACATCCAGGCGTCACAACACTCTGGTTCGGCGTTGCCGGTCACTGGCTCTACGATGTCCTGACCTCTGCGGGCATTATCGACAGAGGAAGGGAAACGTTTTATACAATCATACGATTGCCGGCAGCATTGCTCACATCGCTCGCAATCGGGCTGTCGTACCCCCTCCTCAGACGTCTGTTTGGACTGCCAGCCGCACTGCTTGCTGCACTCTTCTGGATCGGCGAGCCATTTCTGGTTGCCCATTCGCAACTGTTCCACATGGATGCCACGCTCGCCTCACTGATGACGCTGAGCCTGCTCCTTTTGTTGATCGCGCTTCAACGCAGCGAGCATACTCTGAGCAGTTCGCCGTGGTGGATCGGCAGTGGAGTCGTGTTCGGGCTGGGGCTGCTCACAAAATCGCCTGTGCTCCTGCTCGTGCCGATCACAGGTCTGGTGGCGCTGATCCGACAGAACATGTCCATACGCCACGCTCGCTCATGGGTCATTGCGCTGCTTCGCTGCATACCGCCACTCTGTGTATGGGGCGCTGTTGCAGTGGCGGTCTGGATCGCACTGTGGCCAGCAATGTGGGTCCGTCCAATCGCCACAACCTGGGGGGTAATCAGCGAGATTTTCTTCGATGGCGGCGCCCCGCATCCATGGGGCAACTTCTTCCTTGGGCGCGCCGTTGCCGATCCTGGCCCGTTCTTCTATCTGGTTGCCATCCCGTTTCGCCTGGCGCCCTGAACGTTGATCGGCGTCGTGCTGTGGATTGGCTTTGCGATCTCCGACGGCAAACGCGCCTGGAATGGATCAAACCGCTGGCTGTTGCTGCTGGCGGTCTTCATCGTGCTCTTCGTTGCGGCGATCACGGTGATGGCAAAGAAGTTCGATCGGTATGCACTGCCGGTTTTTCCGGCGCTGACGATTCTGGCGGCAGCCGGCATATGCCGCGGCGCTGTTCTGCTATGGCGCCGGCTCAGGAGCATTGTGGTCATTCCATCGCCGCAGATCACTGGAGCCGGCTATCTGCTCGCCGGTGTCGTCCTGGCAGTCAATCTGCTCTGGTATCACCCATACCACCTGGCATACTACAGCCCGCTCCTCGGAGGCGGTCCTGTCGCAGAGCAAATCCTGCCCATCGGTTGGGGCGAAGGGCTTGAACTCGCTGCAGCCTTCGTTGCAGCCCAGCCGGACGGCAGGGATCGTCCGATAGCCGTGTTTTATCAGCCAGTTTTACACCCGTTTGCGCCCGCCGGCGTCGCGCCGCTCCACGCAATCCGGGACCCGCGCCGGGTCGATTATGCAGTCACGTATATTGATCAGTTGCAGCGTAACACACGCCCCGAACTCCACCAGCCGCTCCTCGGTCTGCAACCGATTCACACAGTGCGCATCCACGGCATCAACTATGCATATGTGTATCAGATTCCGCCGCCAGTCGCACGACCACTGAAGGCGAATTTTGGTGATGCAATCCATCTTCGTGGGTATGACCTCGACACCTCAGCGATTCGCACCAGCAGGGCGTTGACAGTCACACTCGAATGGAAGGCGCACGCACCGGTCGATGGCAATTATTTCGTCTTCATCCACGTGTTGAATGAACGTGCTGAGCGCGTGACGCAGATCGACGTGCCGCTCGGAACTGATCGCTGGCCCCCGCACAAGTGGTTGAAGGGGCGATGCATCTCGACGATCTACACGATTCCGCTGCCGGCGGATCTTCCGGCGGGGGTGTATCGCCTGGCGACTGGAGTGTACGATCCGCAGACCTTTGCCAGGTTGCCGCTGCGAACCGACGGAGAGCGTGCAGAGGATGCCGGTGACCACGCGCTCGTACTGGCGCGCATCACAATCCCTTGAACGGCAGGGGAGAGGGCGATGCTCCAGCCCCGCGCAGCTGACACTCCTGAAAACGCCCAATTGCGCGATACCTGGCGTAGCGGCGCTGTAACAATTCATCAACCGGTAGCGCCGTCACCTCGTCGAGCGCTGCACGGAGCGCCTTCCCCACAGTCTCCGCCGCCATTGCAGCATCAGTATGCGCGCCGCCTTCCGGCTCAGGAATAATCACGTCTGCAATACCCAGATCATACTGATCCTGCGCCGTTATCTTCATTGCGCTTGCGGCTTCCGGCGCCTTGCCGGCGTCACGCCACAAGATCGATGCGGCTGCCTCAGGCGCTGCAACCGAATAAATCGCATGCTCGAGCATCAGTAATCGATCCGCAACGCCAAGCGCCAGCGCGCCGCCGCTGCCGCCCTCGCCGATCACACAGGCCACAATTGGAATGCGTAACCCGGCAAGCGCCAGAATGTTCTCGGCAATTGCGTTGCCCTGCCCGCGCTCCTCCGACTCCATACTGGGATCGGCGCCGGGAGTGTCGATAAAGCAGAGCAGCGGAAAATGAAACTTCTCGGCATGGCGAAAGAGACGAAGCGCTTTGCGGTATCCTTCGGGTCGCGCCATGCCAAAGTTACGCCGCACGTTCTCGCGCGCATCGCCCCCCTTCTGATGCCCGACGATCATAACCGTGCGACCGGCGAAACGCGCCAGACCGCCAACAATCGCTGCATCATCACCATACCGGCGATCGCCGTGCAACTCGATGAAATCGTCACACAGCGCGCGGACATAATCGAGCGTGTGTGGACGGCGCGGATGCCGCGCCAGCTGGACTTTGTCCCACGGAGAAAGGCTTGGTTTCATTGCAATGGATCATTCCTCAACCTGTGCCAGCGATGCAATGCCCCGCATATCTGTCGTATTTCCGGGAACATTCCGATACAATCGGAGCAGGGTCGCCAGCACATGGCGCAGTTCACTGCGAGGTACGACCATATCGATCATGCCGTGGCTCAAAAAGAACTCGGCAGTCTGAAAATGAGGCGGGAGTTTTTGGCGAATGGTTTGTTCGATGACTCTCCGCCCGGCGAAACCGATTCGCGCGCCAGGTTCGGCAATAATGACATCGGCGACGGAGGTGTACGAAGCCAGCACCCCGCCGTAACACGGATCGACCAGGACGGCGATGTGCGGCTGCCCGACTGCAGCGAGGCGCGTGAGCGCCATCGTCACTTTTGCCATCTGGAGCAGCGCCAGCGTTCCTTCTTCCTGACGGGCGCCGCCGCTGGCATTGATCGTCAGCAGTGGAACACCCGCATCGACCGCCCACTCGATCACCCGCACGAGACGCTCACCAAATGCGCTCCCCATCGAGCCGCCGATGAACTCGAATTCGGTGACTGCCAGCCCCAACGACAAACCGTCAATCGTACCACTACCGGTGATCAGGGCATCGTTCAGTCCGGTCTGTTCCTGGCTTTCCTGCACCTTTTGCGCATACCCATGACGCGGCGAAACAAATCCCAGCGCGTCAACCGATGCCAGTGCCGCATCGAACTCGACAAACGAGCCGTCATCGAGCAGCCCCAGCCATTCACGCGCGGCCAGCCGCATGTGATAACCGCATTTGCAGACTTTTAGATTGTCGCTGAACTGCCTGGTATAGATCAGGTCACCGCAGGACGGGCACTTGACCCACATGTTGTCGGGAATTGCCTGACTGTCGATGCGCGCTGCCGTGAAACGCCGCGGCGCACGCCGAAACAGGTCTTTCATGCTGAGCCCTCCTGGATTCTTTGTGACTCCTGGCACGCGATTATAGCACACCTCCTACATTTTACACTCTGACAGGAAGATATGTGGGTTTCTCAACATCGGCATCACATGTATGACTTGCATCTTGCGCCGGATTGTCATATGATAGCCGCAGTACAGGGGGCGATCCTGCCGCTTCCTGCTGGCGCTGATCGAAAGGACCGGAATGTTCGATGTCGCAAGAGATTCTCATTGCACTGCTGGTCGGAGCAATTCTGATCGTCGCCATAGCATTGATTCTGGCGCGGCGGCGACGCGCCGCCCGATCGGAAGAATTGCCGCTGCCTGATATTGGCGGGATCGGCGAAACAATCGACTATACATCGCTCCCCGAAGAGGAACCGCGCACCCTGGGAGAGCGTTTTCGCGCTGCGTCGCCTGGGGTCAAAGCGCTGATCATTCTGGCGCCTGTGGTCCTGATCGGCGTGATTGCCGTTCTGGTACTGACGTTCGCTCCAGGTGAATCCAGTCCGCCAGCAACACCTCCGCCCCCGCCGCCGCGTCTTGTCATCGAACGCGCCGAAGTCGTCGGTAGAGGAAAAATCGTCGTGGTCGTCCGAACCGAAAATCTACCGTCTGGCGCAACGGTGACAGCGCTCATTCGTGAAGGCAACCAGGAGTTCCCCTGGTTCAACCCCGAAACGGCGCTGGCGCAGCCCGACACATTGAGCGGCGAGGCGCAGGTGGTGCTCGACCGCCGTTCTGATGCGCCAACCCCGCGTCAGAGTGAAACGTACACCGTGGTTGCCATCGCGAGTGGAGCGGACGGCGAGATTGCACGATCCGATCCTGCACCGCTCGACGTTCTGCAGCCGTTCCGCAATGATTTTTATGCCGTGGCGGTCGAACCGACGCCTGCACCCGAGGTGACGCCAGCTGCAACGCCGACGTCTGCGACGCCGGAACCGTTGCCAACGGTCGTGGCAACACAGGAACTGACCGGCACAGCGACGATTGCGGGCAACATCCGGCGCGCGCCCAATCGCGACGCAGAGGTGGCGGGTCGCCTGTCGCTCGGCGAGGTCGTCACACTCTTCGAACGCAGCATCGATGGCGAATGGTACCGTATCTCGACATCGGCAGGTCTCAGCGGATGGGTCAGCCGCACGTTGCTGATCGTCGATCAGGACCTGGCGGCGCAACTGCCGGTTGCCACGCCCGACGATCTGCCCAAAGCTGCGGTGTTCAATGGCGGGAATGTGCGTACTGCGCCAAACCTGCGTGGTCTGGTGATCGATCAGGTCAATGCAGGTGAAAGCGTGACGCTGCTGGCGCGCAACGCCGACAGCACATGGGTGAAGATTATCAACGAACGCGAGATTATGGGGTGGGTCAGCCGCACGTTGCTCACAGTATCACCCAATGACCTGCGCGATCTGCCGGTCTCGAATGAGACCGTGCCGACGCCGCTGCCGGCGACTGCGGCTGCACTGCCGCCGCCGCCGACCCCGAATGCAACAGCGCCGCCGGTAACCGAATTGACCGCTATTGTTTTCAACGGCGGGAATGTGCGCGCTGAGCCCAACCTCCAGGGGCAGGTGCTCGATCAGGTCAATGCGCGCGAAACCGTGCAACTCCTGTTCAAGACGGCTGACGGAAACTGGTACCAGATCACCAATGTACGCGGTGTGACGGGATGGGTTAATCGCACCCTTCTGACCGTCGATCCCGATGTGGCGCGCCGTGTGCCGGTAGGGCAATAAACGTTGAACGTTGAACGTGCGAACGTTGAACGTTGAACGTTGAACGTTTGCACGCTTCTACATTGTTTTCCCCAGTTCGGCAGAGCGCCGGTAGGCTGCCCAGATTGCATCGGAGAGAACGGTGCGCAACCCGCCGCGCTCGAGTTCATAGAGTGCAGCGGCGGTTGTACCGCCTGGCGACGTAACGCCGTTACGAAGTTCGACGGGATGTTTCCCGCTCTGCATGGCATAGTGAACCGAACCGAGCATGGTTTGCAGCACAAGTTCCTCCGCCATGTAGCGCGGCAAACCCAGGTGGACACCGGCATCGATCATGGCCTCCAGCACCATGAAGACATACGCAGGACCGGTGCCGTTGATAGCGGTTGCCATATCGAGATAGGTCTCATCATCGACGAACATCTGGCGTCCAAACGAACCAAGAATGGCGCGCGCCCAATCGCGCTGAAGTTCACTCACATCGGGCGATGCCGTCCAGACAGTCATGCCTTCGCCGATTTGCGCCGGGGTGTTGGGCATGGCGCGCACCACAGCGCTATGCGCAAGCCCCTGGACATAGGTGCGGATCGGGACGCCGGCGGCGATGGAGATGACCAGTTCCCCATCGCGCAGTGCACCACGGAGTTCGGGCATGAGTCTGGGCACGGTCTGCGGCTTGACGGCAAAGATTGCCACCTGCGCCCAGTGCGCAGCTTCGACGTTATCGTCGGTGACGCGCACACCGTACCGTTGTTCGATCTCCTCACGCCGTTCGGCGCGCGGTTCGGTGGCGACAATCTGATCAGCAGGAAGCAGATTCTGTTTGAGCAATCCGCTGATCATGGCTTCGCCCATGATCCCGGCGCCAATGATCGCAATACGGATATCACGCAGCATAGATGCTCCCGTTGTTCAATCTCAGCGTTGCTCGTCTCGTCTCCAGCGGCTTAGAGCCTATCCGAAAAACCGCATCCTGAGTAGCGCGCAGCGCCCCCGTACGGGGGCAGCGCGTATCGAAGGGGCGGTTTTTCGGCGCCCTGCGTTATTCGGATAGGCTCTCAGGCGGAAGGTTCGAGGCCGGGTGTCGGGAAACGCGAGCAGAGCGTGAACACCTCTTCGCGCACCCGGTTGATGACGTGATCGTCATGCATGTGCGTAATGACATCGTCGATCAACGCGGCGATCTGTTCCATCTCCGGTTCCTTCATGCCACGAGTCGTCAGAGCCGGCGTTCCCAACCGAATGCCGCTGGTCACCAGCGGTGATTTGTCATCGTTGGGAACGGCATTCTTGTTGGTGGTAATTGCCGCGCGGTCAAGCGCCTCCTGCGCCGCCTTGCCGCTCACCCCCTTGTTGCGCAGGTCGATCAGCATCAGGTGATTGTCGGTGCCGCCGGAGAGGATGTGGTAGCCGCGCGCCATCAGGGCGCCCGCCAGCGTTTGCGCATTGCGAATGACCTGCCGGGCATACACCTCGAACTCCGGCTGCAGATTCTCGCCAAAACCGACCGCCTTGGCGGCGATGACGTGCATCAGCGGTCCGCCCTGCACACCAGGGATCACCATTTTGTCGAGCAATTCCGACATCATCAGGGTTCGACCGCTCTTCGCCGCTTTTAACCCAAAGGGGTTCTCAAAATCCCTCCCCATCAGGATCATGCCGCCACGCGGTCCGCGCAGCGTCTTGTGAGTGGTCGAGGTGACGACATGGGCGTAGGGAATGGGGCTGGGCAGCAATCCTTTGGCGATCAAACCGGCAGGATGCGCAATATCGGCAAAGAGGAACGCGCCGACGTCATCGGCAATCTGGCGAAAGATGGCAAAATCGATGGCGCGCGAGTAGGCGCTGGCGCCGACTGTGATCATTTTAGGGCGCTCACGGCGCGCAATGTCGGCTACCTGATCATAATCGATACGTTCGGTCTTCGGGTCGATGCCATACGCCACGAAGTCGTAGAGCTGGCCCGAAAAGTTGACCGTTGAGCCGTGGGTCAGATGCCCGCCGTGCGCCAGGTTCATGCCAAGCACTTTGTCGCCAGGGCGCAGAAACGTAAAATAGACGGCCATGTTCGCCTGTGACCCGGAATGTGGTTGCACATTGGCGTACTCTGCGCCGAACAACTCTTTGACCCGCGCACGCGCCAGGTCTTCCACCTGATCGACCCATTCACAACCACCATAGTAGCGTGCACCCGGGTATCCTTCGGCGTACTTGTTCGTCAGCGCCGATCCCTGTGCTTCCATCACGGCGCGACTGGTGTAATTCTCGCTGGCGATCAGTTCCAGTCCGTCGCGCTGCCGGCGCATTTCGCCTTCGATAATGCGCGCGACAGCAGGATCGCTGCGCCAGAGGGTCTGAAGCATGGTCATGGATGTGTCTCCTTCCGGGATGCGTGCTGGTTGCCACGCAGCCGACACCACGAACAGCGCTTATCCGAGTAGCGCTGCTGTCACTGCCAGGCTCTCGATAACTTTCACATTATACTGTATCGGCAGCGGCATTGAGATGAAAGAAAAGCAATGAATGACGTTTACCAGAGAACTGTGCTGATCACCGGAGCATCCTACGGGATCGGCGCAGCAACGGCGCGGGAATTCGGGCGTCGGGGCGCGCATGTGCTTTTGCTGGCGCGCACGCAGTCGGCGCTGGAAGAGGTGGCGCGTGATATTCGCGCATCAGGCGGCGCAGCATCGGTCTATCCGGTCGATCTCACCGACGCGCGCGCTGTGGCGGATGTCGCCCGACAGGTGCTGTCCGCGACCGGTCCGCCCGATATTCTCCTGAGCAATGCAGGCGCGGGACGCTGGCTGTTCATCGACGAGACGACGCCAGAAGAAGCTGTGGCGATGATGGCGATGCCCTATTTTGCCGCTTTCTACATCACACGCGCCTTCTTGCCTGCGATGCGCGCACGGGGCAGCGGTCATCTCGCGTATGTCAACTCACCGGCGTCGCTGGTGGTGTGGCCCGGCGCAGCTGCGTACACCGCTGCGCGTTGGGCGTTGCGCGGATTTGTCGAAGCAGTGCGTGCCGAACTGCACAGCACTCGCCTGCGGGTGACAACGATCATCCCAGGGCTGGTTGCAACGACATATTTCGAGCATAACCCTGGTGTGCTGGAGCGTGTGCCGGAACTGGCGCGGCGCCTGCTGCCCGTCCTGACTGCCGACCAGGCAGCATCTGCTATTGTGGATGGACTCGTGCGCGGGAAGCGCGAGATTGTGCTGCCAGGGATGCTGCGCCTGCTCTACGCAGCCTACACTGTCGCACCCGGTCTGGTGCAATACCTGACCATCCTGAGCGGGGCAAAGCGGTCGCCAGAACAGACCGGTCGATAATGCACAAGCCAGATTATTGCCGGTTATCTACCTCCCGTTAACGAATACGATCTCTATGACGTGAGGTTACAACCATGACCGGCGTCAAGATGATGTATACTAACGGTTGGACGTGCGCTTTACACGTTTGCGCACCCACGAACGAGAGACAGAAAGGGGAGTAGTATGGCTCGAATCGCAATTCATGGATTCGGTCGTATCGGTCGCTCACTGTTGAGGGTCGCTCTCAAGGACAATCTGTGGACCCCCGTCTCCATCTCCGACATCCGCGACGTACCGACGTTTGCTGCGCTGTTTGAAGTGGACTCGAACTATGGTCGCTGGCACGAAGAAGTTGTCGCCGGTGACAACAAGTTCATCATCGGCGGGCGTGAGATCCCGTACTTCAACTCGCTGAACGAATTGCCCGACTGGGCTGCGCTGGGGGTCGATCTGGTGATTGACTGCACCGGTCGCGCGACGGTGCGCAATGTTGCTCAGCAACATCTGGATCGCGGTGCGAAGCGCGTGCTCATCAGCGCGCCGAGCAAATCGCTGCAGGACTGTGACGCGGTGTTGCTGGCAGGCATCAACCTCGATACGTTTGACCCTGAAAAGCACAAGATTGTGAGCATGGCGAGCTGCACGACCAATGCACTGGCGCCGGTCGTCAAAGTAGTGCTGGAGAACTTCGGCATCCACCACGGTCTGTTCTCGACCGTCCATGCTTATACCAACACCCAGTCGCTCACCGATCAGCCGATGAAGGATCGGCGCGACTCATGGGCTGCCACTGAGAACATCATTCCTTCGTCGTCGGGTGCGGCGCGTGCGTTGCAGTTCATCTGGAAGAACCTGAAGATCACCGGCAAGGCGTACCGGGTTCCAACGCGCACCGGCAGCATTGCCGAACTGAACCTGGTCACCGAGAAACCGGTTACCGTCCAGTCCGTCAATGACGCATTCCGCAGGGCTGCGTCCGAACCGCCGCTCAAAGGCATTATGGGGGTGCTCGAAGATGAGTGGGCATCATCGCGTATCGTCGGCGACCCGCATTCGTCGATTGTCGATCTGCCGCTGACCCAGGTGATGGGCGAAAACTTCCTGTCGGTCGCGGCGTGGTACGACAATGAGATGGGGTATGCGACGCGCCTCGCCGAAGTCGCTGCACGCCTTGCCGTCTAGCCTCTTAAGCCAGTCGCACGTCAGCGGTCGTATGCCGGTTGTCCGGTGTATGACCGCTGTGTGTGTCGGGCCGTGCATGGCGAGACCAGCCCATCCATTCTGAGGTTCTCTCCAGTAGTATAATGCAGATAGAACCGCAAAGCGCATCGATCGTATGCTGATGCAGGGCGCACCGCTCGTTCGTTCCTTGCTGGCATACCTGGAAGGGGTGGCGCCGGTGTTCGACATTCGCCAGCTCGACATTTGGCCCTGGTTGCCACTGGCGCTGTTCAGCGCACTGCTGGCTCTCTGGTATGTTCAGGATGTCATCACCACTCTGCGCACGTTGCGTCTCGACCCAAACCCTGGTCTTCCCGACGTTAGTCCTCTCGTAACGGTCATCATTCCGGCACGCAACGAAGCTGCACGGATTGGCGCCTGTCTTGAAGGGCTGACGCGGCAGTCGTACCGCACCTTCGAGGTAATCGTTGTCGACGACGACTCCAGCGATGGCACGGCTGATGTCGTGCGCCGATTCGCAGCGCGTCTTCCGTCGCTCACGATCCTGTCGTCGAAAGGATTACCGCATCATTGGGCTGGCAAGTGCTGGGCATGCTGGCAGGGCGCGAATCATGCGCGCGGCGACTGGCTGCTCTTCCTTGATGCCGACGTTACGCCACAGCCGGAGCTGCTGGCGTTGCTCGTAAGGCGCGCAACCGCCGGACGCGATATGATCACGCTTGTGCCGCTGATTCACCTGACCTCCTTTGCCGAACGGCTGGTGCTCCCGCCATTCATCGGACTGATATCCACCATCTATCCGTTCGATCGGGTGAACGATCCGTCGTCGCCGCTGGCATTCGCAATTGGTCAGTGCATCATGGTGCGGCGCGACGTCTACGCTGCTGTTGACGGTCATCGCGCGGTGCGCGGGAGTGTGCTGGAGGATATGGACCTGGCGCGATTGGTCAAGCAGTCGGGGTATGCGCTCGAAGCCGCTATTGCGCCCGATTTGCTCGATGTGCGGATGTACAATGGATGGACAACACTCACAGAAGGGTTGAAGAAGAATGCCGTCGCCGGGTATCGCAGCGGCGGCGTGCGTTCCGGGTTGATGGGGCTGCGCCTGGGGTTGATGGCGGTCATGCCGTGGAACATGGCGATCGCCGGACAGGTGCTGCCACTCATTGGCGGCGACTCTGCGCTGGCGCAGACGCTGACGCTGGCAGGCGTCGTGCTGTTGGTCATCGGTGCGCTGTGCTGGGGAGTGGTCGTTCGCTACCGTTTCCGCATCTCACTGCTGTGGGGCCTGCTCTACGGTCTGGGCACGGCGGTCTACTTTGCGCTGGCGGCGCAGGCGCTGCTCCAGATCCGCAGCGGCAAAGGGGTCGAGTGGAAGGGGCGCGTGTTCACGCGCTAATGCCCTTTCGGATTGTCGATTGAGGTGATGCTGCACACACAGTCGCGCCTGCGAGCGCGGGCATCATGTTCGTGCGATGGAAGCAGGCGGGGCGCCCGCGCACCCAGGACCTCTCATACCATTTTAGATTTTGGATTGCAGATTATCGCGCAGGGCGTTCTGATGCGCTTTGACGGAACCCCGCTTGCAGAGTATTCAAGTGAAATTGGTATCAAAACGGTCGAGACGTCGCATTGCAGAGACGTTGCAGTGCAACGTCTCGACGTATTATGGCGCACCTGTGAAGGTAAAGTAGATATCAGCGCGCACACCGCTCAACGTACCGCGATAATGGTACCCGTACACGCCTGTCGGGTTGCGCGCGCTGAGTTGCACCCCCAGTGCCGGCGACACGCCGATGCGTCCGCGATTATCCGCCTGAACCGGTGCATTGAGCACATACAGTCCGTCCGGCGATGTCACCCAGAACTCGAGCAATTCGTTGGCACGAAAGCCGCTTGCCGTCAGGCGGAACGTGGTGCGCTGCCCGCCCTCGGCAGGTGAGACCGATGCGTTGCGGCTGGTGGCGGGGCGGGGCGTTCCCAGAGGTGCGACATAGTCGCGCGTCAGTTTGAACGGCGCCGTCACAGCTCGCCCGGTGCTGGCGCCCTGCGCGGTGACCGTCCAGATTCCCTGCTGATCGCGTTCCACCCGAAAAGCGACGCGAACATTGCCCCCCTCGCGTTGCACCAGGCGCTCATCGATCGGTTCGACACCCGCGCCGGCCGGTCGCGTCAACCAGACGCCGACCTTCTCGTTTGGATCGAAACCGCTGGCGTTGAAGACGAAACCGGACCCTGGCGGCGCGGCGAGCGGCGTAATCGAACCGGCGCCGCTGACGCGCAGTTCATTGTGGATGAGAATCCCGAGACGCGCGGGGTCGCCGGGGGGTTGCGCTGGTGGAGGCGGAGGCGCAGCGCCAGCATCGACACGGAACGTCCCGATCGCCTGACGACCGCTGCTGCGTCCCTGTGCTGTAATGAACCACGTCCCTGTGCGGAAGGTATTGTCGATTGTGATCCGGATATTCGCGCCGCTGATCGAACCGCTGCCGTCAGCAGTCGGTGATTCGGGAATGCCGCGCACGGACTGGTCGGGTGCAGTAAGCCACAGGCTAACCTGTTCGTTGGGCTGGAAACCGCTGCCCTGGACGATCACCGCCTGACCAAAGGCCGCAGCCTGCGGTGTTGTACCAACAACGACTCCACCGGGTTGCCCGACCGGTGGCGCCACACCGACAAAGAACTGCGCAATACCGGCGCGATTACTCGTTTGCCCCTGCGCCGTCAGGTACCAGCGTCCACGCGGATAATCGCGCGCATTGAAGCGCACCTGTGCATAGGAGATCGATCCATTGACATCGGCGAGCGGTTGAGCGTCAAGCGTGATCGGACGGCATTCGCATTCTGGCGAGGAGAGCAGGAAGCGCACCCGTTCACCGGGACGGTACCCCTCTCCTTCGATACGGAACGTCTGATCCGCCTCGGCAATCACCCGCGCATTTGCAAACAGCCCTGGTCGGAACGGAGGTGGCAGCGGCGTGCCGTCCTCGTTCAACGGCTGGTCGGGCGCGATATTGGGGGGCCAGGGAGCGCGCAGCTGGGCTGGCGCCAGCGCCTCGCCAAGCAGACCGAACTCGACGCGGCTCGGATAGAGGCGCAATTCGAAGCGATGCCGCTCAAAATACTGCACCAGCGTCCACTGCCCGTTGATATTCTCGTAAATCTCCTCGCTGATCGGATAGCCAAAAATCGCCAGACCGCCGCGCCGTTCCCACGTCTCCTTGAAGAGACCGCGCAGCGTGTGATTTGTTTCGGAGAAATAGCGGATGCGCGCGGTGCTCGGTTGAGGCGGCGCCTGGGGGAAGATGCGATCGCCGGTGAACTCGCGCCCAAGATGCCCAAGCTGCACGACCGGCGGGTTCGCCTGCGCCAGTTCGAAGCGGGCGCGCTGAAACCACTGGACGATTCGCCCATCAGATCGGCGGTATTCCTCGGTGATCGGAAATCCGAAAATCGCCACGCCACCGTTGCGCTCCCAGTACGTGCGAAAGGCGCCGCGCAGGAAGTGCCCCGTTTCCGCAAAATAGCGCAGATCGCCCTGGGCGGATGCGGCAGGCGGCAGGGCGCCGATCCACAACGACGTGATAATCAAAAACGCCGCCAGAAGGCGGAGCACCTGGCGTTTCCCGACAATCGCAAACACGGCGCCTCCTTCAGCCAGGCAATTGAACTGATGGTATGATCTTTCCGGCTGACATCTTCTGAGAACACGCCAGCCGGATCGAGCGCACCCGCGCATGACATTTGCATTGACAGATTATGTGCGCGATCTGGCGCTCTGCTGCGATCTTATCTTACGCTTTCGCATGAGGATTGTCAAGCGTACATTTGCACATTACCCGGCGATGAACTCCTCCGTCAACCGCCGCGCCTCATTGTCGGTCATCTGTTGAGGCGGCGTCTTCATAAAATAGGCGCTCGGACCGTCCAGCGCGCCGGCGATCTTGCGGTCGAGCGCCAGTTTGACGCAGCGCACTGCATCAATGACAACGCCAGCCGAATTGGGCGAGTCCCAGACCTCCAGTTTCAGTTCGAGATTGATCGGCACATTCCCGAAGGTTGTGCCCTCCATGCGAATGTAGCACCACTTCCGATCCTCCAGCCAGGGCACATAATCGCTTGGACCAACGTGCACTGCGTCGTCCGGCAGGTCGTAATCGAGCTGGCTGGTGACCGCGTTGGTTTTGCTGATCTTTTTGCTCTCCAGGCGTTCACGTTCGAGCATGTTATAAAAGTCGGTATTGCCGCCAAAGTTCAACTGATAGGTGCGGTCGAGGCGTACACCGCGATCGCGGAACAGCGCCGTCAACACCCGGTGCGTAATGGTGGCCCCAACCTGGCTCTTGATATCGTCGCCGATGATCGGCAACCCGCGCTCTTCGAAGCGTTTACGCCAGTACGCCTGACTGGCGATAAATACCGGCACACAGTTGACGAAGCCGCACCCGGCGTCCAGGATCTGCTCTACATACCATTTTGTCGCCATCTCGCTGCCGACCGGCAGATACGACACAACGACATCCGTGCGGGTGGAGCGCAGAATACCGACGATGTCATCGGTTGAACCTGGCGCTTTGTGCACCTTCTGGCTCAAAAATTTTCCCAAACCATCGTGGGTCATCCCGCGATGCACCGGTACGCCAAGGTGCGGCACATGTGCGAAGCGGTACGTATTGTTCGGCGGTGCGAAGATCGCCTCCGAGAGGTCTTTGCCGACCTTTGTATCGGCGATGTCGAACGCTGCCGAAAACTCGATATCGCCAATATGGTAGCCGCCGAGGTTGACGTGCATCAGACCGGGAACGAATTCGTCGGGTCTGGCGTTGCGATAGTACTCGACTCCCTGCACCAGCGATGAAGCGCAGTTGCCGACGCCGATGATTGCGACGCGAACTTTCTTCGACATGGAATGAATGCCTTTCCATTGTTTTAAGGATTGACCGTAAGGCTGTCAGACGCGCCATGATACCACTGTTCGCGCAGGGTTCGTCGAGGATAAGAGATTGGGGCATTACCTCCACGTTCCACGTTCCACGTTCCACGTTCCCACGTTCCACGTTTCCACGTTCCACGTTTCCACGTTCCCACGTTCCACGTTCCCACGTTCCACGTTCCACGTTCTCCTCACTCAACCAGCCATGCATCGATCTCATCGAGGGCGGCGGCAGCGGTCAGCAGCAGTTCCGCGCCACCGATCAGCGCCAGTGTATCGGCTGCCCAGCCAATGCACTGGAGTGTCTCTGTGCGCCCGAGCGGAGCAACGGTCAGAAACGCCTGACCAAGGAGGTGATGCGCACGCTGGATCTCCTGCCGTCTGGCGACGGCGTGCGCCGTGGCGATCAGGGCGCGTGCATGTTCCAGCGGTCGCGGAATGAGCCGCGTCACTTCTTCGGCGTCGTCGGACAACCCGTGAGCGGCAAGCGCCTGTGCAGCGGCAAGCAGATAGCGACTGCGCTCGTTAGGGGGGAGCACATCGGCAATGCTGGCAAAGGCGGGCGCGCGCGCGCCGGATTCGACGAGCGGCTGGGCAATCGCTGCCTGCGCCCGCGCCCGCTCGGCAGGCATGGCGATCTGCTCGGCGCGCGCATGAGCCGCTACTGCGGCGCCGGATCGCGCCCAGGCAATCGCCAGGTCGGCTTCGAGCCGCGCCCGCGCCGTAGCGTCGTTAATGTGCGCTGCGAGCATAAATGCCTCACGGTGGCGCCCGTTCATCGCCAGGATGCGCGCCAGTTCGTCGAGCGCCCAGCCACGTTCGTCTTCGTCGGCAATGGTGAGCGCGACGGTCTCGGCTGTTGTGTAATCGCCACGGCGCGCCAGGGCAATGGCAGTGCGCGAATGGGCGCGGTCGCGCTCTTCACCTTCGGGAAGCAGCGCCGCCATGCGCATACCGACCTCGAACTGGCCACTGGCAGCTTCAGCAGCCGCCAGCGCTGCAATCACCGATGCCCGTTCTTCTCCCTCGACGGCGATAGCGGCAGTGGCGGCTTCATCGAGCGCCTGTGCCGCGACCGGCGGATGGGCGAGCGCCATATCGATCAGACAACGGGCGCGGGTTTCGTGGTCGTCGATCATGCGCGCGACTTCGAGCGCGGTTGCCGGCGCAACCTGAACGATCAGGGCGCGCGCCACCTGTGCCAGTGCGCGGTCGCGGAGCGTCGGGTTCGGCAGGAGCATCACCCGATCCACAGCGCGCGGGTTGCCGCGTCGCGCTGCATCGCAGGCCAGTTCGGCGGTGACCCACGCCACAGCCGTGGCAGCGCGCAGCGTATCGAGCACCAGACCCGCGCGCGCGTAGTCGCCGGCGCGCGCGTGCGCAATCGCCACTTCCGCCATGGCCCAGTCGTGGTTCCCCGGATGTGCAATCGCATATGCCACCTCCTCGGCGCGGCTCAACCGTCTGTGCGCGATCAACCAGCGCACGACTTCTGTTTCGATCATGCCGCGTCGTTCAGTGTGCACGATGCGTGTGGTGATGCCAAGCGCCGTATCCGGCGCGCCGATGCAGATCGCAGCGCGCGCCAGCGCGACAAGGGTTTCTTCGTGCTGGTCGCGCCACTGGCGGGTGGGACCGGGCGCTTCGAGGTCAAGCGCTTCGGAGAGCATCCGCATGGCAGGCGCGCGCATACGCAGCGTGTAGCAGACTTCGCCAAGGTTGCGCAACGCCAGCGCCTTGTCGCGTCCGTCTGGCAACTGGTCGATCATTGCCCGGATGTGTTTCATCATGGCGTCGCGTGGTTGCCCGCGATCGACGGCGGCAGCGAACACTTCGGCCGGAGCGTGCGGCGGCAGACTGCGCGCCAGAAAGACCAGTCCGCCGGACAGAGCGGCGGCTCGCACAAGATCGAGCGCCGACCCATCTGCTGCTGCTGCGCGGAGCGCCCACAACCCATCGATGGCTGCATTGTTCAGATTGTCGGTGCGTCGCTCTTGCGCACGAATCCATGCGCGCCGGACCACAGTGCGGATCACCGCCTGCGTTGCGCTGCCGCCAAGTGCGCTGTGGCGGGCGAATTCGCGGCTCAGCGCCAGTTCGTCCTGCCAGCCTGGTCGCTCTGGTGCTCCGTTCGACCGGTCAAACGTCAGTTCAGCGAAACGCGCGTGTGCAGATGCCAGCTCATCCCCCGATGCTGCCGAGACGAATGCGCGTGTGGTGCGATGGTACAACCGAATGCCTGCGTCGGTGCGCTCGATGAGCGGACCCCAGCGCTGCACCAGCCGCATTGCCGTTGCTTCGGGGCATTCCGCCAGTTGCGCTGCCAGCAACACTGGGAGCGGCTCACGAGCAGCGGCAAGAACGCGCGCCAGTGCGCGAGCATGCACATCCAGCCCTTCCCACCAGCACTGGTGCAGATCGTTCAGCCCATCCGGCAGGCGTTTCACATCGAGCGCTCGTTCCGCCAGCAACCTGATCGCCAGACGAAGGTAAAGCGGCGACCCCTGGCTGCGTAACGCCAGAATTGTTGCCAGACGGTGGTTCCCGCTTATATGGGCAGCAATCTCTGCCAGCCACGCTTCATCAGCCTGCAGCGATACACGAGCAGCGAAATGGACGCCGATCGCCGGTTGCTGCGTATCTGGCGTCACCGGCAAGACCACAACAACACCAGGAGGAAGACTGACAGGCAGAGGAGGAGGCACAGGCGCATCAGTACTGTCTGGCATTCGCCCGATGACGACAACCAGCGGTTGATCAGACTGTCGCTTCTCTGCCGCTTCTGCGAGCAAACGCTCAAGTGTCAGCGCATCACGCGCCGCAACGGGGGGAACCAGCGGCGCTGGCAGATCGGCGAGCGCCAGAATCTGGGCGCAAAGCGCCGCCAGACCGCCGCCGGCGTCATCTTCGGGCAACCAGAACGCCCACCGGCGCGTGGCGGCAAGCCAGCAGATCAGCGCCGTTGCGCCACTGCCGTGGTCGCAATCCAGCGCCACAATGCCCCCATCACAGTCACGCACAGCCCGGTCGAGCATTGCTGCTGCGACTGGACGAGGAACAAACGCTGAACACCGTTCGATGATGCGTTGAGTCTGCACCTCCAGCGAGCGCCTGGTCTGGTGGTACAGATGCGGATATTCCGCCAGGGACTCAACCACCGGCGGAATAAAGTCGGGGGGCAGGTGAAACATTGGTGTCATAGCACACACAGATCTGCACACTGTGGATGCGCATTGCAGACGACGATACTGTGGTGGCGCGTATGCGCCAGACACCGGGCAGCGCTCTGGCAATCATCAGAGCGACTTTCAGCTCGCCTTGCCGCAGCCCCACGCCACGGCAGCGTGCCCGGCTGCCACGATGTGGCGGATGACCAGGCGCCAGCCATTTATGGATGCTTCTGCACCGGCGGCAGCGCATACGACGCGAACTCCCGCCCGATTTCGACCTCGCCGGTAAAGCCGGCTGCACGTGTCTCTGCGACGGCACGGTCGGCGCTCATTGTCCAGCGCGGGCTGTAGTGTACGAGCACCAGCCGCGCTACGCCGGCAGCAGCCGCGACCTCACCTGCCTGATACGGCGACGTATGACCGGGGAACGGCTCAGGCGTCGTTGCTTCGTGAATCAGCACCGAAGCCCTATGCGCCAGGTGGCGTACTGCATCACACGGTTCGGTATCGGCGGAGTAGACCAGCGCGCGCCCATCGTTGCTGCTGAAGCGCAGCGCAAGACATGGGCGCGAATGGACGGTTGGCGCAGTGTGAATGCGATATGCTGCGCCCTCGAGCACGATTTCCTCTCCCGCTTCAACGGGAGTCCACTCGATGATCGGCTGATGCTCCTCGAGATCGAACGCCTCGAGGATGCGCTGCGCGGCTGCCAGGGTTGGCATGTTGCCGTAGATCGGCAGACGCCGGTCGTATCCTGCAAGTTTCAGCGAGAAGAGCAATCCGGGAAGTCCATTCAGGTGGTCAGCGTGGGAATGAGTCAGAATAATCGCACGCAGGTCGAGCGGATCGACGCCAGCACGCAACAACCGTTGATACGCGCTTCCTCCCGCGTCGATCAACACCAGTCCGTCCGGCGCTTCCCAGACCATATGCGTATAATCGCGATCCGCGTCGGGAACCGCTGTTCCAACACCCAGCAGGATCATGCGCATGGTCGAGTCCTTCACTTCCTGTGTCCCGTTCTTTTTGTCCAAACTGTATCAAAATCGCAATGAACCCAGCATGCGCTCAAGAGATTGCAGCTGATATACTTGAACAATAAGAGCCTCTCCGAAAAACCGCCCCTTCGATACGCGCTGCACACTACTCAGGATGCGGTTTTTCGGTATCCTGCGTTATGCGGATAGGCTCTGAGCACGCGCAAAAACGTGACGTACAACCGACGGAGTGCGGTGCGCGCAGGGTAGAGAAGCACCGGCATCACGCCGGATAATCAAGCATCCTCACAATGGCGTTGCAGCCAGCAACGCGCATGGTACCACCGGTTCACAATCGGTGCAAGCAACGAAAGAAGTTTTCTCATCGTATCGTGGTTCAGGTCTCCTTCACTCTGCGGAGGTGGGCGATGGACAAGAACTTCTACAGGCAGCTGCTCGACAACCTGGATGACGGTGTGTACTTTGTTGACCGCCATCGCCGGATTCTGTACTGGAACCATGGCGCCGAACGGCTTTCGGGGTACCGTGCCGACGAGGTCGTCGGACATCTCTGCAGCGACAATCTGTTGCGCCATATTGACGAAGCAGGCCGACGGCTGTGCAGGGATGGCTGCCCTCTGGCAGCCACTATCTCTGATGGTCAGCCGCGTCGTGCGGACGTAATTATGCATCACAAAGAAGGGCATCTTGTTCCTGTGTGTGTCCGCGTCACACCGATTCGCGACCAGAGTGGCGCAATTATTGGCGCGGTTGAGGTCTTCAGCGACAATTCGCATCAGAAAGCAGTGCAGGCGGAAATCGAGCGCCTCCGCGAACTGGCGCTCATCGATCCGCTGACCGGAATCGGCAACCGGCGTTTTGTCGAAAACGCCGTTCTCAGTCGTCTTGAGGAATTGCGCCGGTATGGTCGGTCATTTGGCGTGATTCTGCTTGATATCGACTATTTCAAGGAAGTGAACGATGTGTTTGGTCATCTTGTGGGCGACGATGTCCTGAAAATGGCGGCACGCACGCTGGTGCATAATGTGCGCGCCTTCGACAGCGTCGGGCGATGGGGTGGGGAAGAGTTTGCAATCGTGGTGCAGCATGCAGGCGTTGAAGCGCTGACGGCTCTTGCTGAGCGTCTGCGGATGCTGGTGGAACAGGCGTCATTGTCTGTCGCCAATGAGATTGTGCGTGTGACCGCCTCGCTTGGCGCAACTGTCGCCTGTCTGAGCGATACGCTCTCCAGTCTGTTCGAGCGCGCTGATCGGATGCTGTATTTCAGCAAGCATCATGGGCGCAATCGTGTATCGATTGAATGTGAGACGGCCTCCAGTTGCTGATCAATCCGCGGTCCTGGCAACGTGGCTACACGGCCCTGTAATTTTAGATTGAAGATGTTAGATTGCAGATTGTGGCGCACCGCATCTGGATGTCAGCCGGTTGCTATAATACGATGCTGTTGATCGCCCCATGAGGATGGATTGATGTCACGTATCATCTACTTCGATTGTTTTTCCGGTGTAAGCGGTGATATGGCGCTCGGCGCGCTGCTGGACGTCGGGTTGTCGCTCGAAGCGCTCCGTGAGGCGTTGCAGCGCCTCACTGTCGGTGGCTGGGATCTGCACGTCAGCCGCGAGGTACGCGGACCGCTCGCCGGCACGCGCGCTCACGTCGTTGCGCCAGAAGGTCACATCCACCGCAACCTCGATGACATCCGCGCAATGATTGGAAATTCTTCCCTGCCTCCGGCAGTTGTCGAACAAAGCATTCGCGTGTTTACGCTCCTCGCCGAAGCAGAAGCGCGGGTTCACGGCACAACAATCGACCACATCCATTTCCACGAGGTCGGTGCACTCGATGCGATCGTCGATATTGTTGGCGTGGTGGCCGGTCTCGACCTCCTCGGCGTCGAGCGGGTCTTCGCCTCACCGTTGCCCCTCGGCGCCGGATGGGTGCAAAGCGCACACGGTTCCCTGCCTGTGCCGGCGCCTGCCACCCTGGCGATTCTGGCATCGGCTGGCGCGCCGGTCACTGCCGATGAGACGCCCTTGGAACTGACGACCCCAACCGGTGCGGCAATACTGGCGACGCTGGCAACCTTTCGCCGTCCACCGATGCGCCTGCACGCGGTGGGGTATGGCTTCGGCGCGCGCTGGATGGAACGCCCGAACGCACTGCGCGTCTGGTTGGGCGATCTCGACGAAACGCCGCCGCCACGGTTCGGACCGCGTGACGATCAGGCGACGGCGGGGCGTGATGCGTCCCGGCAGCAGAACCTTGTGCTGCTGGAAACAAACATCGACGACCAGCCTGCCGAGCAGATTGCTTATGCCGCCGACCGACTGCGCCTGGCCGGCGCGCTCGATGTCTGGTGCACACCAATTCTGATGAAGAAGGGACGCCCCGGTGTGTTGCTCTCGGCGCTCGTGCCTGCTGATCTGGAAGAAGCGGCAGTTGCTCTGTTCATGCGCGAAACAACGACGCTGGGGGTGCGACGGCGAGCTGTTGAGCGCCACGTATGCGACCGTGATATCGTGGAGATCGCGACGCCGTTGGGCACGGCGCGAGTCAAACAGAAGTGGTGGCGCGGCGAGCTGATCGGCGCTGCGCCGGAGTACGACGACTGCGCCCGGATAGCGCGCGAGCGCGACGTGCCGCTGGCGACGGTATACCAGACGGTAGTACGCCAGCTGGAGGAAGGAAAAGAAGTGTAACCCCTTCCGCCCTCAATGCGGCTGCGCCGTACACCCCGGTGATGAACACAAACCTGGGAATGCAGACGGCCACCTGCGCACCCGATCAATCTGGGTACGCGGGTCTTCGGCCCGCATGCGGACGAGCCAGCGACAGGCTGCCGCATATGTACCACCGCCTTCAGGCGGTGCAGGACAGGCTCAAGCCGGTCGTACCTGTACCGCCGCCTTCAGGCGGTGCAGGACAGGCTGACGCCGCACTACCGCCTTCAGGCGGCAGGCGACCGGCTCAAGCCGGTCGTACCTGTACCGCCGCCTTCCGGCGATGCAGGACAGGCTGACACCACAACGAGCAGCACCGAAGCGGCGCGGCAGCGCGTGTACCGCCGCCTTCCGGCGATGCAGGACAGGCTGACGCCTGTCGTACCACCCCGTACCACCGCCTTCCGGCGGTGCAGGGCAGGCTCAAGCCGGTCGTACCTGTACCGCCGCCTTCCGGCGATCCGGGACAGGCTGACGCCGCACCACCGCCTTCAGGCGGCAGGCGACCGGCTCAAGCCGGTCGTACCTGTACCGCCGCCTTCAGGCGGTCGCGTGACAGGCTAAAGCCTGTCGTACCACCCTGTACCGCCGCCTTCAGGCGGTCGCGTGACAGGCTAAAGCCTGTCGTACCACCCCGTACCACCGCCTTCCGGCGGTGCAGGGCAGGCTCAAGCCGGTCGTACCTGTACCGCCGCCTTCCGGCGGTCCGAGACAGGCTGACGCCGTGCCACCGCCTTCAGGCGGCAGGCGACCGGCTCAAGCCGGTCGTACCTGTACCACCGCCTTCAGGCGGTGCAGGGCAGGCTGACGCCGTGCCACCGCCTTATGGTGTTCCAGAAATTAATCCGCTATCCTAGTCCGACATACTGTAAAAGCTTTGGCGACCCGGTCGCGAAGGACGCAAAGAATCTATCAA
>FWPU01000708.1_pt1 | contig 92457 bp, 87 predicted proteins | sample 2228361 | NCBI WGS metagenome assembly FWPU01 (sample SAMEA103939777, study PRJEB20133) | metagenome
ATCCGACCAGCGCGGCGGGGAGGAAGGCGACGCCCAGGCCGAGCAGAAACCACAGGTGGCGGTGGGCCTCGGCCGAGCACCGCAGCGTCGTGACCCAGCCGCCGCGCGTCTTGAGCATCTCCGGCAGGGTCGCCTGTTCTTTTCCGGCTTGGGAGAGGAGTTCGACGATCTTGCGGCGCTCATAGGCGACCACCGCCAGGATCGATCCCAATTGAATCGAAATCTCGGCGCTGGAGGCGATCGCACCGGTGAAGCCGAGGGCATGGCCGATTAGGATGAGATGGCCGGTCGAGGAGACCGGCAGGAATTCGGTCAGGCCTTCCACCAGCCCGAGAATGACGGCAAGTTCCGGACCCCACTGGATCATGACACCTACCGAGTTGCGCTGTGTCGATGCGGGACGGCGGTTTCGGCGCATGATCACAGAGAGTCAGTGGTCAGTCAAGCCGCGAGCGGATTTTAAACGGAACCTCGGCATGCGACGCGCGAATCGGCCGTCAAGCGCGCAAAACTGTTGACAAAGCGAGGCCGATGGACTACACACAAGTGGCGCCGTGATCTCACCTGTTTTTCTCCTGCGACGTCGTGTCTTGGAGTCTTCCCATTCGCATGGGTCGGCCCTAAAGCGGGAAATCGCGGGTGAGTGCAAACGAAACGGCTGAGAGGAGGTCGTTCATGAAGCGGTATGTCGCGATGTGCGTGGTCCTGCTCGGTGCCCTGGCCGCGGCGGGCTGTGTGAGCAACAGCAAGTACAAAGCCGCCCTGGCCGAGGCGGACGCTGCCAAGACGGAACTGGAGAAGACGCGGACGCAAAAAAGCGCCCTCGAGCAGCAAGTCAAAACCCTGAAAGAGTTGAACGTCAAATTCGGCAATGAGGCGCAGGCGGCCCGCGATGAATTGCAACGCATCGAGCACGCGCGCGACAAGGAACGCAGCGACATCGCGGCACGGCTCAAGGAGCTGGAGGACAAACAGAAACAGCTCGCGGCGCAGAACCGCAGCCTTCGCCAGGAATACGAAGATGTGAAACGGCATAATGAGACGTTGAAGTCGCTGGTCGCCCGATACCAAAAAGAGCTCAAGGAGCGTCAGCGCATCGCGCCGCCGCCCACGCCGATTGTTCCCGCGCCCGGCCCGCCGCCTGCTCCGGGTGCGGCCGCGCCGGGCGGGCCGACGACTCCCTCGGCGGTGCCGGCGCCTCCTCAGCCGAGTGTGACGCCGATGAACATCAATACCGCGTCGGCCGGCGACATGGTCCTGTTCCTTGGCCTGACGAAGGAAATGGCCGACCGCATCGTCAGCAATCGACCATACCGGATCAAGGGCGAGTTGGTGGCCAAGAACGTGCTTCCCAAAGAAACCTTCGACATGATCAAGGATCGCATCACGGTGGCGCCGTAGGCGGGCGCCGAGAGGGAGTGGATGACGGCCGTTCGTCGGAAGACGAACGGCCGTTCTTGTTCCGGCCTGGTTTGAAAAGACCCCCTCACCCTGCCCTCTCCCCCAGGAAGGGGGAGAGGATCAATGTGAGGGGGGCTCCGGTCGGGGTATGGTCATCCTGCGTGGGCCTGCCTATGCGTTGCACGCAGACAGGTGAACGATCGCTCATGGGGATTGTGCTGAAAATGTGAATGGCCGGCAGCCAACAACGGGGCAGCTTGAAGCTACTCGCTACGAGCTGTGAGCTATTGTTTCATCCGGGTGATTCCCCCGTGCCCTCCTGGTACAATGCGGACACACCCTGCGAGTGTGGAGTCTAATCGGCCCGATGAGGAAAATCGTCTGGATCGTCGGGGTCCTCGTGGCCGCGTTGGCCATCGGGGGCTATGTCTTCTTGAACGGCGAACGCCAGCCGCCGTTGCGGTACCGGACCGTGCCGGTGGAACGCGGCTCGGTCGTGTCGATCGTCACCGCGACGGGCACCATCAATCCGGTCGTGTTGGTGCAGGTCGGGACGCAAGTGTCCGGCATGATCAAGAGCCTGCACGCCGACTTCAATTCACGCGTCAAAGCCGGCGACGTCGTCGCCATCATCGATCCGGCGCCCTTCAAGGCGCGGCGCGACCAGGCCGCCAGCAACTTGGAAATGGCCAAGGCGAATGTGGCCCGCGCCCGCGCCGATGTGGCGCAGCGCAAGCGTGAGCTGGAGCGGGTGAATTCGCTGATCGCGCAACGGTTTGTCTCGCAGAACGACGTCGATTTGGCGCGGACCAACTACGAAAGCGCCGCGGCGCAGTTGAAACTCGCCGAGGCGCAGGTCAAGCAGGCGGAGGCCGCGCTCAACGCGGCCGAGCTGGACCTCAAATACACCGTCATCCGGTCGCCGGTGAACGGAATCGTGGTCGCCAGAAACGTCGAGGTGGGCCAGACCGTCGCCGCCAGCTTCGCCACGCCCAACCTCTTCCTGATCGCGTTGGATCTGACGCAAATGCAGGTCGATACGAACGTCAGCGAATCGGACATCGGGGGAATCACCGAAGGCAAGGAAGCGACGTTCACGGTCGACGCGTACCCTGGGGAACAATTCCGGGGCGTGATCAAGCAGGTGCGATTGGCTCCCATCAATGTGCAGAACGTCGTGACGTATAACGTCGTTGTCGGAGTGGACAATCGGGATCTTCGGCTCAAGCCGGGCATGACCGCCAATGTCTCGATCGTGGTGGCCAGGCGAGACCAGGTATTGAAGGTGCCGAATGCGGCCTTGCGCTTTACGCCGTCCAAGACCGATCAGAGCGCCGGGCAGTCATCGGAAGCCCAGGCGGCAAGGAGCAGTGGCGGGACCGGACAGAGCCAGCCGGCGCTTCGCGCCGAGAACGGACCGGTCAGGACGGTCTGGCGGTTGGGAAGCTCCGGCGAGCCGGAGCCGGTCACCGTCCAAACCGGCATCTCCGACGGGATGGCGACGGAGGTGACCAGCGGCGGGCTGGGTGAAGGCGACCAGGTTATCGTCGGCCTCGAGTTGCCGCGCAGCGAACGGACCCCGCATCAACTGCCGCCGGGATTCGGCACGGGCCAACGGCGCGGCCCACGCGGGATCTAATTCGTCGCGCGTTGTGCGTGAAGCGTATCTCGCGTACGAGATACGAACGACTCTCTAGCACACGTTTCGGCTATGGGCGCGCTGATCGTTTGCGAAAATCTCTGGAAGATCTATCGCGTCGGCGATGTGGAGGTCCAGGCGTTGCGCGGCGTCGATTTGACTATCGAGCGCGGCGGGTTCGTGGCGGTGATGGGCGCGTCCGGCTCCGGCAAGTCCACGCTGATGAACATCATAGGCTGCCTCGATCAACCGACCCGGGGACGCTACTGGCTGGACGGGGTCGAAGTCGGCACGCTCGGGCCGGATACGTTGGCCGACATCCGCAACCGACAGATCGGCTTCGTCTTTCAGAATTTCAATCTCATCCCCAGAACCAGCGCTCTCGAAAACGCGCAGTTGCCGCTATTCTATCGGGGCCTGTCCTTGAAAGAACAGCGCGCGCTCGCCGCGGCGGCTTTGGAGCGCGTCGGGCTCTCCGGGCGGGAACATCACTATCCCTCACAACTGTCCGGCGGCCAACAGCAGCGTGTCGCCATCGCCCGCGCGCTGGTGTCGTCGCCCTCGATCCTCTTAGCCGACGAGCCGACGGGGAACCTCGATACCGAATCCAGCCGGGAGATCATGGCAATCCTGGAGCGGCTGAACCGTGAGGACGGCCTGACCGTGATCCTAGTGACACATGAACCGGATATCGCCTCCTATGCCTCCCGCGAACTCGTGATGAAGGATGGGCGGATCGTGAGCGACCGGCTGGCGACCGCCACCTCCGCCGTAGGGAGCCTCGAGACCTGATGTCGGCGTTTCTGTTGTTGACCGTTCTCACCGCCCTGCGCATTCTGGGCCGGAACCGTATGCGGGCCGGCCTGACGATGTTGGGCATCGTCATCGGCGTCGGCGCCGTCATTGCCATGGTGAGCATCGGTCAGGGCGCGCGCGCCGCGGTGCAGGCGCAGGTGGCCAGCATGGGCACCAACGTGATCATCATCCTGCCCGGCGCGACGACGGTAGGCGGCGTGCGCGGCGGACAAGGCGGCGCCGTGACCCTGACGGTCGCCGATGCGTTGGACCTGAAAAAGCGGGTTCCGTTGCTGCGCGAGACGGCCTGGGCCAAGCGCGATGTGATGCAAATTGTCTACGGCAACAAGAACTGGAACGGCCCGGTGAACGGGATTTCTCCCGGCTATCTGACGATCCGGGACTGGTCCTTCGTCAGCGGCGGGCCCATCACGCAGACCGACATGGACAGCGCCGCGCGGGTGGCCCTGATGGGGCAGACGGTGGTCGAAAACTTGTTCGATCCGGGCGAGGAGCCGGTCGGTGCGACGATCCGGATCAAAAACGTGCCGTTCCGCGTCATCGGTGTGCTCGCGCCCAAGGGCCAATCCGCCCAGGGTTCGGACCAGGATGATATCATTTTCATTCCGTTCACGACGGCGGAGCGCAAAGTCTTCGGCACCATGTTCCTCGGGTCGGTTGGGGCCCTCTTCGCATCGACCGATCGGGCGGAGGATCTGCCCGAGGCGGTCGAGCGGATCCGGGAAGTCTTGCGCGCGCGCCATCGTCTGCAGCCGGAGCAGCCTGACGACTTCACGGTCCGGACGCAGGTGGACATCGGTAGGGTGCAGGAAGGGACCAGCCAGACCTTGACGGTCATGCTCTTTGCGATCGCGTCGGTGTCGTTGCTGGTCGGCGGGATCGGGATCATGAACATTCTGCTGGTGTCGGTGACCGAACGGACGAGGGAGATCGGCGTCCGTATGGCGGTGGGTGCGAAGCGGCGCCACATCCTGGTTCAATTCCTGATCGAGGCCATGACCTTGAGCCTGGTCAGCGGCGTCGTAGGCATCCTGTTCGGCATCGCCGGCGCCCGGCTCACGACGGTCGTGGCCGGCTGGCCGACGATCATCTCGGCGGAAGCGGTTGTCGTGGCCTTCCTGTTTTCGCTGGCTGTCGGGCTGTTTTTCGGTCTCTATCCTGCCAGCAAGGCCGCCCGGCTTAATCCGATCGAAGCACTGCGGTATGAATGAGACGGTGTCTGACGAAGCGGACCTCTGCACGATATCGTGCTCCCGATGAGTCGGGTTTTCCGGCTTGTTGGGGCTGAATGTGGAATGGCCGCGGTGGAGGCCGCGGAGAGAGAACGGCCATGGTTCGGGTCGCTGTCGGAGGGCTCTTCCGAGTGGGCATTGAAGGAGCGACTCGCCATCCTTTTCGGGCCTTGCTCAGCATTGCGAGTCTGGCTCTTGGGGTCGGCGCTGTGTTGATCACGATCGCGATCGGCAGCGGGGCCAAGGCGACCGTGGTTGACCAGATCCTCGCAATCGGCAGGAACGCCATCTTCGTTAATCCCGGCGCGCCGACGGTTCATGGAATTCGGCGGGTTGCCGAGACCTCGGCGACATTGACGGTCGCAGATGGGCTGGCGTTGCAGGAAGCCGTTCCGCTGTTAAAGTCGACTTGCTGGACGGTTGGCGAGACGGTGCAGGCAGTCCGCGGGTCTCGGAATTGGAAAACGCGTGTCGTCGGAATCACTCCGAGTTGCTTGGAGATCCGCAACTGGTCCTTTGTCGCGGGCAGGTCCTTCGACGAGGAAGATCTCGTCCGCAACAAGTCGGTGGCCATACTCGGACGAACGGTCCTTGAGAATCTTTTTGAGATCGGAGAGGAAGCGATATCTGCACACATACGACTGTCCAAAGGCACCGCCCCGTCGAACGGTTCAACGAAGGAAACAGGTGAAGGGACGCAGGCCAATGCAGGATGCGTCCGACCTTTTCCGTTGCTCGAGCAGAAAGGCCGAGCAGGGAAGTCGGAGACCGGAACGAGAGAGCCGCCATGCTCAGGCGGAGGTCTGCTTTGGCCCTGTTTGGGACAGGGTCCCCTCTCGTTGTATGAACCGTTGCAGAGTTCCTTGAGCCGCAATGGTGCCGATCCGGCGCCGCCGTCCAATTGCTCAGCCCCCGCGTGGACCTTCGAGATTGTCGGGGTCTTAGCGCCGAAAGGTGTGAACGCTTTCGGCTACGATTTGGATGATGTGATCTATCTTCCGTTTTCTACCGCATTGCGCAGAATCAAGGGCCGCGTGCTCTCGGAGCCGGTAGAGGCGATTTTGGCGTCCACGCACCGGCGGGAAGAGATTTCGCCGGCGATCGAGCAGGTCCGTTCGCTGTTGCGGGAGCGCCACGGCAAGGGACCGGGACAAGCGGACGACTTTACGATTCGAACGGACGTCGAGATGAGCGGGGTCGGTCAGGCGGCGGATGCTGAGCTGACCAAAATGTTGGTGGCCATTGCCGCCGTCTCGTTACTGGGAGCCGGAATCGGGATCATGAACATTCTGCTGGTGTCGGTGGCCGAGCGGACGAGAGAGATCGGCGTCCGTATGGTGGTGGGTGCGAAGCGGCGCCACATCCTGATTCAATTCCTGATCGAGGCCATGACCTTGAGCCTGGTCGGCGGCGTCGTGGGCATCGTGCTCGGGATCGCGGGAGCTCGCCTCGCGACGGTGGTGACCGGCTGGCCGACGATCATCTCAGCGGAAGCGGTCGCCGTGGCCTTCCTGTTTTCGCTGGCCGTCGGGCTGTTCTTCGGCCTCTACCCCGCCAACAAAGCCGCGCGCCTCAATCCGATCGAGGCGTTGCGGTACGAATAAGCTCGCGTTCGAAGTTTGCTCACACGGCCGGGTCTGCTGCAAGGGAGCGGGGCCCGGATTGTGTTTGTACAAGTTGTATAGGGATATTGGAATCTCTCCGATAAGGAGAGGTATCTTCGGACAATCGGATCAGGGAGGCGCTGTAACGGGAAAGAGGGTGATCTCGATTCGAGGGTTCAGCTTGTCGAGGTCCTTGTACAAATGCGTTTCCACGATCCGGTTATCGTTGATGCCCAGTCCTTCGCACAGCGCGTCCTGGGCGATTTTGAGGCCTCCGTCCACGTCCCGCCGCAACCGCGAGGTGAAATAGAAGCGAACCGAGAGGGCTAGATCGTCCGCTCGCAGGGTCTGGAGCAAGGCATGACGGTGCGGCGACCGCGCCAGCGCGAGGATGATCTGTTGCCCGACAAGCGCCTTGTAGCTTCTCCCGGCGGCGGAGAGCAGGCGGCGGCCGTTGACCGTGGCATATTGATGGTTGACGCTGGGGGGGACCGGCAAGGTCAAGGAAAGCCGTTCAGCGGACACGACGGGTAAAGGTTGCGGCGGTCGGCCGGCGACCAGCGGGACCGAGCGGAGTCGGCCGGCGCCCGGCAGACGCTTGACCGTCGTCGGCGAGGCAATAGGCTCTCGGAAGTCCGCGGGCGGCTTGCGTGGGGACCGGTAGGATGTGAGGCGTAGCGAAACCGATGAACGGGGACGGCGGCGTCTGCCTGATGAAGTCGGCACGGTGGTCGATCAGAGCAGGTTGAGAATCTTGGACAGGTGCTGCTCGTACCGGTCTTCGGTCTTGCTCAGGTAGCGGCGCCACTCGGCCGGGTTCCAGATTTCCAGCCGATGATAGAGCCCGACCAGCACGATCTCCTGGTCTTCATCGACCGGGATGAGTTTCCGGAGCCGGCCGGGGATCAGGATACGCCCCGCCTTGTCGATCTCGGAGGTGCCGGCTTCCGCGACGATGAAGTGCATAAACAGGCGGCTTTGGTCTTCATCGAGCGTGGTCTTGGTCCGCTCCAACACCTGTTCCCACTCACCCATCGAGTAAAGCCAAAGTGACTGCTCGGGGCCTTTGAGAAAGACCACGCCGTTGCCCTGCGCCTCGACTTGCTCCCGAAGGGGTGAGGGGACGATGAACCGGCCTTTTTCATCGACCTTGCAGAGGTATTCGCCGGCAAACATGGCTCTGCTCCTCAGTGCGTCATGGATGGGATTCGTCGGCCCGCTGCCGGATCCACTGTTCGAGGTCGGAGCGCACGAACCGCCACTCCTTTCCAAGCTTGAAACCCGGCAGCCGGCGGTTTCGGATATAGCGATAGAGCGTGCGGGGCGTAATCTTGAGATAGCGACACGTCTCGGCTGCGGTCAGCAATTCGTTCTGGACCTCTTTGGGCATGGACCATCACGCGGAATGAACGCTCTGACATCCAGCGCGATGCTAGCCCGACGCCGACATGAAGTCAAGCGATTATTGATGACAATGTAGGTCAATCGATGTCCGTGGCGTCCGATTCCGCCATGTCGTCGCTGGTCTCCTCAAGGGCTTCATCCAATTCATCACCGAAGTCCTCGCCCATTTCCCGCCCCATTTTTTTCATGAACCGGGCCATGCTCTGCGGATCGTTCTCGTCGACATCGCCGAAGTTGCTGGGGTCCGCCAGCGATTCGAGGCGGGCTTCCTCCGATTTGGGCGCGGCGAAGCGGGACATAAGCCGCTCGACGTTCGCGCTCCGACAGTGCTTGCACGAGACCGGCGACGGATTACTGATGCTCAGCACCAGGTGGCTGCTGCGTGTGCCGCAATCGCGGCAGCGATATTCGTAGATCGGCATAGTCAATTCAGGATCGGCGCCGGCGAGGGAAGGTCCGCCTCGACGCGAGCGGAGAGCAGATCAGGACCCACCGCCCGCGCCAGCGTGAGGCCGAACACGTCGCCCGTGCCGGCCTTCCTCAGCGCCTTGGCGCACTCGTTGATGGTCGTTCCGGTTGTCCATACGTCATCGATCAACAACACGCGTTTACCTGCGACCTCCTGCGGGCGCAGAACCTGGAAGGCCCGCCGCAGGTTCTTGAGCCGCGCCGACCGCCGGAGTCTTGTTTGCGCTTCCGTTGCCCGGGCGCGGACCAGGTTCGAGAAGGACAGGGGGATGCGCAGCCGTCGGCTCAACCGGTCGGCCAGGAGCAGCGACTGGTTGAATTCCCGTTCTCTCAATCGCGTCGAATGGAGCGGCACCGGCATGACGAGGTCGGCGGCCGGCGGCTGCGGTAGGGCATCGGTCAATAGCCCGGCCAGCGAATCCGCCAGCGCGACCTTGCCGCCGTATTTAAACAGGCAGATGGCTTCCTGGAGCGGTGGAACATAGGGATAGAGTGACCAGGCTTCGGTGTAGGCCGGTTTGGTCTTGCGGCAGGCGCCGCACAGATGTGTAGGGCTGTGGAGGAGGGATACGGCGGACGGATACGGCCGATGACATCGCGGACAGGACGGACCGCGGAACGGTTCGATTGCGGACCAGCAGCGCCGGCAGAAAAACGGGACCGGATCGTCGGCCAATGCAGTCCGGCAGACCGCGCATTCGACCGGCAGGAGGGTGTTGAGCGTTCGGCGGGCCAAGGTCGAGAGCATGCGGCCGACGCGACGCCGGGTAAAACCGAGTTCGACGCGGGGTGTGAGCAGATCGATCAGGCTGCGCGCCGTTCTTCTAACCTGCATGATTCACGAGGATTCGTGACGTTCCACCCGTTGCGACGGGAAGCGCAACGGATACCCGGCAGCCGCGTCGTGAGACGGGCAAGCGCAGCCACGAGGGAGGGAGGCGTACTTGAACCAGTACGTTGACCGACTGAGTGGCGAGCAGGCCCGTCGGAACAGCGTATCCGCGGTTGCAGTAGAAGCCTTCATGAATCATCCAGGCTAAGACAGTCGCCGCTCGCTGTCAAGGTTGTGACCTGCGAGACGTTGTGTTATACGAGGGCGAGCAGGGGAGCGGGCGAGTGGTCAAGCTGGTCCATGTTTCTAAGGAATACAGCCGCGGCGACGCCAAGGTCGTGGCACTGCGGGACGTCACGCTGGAGATCGGGCGAGCGGACTTCTGCGCCTTCGTCGGACCGAGCGGGTGCGGCAAGAGCACGCTGCTCAATCTCGTGGGCGGGTTGGACCTTCCCACGGCGGGTGAGATCGTCATCGCCGGCCGGCCGACCTCCGGATTCACCAGCGCCGAATGGACGAGGCTGCGGCGCGAGCTGATAGGAATCGTCTTTCAGGCCTTCCATCTCGTCCCCGGCCTGACCGCGGCGGAGAACGTCGCACTGCCGCTTCTGCTGAAAGGGGAGAGCGGGGCAAGGGTGCGAAAGCGGGTGGCCGAGACGCTGGAGTTGGTCGGCATGCGCGCGCGCGAACGGCACCGACCGGCGGAACTGTCGGGCGGCGAACAGCAACGAGTGGCGATCGCCCGCGCCCTGATTCACCGGCCGAGCTTGATTCTGGCCGATGAGCCGACCGGCAATCTCGATTCCAAGAGCGGGGCGGAGATCATCGCGCTGCTGCGGTCGTTGCCGCAACAATTCGGCCACACGATCCTGTTGGTGACCCACAGCGCGACGGCGGCCCGGGAGGCCGACTACGTCTGGCATATGCAGGACGGACAACTGGAGGCCCGCACGACGCCCCAGCTTCTCACACAAGGCGCATGACGCGATGGACTTGTCCGTCACCATAGCCGGCGTGCGGTTTCCCAGTTGCTTCATGAACGCGGCGGGCGCGCGCTGCGTGACGCGGGAGGAGCTGGAAGCGCTGGGCCGCTCCCGCGCCGGCGCGATCGTCACCAAGTCCATGACGCTGGAGCCGCGCCAGGGTAATCCGGAACCGCGCTACTACGGATTTCCGGGCGGCTCGATCAACTCCATGGGCCTGCCCAATCTCGGCTATCGCGCCTATGCGGAACTCATTCCCTCGCTCCGTCGATTCGGCAAGCCGGTCGTCGCCAGCGTGGCCGGGCTTTGCGAAGACGACTTCGTCACGATCGCCGAGGTCATCGCGAAGAGCGGACCGGAACTGATCGAACTCAACCTTTCCTGTCCGAACATTCCCGGCAAGCCGCAGATCGGCTACGATCCGGAAGCCTCCGAACGGCTCATTCGAAGAGTTCGACAAGTGATTACGGTGCCGATGGGTGTGAAGCTGCCTCCCTACTTCGATCCGGCCCATCACGACGTCATGGCGCAGGTGATCGGCCGGACCGGTGTGGATTTTCTCTCGTTGATCAATTCCGTCGGCAACGGGCTGGTGGTCGATCCTGAACGGGAAACCGTCGTGATCAAGCCGAAGGGCGGGTTCGGCGGGTTGGGCGGCCCGGTGATCAAACCGGTGGCGCTGGCGAACGTCCGGGCGTTCTGGACTCGGTTTCAGGACAGGCTGCCGATCATCGGGACCGGCGGAGTGATGACCGGCACCGACGCGTTCGAGCATCTCCTGTGCGGCGCGTCGGCGGTTCAGATCGGCACGGTCCTGGTCGAAGAGGGAGTGGGGGCGTTCGAGCGGCTGGAACAGGAGTTGTCGGCGGTGCTGGACAAGAAAGGCTACGCCTCGCCGGCGGCCTGCCGCGGCAAACTGAAGGAATTGTGACCGCTTACCTGAGCGCGAAGTTCTTCGGGAGGAGCCCGTGGAGCAGAGCCTGGCGCAGCAGTTGCGCCACGTTGCGCACCTTCAGGCGCCGCATCAGGTTGAAACGGTGGACTTCCACGGTTCGGACGCTGATCGCGAGCTGGGCGGCGATCTCACGATTCGTCATCCCCTGCGCCACGAAACGCAGAATCTGCTTTTGACGAGGCGTGAGCCCGCCGCTTCGCCTGGCTCTTCTCGCCGCCCGAGGGCTGCTCGCCTTTTTGGTCCTGGCAGGTTTGGCCATAAGCGCCTCCCTGTTGCGTCTCTTTCAATTCAGTGTAACAGAGGCCGGACAGTCTGTAAATGATTCTACCGTAGAATTTCCCAAGGGGGAGTACAAGATCGCGCGCGGCTCTGCTTTGAAAATAGGCGCGAGGCGCGCGGCCAGGGGCGAGAGGTCGGAGTCGCTACCCGCCTGCTCCGGGCCCCTTGCCTCTCGCCCATTCGTGATTTTCCTCCTGCAGGGTGGCCGCCCGCCGGCCATGGCCATTGCTTTAAGAAACATGGACGTCGTGCTGAGTCGGCTTAAAGCCCTGCTGATGCTGGGGCGGGGACATTTCTTTGAACGGCCGGTCAGGACCCTGTTGACCGTCGCTGGCGTGGCCCTCGGCGTTTCGGCGTGGGTGGCGGTCAGGACGGCGAACGTGGATGTCCTGAAGTCGTTTCAAGATGCCGTCATGACCGTGGCCGGGTCCGCGACCTTGCAGGTGTCCGGCGGAGAACTGGGGCTGGATGAAACGGTCATCCCCATCGTCCGCGAGCACCCGGATGTCACGTCGGCGTCCCCGGTCATCGAACAGGGAGCTCGCGTGGCGGCGGGCCTGCATCGCGGCCAATCCTTTGTGGTGTTGGGACTGGACCTGTTGGAGGCGGCCGAGCTGAAGTCGTTTCGGGTTCGAAGCGAGGGCACCGGGGAACGGGCGCTCGACCCCTTGCTCTCAAGGACAGCGCTGTTCGTCGGGCGCCGACTGGCGGCTGAGTTGGGTCTGACCCAAGGGAGCACGCTGGACATTCTCGTCGGCAACCGCCTGCGTCAAGTCGCCGTTGAGGGAGTGATCGACCCGCCATCCGGGCTCCCCTCGGTCTGGGAGGATCTGGCCGTGATGGACATCGCCGCGGCACAGATGCTCTTCGGGATGGTCGGGCGCCTCGACCGGATCGATGTGGTCACGGCGGCAACCCGGCCAGTCGATGACGTTCAAGCGGCGTTACAGGCCATCGTGCCCCCCTCCGTGGTCGTGCAGCGGCCGGCTCAACGGAGCCGACAAGTGGAGGAGATGGTCCGCGCGTTCCAACTGAACCTGGGCGTCCTCAGCGGCGTCGGGCTCTTGGTGGGTATGTTCCTCATTTACAACACCGTGTCGTTCGCGGTGGCGCAGCGGCGCCGGGAAATCGGCATCTTCCGGGCGCTCGGGATATCCGAACGGGCGGTGGCTGGCCTGTTTCTCGCTGAGGCGGCGGCCATAGGGATTGTCGGCGGGCTGCTCGGCGGCGCGCTCGGTCTGGTCCTGGCCAAGGGGCTCGTGTCGTTGCTGAGCCGGACCGTGTCCGACCTCTATGTATCGGTGGTCGGGACCGGCGATCGCGCGGGGATCGGGATGGAGGCGATCCTGGGCGTGTTGGCGGAAGGTGCGCTGATCGGGGGGCTGGTCTCGATGATTGGGGCATTAGGGCCGAGCCTGGACGCCGGCCGGACGATCCCGGTGTTCGCGTTGGCGCCGGGGAGCTACGAAGTGAGCCGGCAATTGCGCATGCGCACGCTCGGGGGGGTCGGGTGCACCTTCCTGTTCGTCTCCGGGCTGCTGGCCGTGCCTGGACCGATTTCGGGACTGCCGGTGTTCGGCTACCTCTCCACACTATGCTTGCTGGTCGGCCTCTCGTGTCTGGCGCCGCTGCTGATCCAGGGGGGCTGGGCCGTGACGCGCGGCAGGGGGAGACGGGCCGATCTGTCGGCCTCCGGCGCGCTTCAGGCGATCGCAGCGGATCAGACGGCGCGCTCGCCGGGCCGCAACGGCGTCACCGTGTCCGCGCTGATGATCGGCCTGGCCATCATGGTCGGCGTCGGGATCATGGTCCGCAGCTTTCGCCACACGGTCGAAATCTGGATCAACGAGACGGTGATCGCCGACCTGGTGCTGGCGCCGAGCCTGTGGTTGCGCGGGACCCAGCATGGGATGTTGGACAAGCGCCTGCCCCGCGAGTGGGAGGCGCTCGTCGCCTCGGTTCCCGGCGTGGCGGCGGTGGACGCCTACCGTGACCTGCGGATCGACATTCAGGGCCGATCCACCGCGCTGGTCTCCCGCGATTTGCGGCTCCATGCCGAGCGGAGCCGATACCTGTTTGCCTCGGGAGATTCCGCCGCGATCCTCCGGCGCGCGGCCGCCGAAGACGGGGTGATCCTCTCGGAGGTTCTGGCAGGGTACCTCGGTGTCAAACAAGGGGATACGCTGTCGTTGATGACTCCGTCCGGTGAACGACGTTTCCCGATCATGGGTGTGTTCTACGACTACGCCACCGACGGCGGGAAAGTCGTCATGGACCAGAGCCTCTACCGCCGGCTGTGGAGGGACGACGGCGTGACGGTGTTTCCGGTGTATCTGGAGCCGGGCGCGGATCTGAATACGGTGCGGAAGGCGATCGCTCAAAAGCTAGCGGGCGAATCAGCGGCGTACGCGCCCCCCGCGCTTATCAGTAACGCCGAGCTGAAGCGCGAAATTCTGGACATTTTCGACCGGACTTTTTTCCTGACCTATGCACTGGAGGCGATCGCGGTCATCATCGCCGTCCTGGGCATCGTGAACACGCTGCTCACGTCCGTGCTGGAGCGGCAGCGGGAGTTGGCCACGCTCCGCGCGATCGGCGCCAGCGACCGGCAGATTCACCGCTTGGTGTTGTGGGAGGCGGGCTATCTGGGCGTGCTGGGCGCCGCACTGGGGCTCGTCGGCGGCATCCTGCTCTCCCTGCTGCTGATCAAGGTGATCAACAAGCAGTCGTTCGGTTGGACGATTCAACCCATGCTGCCGATGGGCGTGCTCGTCGAAGCGGTGGTGCTGGCCCTGGCCGCCGCCCTCCTCGCCGGCTACGTCCCGGCCCGCTGGGCAGGCAAGCAGCCGATCGTGGAGGGGCTGCGGTATGAATAGACGTGAGGCGTGATGCGTGAGACATGAAGCGTGAGGCGTGATGCGTGAAGCGTAATGCGTGGAATAGGCGAACACATGACGCGTGAGGCGTGACGAGAGTGGATTATTCTGTGAAGGGATTGCAGGAAAGCGAGGGGCTTCGAGCGAGGCTTACTTGGTGAGGTGCGCCTGCTTGAGCGCCTCCGCCGGAATCGTACCAAAGGCGGAGCAGGCTCCGAGTCGGGGAGATCGGCAATGTAGCCCTTATCGGCTATGAGCCACAGGGACCTGCTCCCTACGCTCCGGCGGAACCTTGCCGGTGGCGATCGAGTGGACCCGTTTCAGGGTGTTGGCCGAGTAGTACCGATTCCCGCACTTGTCGCAAACCCCGATGACCACATCCTCAAGAATCACGAACCCCGCCTTGTGCTTGAATGCTTCACGCTCTACCTGTTTGGCTCGAACCGTACCGCCACAGTACTCGCAGCCATATCCGAACTCTGTTTTCATGCCTCTGACTCCTCAAGTTTGTAGACGGTCACGATGAGATATCGGCCCGTCTCAGTGAAACGTCCAACGGTTTCCAGGATTGTGATGTCATCTCCTCCTACGCCACGCACAGTGTATCGTGTACCGCGAGGATCATCCTTCTGTGTCTTAACAACGCGGCCATTGAGAATGGCCATTTCAACGTCGATCAAATCCAAACCATCCTCGGCCATCTCCTCTACAGCATGACCAGTTGTATCATAGGCAGCGTTGCGGATCGCCGAGCGAATCCGGTCGATGGCGCTCCGTGGCATTTACTGGTTCTCCATTTTGCCCAGTCTCCCCTGCTCAATCAAGTTCATCTCATCTCCGTCAGGCCGTAGAGGTCATAGACCAGGCAATCAATCTCGGAGCCGATGGTGTTGGTCTGGCCTGGAGGCTGGTCGTACTGCTCGGCAATCCCATTGCTTCTCCGGCTCGACAGTCGCGATCTTCTTCTCCGTTCGTAGGAGGCCGTAGGCCAACCGGTCGATGTCGCGGTCAGTGATGTGAAGGAAGGGAGTGTGGCTCCCTCGTTCAAGAAAGGTCATCCGGCCGACGGCAACGGGATTGCTACCAGTGACCCCGGCTTAAGTGTTTTCAGGGTTTGCTCAAGGGCCGGAGAAAGGTCGGCCACGATACGGACCCGGTTCGTGGGGAGCTCCACGATGGCCAGCCTCCGGCCCTCCAGTTGCTGCTGGTAACGGAGTTTGCGGTCCGCTGGAATCAGGACATCAAATCGCTCTCCAGCCCGTCGGAGTAATTCACCGTTCTTGATGCCGCTCCAACCGAGTTCCCGAACGGTCGTGATTGAAAGGCCGGACAGTCGTTTCTGAATCATGCGCGGGGCAGATTCGTCGAGCAGGATCGTCACGCGGATTTCGCCAGCCTCAGGAGAATGTCTTTGGAGAATTCAAGGATTTGGAGTGCCTGTTCACGCCTGACGGTGGGAAAATTCTCAAGAAACTCATCCAGACTCAGACCATCCTCGAGATTCGTCTGCAGCGCCTCCACGGGCACACGGGTCCCTTGAAACACCGGGGTTCCGCTCAGGATCTCGGGATCAACTGTGATCGGCAGCCGTCGAAGGGTTTTCTCTTCAATCACGAAGCTCATAGTCGGTCACCCGGCGGCGCCGATTATAGCAAGCCGACCTACACAAGCCTACCAGGCATCGAGGAAAACGGAGAGGGGCTCGATGTGCCCTGCTACCAGGTTACCGGACAAGACCAAGACCGCATTATTTTTATTTCGCGCAAGGCGAACCCATAGGCGAACCCATCTCTGTTCGGGCAGGTAAGGGTGAAAGACGGCATGGTCGTATGGCCGAACGGTGCTGACCCGTGTCCGGTCGTCCTGATCCGGGGTGGCCCTCCTCCTGAGACGCCAGCCATTCCTCCTCAAAAACCGGCCGGCCAGAAGAATTATTGCTGATTGGCGCTCGCCGTGAACTGCACCTTATTCATCCAACGAAATGTCACCTGACACGTGTTCTGTCCTTGTGTCGGCTGACGCTTCTATCTCTCCACGCCTGACTTCCGTAAATGCCGTTCCATGTCACGGACCAAATCGCTGAGTTTCTTGCCTAAGGCGTCCGCTACCTTAACCATATTCACAAGACTTAGATTGCGCTTGCCCCGCTCGATGTCCCCCACGTAAGTCCGGTGGAGTTGCGCCCGAGCAGCCAGTTCCTCCTGGGAGATCCCAAGCGCCATGCGAGCCCCTCTCATGGCCTTGCCAAACGCCGCCTGCAACCGCTCCGAATGTTTCATTGGGCGCGTAAGCTAGGCCATGCCAGTCGATCAGTCTACATGCTATAAGTGGACAGACGATAAGTGGCCATCCAGTTGACACCTGCGGGCGAGGTGCTAAGTTTGATGGTGACTATAAGTGGCGATTAATCGAAGTGGGAGGGTTTGAAGGCCACGGCCGCATTTGAAACCGGTTTCCCGGTTGAACTGGACTGGACCTCTGTAAGGACCGTACATACCTCAATAATCTGAACAAGGTTTGAGAAACGAAGGAGAAAACATTGGCGATGTTGGTGATCAGTGCAACGTTTCGCCGCATGGATGAAATTTCAGTAGAGGAAGCCCTCAATGCTGACGGCGTCTATGTAATCTGGAGGGGTAAGAATAAGGTGCGTCCTGCCGATATCGGTCAAGGTAAACTTCTAGACCGTATTGCCAAGAAGCAACTCAAGAAACCTCATAGCGAAGTTTCTGTGCTGATCGCCGTCATGAAAGACTCCTCCCCGGGTATCAACAAGGAGAATGCTGAACTCGTCCAAGCGCTGCTGCTTGAAGTCGCAAGACAGATCAACAGGTGGCCCACCGAGGCGAAAAAGAACGGAGCCTTGAAGAAAGTCGATGAGTGGCTCGAAACATGTCACACGATTGGCGTCAACGTCCGTGGCTATGACCCGCTCCTCTATCCGGCTCGTCCACCACTGAGAAAAACCAAGAAGATTCACGCCTACTTCGCGAAAGATAGTGGAGAGATGTTTAGCCTCCAGATTGCCCATGATTGGAACAGGCGCCACTGAGCTCGCAAACCTCATCTTGCGGGAAACGAACGCCGCCTTGCTCGGGGTCTTCGCTTTATCTCGTTTTGCCGAAAAGGGAGTATTGAGCGCCGTCATAGACCACAGGTTTTTTCAACCGATCAAGAAAAGGGGATACCAAGCATGAGATCAGATTACTTCACGGGAATCGCCAGAACAGTCCTCCTATATAGTTTTGTATGGATGGGAACGGTTGCCATGATCCTTGTCTATCCCTGTGCGACCCATGCGGAACCCTACATGGCAGGGTTTGCTGGGTATGGACTTTCGGCGCAATTGAGCGACGTCAGGGGGGATGCGGGCGTCACCGGATCGGATCTCGGTCTCCAGAATTCTCCGATCTATGGGTTGAAGGTGGGGTACTTCCTGGACAACCTGAAGTATTTCGGAGGCGAAGCGGAAGTGTATACGGCGACTCCGTATCTCAAGCAGCAGCACTTCACGGTGAGCGGTTCGGGCGGAAAACTAACTATTGTTCCCGGTGATCATCTTCGGGTGACCACGGCGGCGTTTAACGTGGTGTACCGTTATCCCGGTGAATTCGTTCAACCCTATGCAGGGGCCGGGCTCGGCCTCTTCTGGTACACCTCTCCTTCGTCGACGGCGGGCTCTGCGGTCCGGCCGGGCTTGAATGTCTTGGCCGGAATGCGGGGGTTCATGACGAAGCACATCGCCGCATTCGGTGAATACAAGTTCAACCAAGCGAGCTTCCTTCCTTTTCGCGGCGGCTTTAAAGCCGATTACAGCGCTCACTTTGTGGTGTTCGGAGTCGGGTATCACTTCTGACACCGTGAATGAGCCGGAAAACCGGTTGTTCGGATCTTATTGGAAAGGCGAGGGTGTGGGACGATGCACTCGCCCGGCTTCACCCTCACCTTCCCTCTCTCATCAAGGGAGAGGGCACGACACTCACCACACAAAATCTGGCAGAGCCGGTAGACCTTCTTGGTGTAGGTGTTGGCGGGGTGCGGGCCTTCACCCGTTGTAACCACGACCCATGCATATGAAAGCAATGGGTCTCCCGGCAACGGGTACCCGGCCGGTCGGTGACAGACCCCGCATTTCATATCAGAATGCTTAACCGTCTTGCGCAGCTCCTGGTTCTAGCAGTCGGGTGCGTTGCCGTCACTCTGCTGCTCGGGATCAATGACTCTGCACATAGCAAGCCGGAAGCGCGTCAGGAGAAGCCCGACCGTCCGGTCTTTGGGTGCCTGTCTGTTCCCGATTGGGAGTGGATGCGAGCGCTGGTCCCAGCGTCGGTCGGTCAGACGCAGGTCTGTCTTTTAGAGTCCGGTTCAGTGGTGGTGACGGAGAGATCGCCTGTACCTTTCGGAGGAGAGGAGGGCAGTCGAGGACAGGGCACCAATTGGCTGGCCGAGGCCGCCACACAAGCGGAAGAACGACTGAAAGAGTTTGGTCTGCCGACGGAGCTGTCCCCTGAATCGCTGATCCTGTCGCCAGGGTTTCTGTCGGTCGTTGGACTTTTGCTCGTGGGTTATGTCTACTTTAAGGTCAGGAAGCCGTGATTGGTCTGGGCGTGGAATACGAGCCGGAGGTCCTCACACAATTCCGGACCGGTGGGTAGTCACCGGTCCCTCATGAACAAGATCGGCTGTATTGCACTTCGATGGTGAACCCCAGGTCGGCGATCATCTGCCAGACTTCCGGGGCCGGTTGGCCGGGCGTGGTGAGGTAGCCGTCCACGAACATCGAGTCGGCGGGGTAGAGCGCGAGCGGCTGCAGCGAACGAAGATTGAACTCCCGTCCGCCGGCGATCCGGATTTCCGTCTGCGGGTGGAGGAAGCGGAAGAGGCACAGCACTTTCAGGCAGCGCTGCGGCGTGAGGTTCCGACAGTGCTCCAAAGGGGTGCCAGGGACCGGGTGCAGGGTGTTGAGGGGGATGGAATCCGGCTTCACGTCTCTCAAAGCGAGCGCCAGGTCGATGATGTCGTCGTCCCGTTCCCCCATGCCGACGATGCCGCCGGAGCAGATTTCGAGGCCGGCCGATCGGGCGTTTCGGATCGTCGCCAGCCGATCCTGAAACGTATGGGTGGTGCAGATCGAGGGATGATAGGCCTCGCTCGTGTTCAGGTTGTGATTGATCCGATCCACGCCGGCGGCCTTGAGCCAGCGGGCCTGCTCTTCGTTCAGCAATCCCAGCGAACAGCAGATCTGAATGGGAATCTCCCGCTTGATGGCCTTCACCGCGTCGGCGATCTCGGCGATCTCCCGATCCAGCGGGCTCCGCCCGCTGATCACGATGCAATAGCGCTGCGCCTTTCCCGCCGCCGCCCGCTTCGCGCCTTGGACCATCTGTTCCCGGGGCAACAGACCGTAGCGCTCGATCGCGGCGGTCGAGATCGAGGACTGCGAACAGTAGTGACAGTCCTCCTGGCAGGCGCCGCTCTTGGCGTTCAGCAACATCTGCAGCCGGACGGTCTTGCCGAAGTAGCGTTCGCGGACGCGGAAGGCGGCCTGGAGCAGGGCCAGCAGTTCTTCATCGGGTGCCTGCAAAACGGACCGGCACTCCTCCCGTGTGAGTATTTCGTTCTGCAAGGCTTTCTCGGCTAGAGCCAGGTACTTCATGGGGGCCTCAACAGATTAGTGGTCAGATGATCCGTCGATCTGATGATCTGTCGAACATCGAGTCTTCCAATCAACAGATCAACAAATCGGCGAATGCCGGCGGCAACCTACACGGTTTCGAAGGGAGATGCAATGCCCTGATAGGGCACGGCGCGGAGACTGGGCAGCGGGTGGTCCTGGTCGACGCCGGGCTTGCCGGTGTCCACCCATGGCAAGGCGACATAGGTGTTCCAGAGGCCGCAGCGGCGGCACCGGCCCGACCATTCGACAATCTCGTGCTGGCAGTGGGTACAGACGTAGGGTACGACGACGCGCTTCTTGAACCCCAGTGCCTTTTTCAGTTCGGCCACGGCCTGCAGCACATGCTGTTTGCGCAGGTAGAGGTTGGCCATGATCTTGTGATAGTCGACCATCTGATCCTGCGGTCCTTCGATCGTCGAGAGCACATCGTAGGCTTCATCGACCATCTCCAGCCGGTAGTAGAGCTTGCCCAGATAGAACTGCAGCACCGGGTTGCGCGGGTCCTGCTGGACGGCGTCCTGATAGACCCGAATGATCTCGGCCGGCTCGCCCAGTTCCAGATACAGCTCCTCGAGCCGGTGGAGGATGATGACGTTCTTCGTTTTGGCGTAGACCTTCTTGAGGATCTCGACGGCGTTCTTGACCTTGCCTTCCCTGACGAGAATTTCGCCCAGGCCGATGTAAGCGGGTAGGAATCCCCGGTCTTTTTTGATGGCGCCGCGGAAGTAGCGGCGGGCCTTTTCCGGATGGCCGCGTTCGAGCAGTTGACGCCCGACTTCGTACATGCAGCCGACCAGGAGGTTGGTCTCCGCGCGCTGATCGGCCTCCGAGAGGTTGGCCTTGAGCAGGCGGTGCTGGATCTCGAGCGCATCGGCCCATTTCTCCAACCGGATGAAGAGGTCCCGCTTGCGGATCAGGGCGGTCAGATTGTCCGGCTCGATCTTCAGGATGTCCTGCAAGGCCTGGAGCGCGTCTTCGTACCGCTTGGCGCACTCGAGGTCCTTGGCCAGTTCCAGCAGCACTTCGATGTTCCGCGCGTCCACCCGGTGCGCGTGCTGGTGAAGTCGGATCGCTTCGGCGTAATTGTTCTCCGAGCGGTAGATGTTGCCCAGCCAGAGCAGGGAATCGGTGCGGTTCGGATCGAGGGCCAAAGCTTTTTCGAAGAGACTGATGGCCTCGGCCGTGCGCTTCGACATGAAGGCATGGGTGCCTTCGCGGTGGAGCGCATCGACTTTTTCTTTACGTCGCAGCAGGCGGTTGCTCTGCCAGGTACCGATGAAATGAACCGTTTCGCGCATGCCGACCAGCAGGGTGACGATGAACGCCCCTCCCGCCATCGACACCAGGACGAGCGTGACCGGACTCAGTTCAAAGGTGTCGGTCGGGCTTGTGCGGATCGTAATGGTGCCGGGGTTCAGTTCGCGGAAATAGCCGTAGATGAAGATGCCGGCGCTGACCAGGAAGATGGTGAGCAACAGCCGAAACATGGCTCAGGCCTGCTTCGTCGACCGGACCCGCGCCGTACGGACCCGGGGAGTCTGCCGAACCGGGGCCGGGCCGGACGAACCTTCCGAGGGTAGCCGAACTCGTTTGGCATCGGCCCACAGCTTTTCCAGCGCATAGTGTTCACGCACGTCTTTGCGGAACACATGCGCGACCACGTCGCCGAAGTCCATCAGAATCCAGTTGGACGCGGAGGAGCCTTCAATACTGAGCGGCGCGGAGCGCTGCGCCGACAGAACCGCGTCCACGTTGTCCGCGATGGCCTTGACTTGACGTTCCGATTCCCCGGAACACAGAACCAGATAATCGGCGACGGAGGTCAGTTTCGCAACGTGGAGGATCAGGACATCGGAGGCCTTTTTGTCGAGGGATGCCCGCGCAATCGCGAGGGCCTTGGCCTTAGACTCCGGTACGATCGGCGTCCTCCAGATAGAGCTTGTGCTGGATTATATAGGATTCAACAGGGGTGGGCAACAGATTCGCCAGGCTGAGTCGCTGCCGGATGCGGTTGCGAATGTCCGAGGCGGAGACCATGCAGGGCGGAAGGCGGAGCAGCGAGAGGCCGCTGCCGCCGGGAATCTGCACATCGACACGGTCCTTCCGATCGGCGTCCAGCTCGGTCAGCTGCGCGGGTTCGATCGTCGGCAGCAACGAGACCTTCTCGACCGAGCGGAACAACGCGCCGGGCCGCGAGACCACGACGAAATGACAGAGGCGCAGCAGGGTCGAGGCCGCACGCCAACTATCAAAGTCCAGAAACGCGTCGAGGCCGATGATGAAGAAGAGCGCGGTCGATGGGCCGTAGTCGCGCTGCAGCTCCCGAACCGTGTCGATCGAATAGGATGTCGTCGGACGGCGGATCTCGATGTCGGTCAGGGCAAAGCTCGGTTCGCCGGCGATGGCGAGCCGGACCATTTCGCAGCGGTGCTCGGCTGGCGCGAGCACGCCCGGCGGCTTGTGCGGCGGATCGCCGGTGGGGATGAAGAGGACCCGGTCGAGCCCCATCCGGTCCCGCGTCTGAGCCGCGATCGCCAGATGGCAGATGTGGATCGGATTGAACGTGCCGCCGAATAAGCCGAGACGCATCTTAAAATTCTGAATTGTGAATTCTGAATTATGAATTCAAAAAAGGACATGGGATCAGGGCAGGATACCGCTAGTCCGGCAATTCATAATTCAGCATTCAGAATTCATAATTGCTCCTAGAGGATCACCAGATTATCCCGGTGAATGACCTCTTCATACTCCTGCTGACCGAGGAGTTGTTGGATCTGCGAGGTCTTCAGGCGTTTGATGCGGGCCAGGGTCTCGGATGAGAAGTTCACCAACCCCTTTGCGAACTCTTTGCCGTCCCGATCCGTGCAGGCGACCGGGTCTCCGGCTTCGAACTGGCCGACCACGTCGATGATGCCCGAGGCCAGCAGACTCTTGCCCCGTTTCGCCAGCGCATCCACCGCGCCGTCGTCGAGCTTGAGCTGTCCCCGGGCGCGCAGGGTGAAGGCGATCCACTGTTTGCGGCTGGTCAAGCGGCGGCTGCGAGCCAGAAACAGACTGCCGCCCTGCTGTCCGGCGAACACGGCCGGCAACAGCCCGGCCTTTTCCCCGTTGAGGATCAACGTCGCCACGCCGTACTCGGCCACCTTCTTGGCGGCGCGCACCTTCGTCGCCATACCGCCCGTGCCCTCGAAGGTGGAAGAGAGTCCGGCGCGGCGCTCGATGTCGTCCGTGATGTCCGGGATGAGCGGAATCAACGTCGCCGAGGGATTGCGCCGCGGGTCCTCGGTGTAAAGCCCGTCGACGTCGGAGAGAATCACCAACAGGTCGGCATCCACCAGGTGGGCGACCTCGCCGGCCAAGGTGTCGTTGTCGCCGAACCGGATCTCGTCCACCGCCACCGTGTCGTTTTCGTTGATGATGGGCACCACGCCGAATTCGATCAATGTGGTCAGCGTGTGGCGCGCGTTGAGAAAGCGCCGCCGATCGGCCAGGTCCTGATGCGTGAGCAGGATCTGGGCGACCTTGAGCCCCACGCGCTCGAAGGCTTTCTCGTAGGCCCACATCAACCGACTTTGGCCGACCGCCGCGGCGGCCTGCTTGACCGGCAGATTCTTCGGATAGGTTTTGAGGCCGAGTTTCTTGATGCCCGACACGATCGCGCCGGACGAGACGATCAACACCTCCCGCCCGTCCGTCCTGAGCGAGGCGATCTCGTCCGCCAACCGGTCGATCTGCTCCGGGCGCAGTCCGGAATCGCGCGAGGCGACCAGGCTGCTTCCGATCTTGATGACGATCCGTTTGGCTTGCTTCAGGAGTTCGTCGCGCACGGTTCCTTCCTCAACGCGTCCACTTTCTGGCCGACGGAGCGCACGAGGTCGTCGAGGCCTTCCCGGGTCACGGCCGAGATCGGAAAGAATTTGAAGCGGTGCCGCTTGCAATAGGTCCGCAGACGCTCCAGGCGCGCGCCGGACTCGCGGATGTCCACCTTGGTCCCGACGACCGCGAAGGGTTTGGCTTTGAGCGTCGCGTCATAGGCCGCCAGTTCCTTCCGCATGACCTCGAAGGCGGCGATGGGATCGTCCGGTGCGGACTCCGACACGTCCACCAGGTGCAGCAAGAACGACGTCCGCTCGATGTGTCGGAGGAATTGGAAGCCCAGCCCCTTGCCCTGGTGAGCGCCTTCGATCAGGCCGGGAATGTCCGCGACGACGAAACTGCGGTCTTCGCCCAGGCGGACCACGCCGAGGTTGGGCGTCAGCGTCGTGAACGGATAGTCGGCGATCTTGGGATGCGCGGCGGAAATGGCGGCGATCAAAGTGGACTTGCCGGCGTTGGGCAAGCCGACCAGGCCGACATCCGCCAACAGTTTGAGTTCGAGGCGCAGCCATCGCTCCTCGCCGGGCGTCCCGTGCTCGAAACGCGTCGGCACGCGATTCGTGGGCGTCGCGAAATGGGAATTGCCGCGCCCGCCGCGCCCGCCGCGGGCTGCGACAAAGGAATCGCCGTCGGCGGCCAGATCGGCCAGCATCTCGCCGGTCTCGTCGTCGAAAACCATCGTGCCGACCGGGACCGGAATGACGACATCGTCGCCCCTGCGGCCGTGGCGGTTGGACCCTTCTCCAGGCCGGCCGGCCTGGGCCTCGTAATGCTGCTGGTACCGCAGGTCCAGGAGGGTGCTGAGCCGGTGCGAGGCGACCAGGATCACGCTGCCGCCGTTGCCGCCGTCTCCGCCGTCCGGCCCTCCATGCGGGACGTACTTTTCGCGGCGAAAACTGCGGACGCCGTCCCCGCCGCGCCCGGCCTTCACGAAGATGCGGACTTCATCGACAAACATGGCCGTCACCGGAACCCGCGCTCGACCGCGGCAGTCGTGCGGGCGAAACCTGCCGGGTCAAGCCTGAACTGGCGGACTGATCTGGCTGTGCGTTGGTACAGGATAAAGGATCAGAAGGAGGAGAAGGAAGGCGGCGCGCTACTCGGTCGAGGTGGTCGGATACACGCTCACTTTTTGCCTGTCCCGTCCGCCTTCGAACTTCACCACCCCGGCGATCTTCGCGAACAGCGTATGGTCCCGCCCCAGGCCGACATTGAAGCCGGGGAAGAATTTCGTCCCGCGTTGCCGGACGAGAATGCTTCCCGCCTTCACCGTTTCGCCGCCGAACGCTTTGACGCCGAGGTATTGGGGGCTGCTGTCGCGCCCGTTACGGGAGGAGCCGCCGCCTTTGTTCGTTGCCATTGTTCAGTTCCTCGTATCTCGCATACGAATGGCGCTTCGAGAGATCCGCTTCACGGTCTCTATCGCTTCACGCGGTCTGGATGCCGGTGATCCGAATTTGCGTGTAACCCTGCCGGTGGCCTTTCGTCCGCCGGTAGTTCTTCCGGCGCTTCTTCTTGAAAACCATGATCGAGCGGGCTCGTCCGTGCTTGACGATCTCCGCCAGCACGCGCGCGCCCTGGACGACCGGCCGACCGACCAGGAAGCCGTTGTCGCCGTGGACCAGCCGAACCTGGTCCAATTCGACGGTGCCGCCGACTTCGCCGGGCAGCGCTTCCACCTGCAGCAGGGTCCCCGGCTCGACCCGATATTGTTTGCCGCCGGTCTCCACGATCGCATACATATGGGTATGGGCCTCCCGACAGGAAGCGAATGTCTAACACAGGGCCGCGAAAACTGTCAAGGCAAAGGGCGACAGGAACGCATCGTCCGGTGACCGGGCCGCAAGGCAAGGGACACGCTCAAAGGTCTTCGGGGTTCGTTGACAAGGCCGAGGGGGCTGCTATACCGTTGTGGTTGTCTCGAACATCGAACCCACATTTCTCAGGGGCTCCACGATGCAACCCAGCGACAAAATCTGGATGGACGGCACGTTTGTGAATTGGGCGGACGCGAACGTCCACGTCCTGACCCATTCCCTGCACTACGGCCTGTCGGCCTTTGAAGGCCTTCGCTGCTATCGGGGGAAGAACGGCTCGGCCATTTTTCGCCTACCGGAGCATGTCGACCGGCTGTTCGAGTCCGCGCACATCGCCATGATCCGGATGCCGTACGACAAGAAGCAGGTGACCGAGGCGATCGTCGAGACCGTGCGGGTGAACAAGTTGGATGCCTGTTACATCCGCCCGCTGGTCTACATCGGCTACGGCGCGATGGGGCTCTATCCGGGGGAGAACCCGGTCCGTGTGGCGATCGCGGCGTGGCGGTGGGGCGCCTATTTGGGAGAAGAGGCGTTGGCCAACGGCATTCGCGCGCGCGTGTCGTCCTTCACGCGGCACCATGTGAACGTCTCGATGACCCGCGGGAAGATCTCCGGGTACTACGTCAACTCGATCCTGGCCAAGCGCGAAGTGAAGGCGGACGGATACGACGAAGCCATCATGCTGGATCCCGAGGGCTATGTCGCGGAAGGGACGGGCGAGAATGTCTTCATCGTCAGGCGCGGCGTGCTCAAGACGACGCCGTTGACTTCCATTCTCGAAGGCATCACGCGAAATTCCGTCATTCAGCTTGCGCGGGAGCGCGGGATTCCGGTGGCGGAGGAACGGTTCACCCGCGACGAAATGTATGTCGCCGACGAAGTGTTCGTGACCGGCACTGCGGCGGAACTCACCCCGGTGCGCGAAATCGACAATCGGCGGATCGGAACCGGCAAGCCCGGTCCGATTACAATGGGTCTCCAGAAGGCGTTCTTTGACGTCGTCACAGGCGAGGATCCCTCTCACCAGGCGTGGCTGACGAGAATTTAAGCCGGCAGCCGTCAGCGATCAGCTCTCAGTGGTCAGCTCCCAGTGATCAGCTTTCAGCCTTGGTCTCGGAACTGCGAGTTTGGAAACCTCGCTCTCAAAAGCGGGGTGCTTTACTGCAGAAGGCGCGCTGGTTCAATACCGGCTCGCTGCGGCTCGGCGCAGGCAGGATCAGTGGCTGAGAGCTGAACGCTGATAACTGGAAGTCTACGGATTCGCCGGCGTGCTTTCTTCGGCCGGCCGGCTTGGTGAGGAGTCTTTGGGGCCGTCCATCGGAGCGGCGGGCGCGGCTTTCTTGTTCAAGTCGATGACGGTGGAAGAGAACGTACGCTCTTTGGCCAGGATGGCGAGGCTCAGCGACGTGATCATGAACACGAAAGCGGCGACGACGGTGAACTTGCTCAGGAAATTGGCCGGCCCCCGGCTGCCGAAGACGGTCTGGCTGGAGCCGCCGAAGGCGGCGCCGATCTCTGCGCCTTTGCCGGACTGAAGCAGAATGGCGCCGATCATGAGGAAGCAGACCAGCACATGAACGATCACGATCAAGGTGTACATCACGGCCTCATGGCGGGTACGCGGCGCGGGCTTGCGCAGCGGCGAGAATTGTAGCAAAGGCGTTCGGATCGAGACAAGCCCCTCCGACCAATGCGCCGTCGATCTGGTCATTGGCCAGCAACGATGCCGCGTTCTGCGGCGTCACGCTCCCTCCATACAGGACGCGGATCGCGGTCTCCGCGTCACGTCCCCACTGTTCCGCCAATTTCTTCCGGATCGCCCGGTGCACGGCCGCCGCCTGTTCCGGCGAAGCGGCCCGTCCGGTGCCGATGGCCCACACCGGTTCGTAGGCGATGGTCACCGCCGCAACGTCTTCCTTGCGCAGGCCGGCGAGTCCCTTCAGAAGCTGTCCGGTCACCACGGCATCGGTGCGATCGGCGTCACGCTCGGTGGCCGATTCTCCGACGCAGAGAATCGGCCGTACGCCATGCTTCACGGCGGCGCGCACCTTTCTGTTGATGAGTTCGTCCTGCTCTCCGAAGAGCTGCCGCCGTTCTGAATGGCCGACGATCACGTATCGGCAGCCCAGGTCCTTCAACATCGGTCCGGAAATCTCTCCGGTGAATGCGCCCTGGTCTTCCCAGAACAGGTTCTGCGCGGCGAGGACGATGCGAGAATCGCCGGCCAGCGCGTCACGCACCGCCTGCAACGCCGTGAACGGCGGCGCGAGGACCGCTTCGATCCCGATCGTCTCCGGGACCAGCGCCAAGAGATGCCGGACATGGTCCGCCGCCTCCGAGGCCGTCTTGTGCATCTTCCAGTTGCCCACGATAAGCAGTCGGCGCACGGCGGTGACCTCAACGGATCGTTATGCGACGGGCACGAGAATTCAGGGGTTCCGGTCGGGCAGGGCGACCAGGCCGGGGAGTTGCTTGCCTTCCAGAAGTTCCAGGGCCGCGCCGCCGCCGGTGGAAATGAAGGACATACTTTCCGACTCGCCCGCTCGGTGCACGGCCAGGGCCGTATCGCCGCCGCCCACGATGGTCAAGGCGTACGCGTTGGCGACCGCGTGGGCCATGGCCATCGTCCCGCGGGCGAACGCGTCGATTTCGAACACGCCCATCGGTCCGTTCCACAGGATCGTCTTCGCGTTCTGCACCGCTTCGGTGAACAGTTTGACCGACGCGGGGCCGATGTCCAGGGCGTACCAGTCTTTCGGAATCTCCTGCACGGGTACGATCTTAGTCTCCGCCCCGGGCTCCCGGCTCGCCGCCACGACGCAGTCGACCGGCAGGTAAAACTTCACCCCGCGCGAGAAAGCGTGTTCCTGCACGCCCTTAGCGAAATCGAGCATGTCATTTTCGACGAGCGAGTTGCCGATCTCCAACCCCATCGCCTTGATGAAGGTGAAGGCCATGCCGCCGCCGATGATGACCTTGTCGACTTTCTTGCCCAGGTTCTCGATGACCCCGATCTTGCCGGACACCTTCGCGCCGCCCAGGATCGCGACGAACGGCCGGATCGGGTTCTCGACCGCGCCCTCCAGGTATTCGATTTCCTTTTTCAAAAGATATCCGGCCGCCGATTCCTTGACGAACTTGGGAATGCCGACGATGGAGGCATGGGCCCGGTGCGCAGCGCCGAAAGCGTCGTTGATGTACACGTCGCCGAGCGAAGCCAGCGCCCTGGCGAAATCGTCGTCGTTTTTCTCCTCCCCGGGGTGAAAGCGCAGGTTTTCCAGGAGCAGCACGTCGCCGGGTTTCATGCGCGCGACCAGGTTCTGGACCGTAGGGCCGACGCAGTCAGGCGCGAACACCACATCTTTACCCAGCCAGCGCTGGAGTCGCTTGGCCACCGGGGCCAGGCTGAGCTTCGGGTCGAACTTTCCTTTGGGACGGCCGAGGTGCGAGCAGAGGATGACCTTGGCGCCTTCGTCGATCGCGCGGTTGATGGTCGGCAGCGTGGATCGGATCCTGGTGTCGTCGGCCACCTGCAACGAGTCGTCAAGAGGGACGTTGAAGTCGGCCCGGATGATGACGCGTTTGCCGTACAGTTGAAGGTCTTCGATGGTCTGTTTGTGCAGGTTCACATCACCGCTCCTTCTTCACGCTTCACGCCGCTGGCCCCGAGTGGCGGTCCGGGTGGAGCGGCGGACCGGAGGGGAGAGACGGACTCAGGCGTGGTTCCTGTCCTGGCGATCAGGCGTTCAGGCTCGGGCCGCGATGAACTTAATGAGATCGCGAACGCGGCACGAATAGCCCCACTCGTTGTCGTACCAAGCCGTGACCTTGATGAGGCGGCGATCGATCACCGTCGTCAGCGGAGCGTCCAGGGTTGCGGAGTGGGGGTCGCCTTTCTGGTCGATCGACACGATCGGCTCTTCGCAATACTGCAAAATGCCTTTGAGCGACCCGTCGGCCGCGCGCCTGAAGGCGGCGTTGACGGCCGCGGCGTCGCAGTCTTGCTCGGTTTCGACGGTCAGATCGACCAGCGACACATTCGGCGTGGGGACGCGGATCGCCATCCCGTCCATCTTTCCTTTGAGCTGCGGCAGGACCAGGTGCAGCGCTTTGGCCGCGCCGGTGCTTGTGGGAATCATCGACAAGCCGGCCGCGCGAGCCCGCCGGAGATCCTTGTGAGGGAGGTCGAGCAACTGCTGGTCATTCGTGTAGGAGTGGATCGTCGTCATCACGCCGTGCTTGATGCCGAAATTCTCGAGCAGAACCTTGGCCACGGGCGCCAGGCAGTTCGTCGTGCAGGACGCATTTGAGATGATGTGATGAGCCATGGGATCGTACACGTGTTCATTCACGCCGAGCACGATCGTCACGTCGGGGTCTTTGGCGGGCGCGGAAATGATGACGGCCTTGGCTCCCGCCGACAAGTGGCGTCCGGCCCCTTCCCGGTCCGTGAACCGTCCGGTCGATTCGATCACGTATCCGACGCCCAACTCTTTCCAGGGAAGTTCCTTGGGATCTTTGACGGCCAAGACCTTGATCGCCTTGCCGTCGACGACAATCTGGTCGCCTTTGGCCTCAACCTTGGCTTTGAGCGTGCCGTGCACGGAGTCATATTTGAGCAGATAAGCAAGGGTCTTGGCGTCCGTCAGGTCGTTGACCGCGACAAACTGCAGTTCGGGATCGTCCAGAGAGGCCCGCAGCACATTCCGTCCGATCCGTCCGAATCCGTTGATGCCGACGCGAATAGCCATAGTCGTGAGCCCCTTAGAAAAAATGGCTCTTCCGGATCTTGTGTGGGTAGAGCACTCCGGGACATCCCTCGCCCCCGCTTGGCGGGGGAGAGGGTGCGGGTGAGGGGGACATCGGCATCGGGCGGTGACTGTTCAGAAACATCGTGGGCCTCCATGGGCATCACAGTCCTGCCCACCAACCCCGGTATTCACCCTCACCCTCCCCTCTCCCCTCAAGGGAGAGGGAAAAAGAACAGACCCACACGATTTCCTGAAGAGCCGAAAAAAAGATGCCGGTTGGCGATCAACCGGCAAACAAGCCCGATAGTACTCAGCCGTCGAATCCTTGTCAAGCCGGGGAATGATGCAAAGGGTCGGTGATTTTTCCTAGACGCTACGTGTTTCGGCCAGTCCGGGGGCGCCTTGTTCTAGACCGGGTTCTTCGGTAGAGTCCGCATAGCCGAGGCTCCTTCGCGAGGGATGACTGCGGCGGGTGCGCGGGGCGCCCATGAACGAACCATCGTTGTTTGACCAGGCCAAGAACGTACTGGAATGGGACAGGCTGCTTGAGGCGTTGGCTCGGCACGCCCATTCCAGCATGGGCGTCCACCGCTGCCGGACCCTTCCGCTGGAGTCGAGGCTTCAGGCTGCGCGGACCAGGTTGCAAGAGACCGCCGAATTGCTCTCGCTCCAAGAAACCGCCGATCCTTTTCCCGCTTTGGCGTTTCCCGACGTTCGGGAGCCGCTCGCCCGCGCGAGCAAGGGCGCGCCGATGGAGGCGCATGAGTTGCGGGACTGTTCGAGCGTGCTCGGGCTCGTGGACGAGGTCGTCCGCTCTATCGGCCGTCACCGTGACCGGGCCCCGGCGCTGTGCGAACTGGCCAAGCCGTTGGAAAGCTTTCCGCAAGTCGGCCATATCAAGCGCGAGATCGACTGGGCCATCGAGCCGGACGGCTCGATCCGCGAATCCGCCTCCCCCGAACTCCGGCGCTTGACCCACCACGCCCATGACCTGAAGCAGCGCATGCGCCAGCGCCTGGAGCAGATTCTTCACTCCAAGCGCTACGCCGAGGTCCTGCAGGAAACCTACTTCGCCCAACGCGAAGGCCGATACGTCGTCCCGGTGAAGGCCGAGATGCGGGGACAAATTCCCGGCATCGTTCACGATGTCTCGGCCAGCGGCGCGACGGTGTTCCTCGAGCCGCGCGAACTCGTCGAACTGAACAACGCGATCAAAGTGGCCGATCTGGAAGTCGACCGGGAAGTGCGGCGGATCCTCCGGGAACTGTCCGCGATGGTTGCGGAGCACGCCGACGCGATGGTCGGCGCGATGGAGGTCCTGGCGGAACTGGATTGCGTCACGGCCAAGGCCGCCCTGAGCCGCCAGCTCAGGGCTCGACCGGTCGTGTTGAACGACTGCGGCCGGATCCGGCTCAAGCAAGCGAGACACCCGCTGCTGGCGCTGGCGAAAGACCGGGTGGTCGCCAACGATCTCCTGCTGGATGACCAGGTTCGGGTGCTCGTGATCTCGGGACCCAATACCGGCGGCAAGACCGTGACGCTCAAGATGCTCGGGCTGTTCGCCTTGATGGTCCGCGCCGGGCTTCCGCTGCCCTGTGTGTCGGATTCGGAGATGGCGTTTTTCCCGGAAATCTACGCCGACATCGGCGATGCGCAGGATCTGACCAAGGATCTTTCGAGCTTTTCCGCCCACATGACGCAGATGATCCGGTTGTTGAACCATGCGACGACCGTGACCGCGATGGATAGTGCCAGCCAGACGCCGCGGGCGCTGGTGCTCTTGGACGAGCCGGTCACGTCCACCGATCCGGCGGAAGGGGCGGCCTTGGCGGAAGCGCTGCTCGTCCGGTTGGCCCAACTCGGCATGAAGGTCGTGGCGACGACCCATTACAACGCGCTCAAGGCGCTGGCGCAGAGCAGACCGGACTTCGCCAACGCCAGCGTGGAATTCGATGTCGGCACCTTGTCGCCGACGTATCGCGTGCTGATGGGAATGCCGGGCGGGTCTTCCGCCTTCGACATCGCGGGCCGGTTAGGGATGGAGGAGTCGATCCTTGAAGACGCCCGCCGGTTCTTAAAAGGCGATGAGCGGGCTCTGGAAGATCTGCTGACCGATCTCCAGGAGCACCAGCGGCGGCTGGCAGTGGAAGCGGATCGGGCCTCTCAGGCCCGCGTCGAGGCCGAGCGCGCTTCGCGCGAGGCGGCAGAGATTCTCGCTCGGCTGCGCGAGACGGAGCGGGAAGAACGGAAAGGTGTCAAGCGCAAGCTGGCCGAAGAACTGTTGCGGGCGCGCGCGGAGGTCCAGGCGATTCTCGATGATCTGAAGCGCGAACGCACGGCGCAGAAGGCGAAAGAGGCCAAGCAGCGGTTGGCTGAATTGGAACAACGTGAAAGGGCCCGGCTGGCGGCTCCGTCGGATCCGGTGCCGGTGGAACAGCTTCACGCCGGAGATCCGGTGGAGATCCTCCGCGTCGGGGCCACCGGGACGTTGCTCGAATCCCCATCGGGTAAGAAGCGGGTCCGCGTCAAGGTGGGTGACGGTGAGGTCTCGGTGCCGGTCTCCGATCTGGCCGGTGTCAACCGATCGTCGATTGTGGAGTCAGCTCGCGGCAAACAGGCTTGGACACCACACCCATTGGGGCCGGCCGTTTTTCCCGCTCGTGATATGCCGGCCGCGCTGGATGTCCGCGGCAAAGCGGCCGACGAAGCGCTCGATCTGCTGATCGCCGGTTTGGACCGGGCGGCGTTGCGCGGGGAATCCTTGCTGAAGGTCGTTCACGGCCACGGCACCGGGCGTTTGAAGGCCGTTCTGCGGGAGTATTTGAAGGGATCTCCGTACGTCGCGAGCTTTCGGTCCGGAGAACGAACCGAGGGCGGCGACGGCGTCACGATTGTCGAGTTGAGATAGTGCGAAATGGCTCGGGCTCGTGATGCGCATCGCTCCGCCGACTGGAGTGGGTCGAAGCAACGCCGCGACGGTCACGCACCCTCGTGAGATCATGCGGGCTACCGAATCGCGGAGGCCGGTTTCGCATCGCGAACATCAAGCACGGTTCGCAGCTTGCCCGCCAGGGCCGAAGGGGTGAAGGGTTTCTGAATGAATGGCAGGTCCTCGGTGACGACCCCGTGGCGGAGAACCGCGTCGTCCGTATAGCCGGACATGAACAACACTTTGAGGCCGGGCCTTCGCGCCTTGAGCCGCTCGCTCAGTTCCCGCCCGTTCATCTGCGGCATGATCACGTCGGTGAGCAGAAGATGGATCGGTCCCGAGTGTCGTTCAGCCAGAGCCAAGGCTTCCGTCCCGTTGCCGGCTTCCAGCACCGCATAGCCTCTCGATCGCAAGGAGTCGCGCACCAGACTTCTGACTCCCGGTTCGTCTTCGGCGACGAGCACGGTCTCCGTTCCTTCGAAGGCCTCGGGCGACTCGGTGTCCGTGATGTCCGTGCAGGCGGGCTCTTCCACACGGGGCAGATAGATGGTGAAAGAGGCGCCCTGGCCGGGTTTGCTGCGCACCGCGATGCTGCCGCCGCTCTGCTTGATGATGCCGTACACGGTGGACAAGCCCAATCCGGTCCCCTTGCCTTTCGGTTTCGTGGTGAAGAAGGGTTCGAAGATTCGGGCGAGGGTGTCCTCGTCCATGCCGACTCCCGTGTCGGCCACGCGAAGCGACACATATCGGCCCGGCCGGGTGTCGAGGCGTTGCCGACCGATTACGTCCTCGTCCAGGTCACAGCCGCCGGTTTCGATGGTCAGGGTCCCGCCCTCTGGCATCGCGTCGCGGGCGTTCATGGTCAGATTGATCAGCACCTGCTCGAGCTGGTTCGGATCGGCCCTGACATGGCCCAAGCCCGGCGACAGGACGGTGAACAGGGTGATGTGTTCGCCGACCAGCGGTCGCAGCATCGGCTCCATGTTGGCGACGATGTCATTGAGGTTCAAGACCTTCGGCTGCATCACTTGCCGCCGGCTGAAGGCCAACAGTTGAGCGGTGAGCGAGGAGGCTCGTATGCAGGCCTGCCTGATTTGTTCGATGCTGCGGCGCTGATCATCCGTCAGCGTCGAGTCTTCGGCCAACAAATCGCCGTGCCCGGCGATGATGGTGAGCATGTTGTTGAAATCGTGCGCGACGCCGCCTGCGAGCTGTCCCACGGCTTCCATTTTCTTGGACTGGCGGACCTGCTCTTCCAGGTGCTTGCGTTCGGTAATGTCGTGGAGGATTACCTGCATCGCCGCGGAAGCGTGATCGGTCAGGGGAGAGACGGCGAGTTCGGCGGTGATGACCGTTCCGTCGAGACACAGGATCCGTCGTTCGATCAACGGGAGATGTCGTCCTTCTCCGAGCGCCCGGCGGAATGTGTCGATGACGGCGGGATCGTCTTCCGGATCGAAGAAGTCGAACGGCGAGCGCCCGATGATCTGGTCCGGACTGGTGGCCTTCAAGAGCCGATAGCACGCTTGATTCATGAAGACGATGCGATGGCGTCTGGTGATGAAGATAGCGTACGGCGAGACTTCCACGAGGCGGCGATAGCGCTCCTCGCTCTCGCGGAGCGCCTTTTCGGCGCGTTTCCGCTCGCTGATTTGCTCGACTAGCAGGGTCTTGTCGCGGCTGAGCTTTCGCGCACTCTCGTTGGTGCTCCCGTAGAAGATGGCCAGAATCAGCAGAATGGGGATCTGGAGCCAATGGCTCTCGCCCAGGACGCCGAGTTCACCGGTCTCCAGGTACAGCATGACGCCGTACGAGAGGCAGAGGATCACCGAGAGACCGAGCATTTGTGACAAGGTCGGGGCGAAAGCGGCGATGAGCATGATCAGGAAATACGCCACGTAGAAGTTGGAGCTTGCGTGTCCAGATAGGTAGATGGCCACGGTGGTGATGCCGGTGTCGAACAAGACCAGCGCCCAGACGAGCCACCGTGTGGCCCACAGGCTCCGCGGCAGGACGCTCAGTCCGATGATCGTGCCGATGAGCGCAAGGGCAACAAGGTCCAGAACGGTGGAGGGAAGCAGCGGATCTTTGCTGAACAGAAGCTGGTAGCAGAGGACGATGGTGACGAGAGTATGGAGGAGGATCAGTTGGTAGCGGTTGTAACCTGTCGAGGAAACGAGCGGGGTCTCGACCTGAGCGGCGGTCTTGTCGGGCGACGGATGATCCATCGGTAAATCTTTCAGAGGGAAGGAGAGGTCGGGCTCTCGTCCTCGCCTCGTCGGCCTGGCCGGGTCGCCGGTGCGGGCGGCCTCGCTATTGCTGATGCGGACACTCCTCGGCGACGACCGCATCGGGGCTCCCGGAGGTGATGTCTTGCCGGTGCGCGGAGGCTTGCTCCATCTGCGCGACAATGGCGCGCAGGCGCTCTTGGTGGTCCGCTTTTATGCGGATGAATTCGACGCCGAACTCTTTGCCGATCGACCAGCGCACGGCGGCCAAGTCCACGGTCAGGACAGCGGTCCCGCCGGAGAGCTGGATGGCGATCCCGATGTAGTCGCCGGTGAAGACGGAGGCCTCGCTCATGATCCGGCAACCGCCGGTCGAGATGTCGACGACGGTCCCTTCCCCGTCGACCCGCTCTCCATGAAACGTGCTCGGAAAGGCGACCTTGTAGCGTGTGTGTTGGCGTCGATTGATCATAGGAGGCTGTCCTGTGTTTCCACTCGGATTGTCACGCGGCGCCTGTGCCGGACGTCGCCGGAATGCAGCGGGTTGGGTTCGAGAGCTAAGCCCCGCCGACGGCCCGGTCTGCGAGCGCTTCGGCGACCGCGTCAATGAGCGCTTGCTTGGCGATCGGCTTCTGCAACATGCGCGTGGCGCCCAACAGAAGCGCAGCCGGGATCAATTCCGTCTGGCCGGCTTGTCCCCCGCCCGTGATCGCGATGATTTTCGAATGAGGCCAGCGACGTTTGATTTCCATGATGACTTCGATCCCGTCTTTTTCCGGCATGAAAATATCGGTCAGCACAAGGTCCACCGAGGACGTCCGGAGTAGTGCGAGGCCGGCCCGACCGTCAGGTGCCTCCAGAACGGTGTGCCCTTCGCGCTCCAAGAGGGCGCGGAGCACCGTCCGCACAGGAAGCTCGTCGTCGATGATCAACACGTGCGCCATGTTGCTTGCCGGGTACGGCCTGACGCGCTAGCGCTTTGCCGTCGAAGGCGCCGCGGAAGGAGACGATGAAGTCGCAGGATTCGCGTGTTTCAGCGCCCGATCGAGTGCGCTTCCGAGCGCATGGAGCGAGAAGCCCTTTTGCAGAAAGTCCGTCACTCCGAGCGTCCGGGCCTGTTGTTCCATGGCTTCGGTCCCGACACCGGTCAGAATGATCACCGGTGTCTGCGCGTCGATCGTCCGGAACTGCTTAAGCGCGACGATCCCGTTCATGCCCGGCATGTGAAGATCCAGGATCACGACGTGCGGCCGTTCCCGCTGGAACAGTTCCAGGGCTTTCTGGCCTTGGTCGGCCAACAACACCTCGTGCCCGCGCCGGCGCAAGATGGTATCGAGCAGATCTCTGATGCTTTGTTCGTCGTCCACCACGAGAATCCTGGCCATGGTGCGGCTCCTTAAATCGTGAGTCCGGTCATTCCGAGCGGCTGCGCCGGGGTGGATGCGCCGGGTGTTGACCTGCGCCGACGCTTCTCTTCGCTCCGGTGCGGAGTGAACCCAAACTGAAGTATAGCTGAGGAATTTCCGGCGTCTACGGAAAAGTCTGATTTGGTGTAGGGTTAATCCTACGGCCGCGTGTTTTTGGGAAACACGGCTGGGGGACGCTATTCCACCAGCCTCTGCTCGACGGCGTACCGGATCAACGAGGCCGTCGTCGGCAGGCTGAGCTTGGCCAGCAAGCGAGCGCGATATGTGCTGACGGTCTTGCTGCTGAGTCCCAGCGTTTCGGCGACTTCTTTGAGGGTTTTGCCCTCGGCGATCAAGCTCAGGACCTGAAATTCACGATCGGACAGGGTTGCGTGCGGCGGCGCGGCGGGTTCGTCGCCGGCGTTCTTGGCCAACTCGCGGGCCAGCCTGGCGCTGACGTATCTCCTACCCTGCGCCACGGTCTTCACGGCGTTGACCAGTTCATCCGGAGCCGCTTCCTTGTTCAGATACGCCGCCGCTCCTGCTTTGAGCGCGCGCACAGCGTACTGCTCTTCCGGATAGATGCTCAATACGATCACCGGCAAGAGAGGCTGCACGGCCTTCGCCTCTTTGATGACATCCAGCCCGCTCTTGTCGGGCAGGTTGATGTCCAAGATCATGAGATCCCATCGTTGGGATCGGAGTTTTTCCAAGGCTTCCTGTCCGGAGCCCGTCTCCCCGATGAAGGCGTCGCCGAAGTCCTCGGCCAGCACCTGTTTCAGTCCTTGCCGGAGAATCGCGTGGTCGTCCGCGACAAGGATGTGCTTCAAGCTCATCGCCCGGACCCCTCCGGCCTCGTTGCTTCCCGGCGGGGAAGCTTCACCTCCACCGACGTGCCCCGTCCCGGGTCCCCGTGCAGTGAAAACTCGCCGCTGAGCAGCGCCACCCGCTCTTGAACGCCTCGGATACCGAGCGTCGCCGATCCGCTGGTCCGGGCCGGTTCGATGCCCTTGCCGTTGTCCTGCACGGACAAGACCAGCGCATTCTCTTGCTCGAAGAGAGCGATGCGTACGCGGGTCGCCTGGGCATGCCGTTGCACGTTGGTCAGCAACTCTTGAAGGATACGAAAGATCGTGGTGGAGAGGGTCGCCTCGACGGGAGATTGCGCGAGCCGCGGATCGATGATTGTCTCGCAGACGATGCCGGTGCGGGTCTGGAAGTGGTGCGCCTGCCACCCGACGGCGGCCGCCAGACCCAGTTCATCCAGAATGCTTGGTCGGAGGCCGGTGGCGATCCGCCGGGTCGATTCAATAATGTCGTCGACCAGGTTCGCCATGGCGCGGACTTTGTCCGTCACCTCAGCGGGTCGAACGGCGGCTCCGCCCTGGGAGAGGCTCTTGATCACCGCCACCAGGTCGAATTTCAGACAGGTCAGGGCCTGTCCGAACTCATCATGCAGTTCGCGCGACAGCCGTCGCCGTTCTTCTTCCTCGGCGGCCACGAGCTTGCGGGTCATGTCGCGCAGCCGGTCATGCGCGGCCTGGAGTTGTTCCAATGCCAGCTTGCGCTGGGTGATGTCCTGAATCTGAGAGATGAAGTAGAGCGGCGTTCTCTCCTGGTCGCGAACGAGAGACACGCTAAGGAGAATCCAGACGATGTGGCCACGCTTGTGAACATACCGCTTTTCCATTTGGTAGGTGGGGATCTCGCCACGCAACATCTGGTTCACGTATGCCAGGTCGGCGTCGAGGTCGTCCGGGTGGGTGATGGCCTGGAACGTGGTCGCCAGCAGCTCCTCTTCCGAATACCCGACGATTCGGCAAAGGGCTCGATTCACCTGGAGCCACCGGCCGTCCGGGCTGACCAGAGCCATGCCGATGGCCGCGTCGCGAAACACGCTGCTGAATCGTTCCCTGCTCTCCCGCAGCGCCTCTTCCGCCAGCTTCGCCTCGGTCATATCGATGGCGACGCCGCCAACCAGTCGTATCGCGCCCCCGTCCCGAATCGGAAACTTGCGGACCAAGCCGTAACGGTGTCGGCCGTCGATCCGAAACGTTTCGATGGTCCGGAGTTCTTGGTCGGTGGTCAGGACGTACCGGTCGTTCTCCACGAATTGCTTCGCGGTATCAGGCGGGAACAGCTCTGTGTCGGTGCGTCCGAGCACTTTGTCGGACTTGAGCCCGAAGACCTCGCAAAAATATTTGTTCGCATAGACGTAGCGTCCGTCGGGGGCCTTCACCCACGCGAAGGCCGGGAGGTGGTCCATAAACGACGCGAAGAGGGCTTCGCGCTCGCGGATCCGGTCTTCCAGTGTGTCCTGCGCGAGCCGGTAGTCAGTGATATCGATGCAGGACCCGACATGTCCCGCATACGAACCGTCGGACGAGAACAGCGGTGCGCCAGTGTCGAGGACCCATTGATAATTGCCGTCCGCCCGCCTGAGACGATACTCCATCCGGAACGGCTCCCGCGCCTCGACCGCGCGTCGATACGTCGCAAAGCACCGGTCGCGGTCTTGGGGATGCACTCCTTGCGCCCACCCGTTCCCTAATTCCTCGGCCAGGGGACGACCGGTGAAGTCCAACCATGGCTTGTTGAAGAAGGTGCATTGCGTATCGGGACCTGCCGCCCGAATCATGACCGGCGTCGCGTCGGCCAAGAGCCGAACATGTCGTTCGCTCTCCGCAAGTCGGTCTTCCAGGTCGGCTCGCTGACGAATTAGAATCGCCAGCGTCCACAGGGCGAGCGCGCCCAACGCGCGGTTGACCAGCTCAAACCGGACAGGCTCTCCGGGCGAGGACAGGACATAGCCCGCTGCAATCAGGCCGGTGCAGATGATGGCGACCTCGAGAGGCAACCGCCGATTCGAAGACCGAAAAGCAAGCCACAAAGCGAGGAGATAGAGCGTCCAGACCGCAGAACCAGGCGGAGTGCAGAGATCCAACAGGAAAATTCCCAAGCTCAATGTTCCTGCTGCGGTTCGGGAGGTGCTCGCGCTGAGCGCGATGCGATGAAGAAGCGTATCGGTCGCGGCGTTCGGTTTAGAGATCCGCCCGACCGGGCAACGGACTGAGCGTGAAAAGACCGAGCGCCCGCCGAACTCGGAATGACGTTGACCGGATCGCGGCTGGAACACAGAAGAGTTCGTAAAGAAAACAGAGGGATACGATACTGCTGAAAATGGAATCTGCCTAGGGCCGTTTGGCCCTAGCCCAAACGTCTATGTCTGTGCTGGACCGGGAGGACAGAGTCCTTCCCACGTGTATCGGGAACATGGCGCCGACCCGACGCCTCGGGTCAAAGTCACGCCGGCGGATGTGGTGGATTTGGCGCGCGACTGGTTGGAATCAACCAAGCCAAAATGGTTGGAATTCATGAGGCTCTCAACAGATCAACGGGTTCCGCAGGCTTGCGATAGGCACCGAGCTTGCGTCATTCATATGGCGTGTCGTCGGCGGACGGCAAGCGATCGGGTATCCGGACTTGTCGCAAAGCGAAAGTCGGACGTCTATCAGGGAGGTGACCATGAGGCGGACGCTGGAACCAGTCGATTTAATGGTCGTGATCGGACTCTGCGCGACACTGCTTGGAGGATATGCCGTCTTCATATCGGCAAACGGGACCTTGGAAGCCGCCGGCCCGGAGACGGTCTCGCTGAATCACTCGACCGGCATCATGGCCGGCATGGAGTGGGTCCAGCCGGCGCTCGGCCAGGCTATCGTGGAGGATTATCTGCTTGAGCGCGCCGCGGCCGAAAACTTGGCGACCGCCGTCTCGGATTTAAATCGGGCGACGATGACCCAGCACTGGTTATCGACCGATCCCTTCAGGCATATCGACGCGATCCGTTCGCACGCAGCCGCGGTTGCGGCTGACGAGGCCGGTCGCATTCAAGCGGTCATGGGCCGCGCGATCGTGAACTTCACCCAACGAGGCGTACGGAGCGGCGTGCTCTCGCCGGCCCAATACGAGAGTGGGTTTAACAAGCGGATGATTCGTCAGACGCAGGCCATGGGCGCGCGGATGGATGAAGAGTTCCAAAACGGCTGGCAGCCCTATCTGGGGCAGCTGATCATGACGGCCAGCCGGCACCGTGCGGGCGCGGTCGAGCGGACGCAGGAGCAAATCGGGGCGGCCGTTGTTCAGGTCGCGAAAGTTCAAACCGGCTATGACGAGGCGCGCGCCGTGAACCAGGGGCAGATCGCCAGCGCGGCAATTGCGGCCATTCGGACCGAACTGCGAGCGGACCTCTTTGCGCAGCTTGATGCGGCCGAACCGCTGGCTCGACGGACGTCCGTCCCGGTGACTGAACCGCGGTCCTGGCCGGAGATTCCGGTCGGATACTTGTTCGCAGCCTCGATCGGGTTGATCGGGTTGTTCCTTGCAGGGCTCCTGCTGCCGTCCGCCGAGCGGGAGCGTGGAGTGGTGATCGGCGAAATCCGGCCGGAGCCGACTCAGGCGTATCGAAAGACGGCCTAGCGCGCATTATTCATGAACGCTTCTGCCGTCATGAATAATGCAGCTAGGGCGGATCCGTCGGAGCGCCACCCCGGGCGGCGCTCCGCAGCGACGGGGGCGGATGGAGATGTTGGCCTCATACGCGGGTGAATTGCTGATGTCCTGGGGATATTGGGGAATCGTGGCGGGCCTGGTCGCGCTCCTGGTCGTGTTCTTCGTCTGCATGGAGATTCTGTACTCCCGGGCGAGGAAGCCGCTCGACGGTCTGGCCGGAGTCGGCGACGTTCCGGCGAAACAGGCTGAGACGACTCGGACGAGCGGCAAACACGCGGCCTGAGCGCGGGACGTTCGACCAGGTGTACGGCGCCGAAACAGGTGTGACCATGGTCGAGATGATCGGCCTTGCGACGATGTGTGCGCTGGTCTGGCTGTTGGCCGCCACCCTGGCGGGCGAGAGCGATGCGGAACATCGACGGTCGGCCTCCTCCACCGGCCAATCGTTCGCCGACGGCTCGGGCGGCAAGACCAGGCACGCGGCATAAACGCCTTTCTCCGTGCGGCCGGCCCGATCGTCGCGGTCGAGGCGGCAACGGCCATCGCCCTTCCATGACAAGGCGGATCAGTCTCCACAGTCTGATCACGCTCTCAGTCCTGACGATCGGTCTGCTCTCGGGCACGATCGGTCTCGCGTATGCCTACTGGCAGGCAAAGCTCTCCCTCCAGGCTTCGATTGGTCTGACGTTTCAGGAACTCGCTCGCCAAAGCGCCGACAAGGTCGGATTGATTCTGGCCAAAGAGATCGAATGGGTTGAACGCTTGAGCGCCTTGCCGGATGTGCAGAGCGCCGCAAAGCAAGGGTCCAGGCTGGTCCTTGATAGACCCGCGTTTCACAAATGGCGCGAGGAACAGCGCCAATACTTCCGCTCTCTGGTGGTGATCGATCGCCAGGGACGCTCGGTCGGAGGCGTGACGAGCGACGCGACGAGAACCTACTATCAACGCCAGCCGTGGTGGCCTGTCGTGTTCGAGCAGCGGCGTCCCTGGGCCGGGGATCTCAGGGTCGACGAATCGGGGCGCGGCTTCTGGGAGGTTGCGGCGCCGATCATCGACGAAGACAGCACAGCGCTCGGCGCGCTGAAGGTCGTCATCGGCAAGGACGAACTCTTCGCGTCGGTCTTGCGCAGCCGGATCGGGGAGACGGGCCACGTGATGCTGGTCGGAGAGCAGGGGGAAGTCTTGGCCTGTCCCGTGCTCCCACCGGCGTGGCATCGAAAGGCGGCAGGCATACAGGCGCTGCGCGACCGATCCGGCCACGTACAGCGGGGCGCCGCATGGCTTGAGGTGGAAAGCGATACGCACGGGAGTCGCGGCAGTATCGTCGGGATCGCGCCCGTCTCGTTGCCGTCCGAGATCGCGCAGGACGGGATCTGGTACATCCTGGTGAGGCAGGATCCGCGAGAGACCTACGCTCCATTGGTCGCGCTGACGTGGAAGCTCGCCGCCTTCTGGGTCGGCGCGGTCGGCCTCGTGGCCCTGTTCCGCTGGCGTTTGGCGCGGCGCATCGTCAAGCCGATCAATGCGCTGGTGGATCACGTGCGGTCGATCGGGCAAGGGCCTCTCCCCAAGCCGCTCGCCACCCCGTCCTCGGGGATCGTGGAGATCGACACCTTGGCGGCCAGCTTCGCCGATTTGACCGAACGGTTGGAGCGCGCATCTCAAGAGAGCCAACGCTATGTGCGGGAATTGGAGAAAGCGAATCGCGAGATGGCGACCTCCGAAGCGCACTACCGCATGCTCTGGAACCATTCGGTCGATGCCAAGCTGCTCGTCGATGCCGCGCGGATCGTGCAAGGCGCGAATCGCCGGGCTGAGATGAAGCTGGGCCGGCGGGCCGAAGAGTTGGTCGGCATGCAGGCGGAGCATCTGTTCGTCGAAGCGGACCGCGCGGTTTTCCTGGAGGCCCTTCGGAAAGTGTTGGAGACCGGCGAAGAGAACACGGCGGCGGACCTGAGGGTGCTGACGCCGGACGGCGCCGTCCTGGTGATGGAAACGGATCTCGTTCTTGTCGAGCCGGTCGGGGCTGGCGCTGCCGTCATGCTGCAATTGAGCGATGTGACCGAGAAGAAGCAGTTGGAGCGGCAACTGTTGCGTTCCGAGCGGCTCGCCTCGCTCAGTCAATTCGCCTCGATGTTCGCGCACGACATCAGGAACCCCCTGGCGGGAATCAAAAAAACGCTGGAGCTGCTCGGCCAGCGTGAAGAACTGCAGGCCGAACCCCAGCGGCGCTGGTTTCAGGACCTTCGGTTTACCACGGACCTGTTGCTGGGCATGATCAACGATATGCTGGATGTCTATCAGGAAAGCTATTCCGGCCTCCCGCTCATCACCTCCCGATTCTCCGTCAACGCGGCGTTGGGGGAGGTGGTGCAACTGTTCCGGAGCGAAGCGGAAGCGAGAGATGTGACCATCCGTCTGCGGCTGCCGCATGAGGAGGTCTGGATGACGGCCGACCGTCGCCGGCTTCAGCGGGTCGCCATGAATTTGATCCACAATGCGCTCAAGTACTCGCCGCCGGAAAGCCGGATCACGGTCACGCTCGGAGCGCAACCCGAAGTCGACCTGCGTGCGGAAGGGCCCGGCCGAGTCGAGTCGGCGGTGCTGATCCGTGTCGAGGATGAGGGGCCGGGGATCGAACCCGAAGACTTGCCGCACCTGTTCGAGATGTTTTTCCGCAAGAAGGACGGCCGCGATCTGCGGATCGGGCGGGGGCTGGGGCTGCACTTCTGCTGGCTGGTGGCGGAGGCCCATCACGGCCGGATCTGGGCGGCGAATCGCGCCGAGGGCGGGGCGGTGTTCTCGATCCTCCTGCCGGCCAATCAAGAGACGCCATGCCTGTCACCCTTGTGATCGCCGAGGATCAGCGGCTGTTTCGACAGAGTCTGCGCCTGCTGCTGGAACGGGAACCCGACCTGTCCGTGCTCGGTGAGGCCACGGACGGCCGGGAGGCGTTCGACCTCGTCACGCAGCTCAAGCCCGATATGGTGCTGATGGACGTGGACATGCCGAAGCTCGACGGCGTGACCGCCACACGGTTGATCCGCGGCTGCCTGCCGGAGACCAAAGTGTTGATGCTCTCCGTGCACGACGATGATGCGCGGATCGTCGCGGCGGTCCGGGCCGGAGCCTGCGGCTATATTCTCAAGGACGCCGATCACCAGGAATTTCTCCGGATCATCCGGGCCAGCGCGCGGGGCGAAGCGGTGCTTTCGCCCTTCATGCCGGACGGGTTCGCGCGGACGGCCTTCGCCGCCATGGACCGGGTCCGCGCGGAGGAGCCCGGCGGACTCGCGGCGCTCACCGAGCGGGAACGTGAGATCCTGGCGTTTGCCGCTGCGGGGCGCGGGAACAAGGAAATCGCCGACCAGTTGTGCGTCTCCGCCGACACGGTCAAGACCCATCTGCACCACATCTACCGCAAACTCGGCGTGACAGGTCGCGTCGAAGCGGTTCTCGCATACCTGAACGCCAACTAACCGAGACCTTTCCTCGTCCTCTTTCCGTCTTTTCACCCGAACGAGGGAGAAAAAATCCACCCTTGCGGGAATAGTCCGTCGGTCCTTCGCCGCCTATGATGACCGGTGCGCTCGGACGGGTTTGTCACCGGAGGAAGAGGTGACGTCGTGCCGAAGGTGTCTTGTGCGAGTTCCCGCGCGCCGCCGGTGACGGACGTTGCGCGCGGACCGCCGGCGAGGCCGATGCGCCCGCGGTGATCGATGAGGGAGAGCGCGGGAAGGCTCGGCAGGGATCGAACAGGACAATCACATAAGGAGGCCGAGATGAACACACAGGCGATTCGACGACGGACGGCCCTGCTGCTGGCCATGGCAGGCGCCTGGTGCGTGCTCCTCGCGGGCCCGGCGTTTGCCGCAGGGACCTGGGTGGATGAAATCCAGAGCATGGTGGCCTTTGAGAAAGCGAACAACCCCGCTTCGGATTTTGCTCCTTATCAAGAACAGTTGGCGAGAATCCACGAAAGTCTGCTCCGCGGCGATCAGCACCTGGTGAAGGTGGAAACGGATCGCTTTTTGAGGATGCTGCAGGAGCGGGCGCACGGCATCAGTGACGTCGCGGCGGATGAGCTGTACAACTTTGCGTTGAGCGTCCGACCGGCGGAGTCGGGAACGACGACGGGCGCGATCGAACTGGGAATCGGCAATGAGAAGCCGATGAGCGTCCCCGATCACACCTTGCAGACGCCATTCGAAGGCGGGCCGCCGTGCAAGGAGGGAGGCTGCGATTATTGGATCGACGATGTGTACGACCCCGGAGCCTCCGGGTGACCGCGCGCGGCCATCACCCGATCGGGCGATAGAAAATCCACCATTCCGGCGATGGTCGTGCGAGCGATCCGCGATTAAGATAACACAACGACCAGCGGGGCCGGGGCACAGCCCAAGTGTCGACGCAGAACGAGGAGGTGAGAACCATGACACACGGTCGCATCATAGGAGTGGCTTTGATCGGTGCGGCGCTCGTCGCGTTGTTGCTCGTGCTGGCGCCGGTCGCGCTCGCGGCTGAACAGTCAGGCGCGACGACCGGTCCTCCGGTCGAGATCAAGAAGGAGAAGCCGGGCCAGGAATCGACTTCGAAGTCGACCGAGGCGATGCCGGGTGAACTCGGGAAAGGCGCCGAGCAACCCCTGAAGGTGCCCGACAGCGAAACGTTCCAGATCGATCTGAAGAACCTGAAAGGCCCGGACTTGTCCGACTTCGAGAACGCGAGAGAATCGGACACCCAGTCCGCCATCTCGTTTTAAAGTTAAAGCGGAGCGGCCGATTCCGGTTTGACCGGGAACGGTCGAGGAACAGCAAAGGAGGGGCACATGAACAGGAAGAGCATGTCTCTGGCGGTGATCAGCGCCTGTGCGGTGCTGCTGTGTTCCGCGAGTCTTGCGCTCGCCCAGGCCAATTGGGTGGATGAAATCGCCAATTCCGTCAGTTTCTATAAGTCCAATTATCCTACGTCCAACTGGCAGCCATACCAGGAGAAGCTCACGTTGGTGAAGGATGCTTTGGCGCGCGGCGATCAACGCACCGTGAGGACCGAGATGGGCAAGTGGTTCAAGATGTTGCGGAACCGCGAGCATGGGATCAACGACATCGCGGCCGATGAACTGCTCAACTTCTCCCTGATGGTCACGCCTGTTCAGGAATACGGGATTTCGGTTCCGCCTCCGCCGGGCGGCGGGTTCTGAGGTCTCTCGCGCCGCTCCGTGCGAACCGATGCGGAGGATGCGGGCCTGGTCGGCCGGGAATTGCGAGGAGGAGGCAGTTCCGGCCGAACGCCGCCGGGCCCGCTTTCCTTCGGGAAAGGCAAGAGGTGAAGTTATGCGTTATGTCCTCTCTTTCTTCCTGACTGGGGCATTCCTGGCGACGGGGGTCGCGCCGGCGGGTGCCGAGCCGATGACGCCGTTCGTTCAATCCGCCCATTACGGTTTCAGCGGGGTGATTGCCAAGATCCGTTCGGGGATTCTTTTTGTGAAGACCGAGAAGGGACTGCAGCCTCGGACGATCAGCCCGTCGAAAGCGGATCGGGTGGGACTCCATGAAGCCAAGGTCGGGGAGCAGGTGAATCTGTTGGTGGATTCGGGGAACGTGCTGATCGACGTCTCGCGAACGGATCGGTTTTTCCCGGATCATCGCTTCATCGCCGGCACCGTTCGGTACTCGGACCCCTATTGGAGCGAAATCCAACTCTCGACTCCCGACGGACCTGCCAGTTATGAGGTTGACCCGCTGGCCGGCAGCAAGCTCTCCGTTCTCCAGGAAGGTATGCCTATCACGATCGAACTCGATGCCGACAACGTGATGGTCGACATCCATCGAGGTCGTTGAAGTCCTCTCACCCCACCCGCCCGGCTTGACTTCACGGGAGGGCAAAAGTACCATCCACGCCGAGATGTTTCCCCGCCTGATGATCAGGCGGGGGACATCCGTCCACCGTTTCACCTCACGAGCGTACGCACAAGGATCGGCATGATGTTTCGCCGCCTGTGTTTGACGGTTGCGTCGCTGATGGTCCTGATGGCCTGCGGAGGAGGTGAACGCGAAGCGGCCGCGGCCCGCGAGCGGAGCCCGGACGCAGGTGTCCCGCTCCAAACCGTTCTGGAATTCGAGCATACCGCCCGCCTTCTGGCGATTTTGCTGGACTCCGGGCGTGCCGTCATCAACGACAACCAGTCCCTCTTCGACGATCCCGGGCGGGCGGACAAAGGTTTTACGCCCGATCTCTTTGAGCGGCAGCTTGGAGACATGTTCCGGAGCCGGTCCGGCGTGGATCTGCAGGATCTGGACGAGGCCCGCATTCCCAACGGCGCCAAGCGGTTGCTCAGGGAGTTGGTCGTGGTCAGCAAGCAAGTGATCGCGGACGCGCAGCCGGAAATCAATCGACCCGATGTCGGGTTCAAAGGATTCATTCCGGCCGTCTTCGGCGCGCGGGTGGCCGCGCGGTTCAGCGAGCGGACGGGCGTGCGCCTGAAGCAGACGGCCTTGTCTCCGCGGAACCCTCGCAATGCGCCCGATGCGGCGGAACGGGCGGCGCTGGAAGCGTTCGCCGATCCGGCGTTCCCCCGCGAGAAAGTGATCAGCGAGGTGACGGCCAAAAGCGGTTCGTTGCGGCTGATGTTTCCGCTGTACACGACCCGACACTGCCTCGATTGTCACGGGGAGCCGAAGGGTGAGTTGGATCGCACCGGGTATCCGCGCGAAGGCTTGAAGCTCGGCCAGAACGCGGGGGCGATCAGCGTGATGATTCCCATCCGGAAATGAAACGGACGGCATTGCTGACACTGACGGCGACACTGGCGATCGCGGGCGGAGCCCGGCTCATCGGGGCGGCCGAACGCCCCGCTCTTCCGGCGGAAAAGCCGGCCGGCAGCGGCGTCATCGTGCACACGGACGGGTATATCCTGACGGCGCATCACGTCGTCTCGAACGCGCGGCGGATCGTGGTCGTGACGCCGGGCGAGTTCCGCGCGCCGGCCATCCTCATCAGCGCCGATCCGGAGCATGATCTGGCCTTGCTCAAAATCGAAACCGTGGGGCTGTCCGAAGCCGCCTTAGGTTATGCCGGGGAGGTGCGGCTGGATCAGGAAGTCATCGCGGTCGGATTTCCATTCGGTCTGCGGGAAGTGTCCGTCACCCGCGGGCGCGTGGCGGCCGTCCGCACGAAGGGCGTGCAGCGGGTGTTTCAGGTCGATGCGGCGGTCAATCCGGGCAACAGCGGCGGCCCGGTGTTCAACGGCCGGGGCGAGGTGATCGGCATCGTGACAACCAAATTCAGCCATCCCTCCGGCATCGTGCCGGAAGGGATGGCCTTCGCCGTGCCGATCAGCTATGCGACGCCGCTGTTGGCGAACATTCCGGACTTCGACTTTACGTCGATCGGCAAGGGCGGCAAAGAGCGCAAGGCGAAAGGCGAGGAGGCCGACCTGATTCACGACTTGATGAGGGCCTCGGTCAGGATCGAGACGGTGCGGGTCGCGGAGGCGCCTCCGGCGGGGCAGACGATCAATCAGCCGGCGGCCGGAGCGCCGAAGACCGGCAAGGTTCCCACGCCGGCGCCGCGGGGTCACCCGGCACCCGCTCCGGATCAGCCGTCGGCGGACGACGACGAGGCCCAGATCGCCAAAGTCAATCAGCAATTACAAGCGGTGCAACAGGAGGAGTTGCGCAAGCTGGTCCAGCAAGGGATCACCCCGCCGGAGGGCATGGTATTGATTCCGGCCGGCGAGTTTCTGATGGGCGCGGAGGACGGCCTGCCGGACATGCGGCCGATGCACCGGGTGTATCTGAGCTCGTACTGGCTGGACAAGTACGAGGTCACCAATACGCAGTATCGTCAGTGCGTCGATGGAGGAGGCTGTACGCCGCCCAAAGATCGACAGGCCTTTGACGATCCCGAACGGGCGCAGCATCCGGTCACCAGCGTCACCTGGACGCAGGCACGGGCCTATTGCGAGTGGCGCGGCAAACGCCTGCCCACCGAGGCTGAATGGGAGAAGGCCGCGCGCGGGACGGACGGGCGGCGTTATCCCTGGGGCAACAGCGAGGACGTGATCAAGAGCCGTCCCAAGAACGGCGAGATCAAAGCCGGCGCAAACAGCACGGAAAGGATCGGCAGCCAGGCGGCCACCGTGTCGCCCTACGGAGTCCATGATCTCGTCGGCAGCGTGTGGGAATGGGTGAAGGACTGGTATGCTGAGGACTTCTACCAGATGTCGCCCACCCGCGACCCGCAAGGGCCGCTCCGCGGTTCCTTCCGCGTGTTGCGGGGAGGGGACTGGAACGAGCGGCCGCTCGAGTTGCGCGCCAGCTACCGGAGCTGGGACGAGATGACCTACTGGGGGCCGACCCTCGGGTTCCGCTGCGCCCAGGACGTGCCTTGACGGCAGTCGGGCCTCACGTTCTCCGGCGAACCTCCCTCCCGGCGAATGCTCGCTTCCGAGAGCGCGACAGGGTCCTCACCAAGCCGCGGACGGCGGCGCGGGAGCGCTTCCATATCCGCCCCAACCGAGGTTGATGGAACGATCCAAGTCGGCCAAGAAAGCGTTGATCGCGACCGCCGTGGCACTGTCGGTCTGGGTTCTGGCGCTGGTGCTGCATCGGACCGGCTGGCTCGAGATCGCGGAGCTCAAAGCGCTCGACCATCGTTTCCGGATGTACGCCGATCCCTCCAAAGCCGGGCGAGACATCGTGTTGGTCGCCGTGGACGAAGCCAGTTTGGAAGCGTTCGGCCGCTGGCCCTGGCCGCGCGACCGGCATGGGTACCTGGTACGGTTTCTGCGCGATGCGGGCGCCAAGGCGGTCGTCTTCGATATCCTGTTCTTGGAGCCGGACGAGAACGCCGAAGAGTTCGATCAGGTGTTCGCCGACGAGGTGCAGGCGGCCGGCAACGTGTTCCTGCCGATCTTGTTCCAGGGGGAGTCGCAAGCCGTCGCGCCGGAGCTATTGGCTAAGGCCGGCGTGCCGATCGATGTGCGGGCGGATGAGGCGACTCCGCCGCCGGCGACCTATCCCGGCGTGAAGTTGCCGATCCAGCCGCTGGCCGAGGCCGCGCGCGGTCTCGGCTTCATCAACCTGACGCCTGATTCCGACGGGACGACGCGTCGCATTCCGCTGGTGGCCGTCACCCAGGATCACCACCTCCCCCATATCGCTGCGGCTGCGGCTCGCTACCTCCTGGGCGCGGATCAGGTGTCGTTGGAGCCGGGCGTGATCCGGATGGGAGCCACGTCGGTGCCGCTGACCCCCAAGGGCGCCATGTTGATTGATTGGCATGGGACGCTGGAGCAGAGGGCCTATCCGTCGTATTCGGCGGGCGCGGTGCTCCAATCCTTTGCGCAGCTTCAGAAGGGAGAGCGGCCGCTGCTCGATCCGGCGGTCTTCAAGGACAAAATCGTGTTCGTCGCGACGACCGCGGCCGGCACGTACGAATTGCGCGTGACGCCCCTGTCACCCTTCACGCCGGGGGTGCTGATCCATATGGCCGCGCTGGACAACATCCTGCGGTCTCAGTTCATGCGGCAGGCGCCGTACTGGATGTTTGCCGTCGCGACGCTGGCGCTATGCCTGGCGACGGCCTGGAGCTTCATGCTGATCCGGCAGCAGGTCCTGAAAATCGGGCTCGGCGCGGCGCTGGCGGCGGCCTACTACGGCCTCGCCGTCCATGCCTTCGCGTCGCACGGGCTGTGGATCGAGTTGGTGTTTCCGGAGGGCGCGCTGGCCGTCTCCTTCGGCGTCGCGGCGACCGTGGAATATCTGATCGAGGGACGGCAGCGGCGCCAACTGCGGGCCGCGTTCGACAAGTACATGTCCAAGGAAGTGGTCGAAGAGATCATGCGCAATCCCGAGCGCATCAGGCTCGGCGGGGAAAAAAAAGAACTTACCGTCCTTTTTTCGGACGTCGCGGGATTCACCACGATCTCCGAGCGACTGTCGCCGGAAGAGTTGGTCGAGTTGCTCAACCGCTATCTGTCGGCCATGACCGACATCATCCGCCGGCACCGGGGGAACGTGAACAAGTACTTGGGCGACGGCATCATGGCGATCTTCGGCGCCCCGCTGGGCGATCCGAATCATGCGACGCTCGCCTGCTATGCGGCGTTGGACAGTCAGGCGGAATTGGCACGGCTGCGCGATGCGTGGAAAGCGGAGGGCTATCCGGAGATCGTGGCGCGGATCGGCATCAACTCGGGGCCGCTGGTCGTCGGCAACATGGGGTCGCCGGAGCGGCTCGAATACACCGTGATGGGCGACAGCGTGAATCTCGCCTCGCGGCTGGAAGGGGCGAACAAGTTTTACGATACGCTGATTCTGTTGGGGCCGCGGACCTACGAATTGGCCCGGAACGATATCGAGGCGCGCGAGGTGGATCTGCTCAGGGTGAAGGGCAAGAAAGAACCGGTGACGGTGTACGAATTGCTGGGGCGCAAAGGAGCGCTGTCGGTCGAACGGAAAGAAGTGGCGGACATGTATCTCGAAGGCCTGGCGGCCTACAAGCGGCGGGACTTCGCCGGAGCCAAGCAGCGATTCGAGGCGGCGTTGGCGCTGGACCCGTCGGACGGCCCGTCGAGAGTCTACCGCGAACGGGCGGCCGCGTATCTGACGGCTCCTCCGCCGCCGGATTGGGACGGAGTGTATGAACTGAAATCGAAGTAAAGGGCATGGGGACATGGGGCGAGCGGCGAGGGGCGATGGGCTGGAGGTGGAAAGCCGGTTCAAAAAGGAGGAGGAGATCGTGACACGACGGAGAGGGTGGACGCTGCAAGGACTGATCGTCGGCGCGGCATTGGCATGGGTAACCGCCGCCTTTGCGGAAACCGTCTATGTGCAGGCCAGGACGGCGCAACTTCGGTCCGGCAAGACCTCGCTGGATCAGGTGGTCGCCAACCTGCGATACGGCGATCAGTTGGAGGTGGTGAAAAAGGAAGGAAGCTGGTTGCAGGTCAGGACCGAGAGCGGCGCGCAGGGCTGGATCTACGCCGGCAAGACCAGCAAGACCAAACCCAGCGGCGGCGACAGCGGGCTGGCGCAACTCGGGCGCAGCATGCGCGGGAGCGAGGCGTCGGCGGTGACCGCATCGGCCGGCGCGCGCGGATTGGACAAGGTCTCCGAAGGCTACGCGAACCGGGCGGGGATTTCCCAAAAAGACCGCGACACGGTGGACCGCATGACCGCGTATCAGATTCCGGACCAGGAGGTCGAAGAATTCCTCAAGGAAGGAGGGCTCGGTGAGTATGCGAAATAAGATCTCTGCTCCGGACATGCGGGTCCTACCGCCAACCAGCCGGGTACCCGTGGCTCCTGGGATGCAACGGGTCAGGGGCGCCCAGGTCGGCGCCACCCGCATTGTCGTGATGCGTGGGTGGGCCAAGGGGCTCTGGGGAACCGCCGTTATGGGCATACTGGCGTTCGTTGCTACGCTCGGCGGGTGCGCCGAAGTGCAGCGGGCGGCCGAAGATGCCGCGCGGCAATCCGGCAATGAGCGGCTCGCCGGGGTGATCCGCGGGACCGGGACCTTGGTCGCCGGGTTGCTCCCGATCGGCTACGAGGAGGAATCCTCCATCGGTCAGGCCATCGCGCTGCAAGTGGTGGCCCGCTACGGCGGGGTCGTCGAGGAGCCGGCCCTCACGCGCTACGTCAATCTCGTAGGCCGCGCGGTCGCCAACACCTGCGACCGGCCCGACATTCCCTATCGCTTCGCGATCCTGAACCACGACTCGATCAACGCCTTCGCCGCGCCAGCAGGATATATCTTCGTCACGAAAGGCTTGCTGAAGCAGGTGCGGAACGAGGCGGAGCTGGCGGCGGTGCTCGGCCACGAAATCGCCCATGTGACCGAAAAGCACATTTTGCAGGTGATTCAGCGGAGCAAGCAGATCGCCGGCGTGACGGAGGCCGGCCTCGCGTACGCCAACCAAAACCCGGCGGCGTTCAAGAACCTGATCGACGGAGCCGTGAAAAAACTGTTGGACGAAGGGCTGGATCAGAGCAAGGAGATCGAGGCGGATCAACTGGGGAACGTGTTCGCGGCCCGCGTCGGCTACGACCCCCTCGCCTACGTGGCGCTGCTCACACGGCTGCGCGACCTCAAGGGCGACGACCGCGCGTTCTTCAAGACCCATCCGAACTTCTCCAGCCGGATCGAGGCGGTCCAAAAAACCATCCAGGCCGAAGGGCTGAAGACGAACGGGGTCCTGTTGGCGGACCGGTTCGCGAAGTGGAGCAAGCGGATCTAAAATCATGGGTGGGCGAAAGGCGAGGGGCTCGCGGCGAGGAGGAAGAGTGCCGGGCATTACTCCAGCCTCCAACCTCGGGCCTCTGGACCTGCGCCTATTGCGACAACAGGAGGCCTTCGCCGTCTGGATCACCGGCCTTCCGGCCTCGGGGAAGAGCTCGATCGTTGCGGCGCTGCGTCCGAAGCTGGAGGCGCTGGGGTTGCGCGTGGACGTGTTGGAATCGGACGAGGTCAGGCGCGTGCTGACGCCCGACCCGACTTATTCGCCGGAGGAGCGCGATCTGTTCTATCGCGCGTTGGCCTTCACGGGCTCCCGGCTCGTCGAACACGGCGTCACCGTGATCTTCGACGCCACCGCCGGCCGGCGGGCCTATCGGGACTCGGCGCGAGGCCTGATCCCGCGCTTTCTCGAAATCGCCGTCGAATGCCCGCTGGAGGTGTGCATGGCGCGGGACAAAAAAGGCACCTACCGGAAGGGACAGCGCGGGGAGTCCGCGACGGTGCCGGGTCTCCAGGTTCCTTACGAAGCGCCCCTGAAGCCTGACCTTCGGATCGACACGACAAAGGCGACGCCGGAAGAATCCGCTGAGCGGGTTCTCACGATCGTCAAGCAACGGTTCCTGTGAAGGTCGGATTCCTGTGCGAGCCTTCGAAGGCCGAGTAGAAACCGATGCCGGTGTTTTCGCTGATCGATGCGTAGAGAGGCCTGCACGGCCTTACCGGATGCCAAATGGGCGGCGATGATCCCTGATCCGAAATGCTTTCCGACCGTGAGCCCTCTCTGCTCCTCGCCCTCATTGAGGGAGAGGGTGCGGTGGGGGCTTTCCGCGGGAGGGAGAGGAGCCTTTCGGGAAGCGGGAAAAGGCATTTGTTCCGAGACAAATATTTTCGGATCAGGGTGATTTCTCGCTTCTGGCCAGAAGGAGTCGAATCCGTTCGCGCTGGGCCGGGCGTATGCCGAGAAACTCCAAGCCGAACGTCTTCTCTTCGATCCATCGGACCGCCGCCCGTTCAATTTTGAGTTCCCACTGGTGATCCGGCAGAAAGAGCTTCACCGCCAGCTCCATCCCCTTTGTCACCGGCGTAAGAGACTCCGCCTTGCAGCCCGAGGTGGAAAGGTCCAGGACACGAGCTTCCGCCGACGGAATGTTTTCCGCGGAGAAAAGAAGCCGGCAGTGTAATTTCACGCGTCGGGCTTTCCTGGCCTGCGCCCAATCTCCCGCCGCCTCAGATGACGACGACTCAACGTCGCGCGTTCCGCTTTGACCGGGCTTGTCCCTTCCGGTGACCGGGACGGCCGCGGACGAATCCAACGCGTCTTGCTTCGTCCGTTCAACGCGGCCTTGAGCGTCCAGCTCGGCCATGCAGGTCTCGCACAAGCCATGGATAAATTCCGCCTCTGAGCGGGCCTGAATGTATTCGTCGATGCGCTGCCAATAGCCTTGTTCATTCCGCACACCCTTGCAGTGGCTGCAGATCGGAATGAGCCCTCGGAGAACCTTCACTTCGTGGAGGGCCCGTTCCAGTTCTTCGGTGCGTTTGACGAGTTGTTCTTCTCTCTCCTTGCGGCACTCCCGTTCTTCTCGCAGCGTGAGAGCGGCGCTCACGCGGGCGACCAGTTCCACCTCGTTGACCGGTTTACGGATGAAGTCCGTGGCCCCTGCCGTGAACGCGGCACGCAGGTCGCCGGGGTCGCTCTTGACCGTAATCACGATGATGGGGAGGTCGTGGAGTCGATGGTGTACTCTGATCCGCCGGCAGGCCTCGAGCCCGTCCGTTTGCGGCATCATGATATCCATCAGAACCAGATCGACCGCTGCCGGTGAGGATTCAGAGCCGTCAACCCCCAGTGTTCGAAAGGCATCTTCCGCAGATCCGGCGGTCAGCAGCGATCGGTACCCCGCCTTCTCCAGGAGCGAACTGAGCAAGTGTAATTCGTCCGGCGAATCATCCACGATCAAGATGCTCATTTCGATCCCTCGACCTCAACGGGTATGACTCGCCGCGAAACCGAGCGGGGCCTGCGTCGGGTTGACTTGGCTTCGAGCAGCTTGCTGCTTGTCCGTAGGAAAATCAACCCCCTGCTTGGCCTTTCGTCAATGAAACACCAGCACCGGGCAGGGGGCCTGGTGCAGCACTGCGTGGGACGTGCTGCCGAGCACGAAGCGGGTGAGACCACGGCGTCCGCGGGAGCCCATCAGGATCAGGTCCGGATTCAGCTTCGAGGCCTCGTGCAGGATCATGGGTGCGGGGGCGCCGAGCAGCGTGGCTCCCCGGGCGTGGTACCCCAAGCCGGTCAACTTCCCCGCGACGTCGTCGAGGAACGCCCGTGCGCTCTGCAGGACTTGTTCTTTCATGGCCTCCGTCACGGAGATACCCGCCGGCCACAGAGGTTGGGCGAACGGGAGGACCGTGACAAGCGTCAGGTTGGCCGGCTCCCGAAACGGTCTTAGAGTCAAAAACCGGATCGCAGCCTCGGCATCGTCGGGCCCCTGCAGGGGCAGCAGAATCTGCTTGATGCTCCGAACAGGTCCGGTGACGATCAGGGTCGCGCAGGAGGCGTGGCTCAGGACGCGGTGAGAGACGCTGCCGAAGAGCCGTTCCTTGATCGGACCCACGCCGCGGGCGCCCATGAGGATCAAGTCCGTCCCCGTTTCCTGGGCGACAGCGACGATGACCTCGGCCGGCGTGCCGATCTCGATCCGTTTCGTCGCCGGACCGACGTTCATCGGGAGCAACGACGCCATCCGATCCAGCAGCCGCTCGCCGTCTTCCCGCATCTCCTTCTCCACGGTCGTATAAATTTCGCGGGCGACCTCCGGCATCATCATCGGGTAGGCCGGCTGAGGAACGTCCAGGGCGTGCAGCAGGATGAGTTGTTCGGCTCGAGTCAGATGGGTCAGCGCCCGAAGGGCTTCGTACGAATGATCCGATCCGTCCACTGCCAGTAAGATCCGCATGGCCTCCTCCATTTTCTGGTCGTTAGCGATTCGTCAATGGTTATCGGCCGGACGCACGGGATCTCGGGAGCCATACGGGGCTCTTCACGAAGGACCGGTGACCAATGACAATTGACCTTCCATAAGCAGAGTATGACCCAGTCTCCGGTCTTGCGCATCCGACGAGCGTGCGCTCGCGATTCCCTACGTGTGAATGAAGTGCCGGAGGAACCAGCGCTGCGCGTGGTCCGCGACCTGTTCCAAGGCGCCGGGTTCTTCGAACAGGTGGCCGGCGCCCGGCACAATCACCAACTCTTTCGGGCACGTGAGGCGCCGAAACGCGTTCCGGTTCATCTCGATCACCGGGGTGTCGTGACCTCCCACGATCAAGAGGGTCGGTGCGGTCACCGCGGACAGATAGCGTTCAGCCAAATCCGGCCTCCCGCCGCGGGAGACGATGGCGCCGAGGGATGAGGGGTCACGCGCGGCGGCCTGCAGCGCCGCGCCGGCGCCGGTGCTGGCGCCGAAATAGCCCAGGCGGAGAGTCCGGGTCTCCGGCCGTTCCGCCAGCCAGGCCTTCGCCAGCAGAAGCCGATCGGCCAGCAGATCGATGTCGAAGACCTTGCGGCGATCGTCCGCTTCCCGTTCGTCGAGCAGATCGATGAGCAACGTGACGAGCCCGCCGTCCTGGAGCTTCCGGGCGACGAAATTGTTGCGGGGGCTGAATCGGCCGCTTCCGCTCCCATGGGCGAAGACCACGACACCGACGGGATGCGGCGGAAATCCCAGGCTACCTTCCAACCGGACACCTGGGCCGACCAGCGTGACCGGCTGCTGGATCGGGGTTCGGCTAGGCTGCGACATCGATTTCCTCAGTCCCGTACTACCAGCGCAGGATCACCGTGGCGATGCTCAAATAGGTTGCCACGCTGAGAAGATCCTGCAACACCGTCGCCACCGGCCCGCTGGCCAGCGCCGGGTCGGCTCCGAGCCGGGTGAGGCCCAACGGAAGGAGGCTTGCGACCACTGTCGCGACCACCGCCGTGACGGCAAGGGTCACGGCGACGATCACGGCGATGGACGCCCGTCCATCCCAATACAAGAGCCCGGCTCCGGCCAAAAGCCCGATCGTCCCGCCGATCAACATGCCGACGGCGACTTCTCGGAGCAGTTGCGACCTGACCGGGACGGTCCCATAGGCGAGCGCTCGGACCAGCACGGTTTCCGTCTGCGTGCCCACCGCGTCGGCCATATAGACCACAAGCGGCAGAAAGAACGCCAGCGCGATTTCCCGCTTGAGCGAGGCCTCGAAGATCTCCGCAATGCCACCAGCCAGAAAGCCGCCGACCAATCCCATCAGGAGCCAGGGCAACCGGGCTCGAAAGGCCGTCCATGCGCCGTCCCGGGCCGTCGGTTCCGGATGGAGTTTTCCGATGCCGCCCATGCGGAGCCAGTCGTCCACGTGCTCCTCGTGGAGCAACGCCAACAGGCGTCCGATGGGAATGGCGCCCAGCAGCCGGCGTTCCGCATCGAGCACCGCGACGTCGGCGTCATGCCGCTCCACGGCTGCGAGCGCGACGGTTTCGGCGTTGTCCTCCGCCGAGACTTCCAACGGAGGCGCGCCTCGCAGATCGTCCAGACGGCAATGCGCCTCGGCGCTCAGCAGGGTTTCGATCGGCACCTGCCCGAGGAGGCGAGAGCCCCCGTCGGTGAGATAGATATGGCCGACTTCCGTCCAGACCTGCCCGCGAAGCGACGCGAGTAAGTGCCCAACGGTGTCGTCGGGTCTCGCACGCGGCACGGCGGGTGTCATCAGATCGGCGGCCGTGGTCATCGCGGTGTCCGTGACGCGGTCAGCGGGATCAGCTCAACGGTGCGCGACCGTTTGGGCTTGGGCAGCATGCGCCCGGCAAGCCAGAACCGGTGAACCGATCGGTTCGGGATGATACCCGGTTCGCTCACCTCGCCGCAGTTCACGCCGCGCCAGGCGCGCAGCCGGAAATGTCCGGAGTCGTCCAAGAGATCAATGAATGAAAGAATCCACGACCATGAGTCCGTGACATCGTTCGCAGTGCATCTTCTCCTCCCGATCCACTGTCCACTCGCCCCTGGCCGCGGGCCTCGTGCCGGTCGCGTCAGTGGCATTCGGTCGGGCAGAGGAAGACGAAGTACACGACGATCACCACTCCTAACAGGACGGCCCCCACCAGCAACCACTGCGCTTTCGTCATGCGTCGCCCCTCTACAGGCTTTCACGATAAATTGGACTTGAGCAAGACGGGTGCCGTGCCAAGGCGAGAGAGGTAAGGGGTAAGGGGTAAAAGGGTCAGGAGGAATGCGTCCAGCATGAAAGATCACGGGCATCTGACGAACATTAACAGACACTTCGTCTTTGTGCGGTTCACGCTTCACGCCTCACGTTTCACGGTCTTTGTGGCCTTCCGCTACAGGAACTCTGGTAGGACTGTAGCAAGACTCCCCCTCTTCGCAGCCCGTAGCTGGCAGCGAACAGCGAGTAAATGATCGCTGCTGGATTTTCTCCTTTGCTATTCGCTACTTGCTACTCGCGGTTCGCTCGCCTTCGATGGCACCGGCCTTGCTGAACGTTCGTGCAGACGCCGGTCGTTACTTGCTATGCGCTGTTTGCTCGTTTGAGCGTAGAGAGGGTGATCATGGCTGACAGGCTCTTTTCGAAGATCCTGGTCCCGGTGGATTTCTCGCCGTGCTCGGAGGAGGCGTTCCGTGTCGCGCTGTCGCTGGCGCGTCTGTTCCAGGCGGAGGTGCTGCTGCTGCACGTCATCGATACCAAGAGCTTGACCGCGTTGAACCGGCTGGGGCTGGCGCTTCCGTCGGAAGAAACCGGGCAGAAGAAACGGCTACGGCATCATGCGCGCTTGCAGGCCCGCCGGCTGTTGCAGGTCGAAGAGGCCAAGGGGGTGGCGATCCAACGGTTGTTGGCGGAGGGTGCTCCCTTTGTCGAGATCGCCCGGACGGCTCGCATGGAAAGGGTGGATTTGGTCGTGATGGGCAGTTATGGGGGCCAGGTCGAGAGCGTGGACAAGATCTTTTTCGGCAGCACGGCCGAAAAAGTGGTGCGGACGGCGGGGTGTCCGGTCCTGACCGTCCCGTTGCCGGCCAGACTGCGGCCGCGCGGGGCGGAATCTCGTGAAGGAGGAGGACGATGACACACTGGCTATCGGATGCGCGTAGATGGGTGAGCAGGGTGGTTGTGGCCGGCTGTCTCGCGCTCGGGTGCTTGGCGCCGGTCGGCGCGCAAACCGAGCAGCGCGTCGATGTCACGATCAAGGATTATGCGTTTGTCGCCGAACAGGCCCCGTTGCGGCTCGGCGTGCCCACGGTGATCGTGATCCGGAATCAGGACGGGGAGCGGCACGACTTCGGATCGTCGATGTTCGAGGGCACTTTGACCAAGGTCGAGAGCGACGGGGTCATTTCCTACGGCAGAGGGATCGGCGGCGTCTTTCTTGATCCGAAGAAGCAGACCGAGATCCGGTTCACGATCGAACGACCGGGACGGTACGAATTCAAGTGCTCGATTCATCCCGACATGAAGGGCGAGTTGTTGTTGCTGAATGTCGAAGCGGTATGAAGGCCGTGAGGGGTGAAAGGCAACGGAGAACGGAGAACGGAGAACGGATGACACCACTCATTCACCGCATCCTCTTAGCCACCGACGGCTCGGCTTACGCGGCTCGCGCCGAGGAGTACGCGCTGTTCCTGGCTTCGGCTTGGGGGGCCGGCCTCGATATGGTGAGCGTGTTGGAATTTCCGCCCGGGATGAACCCCGAGTATCCGATCAACGACGCGTACCTGGGCCAACTCAGGAAAGAGGCCGATCGCCATCTCGAGCGGTTGGCGGGCCGGGCCTCGCGGGCCGGGCTTTTGGTGAGGAAGCAGGTCGTGATCGGGATTCCCAGCCAGAAGATCACCGCTGTCGCCCGTGACAACGGCGACGACCTGGTGGTCGTCGGGACGCACGGCCGCACCGGCCTGGAGCATGTGCTCCTGGGGAGCACGGCGGAGCGGGTCATTCGAGGAGCGCCTTGTCCGGTCTTAGCGGTTCGTGGGATCGAAGCGGGAGCGGCGGAATCGGCGGATGCTTCCGTACCCCTCGCTGTCCGGCGAATGCTGGTGCCGATCGATTTTTCCGACTGCTCGCTGGAGGCGTTGGAGTATGCGATACAGGTCGCCAGGTCATTGAACGCGGCTATCACCATTCTCTATGTCATGGAACCGGTGGCGTACGGCTTGGATTTTACGCTGTCTCATCCGTCCGAATTGGAAGAAAAGCGGGTGAAGCTCAGCCATCGGCTCCGGGACCTGGCTGCGGCGGCGACAGGCTGCGGACTGCAGGCGGACGAGGTTCTGCGGGGAGGGCTGCCGGCGGATTCCATTCTCGACCATGCGCGCAGTCAGGCGGTCGATCTGATCGTGATGGGCACGCACGGCCGCCGGGGGATTTCTCACTTGGTCAACGGCAGCGTCACCGAGGCGGTGCTGCGACGGGCGGACTGCCCGGTGTTGACGGTGCGGAGTCCGAAGTTCGCGCCGGATCACCGGCGGGTCGTTCATAAAACCGAGCGAACAGCCAACAGCGAATAGCTGAGAGCTGTCGGCTGTTCGCGATCGGCTACTCGCTGCCCGCAATTGTCAAGGTCGTCACGATGAGCCTGAAGGTCACCCGTAGATGATGAACATCGTGGCTGGGCAAGAGGCTCGGGGCAAGGGGGAGGAAGAGACTCCGTCCTCTAGGAGCCGGACAGGCTCCTAGCCGCGGGCCGCTAGCCTCGCGCCTATTTCTATGTTCAAAGGGAGGATGCCATGAAAGTCTCGGTTAAGAAAAACGGCGCCGCCAAGACGACGCCCAAACGGACACCGGGTGTTTCAGCGCAGAACCCCATCGAATTGCCCGATGGCATGTGGGAACGGATCGCCAAGAAGGCCTACGAACTGTGGGAAGCGCGGGGCCGACGCGAGGGGTACGCGTTGCAGGATTGGCTGGATGCCGAAGCCCTCGTGATGGAGGAAATTCATGAAGCTCGCGAATGAACGGACGGCCGGTCTGTGGGTGCCGATGAGGCCGTCCCTGGAGGCGGTCCTGGCGCGTCTCGAAGCCTTGTCGTTGGAGCCGGGGTTCGCTGGACAACGGCAGGCGGCGCTGGAACATGCGCTCAGACCGTATCTGGCTGGCGGCGCGGCGACGCTCCTCGCGCCTTTGGCGCAGGAGGTGGAACTGGCGAATCTGTATCTCTATGCGGACTTCTATCCTGAAGGGCAATTGAGCTTGATCGAGCAGCTTCGGGACACGATTACGGAACATGTGCCCGACGAGGAGCGGGCCTGGTTGGATCCGTTGAAACATTCCTATATGGATCTCCTGGAAGTGCTTCCCGCGGAGGACGCCGTTCCGAGCAAGACGTTCTCCGTGCGTTCCGTCGGTGACGGTCGGGTATTTCGCGTCGCCGGCGGCGAGTTCGCCGAGGGGCTAGCGGCCGGGCAGATCCTGTTCACGAGGCTCATCCGTGAACCGGATGATCCCGACACCGATCGCGCGGTCATTCCCGGGAGCGCCATCGTGCTGAGCGCGTCCGACGGTCAAAGTCTCTACCAGGTCACCCATGAGCAGCGGCTGGCCATGGAGGCCGCCTCCGGGTCCTTCGCGCTCGGTGAATGGGCGGAGTTCGCCAAGCTCTACGGCTCTGTCCTGCTGTGGAACTTCGCGAGGCTGCGCCTGACCGCGCTGTCCGACGCCTTGGCTCGGATCGCATATCGCACGCCGACGGGGGCGCCGTATCTGTACGCCGTGGCCTTCTATGAGCATCATGAACCGCGGTGGCTGGCCGATGGGCTAGCGGCCATGGAAGGGCTGGAGCCGGAATCCCCCGTGCGGTTCGAGAACGCGCCGGCAATGGGCACGCACCCTTGGCAGACCTGGGTCCGGCGGGAGCGCGGCGCGGTTGTCGCGAGGCTGACGCTCACATCCACACAACTCGTGGTCGAGTGCGAGTCCCCTGAGCGGCTCAACGAGTTCAAGCATCGCCTGGCCGGCACGTTTGGCTATTCGTTGCATTTTAGGGGGGAGACCGAAGGTCCGCCGGCACGCAAGTTATCGGCCGAGGATCTGATGAAAGAAGAGGGCCCATCCGTTGTGGTCACGCCTGAAGAGGATCGGACATTCCTCGCCTCGTTTCTGGACCGGGTCTTTCTGGAATGGGCCGACCAGGAGTCGCCCGCGCTCGGCGGGCAGACGCCTCGCCACGCGGCGGCGTCTGCTGCCACGCGCGACAAGGTTGCGGCGCTCATCGACGAGATGGAACGGAACGACATCGGCCGGCGGCGGACGGGCCAGCCCGCATTCGAGTATAATCGGCTCCGCGCCCATGTCGGGCTCGAAGAGGTCGTGCGATGAGTGAAGCGAAAGGACCTCACGGACCGCCCGAACCTTCCTCGCTGCATCCTCGATTCCTTCCCGTCTCTGTGTTCCAGCGACTGATCGATGCGCTGCGGAACAAAGGCTATCGGGTGATGGGCCCGACCGTTCGTGACGGCGCCCTCGTCTGGGACGAGATCCGTCAGGTCGCGGACTTGCCCAAAGGATGGCGCGAGACGCAGGAGCCGGGACGGTATCGGCTGGAACGGACCGGGTCCGGGCGGCTTTTCGACGTCGTCCATGGGCCGGAATCGTTGAAACGGTTCACCTTCGCCGCCCGGGAGCCGCTCCTGACGATCGAGCGAAAGGCAGGCGGGTTTCTCGCCTCGTCTACGCTCCCAAGACGGGAGCTGATCGCGATTCTCGGCGCACGGGCCTGCGATCTCGCCGGTCTCGCGGTGCAAGATCGAATTTTTCTCCAAGTGAACGGCGCTGATCCATATTACCAAGCCCGGCGTGACGGCCTGTTCTTGGTTGCGGTGAACTGTACGCGGGCAGCAAGCACGTGTTTGTGCGCCTCGATGAACACGGGCCCGCAAGCCCGCGGCGGGTACGACTTGGCGCTGACCGAACTCGATGGGGGGTTCGTGGCGCAAGCCGGAACCCCCGCCGGCCTCGAGGTGGTGGAAGAATTGGCGCTGGCGGCGGCGGCGCCGGAGCAGGTCACGGCAGTTCAGGAGGGTATCGACGCTTGCGCGCGTAGCCAGACGCGGCGCCTTGACGCCTCTCGTCTCCCGCAGGCCTTGTATGAAGCGCACGATCACGCCCGCTGGGACGAAGTGGCTCGACGGTGTCTCGCCTGCACCAACTGTACCATGGTTTGTCCCACCTGCTTCTGCCACACCGTGGCGGATCTTCCGGATCTGGAGCGGCAGACCGGCGCGCGCGTCCGGCTCTGGGATTCCTGCTTCACGCAGGATCACGGATATATCCACGGGAAGAATGTGCGTCCGACCATCAAAGACCGGTATCGGATGTGGCTGACCCATAAGCTGGCGTCGTGGATCGACCAGTTCGGGATGTCCGGCTGCGTCGGGTGCGGTCGCTGCATCACCTGGTGTCCGGTCGGGATCGATCTGACCGAGGAACTGGCCGCCCTGACTTCGACAGGCGATCCCCTCACCCGCCCGGCCGGCAGTCCGACCGGGTGAAAGGGCCAGAGACGACGGGCTACCGGCGACACGATGACCGAGTTCAACCCTTTGCTGATTCAACCGGCGACGATCGTCGACAAAATCCGGGAGACTGAGGACATCTACACGTTTCGGCTCCGGTTCGCCGATCCGGATCTCAGCCGCTCGTTCCGATTTGCGGCGGGGCAATTCAATATGGTGTATGCGTTCGGTGTGGGTGAAGTGCCGATTTCCATCGTGTCCGATCCGGATGAGCCCGAGGTGCTGGACCATACCATCCGCGTCGTGGGACGGGTGACCGGCGCCATTGCCCGGTACGAATCCGGCGACAGCCTGGGCATCCGCGGCCCGTTCGGGCAAGGTTGGCCGCTGGAAGGGGCGCGCGGGTGCGATGTGGTGATCATCACCGGCGGCCTGGGTTGCGCGCCGGTGGTTGGGGCGATCGAATACATCTTCCGCCGGCGCGCGGCCTACGGCGCCGTCACCATCGTCCATGGGGTCAAGACACCGCAGGACCTGCTCTATCGGGAACGATTCGATGCCTGGCGCCGCCAGCCGAATACCACGGTGTTGCTGGCGTGCGACCGTGCGGATAAGAGTTGGCATTATCACATCGGCGTCGTGACCGAGCTCTTTGAACAGGTCTCGGTGGATCCCGGACGGACCCTCGTCCTGATGTGCGGCCCCGAGATCATGATGCGCCTGGGGGCGCCGATCTTGATGAAGAAAGGTCTCCCGGCCACGTCGATCCATGTGTCGCTCGAGCGCCATATGGAATGCGGCATCGGTCTCTGCGGCCATTGCCAGATGGGGCCGTTTTTTCTTTGTAAGGACGGCCCCGTGTTCCGTTATGATCGCGTCGCGCCGTGGTTGGGAAAGACGGGAGTATAAGAACGCCATCAGCCGTCAACTTTTCCGAGAGGCTAGCCCTGATCCGAAAATATTTGTCTCGGCCCAAATGTCTTTCTCCGGTTCCCGAAAGGATCCTCTCCCTCACGCGGGAGGGAGAGGAGACGGGTGAGGGTGGCCTCCGAAAAGAACCCCCACCGCAGCCTCTCCCCAATAGGGGCGAGGAGCATAGAGGGCTCAAGGTCGGAGAGAATGTCGGATCAGGTTTAGGCGCCGATCCGACATTGCCGTTCGTGACGAGGAGAAAGAGATACCGGCAGATGCAGCACCTACCACAGCGGGCACCCGGGCCGCGAGAAACCGGAGGCGTATTGGCTGGAATCGGGACCGGGGCCCCGTTGCATTCCCAAAAGCAACGGGTGCCCTCTGTGAAAAGCGATGGGTGCGCCGGATTTTTCGGGGCCGAGCACGAAGCCGATGCCGGTGCATCGGTCGCCGCAGGAGAAAGGTCGATGTCGGACAAGCTCCTGCCGGCTGAAAGCTGTTAGCTGAGAGTTTCTATCTGGGTGAGCTTGATGGATCAAGCGACGACACGATCCGAGCGAGCGCGCCGGCCGAAGCTGGCGGTCTTCAAATTCGCCTCGTGCGACGGTTGCCAATTGAGCGTCCTGAACCTGGAGGACGAGTTATTGACGCTGGGCCAAGTCTTGGAGATAACCTACTTCCCCGAAGCATCGAGCCGGATGGAGGAAGGACCCTATGACATCGGCTTGGTCGAAGGGTCCGTCTCGACACCGGAGGATGTGCGCCGCATCACGCGGATCCGCGAGCAATGCCGGACGCTGATCACGATCGGCGCCTGTGCGACGGCCGGTGGGATCCAGGCCCTACGCAACTGGGCGGATGTGGAGGTCTTCAAGCGGGCCGTCTATCCGAGCCCGGCATACGTCGCGAGCCTTTCGACTTCCACGCCCATCGCCGAACACGTGCGCGTGGATGTCGAGCTGTGGGGTTGCCCGATCGACAAAGGCCAATTGCTCTCGGTGCTCACCGATCTCCTGGCCGGGATTCAGCCTCGTCTGCCGGCGCACAGTGTTTGTCTGGAGTGCAAGCGCAGAGGAATCGTCTGCGTCATGGTGGCGAGGGGCGTTCCCTGTTTGGGACCCGTCACGCGCACCGGCTGCGGCGCGATCTGTCCGAGCATGGGACGAGACTGCTACGGCTGCTTCGGACCGGCCGAAGGCGGGTCCAGAGGACCCGGCTTTCCGCCGAATACCACGTCCTTGGCACGACGCTTCCACGACGGTCTGCAGGTCATTCCCGTCGAAGTCGTACGACGGTTCCGTGGGATCAACGGATATGTCCGCCCGTTCCGGGATGAAGGCGATGAGTGGGAGCGGAAGGCTCGCGAAGCGTGAGGCATCTCTCGTTGGCGATGATCGGGTTCAGAGAAGCGACGGCCTTGGTGCCTGACGGGATACGAGATACGAGCGACGAGTCACTCCTGAGATCGGATGTCTGACACGGACGCTGCGAGACGAACGATCGGCGTGAACCTGATCGCCCGCGTGGAGGGTGAGGGCGCACTGCGAGTCACGGTCCGCAACGGGGAGATCCGGGAGGTGCAGCTTCGCATCTTCGAGCCGCCCCGCTTCTTTGAAGCGTTCCTCGTCGGACGCCGGTACGACGAAGTGGCGGACATTGTGGCGCGGATCTGCGGCATTTGCCCGGTGGCCTATCAGATGAGCGCGGTGCACGCCTTGGAACAGGCGTTCGGCATGCAAGTGGGGGGAACGTGGCGGGAGTTGCGGCGGCTTCTCTATTGTGGAGAATGGATCGAAAGCCATTCCCTGCATCTGTTCATGCTGCAGGCGCCGGATTTTCTCGGCTATGAAAGCGCGATCGCGATGGCTCGGGACCACGCAGCGATCGTCACCCGCGGGTTGAGGCTAAAAAAGGCCGGCAACCGGCTTATCGCGCTGTTAGGCGGACGCTCCGTCCATCCGGTCTCGGTGGCGGTCGGGGGCTTCTCCCGGGTGCCGCGGCGGGCCGAGTTGGCCGATCTCAAGGACGATCTTTTGTGGGCGCGGGATGCGGCGCTTGAAACGGCGCGCTGGGTGGCCGGGTTCGAGTTTCCGGACTTTTCGCAGGACTACACGTTCGTGGCGCTACAGCCGACGGATGAATACCCGTTCAATGAAGGGCCTCTGGCCTCCAACCGCGGTCTCGCGATCCCGCCCGTCCGTTTTGAAGAGCACTTTCAGGAAACGCAAGTCCCGTACTCCAACGCGCTCCATTGCACATTGGCCGGCTTCCCCTATCTGGTCGGCCCCTTGGCCCGCCTTGCGTTGAACCATGACCGGCTTTCGCCCCTCGCCAGGCAGGTGTTGGCCGAAACGCGGCTGCCCCTTCCGCTCCGCAACCCGTTTCATGGGATCCTCGCAAGAGCGGTCGAGATTCTCTACGCGACCGACGAGGCGCTCCGCCTGATCGAGCGCTATGAGCCTCCTGCCGAACCCGCCGTTCCCGTGACCGTGAGGGCCGGAACCGGCATGGCTTGCACCGAAGCTCCGCGCGGTGTCCTGTATCACCGCTACCGGGTGAGCGCGGAGGGCGTGATCCAAGAGGCGAAAATCGTGCCCCCGACTTCGCAAAATCAACGACGGATCGAGGACGACCTGCGAGCGTTTCTTCCTCGTGTGTTGCAGCGGACCGATGAGGAAGCCGCCTTGGAATGCGAGAAAGTCATCCGGTGTTACGACCCGTGCATTTCGTGCGCGACGCATTTCCTCAGGCTCAACGTGGAGCGCGAGGACCCTGCAAGCGAGACGGGCGAGACGTGCGAGAATCGCGAGACGGGCGGCTAATCCATGGGCGCGCCGGCGCGTATTCGGATCATCGGGCTCGGCAACACGCTCGTGGGGGACGACGCGGTCGGCGTGCTGGCCGCCCGGCGACTCAGCGGGCTCGTAGCGGGACGGGCCGAGGTGGTCGAAGCGGAGATGACGGGGCTTGAGCTGCTCGATCTGATGCAAGGGGCGGACATGGTGATCCTGATCGATGCGGCCAGGACCGGGCAGCCGGCCGGCACGATTCACCGGCTCGACGCGTCGACGACTCCCATCGCCGCGTCGTTGTTCGCGCACTCGACCCATGCGCTGAACGCCGTCGAGGCATTGGAGCTGGCCCGGGCTTTGGGGAGACTGCCGGGCCGGGTGCTGGTGTACGGGATCGAAGCCGAAGAGCTGGGCGCCGGTCGGCCGCTCTCTCAGGCGGTGGGGGAGGCTCTGGAACAAGTCGTTCGGCAGGTCTTGGCGGACGTCGAGGTGAGACGCGATGCATGAGCGAGCCCTGCTCGCCCGGGTGGTGGAGATGGTGGAGGCGGCGGTGAAGGGCCGGGCACCAGTTCGTCCCCTGACGATCCGGTTGCAGGTGAGCGCGCTGTCTCACTTGCACGACCTCGACCCGTCCTGGATCAGTTCGGCTTTCGCCGAAGCGGCCCGCGGGACGGTCGCGGAAGGGGCGACGCTCGACATGATTGCGGTTCCGGTCCGAGTCCGGTGCCGGCTGTGCGGAAGGGACGGCGTGTGGGGTGATGACCCGTTGATCTGCACATCCTGCGGTTCCACGTCGCTGGAGCCGGAAGAGCCGCCTGAAGTGGTGTTGCATGAAATCGTCCTTGCTGGGTAGCGAAGGAAAGATGCGGCTGCGGATGCTGGTGGCCGGGACCGTTCAAGGGGTAGGGTTTCGCCCTTTTGCCTATCGACTGGCCAGACGATTGGGGCTGGACGGGTGGGTGGCGAATACGACCGAAGGGCTCATCGTCGAGGCGGAAGGGACGAAGGAGAACCTGGACGCCTTCGCCGAGCGGCTGATCGATGAAGCCCCGGACTCGTCTCACATCGAACGCGTGGCGCGCCAGACGATCCCCGCAACAGGAGAACGGGGTTTCCATATTCGGATGAGTCTCACGGGAGGACTGCGGTGTCCGACCGTGCCGTCCGATCTGGCTATCTGTGCCGACTGCTCGCGTGAACTGTCGGATCCTCGAGATCGGCGATTCCGCTATCCCTTCCTGACTTGCACCCGGTGCGGTCCGCGGTTCAGCATCCTGACCGATCTCCCCTATGACCGCTCCCGAACCACCCTGAATCGGTTCCCGCTGTGTACGGCATGCCTTGGAGAGTATCAGGACCCCGCCGACCGGCGATTCCATGCTGAGGCGCTCGCTTGTCCGTCCTGCGGACCGCGAGTGGCGCTCTGGGATACCAGCGGGCGCGTCATGGCAGAGAACGAAGGCGCGTTGGCTCAGGCCTGGCGGATGGTTGCGGACGGGCTGGTGGTGGCTGTCAAGGGACTGGGCGGGTTTCAGCTTTGGGCGGATGCCCGCTCGGAAACGGCCGTCCGGCGACTGCGCGACCGCAAGCGCCGACCGCACAAACCCTTGGCCGTGTTGTTTCCGTCGCTCAAGGCGGTACAGGATGCGTGTTTCGTCTCGCCCGAGGAGTCCGCGCTGCTGGCGTCGCCGCAAGCGCCGATCGTGCTGCTGCGGCGGCGTCCTTCGTGCGGGCTGGCTGAGGCTGTCGCGCCCGGCAACGCCTTTGTCGGGGCCATGCTGCCGTACTCGCCCCTCCACGTGCTCTTGGCGACCGGGTTGGGCGGTCCGGCGGTGGCCACGAGCGGAAACCGGTCCGATGAACCGATCGCGATCGACGAACACGACGCGCTGGCTCGTCTCGGGGCTATCGCCGATGCGTATCTCGTGCACGACCGGTCCATTGCCCGGCCCGTCGATGACTCGGTGGTACGGATGATGAAAACCGGACCGGTGATCCTCAGACGGGCGCGCGGGTATGTACCGTCGCCCGTCGCTCTGCCCGAAGAACTCCGCAGGCGGCGGACTCCGGTGTCGATCCTGGCGGTAGGCGGGCATCTCAAGAACACCATAGCCCTGACCGCCGGCGATCAGGTGACGGTGAGCCAGCATCTGGGTGACCTTTCTACGCCGGAGGCCGCCGCGGCATTCCGGCAAGCGATCGACGATCTCACCCGGTTGTTGGATGTGAAGCCCGCGGCCATCGCATGCGATCTTCATCCGGACTATCGGTCGACACACTATGCTCGGGAATCGGCTGAGCGGCTTGCCGTTCCATTGATTCCTGTGCAACACCATCATGCTCACATCGCCGCCTGCATGGCGGAACACAACCTGGGCGGTGAGGTGCTGGGGATTGCCTGGGACGGGTCCGGCTATGGGCCTGACGGCACGGTCTGGGGCGGCGAATTTCTCGTTACTGATTACCGCTCGTTTCGGCGGTGCGCGCGGTGGCGGCCCTTCCGGTTGCCCGGCGGTGAGTTGGCCGTTCGCGAGCCTCGCCGCTCGGCGTTGGCTGTGCTGAGGGACACCTTCGGTGAAGAGGCGGTCAACCTCGTTCGAGGATTCGAGCAGCCCGGACAGGCGCAGGTGGTGGCTTCCCTGTTGCACCGGCAGATAGGGTCTCCTGTGACCAGCAGCATGGGGCGGCTCTTCGACGCCGTCGCGTCGATGCTCGGGTTATGTCAGGTCGGCAGCTTCGAGGGACAGGCTGCGATGGCCGTCGAGCACGCGGCGTTGGAAGCGTGGGAGAGAGGGGCCGATGAAGCGAGCTATCCCGTCGCAGTCCGCGAGGACCCTGAGCACCCCGATGCAAGAGAGATCGACTGGCGGCCGATGGTCCGGGCCGTCCAGGAGGACCTGCGGGCCGGGATTGCGCCGGGCTTGGTTGCCGTGCGGTTTCACCTCGCGCTTGCGGACTCCGTCCTCCGGGTGGCGCGGGCGGCCGGGTTGCCGCGCGTGGTGCTGTCCGGAGGCTGTTTTCAGAACGGGTTGCTGGTCGAGCTGATTCGGAGGCGCCTGGCGGGTGCCGGGTTTGACCTTTTCACGCATCGTGCGATTCCCTCCAATGACGGGGGACTTTCGCTTGGGCAAGCAGTGGTGGCGTGCGCCCGCCTTGCGCAAGCAGAGGACGTCGGTTGCACCGAAGGCTGATCGTGGGGGTTGGTTCAGCATGTGTCTGGCGGTACCGGGACAGGTGGTGAGCATCGGCGACGACGCCCTCAGGACAGGCACGGTCTCGTTCGGTGGGACGGCCAAAGACGTGTCGCTGGCGCTCATCCCGGAGGCGCGTGTGGGGGACTATGTCATCGTGCACGTCGGGTTTGCGATCAGCAGAGTGGATGAAGACGCGGCGCTCCGGGCGATCGAGCTCTTCAAGGCCATGGCGGCGCGGGAGCGGAGGGAAACTTCGTCCACAGAAACCGAAAGCGGAATGACGCCGTGAAGTACGTGGACGAATACCGGGATCGGGGCGCGGCGGAAGCCGTGGCGAATGAAATACGTCGTCTGGTCACCCGGCCCTGGACCATCATGGAAGTGTGCGGCGGGCAGACCCATGCCATCGTGCGGTTCGGTCTGGATGAATTGTTGCCGGAGAAGCTGACCTTGGTGCATGGGCCGGGCTGTCCGGTGTGCGTGACGCCCGTGGGCCTGATCGATCAGGCAGTGGCCTTGGCGTCACGGCCGCAGGTGGTCTTCTGCACGTTCGGTGACATGCTCCGCGTGCCGGGCTCCCGGCGGAGCCTGTTCGATGCGAAAGCGGCCGGAGGCGACGTTCGGCTGGTGTACTCGCCGCTCGACGCCCTCGCGTTGGCTCAGTCGCATCCGGATCGGGAGATCGTGTGCTTCGCCGTCGGGTTCGAGACGACAGCGCCGGCCTATGCGATGGCCGTCAAGGAAGCCGCGCGGCTTCGGCTCTCCAATTTCAGCCTGCTCGTCGCGCATGTGCTGGTGCCTCCGGCGATGGAAGCGATCCTCTCCGCTCCGGGCAATCGCGTCCAGGGATTTCTGGCCGCAGGCCATGTGTGCACGGTGATGGGCTATACCGAGTATGAACCGCTGGCCGCCCGATACCGGATTCCGATCGTGGTGACGGGTTTCGAGCCGCTGGATATCCTCGAGGGCGTCTTGATGCTGGTGCGGCAACTCGAGGACGGACGCGCCGTAGTGGAGAATCAATACGTCCGCTCGGTGCGGCGGCAGGGCAACGAGGTGGCCACAGCGCTGCTGGCGGAGGTGTTTGAGCCGTCGCCACGGGCGTGGCGGGGGATCGGCGAGATCCCGGCGAGCGGTCTTCGCCTGAAACCGACGTACGCCGCCTACGACGCTGCGCTGAAGTTCCGGCGAGAGCTTGCACAGACCGCCGGAAGCGCCGATGAAGATCCGGAATGCCGCAGCGGGCTCGTGCTTCAAGGGCTGCTCAAACCGACCGAGTGTCCCGCGTTCGGCGTGAGGTGCACGCCGGAGCGTCCGCTGGGTGCCCCGATGGTTTCCAGCGAAGGCGCCTGCGCCGCCTATTATCGGTATCGAAAGACCGTGATGCGTGATGCGCCTCGATCGACGGGCGACGAGATATGAGCCCGACCATGGGTGACGACAGATCTTTTGAATTCTCGTGTCCGCTGCCGGCGTTGGGGCAGCAAACGATCGTGCTCGCGCACGGCGGCGGGGGACGTCTCATGCAGGAGTTGATCCGGCGGATGTTTCTCCCGGCGTTCGGCAATGCCTGGCTGGCCCAACTCCATGACGGGGCCGTGTTTCCGGTTGACGCGGGACAGCTGACGCTCACCACGGATTCCTACGTGGTCCGGCCGTTGTTTTTTCCCGGCGGAGACATTGGGAGTCTCTCCGTCTACGGCACGGTCAACGATCTTGCCATGTGCGGCGCCAAACCTTTGTACCTAAGCGCCGGGTTCATTCTGGAGGAAGGGCTGCCGCTCGAGACGCTCGCGCGGGTGGTGACCTCGATGGCCGAGGCTGCGCAGGCAGCCGGCGTGGCCATTGTGACCGGCGATACCAAGGTGGTGAATCGCGGCAAGGGCGACGGCATGTTCATCAACACCGCCGGCGTCGGTCTCGTGCTTCAGGGAGCGACGGTGGCTCCGCAGCGCGTGCGGCCGGGGGATGCCATTCTGCTCAGCGGCGATCTCGGCCGCCACGGCCTGGCGGTCTTGAGCGTGCGTGAGGGGGTGGCTTTCACCGGCGACATTCAAAGCGACTCCGCTCCGGTCCACGGCGTGGTCGAAGATCTTTTCTCGAGCGGTATCGAGGTGCACTGCCTGCGGGACCTCACCCGCGGCGGCCTGGCCAGCGCGCTCAACGAAATCGCCGCGGCTGCTCGGGTCGGGATGGCGGTCGAGGAACGAGCGATTCCAGTCTGCGATCCGGTGCGCGGCGCCTGTGAACTGTTGGGGCTTGACCCCCTGTATGTCGCCAACGAAGGCCGTTTTGTCGCCTTTGTTCCTGAGTCGGAAACGCGCAGCGCCCTGACCGTCATGCGCCGGCACGACGTCTCGCGCCAGGCCGCGGTCATCGGCCGCGTGACGGATTCGGATGAGCCCGCCGTCGTGCTGACGACCGTTCTGAACACCCGGCGATTCCTTGATCTCTTGTCCGGCGAGCAGTTGCCGAGGATCTGCTGACGATGATCTACACCATCACCCTCAACCCCGCGCTGGACCATTTCCTCGACGTCGAGGATCTGCGGATGGGCGAGACCAACCGCGCGATGGGAGAATGCGTCTATGCGGGAGGAAAAGGGATCGACGTGTCGCGCGCGATCCGGCGTCTGGGCGGCGACAGCATCGCCCTGGGGTTTATCGGCGGGCATAACGGGCGGCTCATGGTCGATCTGCTCAAAGGCGAGGGCGTGACCTGTTACTTTACGCCGATCGCGCAGGAAACCCGCCGCAACATCATTATCTGCGCGAAGCAGCGCGGGACGCAAACCATGGTCAATGCCGAGGGGCCTGCCGTCGCGCCGCAGGAATGGCGCGCGTTTCTCACGCATCTGGGCTTGTTGGACCTGCGCGGCGCCTATGTCGTGCTGGGAGGCAGTCTGCCCCGCGGCGTCCCGCCGGATGCGTACCGGCAGATCATCGCCCTCGTCCAGCGGGAGGGCGCGAAAGCGATGTTGGACGCGGACGGACCCTGTTTCAAAGCGGGCCTCAAGGCCCGCCCCTTCGCGATCAAGCCCAACTTGAATGAGCTGCGTCGCCTGACCGGGCGGCCGTTGCGGACCGAAGGCGCGGTATGGGAGGCGGCGCGGACGCTGAATCAGGCGGGGGTACGGATCGTGCTGGTCTCGCAGGGACGGCGTGGGTTGCTGGCGGTCAGCGGCGCCGAGCGATACCGGGCCGTGCCTCCGGCCGTGACGGTTCGCAGCACGGTCGGAGCCGGCGACTCGACCGTCGCGGGCTTTGTGCTCAAGCATGCGGGCGGCAAAGACTTGGAGGAGTGCGTCCGCTTCGCGACGGCCGCCGGCACGGCGGCTACCCTCGCGCCGGGCAACCAATTGTGTCGGCTGAAGGACGTGCAGCGGCTGCTGCCCCGGATTAAAATTCAGGCGCTGGGCTAGCCCCTTGCCTCTCGTCTCTTTGAATACGAAAGGACGGTGACAATGAAAATCCTGCTCGCAGTCGACGGGTCGAAGTACGGTCGGTGGGCGACGGAATGGATCGCGCGGGTGCCGTTTGTGTCGCCGCCTCACATCACCGCGGTGCACGTCATGGACGTCGCGGCGCTGCGCGCGCCCTTCGTGGTGCAACCCGTGATCGCCGGGAACGAGCGATTCATCCAGGAAGAGATCAAGCGGCTGGAGACGCGGGCGAAAAAGGCGGTCGAAGAGACCCGCTCGCTGTTCTCGGCTCACGGCTTGACGGGAAAGGTCGTGACCCAAAAAGGCAGCGTGGCCTCCTCCATCTTGAAGCTGGCACCCAAACGGGACGGATTGGTGTTGGTCGGGAGTCGGGGATTGGACGCGCTCGATCGGTTCATGCTCGGCAGCGTCTCGACGCAGGTGACGCTTCATGCGCCCTGTTCCGTGCTCGTCGTCAAGGAGGAGGCCAGGCCGATTCGCCACGTCGTCTTCGCAACCGATGGGTCCCCGTCGTCCGAGAAAGCGATCCGGTTTCTGGCGAGCAAGCTCCGGGCGGACGCAGGCGCGGCCGCCGGCAGGTCCGAGCCGATCCGGGTGTCGGTCGTGCATGTGATGCCGTTTCTGAAGTATCCCGAGCTGAAAGAAGCGGGCAAGAAAGTCGTCGAACGGTGCGCGGAAAAGTTGGTCAAAGCCGGCTATCAAGTTGAAGAGGTGCTCCGCCTCGGGAAACCCGCCGAGGAAATCATCAAGGTCGCGTCGCGCAAGAAAGCCGATCTGATCGTCACCGGCGCCAAAGGCTTGGGCGCCATCGCGCGGTTCCTGCTCGGCAGCGTGTCCACGAAAGTCGTGCAACACAGCGCCTGTTCGGTGTTGGTGGTGCGGTGAGGAGGAGCGGATCGGGCCTGTCTGCTCAGCGCTCCGGCCCGGGACCCGGGGACGACCGGACGGCTCGTCTGCGGAACTCGCCGGACTCCGTGCTGGCGCACGAGCCCGGCTGCGGACAGTCCTCGCCGTCCGCCTGCGGCGGACCGCCCTCCTGTCGTCCTCGGGGCGCCTTCCGAGCCTCCGCGCGATTCGCGACACAGGCCCGCCCCGTTCCACAATGCTGGGCTTGGCGATCGATCACACGATTTCAGTTGGCCAACGCGGTGAACGAATAGGATTCCGTTTGATTATAAACGGGCACGCTCAGGCGGAGCACACCGCTCCCGCGCCCGCAAAATTGACTCGTCCGCGCGGCAGGCGTATGCTTTCTCGTAAGGGAGATCATCGATGCGTCGCACACGCGCCATCCTCGTCGCCTTGTTGATCGTTCTGTTTGCCGGCTTCAGCTTCAACGCCTACGCCTGTTTGCTGCCGTTCGTCGGGCACCCGGCAACGACGATGGGCGCCGGGTGTTCAACGCCGGGGCAACAGCCGACTCCTCAGTTTTGCGAAGCTTTTAAGACCCTCAGCGTGGAGACCGACAAGACCCTCGATCCCGCCGGCGATGCGCACCGACTCTGCCCCGAAGGTGCGGCGTCCGCGGTCTCCTGTGCAAAGCCGGCGTCTGGTTGTGCCTACCTGCTCGTTCGGACGCTCCACGATCCTCCGCGCAATTTTCCGCTGAACGCCGTCCTGCGCATCTGATCCTCTCCCGAGAAACGGCTGCGTCAACGGGCCGGCGACCGATTCGGTCGAGGGCTTTCCGTTCTTTTTCTTTGAGGGAGGACGACCATGATCCGCTTGATGACAGGATGGATGGCGGCGGCCTCGGCTGTCTGCCTCTGGTGTGTGATCCCCGCCGCGGATGCCGCACAAGAGGCGAGGCTGTCATTGGACAACCTCATCACGGAGGTGATGGAGAACAACCCGGAGGTCAGGGCGGCGCGCGAGCGATGGGAAGCGGCAAAGGCGATCGTGCCGCAGGTGCAAACGCTCCCTGATCCGAAGGTTCAGCTCGGCTATCAGCGGATGCCGATGGTGGAGCCGCTTCAGGGCGCCGTGTACGGCTTCGGACAGGAGATCCCGTTTCCCGGAAAGCTCCGGCTCCGCGGTGAGGTCGCCCAGCGGGAAGCCGAGCGGCTGGAACGGGACTATCTGGCGACCCGGCTCCGGCTGATCGCGGCTCTCAAACAGGGTTACTTCGATTTGCACTTCGTCCACAAGGCCATCGAGATCGTCGAGAAGAACAAGCAGCTCCTGATCCAGTTCGAAAAGACCGCGAAAGCACGGTACACCGTCGGACGGGCGGCCCAGCAGGATGTCTTTCGCGCGCAAGTCGAGATCTCCCGGGTCCTTGACCGCCTGGCGGTGCTCGAGCAGCAGAAAGAGAGCCTCCATGCGGCGATCAACCGCATTCTGAATCGTCCCCCCGCCGCGGCGCTCGGCACTCCCGAGGAGATCCGGGTCGCCCTCCTCCCGTTTTCGTTGGAAGAGCTGAGCCGGCGGGCCGAGGCGCTCTCTCCGATTCTGCAGGCGTCGGCCAAGGGGGTCGAGCGCGGCGAGCAAGCCGTCGCCCTGGCCAGACGCGAGTATTTTCCAGACTTCGATGTGACCGCCTTGGGGCTCCGGAACGACCGGATCAACGACAATGGGTATCAGGTCATGCTCGGCATCCGTATCCCGCTCTACTACGCCACCAAACAGCGACAGGGCGTCAATCAAGCGCTCGCCGGGCTGACCAGCGCGAGGGAGGACTTGAGCACGTCGCGGCAGGAGGTGCTGTTCAGGGTCAAGGATGCGTTCGTCCAGGCGCAGCGCGCGGAGCGCCTTGTGATGATTCTCCGGGACGCGATCATCCCCCAAGCGACGCTGGCGTTGCAATCCGCTCAGGCGGGCTACGGCGTCGGCAAAGTGGACTTCTTGACGCTGCTGAACAGTCTCCTGACTTTGCAGGAAAATGAACTCGAGTTGCACGGGGAAATGGTCGCGCACGAAAAAGCGCTGGCGAGATTGGAGGAACTGACCGGAGGCCCGTTATCCGCGAACCGTTAGCCGTCGTCCGTAACCCGTTTTCCGATCACCGTTCACGGATCACGGGTGACGCATCACGGATGACGGGTGGCGGACTGCGGACCGCGGAGGGCGCGTGAAGCGCATGATCGTCATCACAGGGGCGTTGGCGTTGCTGGTGGCAGGGCTGGCGGCGGGCTATTGGTTCCTGACGCAGGAACCGCCGGGTGCGCCGGCGAAGCCGCATGAGACGATACCCCGCGAAGGGGCGCCGCACGCCGGCGCGCCGGCGTCGCCGTCCACGCCGGTTGCGGAACTCAACACCGTGACGATCGCCCCGGAGCGGTTGCAGACGATCGGGGTGCGGTTCCAGGAAGCCGCGCGGCGGCCGCTCGAGAAAGTGATTCGGACGGTGGGGCGCGTCGAGATCGACGAGCGCCGGCTTGCTCGGGTCAACATCAAGTTCGACGGCTGGATCGAGGATCTCCGGGTCAGCGCGGTCGGGGACCACGTCAAGAAAGGGGAAATCCTTTTTACCATCTACAGTCCGGACCTGGTCGCGACTCAGGAGGAATATCTGCTGGCGTTGCAGAGCTACCGCGAACTCGGCGGGAGCGAGTTCCCCGAGGTGGCCCGCGGGGCCAAAGAACTGCTGGAGGCCACCAAGCGGCGGTTCCAGCTCTGGGATATCACGGAGGACCACATCCGCGATCTTGAGCGCACCGGCCGGGTGCTCCGGACGCTGCCGATTCATTCGCCCATCACCGGCACGGTCATCCGCATGCAGGCCAGGGCCGGCACGTACGTCACGCCCGGGACGGAACTGTATTTCATCGCCGATCTCTCGCAGATCTGGATCATGGCCGACATCTACGAGTACGAACTTCCCTCCATCAGGATCGGGCAGGGCGCCATGGTCACGCTGTCCTATGACCCGCAGACGAAGCTGCACGGTCACGTGGGATTCATCTATCCGACGCTGGATCCGAAGACGCGAACGGCCAGAGTCCGGTTCGAGGTCGACAATCCGGGCGAGCGGCTCAAGCCGGATATGTACGCCAATGTGGAGCTGAAGATCCCGCTCGGGACCCGGCTGGCGATTCCCAGGGACGCGGTGCTGGAATCCGGCGAACGCCAGATTATTTTCATCCATCACGGCGGCGGCAAGCTGGAGTGGCGAACCGTGAAGCTCGGAGAGCGGGCCGGCGACTGGGTCGAAGTGGCGCAGGGGCTCAAGGAAGGCGACCATGTCGTGACCTCGGCGAACTTCCTGATCGATTCCGAGAGCCAGTTGAAAGCCGCCGTCGGCGGGATGGCCGGGATGCCGGGAATGAAGTAGGACGTGAAGCGTGAGACGTGATGCGTGAAGCGTGGAGAGGACAAGAAATACCCGGTTCTGTAACTCATGACGCATAACGTGTCGCGCATGACGCAGTACGTGTTTGACGATGGTTGAACGCATCATCGAGTTCAGCGCGAGGAACCGGTTCTTCGTCCTGCTGCTGGTGTTCTCCGCCGCGGCGGCCGGGCTGTGGGCCGTGCGGCAGACGCCGGTGGATGCGCTGCCGGATCTGTCGGACACCCAGGTGATCGTTTACACGACATGGCCGGGCCGCTCACCCGATCTCGTAGAGGATCAGATCACCTATCCGATCGTGACCGCCTTGCTGTCCGCGCCGAAGGTCACGGTGGTGCGCGGGCTCTCGGACTTCGGGTTTTCCTATGTGTATGTGCTCTTCAAGGACGGCACGGACATCTACTGGGCGCGGTCCCGCGTGTTGGAGTATCTGAGCCAGCTCGAAGGGCGTCTGCCCGAAGGGGTCGCGCCGCAACTCGGTCCCGACGCGACCGGCGTCGGGTGGGTGTTCCAGTACGCGCTCGTGGACGAGTCGGGGCAGCACGACCTGGCCTCGCTCCGCAGCTTCCAGGATTGGTATCTGCGCTACTGGCTTCGCGCGGTCGAGGGCGTGGCCGAGGTGGCGAGCGTGGGCGGCTTCGTCCGGCAGTATCAAGTCAACCTCGATCCCACCAAGGTGCTGGCCTATCGGCTGTCCATCCCGGCGATCATCGAAACGATCCGGGAAAGCAACAACGATGTGGGCGGCCGGGTCGTGGAGTTCTCGGGAATCGAGTACATGATCCGGGGCCGCGGGTATATCAAGGCCGTCGGCGACATCGAGAAGATCGCCGTCGGGGTCAGCGAGAGCGGGACGCCGATCCGGCTCCGTGATGTCGCGACGGTCCGTCTCGGCCCGGACATGCGGCGGGGTCTGGCCGAGCTGGACGGGGTCGGGGAAGCGGTCGGCGGCATCGTCGTCATGCGCTTCGGCGAGAACGCGCTGAGCGTCATCGAGCGCGTCAAGGCCAAGCTCAAGGAGCTGGAACCGTCGTTCCCGAAGGGCGTCAAGGTCGTGACCGCCTACGATCGGAGCGGACTGATCGAAGAATCCATCGCCACGGCGTACGAAAGCCTGGCGGAAGAATTGATCGTGACCGGCGCCCTGATCGTACTGTTCCTCCTCCACGTGCGATCGGCCGCCGTCCCGATTCTGACGTTGCCGCTGGCCGTGCTGATCGCGTTCGTGCCGATGTATCTGATGAACATCGGCGTCCACATCATGTCGTTGGGCGGGATCATCGTGGCGATCGGAGACATGGTGGATGCCGCGATCGTGATGGTGGACAACGCGCACAAGCGGTTGGAGGAATGGGAGCAAGCAGGCCGGCAGGGAGACCGCACCAAAGTCCTGATCGACTCGGCAAAGGAAGTCGGGCCGGCGACGTTCGCGTCGGTGCTGGTGATCGCGATCTCTTTCATCCCGATCTTTACGCTGCAGGAGCAGGAAGGCCGGCTGTTCCGGCCCCTGGCCTGGACGAACAATCTCGCCATCGCGGCCTGCGCGGTGCTCGCGATCACGTTCGTGCCGGCGGTGCTCCCGGGCGCCATGCAGGGCCGGATTCTTCCGGAGCGGCGCCATCCCGTGAGCCGGCTGCTGCAGCGGCTGTACTCGCCGGCCCTCAGGGGCTGTTTGCGCCACCGCCGCCTGGTGGTGTTGGCGGCTCTGGCGCTGTTGGCGGGAACGGTTCCCGCGTTCCAGCGACTCGGCTCCGAGTTCATGCCGCCCCTGTACGAAGGGACGATCCTCTACATGCCGACGACGCTGCCCGGTCTCTCGGTGACCGAAGCCGGCCGGCTCCTCCAACTGATGGACCAGAAGCTCAAGGCGTTCCCCGAGGTAGAGCGGGTCTTCGGGAAAGCCGGCCGCGCCGATACGTCCACCGATCCCGCGCCGTTCAGCATGATCGAAGCGGTCGTCATGTTGAAGCCGAAAGAGCAGTGGCGGCCACGCCTCAGCTATGAAGGCCTGATCGACGAGATGGACCGAACGTTGCAGTTCCCCGGGGTGACCAACGCGTGGACGATGCCGATCAAGAACCGGGTGGACATGCTGACCACCGGCATCAGGACGCCGGTCGGCATCAAGATCTTCGGTTCAGACCTCAAGGAAATCGAACGGATCGGGCGACATGTGGAAATGGTCGCGAAGGAGGTGCCGGGGACTCGCAGCGCGTACGCCGAGCGGGTCACCGGCGGATACTTCCTGGATTTCGAGATCAACCGCGAGGACATCGCGCGCTACGGTCTGAAGGTGATGGACGTGGGGCGGATCATCGAGTCCGCCATCGGCGGGGAGAATATCGCGACCACGATCGAAGGGCGCGAGCGCTATCCGATCAACGTCCGTTACTTGCGGGAGCTGCGCGATGATCCGGAGAAGCTCAAGCGGGTCCTGGTCACGACACCGGCGGGCATCCAGGTGCCGCTCGCGCAACTCGCCACGCTCCGCTTCGTGAGCGGGCCGCCGATGATCCGCGACGAGAACGGCCGCCTCGCGGCCTACGTGTACGTCGATATGGCCGGGCGGGACATCGGCGGGTATGTGGAGGACCTCAAGCGCGCTGTGCAGGGGAGGATCGAGCTGCCGCCGGGCTACACGATCGCCTGGTCCGGGCAGTACGAATTCATGCAGCGCGTGCGGGAACGCCTGGCGGTCGTGGTCCCGCTGACCTTGCTGATCATCTTCGTGGTCTTCTATCTCACGTTCCAATCCGTTGCCGAGACGCTCATGGTCATGCTGGGCGTGCCGCTCGCGCTGGTCGGCGCGATCTGGTACCTGGCCGTGCTGGAGTACAACATGAGCATCGCGATCTGGGTCGGGATCATCACCGTCGTCGGCACCGCGGCCGAAACAAGCGCGGTGATGCTGGCTTATCTGGACGAGGCCTGCGCTCGCCGCAAAACGGCCGGCGGGTTGAAGACCCTCGAGGATCTCTTGGAGACCGTCCAGCGCGGCGCGGTGGAACGCATCCGGCCCATGGCGATGATCGGCTTTGTGGACGTCCTGGGCCTGGTCCCCGTCATGCTGGCGACGGGGACCGGCGCGGACGTGATGAAGCGGGTCGCGGCGCCGCAGGTGGGCGGCGTGCTCTCGGCGATGATCCTGACCCTGTTCGTGATCCCGGCGGTGTATGTAACGTGGCGGTGGCGGCGCGAGAAAGACACGGGACGTGAGGAAAAAGAGGCGAGGGACTGACTGCCTCCGCTCACACCCATGGGAGGAAGCCCGGTGAGGTACTGGGTCCCTGGCCGTTTGGAGTGGGAACGGTGGCGGGGCGGGAATTCAGTCGCTGAAGACGTCTCCGGGGAGCACACAGCTAAGCCTTGCCTGCTCGAATCCTGTAAGCTCGGCCGCGCGGCCTCAAACAGTACAGGCTTCGCCCTTGCTGTTGGGGAGCAAGGGCCGCATGCTGCGACAAGTCGTGTCCCGCCCTCAACGGCGATGTGCTGCTGCAGGAATTTCAGCCCAGTCGCCTGGACGTGATACGCCGTAGCACAAAGCGGCTCTGATGCAAGAGTGCTCCATATACGTCTTTGAAATGGGCCTGGAGCCGGAAACCTTACTACCGTTGATCGTTCAGCTCTTGATCAAATAACAGGCTTCTTAAAAAGCGGCTCTTCAGGAAATCGTGTGGGTCTTTCTTTTTCCCTCTCCCCCGCCAAGCGGGGGCGAGGGATGTCCAGGAGTGCTCTACCCACACAAGATCCTGAAGAGCCTAAAAGAAAAGGGGAGAATGATGGCTTGCCCAAGGATTGGGGCTACCGTCACCAGGTGCAAGATCGGCAGACCGATTCTGCGCCTATCTCTGGAGTGAAGAAATTTATGTTGGGACTCGATGGTTACCCGATTACCGTGGGAGACGACCACCATCCCCGCGGTTGGGGCCATGGCGCGGGGAATTTTGGACCTGGGAGCTCGATGAGTCTGCCCCTTTCTGCCACTGTATTGGCTAACACGTCTCGCCCCCGCTGCGAGGTCCGCTCAGAAATTGCCCCCTTCCGACAGCGTCGACTGGCATTGGGCTTGCCTCAAGAACTACTCGTGTAATCGCGGCCTTTGCCGGACATCACGAAGCGTCGCATCGGTGCCTTGTCCGGACGGGCCAGGTAAGGGGCGTCGGTGCGGTTGTGACATGCAATTTCGCCCTTCCTTTCGTCCGGCTTCCGCTTTTGTCGTGAACGCCATAGATTCCTGGAATGTCGTGAGGCCTTACCCACACCGCCGTGAACAGACGATGCCACCGCCGGGTCGTCTTTCGCCTTCACTCCGAAGAGTCGGCGCTTTTGTTCTCCTGATATGCCTGGTCGGCCCGCTGGGTTGCGGCAGGGAGGGAAACGAGGCTTCCGGCGCGAAGTCCGCTCCGGCCACGGCGCCTTCAGCGGTCTTGCACGTGAAACTTGATGAAATCACGCGGGCGGGGATCGAAGTCCATCCCGTGACCCGCGGCGAATTTCGATTTCACCGGGAATTTCCCGCCACGGTGCAGCCCAATGAAAACGAAGTGGCGGAGGTCACCTCGCTGATTCGGGGGCGCGTGGTGGAGGTCTATGTGGATTTCGGCCAGGATGTCAAGAAGGGCGAGCTGCTGGCCCTGCTGCACAGCACGGATCTCGGGCTGGCCGAGGCCGCATATCTCAAAGCGACGGCGAAACTGCACGAAGCGGAATTGGCCTATGAGCGGGCTCGGGACCTGCACCGGCACCGGGCGGTCAGCTTGGCCGAGTTTCAAAAACGCGAAGCGGAGTGGAGAACGGCTCGCGCGGAGGCGCGTGAAGCCAGGAACCGGCTCGAACTGCTGGGCGTGCCGGAGCAGGAGATCCGGCGGTTGGATCGCGAGCAGACGATCCGTGCCGATGTCCCGCTGCGTGCGCCGTTCGCCGGCCGCGTGATCATGCGGAACATTACCCGGGGCGAGGTGGTGGAGACCACCCAGAAACTGTTCACGATCGCCGACCTTTCGGACGTCTGGGTCGTCGCGAACGTGCCGGAAAAGGATATTCACTTCGTTCGCATGAACCAGTCCGTCGAGGTGGTGGCTGCGGCCTATCCCCACGCGGTGTTTTCCGGCACGATCACCTACATCGGAGATGTGTTGGATCCTGCCACGCGCACGATGCGTTTGCGGGTGACGGTTCCCAACCCGGAGAAGATCCTGAAGCCCGAGATGTTTGCCATCGTGCGGGTCTATGCGCAGCCGAGGCCCGGCGTGCTGACCGTACCCCTCGCGGCGGTGCAGAGCGGGCCGACCGGCAAAATGGTCTTCGTGCAGCGGAATGAGGGCCAGTTCGAGGCCCGCGCGGTGAAGCTGGGCGAAGAAACCGAAGAGGTTGCGGTGGTGCTGGACGGTCTTGGCGAAGGGGAATTGGTCGTGACCAAAGGCGCCTTTGTGTTGAAATCCGAAGCGGAGAAATACAAGCTCGAGCCCGCCCGATGATCGATTCCCTGCTCAGATTCTCACTCGGTCAGCGTGCCCTGGTGCTGGGACTGGCCTGCGGGCTTGCGGTCGCCGGGGCGGTCGCGTTTCAGTCTCTTCCGATCGACGCCTTTCCGGACACCACGAACATCCAAGTCCAGATCCTCACCGACGCGCCGGGACTGGCGCCGGTGGAGGTCGAACGGTTCGTGACCTTCCCCATCGAGCTCCAGATGACCGGCCTCCCCGGCCTCGCCGAGGTCCGGTCCCTTTCCAAGTTCGCCTTGTCCCAGATCACGGTCGTGTTCCGCGACGACGTGGATCTGTATTTCGCCCGCCAGCTCGTGCTGGAGCGGCTCATCGCCGTGAAAGATCGCCTGCCGGCCGGCGTGGAGCCGGTCTTGGCTCCGGTCTCAACCGGGTTGGGCGAGGTGTATCAGTACTACCTGGAAGGACCGTACGCGGACGCGGCCGATCCCGACGCGGTCGAGGCGGAGTTGACGAACCAACGAACCGTCCAGGACTGGGTGTTGCGCCCGTTGCTCAAGAGCGTGCCCGGGGTGATCGACGTCAACTCGTTGGGAGGATTCGTGAAGCAGTATCAGGTGCTCGTGGAGCCGGCCAAACTCCGCAAGTACGACCTTACGCTCCATGAGGTGTTCGATGCGGTCGCCAAGAACAACGCCAACTCCGGCGGCAACGTGCTCGAGCGCCATGCGGAGCGGGCGATCGTGCGCGGCCTCGGCCTGGTGACCTCCGTCACGGATATCGAGAACATCATCGTGAAAGAGGCCGGCGGGACGCCGGTGTTCGTGCGCGATGTTGCGGAGGTGCGCATCGGTCACGCCGTCCGCCACGGCGCGGCTGTGCTCAACGGGGAGCGCGAAGTGGTCGCCGGCATCGTGCTCATGCTCCGCGGCGGCAATGCGCGGGCGATCGTGCGCGCGGTGAAGGAGAAGATCGAAACCCTGCACCGCGAGAATGCGTTGCCGGGGGGCCTGCGGATTGCACCGTTCTACGACCGCATCGAGCTGGTCACCGCCGCCGTCAACACGGTAAGGGACGCACTGATCGAGGGCATTCTTCTGGTGGTCCTGGTGTTCTTCCTGTTCCTGGGCCACGTCCGCAGCGCGATCGTCGTGACCGTGACGCTCCTGGTGACTCCGCTGGTTACGTTCATCGTGATGCAGCGGATGGGGCTTTCGGCCAACCTCATGACGCTGGGCGGGCTGGCGATCGCGATCGGCGAGATCGCCGACGGCTCGTTGGTGGTGGTGGAGAATGTCTTTCGCCATCTGTCGCAGAACAATAATCCGGGGCGCAGCAAGCTGGACCTGACCCTGCAGGCAACCACGGAAGTGGGCCGGTCCATCCTGTTCGGAATTCTGATCATCAGCGTAGTGTTCCTGCCGCTGATGACCTTGCACGGGATGGAGGGCAAGATGTTCGCGCCGCTCGCGTACACGCTCGTGATCGCTCTGCTGGTGTCGGTGGTCGTGACGCTGACGCTCTCGCCGGTGTTGGCCTTCCTCATCCTGCGCGGTGATCACGCGCGCGAGACGCGGCTCACGCGGTGGATGAAACGGCGGTATCTGCCCGTGCTTCACTGGACGCTGCGGCATCGCGTCGGAGTGCTGGTCGGAGCGGCATCGTTGTCGGCCCTGAGCCTCCTGCTGGTGCCTTTCGTGGGGCGGGAGTTCATTCCGATCCTGGACGAAGGCGCCCTCACTCCCCAGATCGTGCGGCTGCCGAGTGTGTCGCTGCCGGAGTCCATCGAGATCGAAAAGCGCACGCAACGGGCGATGTTGCAGTTTCCGGAAGTACGGCTCGCGGTGAGCAAGATCGGCCGGTCCGAGATCGCCAACGCGCCGGAAGAGCCCAACGAAAGCGATCCGGTCGTCTTGTTGCACCCGCGGGAGACCTGGACTACCGCCAAGACCAAATCCGATCTCGTGGAGGCGATCCGCCGCCGGCTGGCCGAGATCCCGGGCATTTCGGTCCTGATGAGCCAGCCGATCCAGGAGCGCGTGGATGAGCTGATCTCCGGCATCCGGGCCGAATGCGCGATCAAGCTGTTCGGCGATGACCTGACCGTGCTCAAGGAAAAGGCGGAGGAGATCGCCGGCCTTATGCGTACGGTGCGGGGCGTGAAGGATCTGAAGGTGGAACAGATCGCCGGGCAGCCGTATCTCACCGTGAAGATCGATCGGCAGAAGATCGCCCGCTACGGGATCAATGTCGCGGACATTCACGAGATCATCACCACCGCTATCGGCGGCAAGCCCGCGACGCACGTGTATGAAGGCGAGCGCCGGTTTCAGCTCATCCTCAGATTTCCGGAACCCTATCGCAACAGCGTCGGCACCATCAGCGACATTCGCGTAAAAGCGGCTTCCGGCGCGCCGATCCCGTTGAGCGAGCTGGCGGCCATCGAAATGCGGGAGGGGCCGGCGCGCATCAGCCGCGAGCAGGTGCGCCGCCGCATTTATATCGCGTTCAATGTGGCGGACCGCGACATCGGGAGCGTGGTGGATGAAGGACGCCGGAAGCTGGCGGCGGAGCTGCGGCTGCCGCCAGGCTATTTTGTGACGTGGGGCGGCGCCTTTGAGAACATGGAGCGGGCCAACGCGCGCCTGATGGTGGTAGTGCCGATCACGCTGGGCCTGATTCTTTTCCTCTTGTTCCTCGCGTTCCGCTCGTGGAAATATGCGGCTCTGATCATGCTCAATCTTCCCTTCGCGCTGATCGGCGGGGTGGTCTCGCTGTGGCTCACCGGCCAGTACTTGAGCGTGCCGGCCTCCATCGGTTTCATCGAATTGTTCGGCCTTGCGGTGGGGAACGGGATCGTGCTGGTCTCCTATGTCAATCAGCTCCGGGGCGAAGGGCGGCCGACGGACCAGGCGATCATCGCCGGCTGCACGTTGCGGCTCCGACCGGTCATGATGACGATGATGACGACGCTGCTCGGGCTTCTGCCGCTTGCGGTTTCGCAGGGCATCGGGGCGGAAGTCCAGCGGCCGCTGGCAACCGTGGTGATCGGCGGGCTCTTCACCTCGACGTTGCTCACGTTGGTCGTGCTGCCCGCGCTGTACCGCTGGTTCGAGGAGCCGGGCGGGCGGCAGGGGGCTCCTGCCGCCGAGGAGAAGCTGTGCGCAGACGACATGTCGGAGGTGGTTTCGGAAGAGGTGACGCGATGAGGAGTGCGTGGCTGATGGGGGTGGCGGCGACGCTCTGGAATCTGGGGATCATGGGTGGGATCGGCGCGTCGGCGGAGACCGGCTCGCCAGCCCGCGACCTGGCGAGGGGCAAGGCATTGTATCAGCGGCACTGCGCAGGGTGTCACGGCCCGGAGGGCCGAGGCGACGGCTACCGGCTGCTCGGTCCGGAGCCGGCCAACCTCACGTCGCCTTCGACGAGGAAGAAATCCGACGAGGAACTGCTGAAGACGCTGCACGAAGGCAAACCGAACATGCCCTCGTGGAAGCTGCGGCTGTCGGAGCGCGAGAGCCGCGACGTGCTCGCTTATGTCCGGTCGCTCGCTCAGTGAACGCAGCAGGATGGGAAAAAGTCCGCCGGCCGGGTCGCCGCTTGGCAGGTGCCGCGGCCCGTTCATCGTTAAACGGTGTTCGTGAACCGCAAGGGGCTCCACGACGGTTCACGTTGAACTGGTATCGTGTCACGCAATGCGGCCTCGCCGATCGGCCTTTTTAAACATCCTGCCTGAGGAGAGTTCCGACGATCGGGGGAAGGCTCGATGCTGATGGCGTGGGGGACCTTCGCGCTGAGCGCCGCGGCAATCGTCTATGCCGGCACGAAGCTCTCGCAGTACGGCGATCGGATCGCCGAGCTGACGGGGTTGGGCCGGCTGTGGATCGGCGTACTGCTGATGGCCGCCGCCACGTCGCTGCCGGAAGTCTTCACCACCATGAGCGCCGGCCTCCTGCAAGCGCCCGATCTGGCGGCCGGGGATCTCTTCGGCGCCGGGATGAGCAACATGCTGACGCTGGGGTTGATCGATCTGCTTCAGCGCGGCAAACGGGTTTGGCAGCAGGCGGCGTTCGAGCACACGCTGGTGGCCTCTTTGGCCATGGTCCTGACCGGGCTGGCGGCGTTTTTCGTGCTGTTGCGGGCCGATGTGGAGCATGCCGGCGTCGGCGTGGGCAGCCTGTTGCTGCTGATCTTGTATGTGTTGGGGATGCGGATCGTCTTCCGGCAGGAGGACGTGAAGCGTCGCCAGCGGGAGCGGGAAGCGGTCGCGGAAGCGGCTGCGCTCGCGGAGGACGGACCGGTCGGCAAGCGCGCGGCGCTCCGGCGGGCTTCGGCGGGGTTCGCAGTCGCGGCACTGGCCTTGCTGGTCGCGGCACCGTTCCTGGCCGGTTCGGCCAAGGAGATCGCCGAGGAGACCGGCGTGAGCGCGACGTTCATCGGCACGTCGCTGGTGGCGATCACCACCTCCATGCCCGAACTGGTCACGGCTCTGGCAGCCGTGCGTCTAGGCGCGTTCGATCTGGCCGTCGGCAATCTCTTCGGCAGCAACGCCTTCAACATGGCGGCGTTCTTTTTCGCCGACGCCGCCTTTCGCGAGGGACCGCTGCTGAGCGCGGTCGATCCCGCGCACGCGCTGACGGCCTTATGGAGCATCCTGCTGATGAACGTCGGACTCATGGGTATTATGTATCGAGTGGAAAAGCGCTATCTTCTGATCGAGCCCGACAGCATGGCGATGATCGTCGGCTATTTCCTGGGGCTGTGGCTCCTGTTTCGGTAACAGTCGTTTTTCCACGGGAATGAAAATCCCCCTCACCCTAGCCCTCTTCCCCAGGAATGGGGAGGAAACAGGTGAGGGGGAGCGGAAGAGCTGACGGCTGCAGGTGTTGGCTGTCGCGACACAATTACCAACTGTATGACACCGGCGCCCTCTCCGAAACCCGTTTCCTGGCACGCGATGTCGCCTGGTGCGGCGGTCCGCGAACTGGGCTCCGACCTGGATCGCGGACTGAGCGAACAGGAGGCCGCGCGACGGCTCGCCGTGCATGGGCCGAATGAGCTGCCGGAAGCTCCCCCGCCGTCCCCGCTGGCTCTCTTCCTCGCCCAGTTCTCCAGCCTCATCATCTGGGTCTTGATCGGCGCGGCGGTCGTGTCCGGGTTTCTCCAGGAATGGGTCGATGCGGGCGCCATTCTCGCGATCGTGTTTCTGAACGCAGTCCTGGGATTCGCGCAGGAGTTCAAGGCCGAGCGTTCGCTGGCCGCGTTGAAAAAGCTCTCGGTCGCGACGGCGCGGGTCGTGAGGGATGGAAGCGCCCGATCGATTCCCGCACGGGAGTTGGTGCCGGGCGATCTCATTCTAGTCGAAGCGGGCGACTATGTGCCCGCCGACGCGCGGCTCACCTATGCGGCCGCCCTCCGGACGCAGGAAGCGGCGCTCACCGGAGAATCCACGCCGGTGGACAAATCTGTCGCCGCCATGAGCGGCGATGACCATCCCCTCGCCGAGCGGCGGAACCTCGTGTTCATGGGGACAGTCGTCGTCGCCGGGAAAGGGCGAGCGGTGGTCGTCGCAACGGGTTTGCAGAGCGAGTTAGGGCGGATTGCGACCATGCTCCGGACGGCCGAGCCGGAGGCCACCCCGCTGCAGCGCCGTCTTGAACAGCTCGGCCATCTCCTCCTCTATCTTTCGCTGGGCGTCGTGGCAGTGGTCTTCGTGCTGGGGTTGTGGCGCGGAGAGCCGCTGGTCAGCATGTTCCTGACGTCGGTGAGTCTGGCTGTCGCGGCCATTCCCGAGGGGCTTCCCGCGATCGTCACGATCACGCTGGCGCTGGGTGTCACCCGTATGGTCGCGCGCCACGCGCTCATCCGCCGGCTCCCCGCGGTCGAGACGCTGGGATCCACGACTGTCATCTGCACCGACAAGACCGGCACCTTGACCAAGAATGAGATGACGGTCACACGCCTCTTCATCGACGGCCGCACGTTCGAGGTGACCGGCGAAGGGTATGCGCCGGAAGGTGAGATCCGTGTGGTTGGCCGCGATCCGTTATCCGTGATCCGTGATCCGTTATCCGAAGGAGCCGGAAGCGGTGGACGGGCAACGGGCAACGGGCTACGGGAACTGCTCACCGCAGCCGTCTTGTGTAACGGGGCGACGCTCAGGCAGGTGGGCGCGACCTGGCAGGTGCTCGGCGATCCGACCGAGGGCGCGCTGTTGGTGGCGGCGGCGAAGCTCGGGTTGTGGAAGGAATCGCTGGAGGCGGAGGCCCCCGTCGTCGGGGAGATTCCGTTCGACCCGGAACGCAAAATGATGACCGTGCTCCGCAAGGCTCCGGAGGAAATGATCGCGTTCGTGAAGGGGGCGCCGGATGTGTTGCTCGGGCGATGCACTCACGTGATGACATGCGAGGGCGCCGTCAAGCCGCTCGACGAGTCGGTGAAGCGGGAGATTCTTGAGGCTAACCGGATGTTTGGCCACGAAGCCTTGCGGGTGTTGGGGATAGCTCGGCGGCAACTGGACGACAAGCCAGTCGATCTCCGAGCCGCGGACCTCGAACAGGCCCTGGTGTTTCTGGGGCTCATGGCCATGAGGGACGCGCTGCGGCCGGAGGCCAAGGTCGCCGTGCGGCAGTGCCGGGAGGCGGGCATTCGAACCGTAATGATTACGGGGGATCATAAGGAGACGGCGATCGCGATCGCGAAAGACCTGGGTCTTGTGAACGGGCGGGGGGAGGCGCTGGCGGGACCCGAGCTGGACGCCTTGTCCGACCGGGCCCTGGCGGAGCGCGTGGAGCAGGTCGCCGTCTATGCGCGCGTGTCGGCGGAGCACAAGCTCCGGATCGTGAGGGCCTGGAAGGCTCGAGGCGCGGTGGTGGCGATGACAGGCGACGGCGTCAATGACGCGCCGGCGATCAAAGCGGCGGACATCGGCGTCGCGATGGGGCTGACCGGCACGGACGTGACCAAAGAAGCGTCGGACATGGTGGTGACGGACGACAACTTCGCGTCGATCGCGGCGGCTGTCGAGGAAGGACGGGCCATTTTCGACAACATCCGCAAATCCGTTCACTACCTCCTGTCGTGCAACCTCAGCGAGGTGTTGCTGATGCTGTTGGCGACCTTGTCGGGGCTTCCCTTGCCGTTGTTGCCGGTCCAGATCCTCTGGATCAATCTGGTGACCGACGGATTCCCGGCGCTTGCCCTGGCCGCCGATCCGAAGGAGCCCGACATCATGACCCGGCCGCCGCGCGATCCGAAGGAACGGTTCCTGTCTCGGCGACGGCTTCTGCTCATGGTCGGCCAAGGGACGCTCATCGCCGCGAGCACGATGCTCGTCTTTGCGTACTGTCTGTTCGCCATGGACCAAAGCCTCGAGCGGGCGCGCACGGTGACCTTCACCGCGATGGTGTTGGCGCAGTTGTTCCATGCGTTCAACTGCCGGAGCGACCGGCGGTCGATTGTCTCGATCGGCCTGTTCTCGAATCGGTCTCTGCTCTGGGCGGTCGGGGTCTCGGCCGCCTTGCAGGTCCTGATCATCGTGCTGCCGACGGCGCGCGAAGTCTTCAAGGTCAGCCCGTTCGATCCGGAGCACTGGCTGCTGGTGGTCGGAGTCGGACTGGTCCCACTGCTGGCGATGGAACTGTGGAAAGTCATGTATATCTCGAGGAAACGATGGACGAATAGTTGAAGGTCCGGGCGTCCGATCGACTTTCAACGAATCTTTTCGTAGGACTTCGACTCCTATATAGTGTTTGAGTCGGCAAGACCGAATGCGTCACGGGTGAATTCGTTCGTGAAGGCACGCAGTCGTGCAGAAAACGATCAAGAGCGAGCGGCTCAGCACGCGCGGTGCTGAATCCCGGGAAGCGGGTTGAAGGGGCTCTCCGGCCGCGTCCATCGCGATCAAGCGCAAAAGAGCGGCCGGATCGAGCGAAGCTTGGTTTGGA
>FWPU01000924.1_pt1 | contig 92456 bp, 76 predicted proteins | sample 2228361 | NCBI WGS metagenome assembly FWPU01 (sample SAMEA103939777, study PRJEB20133) | metagenome
TTTGCTCGTGGCTTACTTCAGCGATGATTTTTCCCATCGGTTCAACATCATATCCCGGCAAATTTTGGATGGTTGAACGAAATTCAGGATCATGGAGAACTTGCAAAAGGGGGCTTACCAAAGGATCATCATAGAATTCCTTAGGGATGACTAAATGATACTCCTCGGAAAATAAAGGGATAAAGTCAAGCCCCAATGCCTGAGCGGCTGCAGCAATACCCAAGCCACAGGTCGCCCTTCCAGATGCGACCGCTGCTGCCACAGCCAGATGGGTAAATTCTTGGTTCTCATAGCCCTGAATTTGCTGGGGTTCGATACTTAATTGCTTTAAGTGGTAGTCAAGTAGAATGCGAGTTCCAGCCCCATTTTGTCGATTGACAAAGCGAACTCCTGGTCTGGTGAGATCGACTAATGAGCTTAATTTCTGCGGATTGCCTTTTGGCACAATCAAACCTTGCAAGCGGTTGACAAACCCAACGACCACAACCGCCCGATCAGGTAAATACTGTCGAATGTAGGGCAGGTTATAGACTCCCGTCTCAGGATGGAGCAGATGAGAGCCAGCTAAGTGGGCTTCAGCGCGGCGCAAGGCGATTAATCCCCCTAAACTGCCCACATTTGCCGAAACCAAACGGCGTTCCCGACGCGCCAAAAACTGGGCTAACACATCCAAACCCACGTCATGAGAACCAATAGCAAGAATGGTGCGCTCCACGTCTTCAGCCGAACGAACCATCCTTACGCTTATCGTTTCACCCGCCTCCAGACCTTGAATCCCGCGCGGAACAACTACAATGCCATCGGCTTGCACTAGAGAGGTGATCACGCCTGCCCCGCGCGAAAGCGGGGCAGCACAGATTCGCTCGCCAACCTTCCCGACCACGACTCGTACATAATCATCATCCCCAGCCGGCGAAGTGATTTTTTTTGTAATGACGGCAGTCAATGTCGGTTGGCTGCTCTGTGGCAACCCTAACCAACGCTCAACGATAGGACGCACAAAAATCTCATTGGTCAATGCAGCCGAGACCGGATAGCCCGGTACGCCCACCACGAAGCAATAAGCGCGCCCCTCCTCGTCACTTTGACGACGTTTGACCATACCCAAAACCACAGGATGTCCCGGACGCACGGCTACCCCATGCACAAATACATAGCCAAGCGAATCGATAACTTTTGCCGTAAAATCTTCCGACCCCGCCGAAGAGCCTGCATTGACCAAAATCAAGTCATGACTCTGGGCAGCTTGAGTGATGGCATCGCGAATCTCCTCAAAGCGATCCTTTACAATTGAAAAGCGCGTTGCTTCACCCCCATAGGAGCGTACCTGAGCAGCCAGCACAATGGAATTAAATTCGATGATTTTGCCGGCTTCAATGGGCTCTCCGATGGGAATCAACTCATCGCCCGTCGGGATGACCGCCACTCTTGGCTTGCGAGCAACCCAAAGCGCCGTTTGTCCGCTGGCAGCAATTGCCCCAAGATCAACCGCTCGCAGCACCTGCCCTGAAGGGATCACCAATTGAGTTGCCACAATATCCTCGCCCATTGCGCGCACATGCTGCCAGGGAACCACTGCAGCACGAGTCCGAATTCTTTGCGGGTGACGGGGATCCTGAGCAACTCCCCCTGTTTCATTTAATGGCTCGACATTTTCGATAGGGATCACAGCATCCGCCCATTCTGGAATAGGATCACCGGTGTCCACATAAACGGCTTGATCACCAACAGAAAGGTCAATCGGATCGCTAATCGTTGCTCCTGTGGTGTGCTCAGCTCTGACGGCAAAGCCATCCATTGCCGCCCCATGGTAATGGGGCGAAGAGATAGTCGCCCAGATCGGCTCGGCTAAAACCCTGCCAAGGGCATTTTCATCAAGAGAGATTTGTTCTTTACCCAGCAACCCTCCCCAACCGTGTTTGGTCAATTCTTCCCATAACTTCGCTTGGGCTTCATCCAGAGGAATATCGTGCAAATAGACGCTCATAACCATACCCTCGCTAACAATCTATTCTAAAAGTTCAACCATGACGCTTTCACCAGCAGCTATTCCAGTCGCTGCAGCAGGAATACAAATCAGACCATCTGCGCGGGACAAGGCATGGATCATGTTGCTTTTGCCAAACACCGGCTCGGCGAGGGTTCCCCGTTCATCCTGAATTAACTGCACAGGAATCCAATCCTCCCGCCCGGCTGTTGAATTTAGGTTGACGGTTAAGGTCGCTTTTACGGTTGGGGTAATTGCTTCCGCCGGCAAACCTTGCAGCACAGATAGAATAGGCCTTACAAAATGAAGCGCAATGACATAAGCCGACATTGGGTTGCCTGGCAAACCAATCACCGGCATTCCGTCACAGACGGCGAAGATGGTCGGCTTGCCAGGCCGGGTGTTAATACCATGCGCCAAGACCCCAGGCAAGCCAATTTGCTGGATCACCCGCGCCGTATAATCTCTAGCACTGACCGACGAACCCGCAGTGATCAAGATCATGTCACACTTGGTTTTCAAGTCTTGAAGTGCTTGTTTCAAGGCTTCTTCATGATCTGGAATAATGCCATAAGGCATCGGTTCTCCTCCACATTGCCTGACCAACGCACTCAACGTATAGGTGTTGACATCTCGAACCTGCCCAATGGTTATGGAAGCTTCCGGAGGAATTACCTCGTCACCGCTAGAAATAATCCCCACCCTGGGTTTTTTAACCACATCGAGGTGCATGATCCCTAAGGCTAGCAACCCTCCCACTTCCACCGGGCGAATGCGCTTATGCTTGGGTAAAACGACTTCACCTTCCTGAACTTCCTCCCCAACCTGAATGGTGTTTTCCCAAGCCGAGACGGAGCGATAAACCTCAATCTCCCTCTCGGCAATCTTCTGGGTCTGCTCGATCATCACCACCGCATCGGCATTGAGGGGTAACATGCCTCCTGTGTGAATCAGCGCCGCTTCCATTGTGCCTAGTTGGATTGAAGTATCTTGTCCCATAGGAATTTCTCCCACCACCCGAAAATAGGCCGGGAGACTCTCACTTGCTCCATAGGTATCCTGTGAACGGACGGCGTATCCATCAACGGTTGAGCGGTTGAACATGGGCAAAGGATGGGGGGCTTTCACCTCCTGACCACTTACCCTGCCCACAGCCTCTACCGTTGCGACCGTCTCGACCGAAAGATGCACATGCGCTATTAAGGCTTCCAAAATGCGTTTTCGAGCTTCTTGGGGAGTCAATAACTTCAAGAATTCAGGCATCTTGCAGTCCCTTTCTTTCAACGAATCCAAAATGAATAAGAGAAAAGATAAACTACGAGAGAATATAATGCAGCACCCCCCAAAACCAATCCCATCCAATTAGGTTTCGCACCCAGCGCGATGCGCCTCATCATCCATATCTGCCACAAGCCCACCGTTAATGCTCCCATGGGGGGCAAACCAATCGAAAGAGGAACGCCGATTGCATTACCAAAGGCTATTAAAACAAATGCGAATAAAATCAACAGATTGTGAAGCGACATCCCGTTCTGCCAACCAATCCTTACCATCAGCGTTGGATTTTTGGTGTTCATATCGCTCGCGTAGGTTGAGAGTTGATAGCTCAAGACCATTGCCATTCGCAATGCCAGAATGGGTAACGTAATCAGGGGTAAAAAGCGATGTAACTCTCCCGTCTGAAGGAGAAAGCCAAACCATGGGATCAGGACAGCCATCAAAAAACTCATCAGGATTTCCCGAAACCGCTCTAATCTTGCTACGCGAACCCCACGGCTACTGATCAACGTGCCAAGCATGGCAGCCAGCGTAACCCAAAGGACCTGGATACTATACATTCGGTTGGCAATCATCAGCACGGTTATGGATGCCAAACAAGCAAAGGCAGCCAACCCTAACAAGAAATTGAGATTCATCGCTAGGGCAGATCTCTGATCACTTTGCTGCTCTGGGAGCGCCGTTAACGAATGTCTCCATAGGAAATTGCCCCCCATCTGTAAACACACCACCCAAATCATCCCTATCAAAACTCGATCCCATAGAATGGTTGAGCCAAGATATTTCGCCATTCCTAACCCAAGACTGTATAAGAGGATCCCTTCCGCAAAGAACGCTGCAGTGACCCACTTCTGGCTCATATCCCTCTCCGGCTAACCTGCGCTACATTCCGATCCACCCTTATTTCTCTAAAGCATAGCTTAATTTCCCTATATTCAATCCGTGAACTCCACATACCCGATGATGATACCACGACTTTAACCAAGAATTACGGGCGTTAAGCAACGCAGACCTGGTTGAAGACCGTGCTACAAGACATCAAACAGAAAAGCGACTGGTGAACACGCCAGTCGCTTTTCCATTGAAGGTACGAAACGAAAAATTATTTACGGAAGTAATTCGAAATAAAGAACCAAACATTTGCCGGACGCTCAGCTAAACGACGGGTGAAATAGGGGTACCATTCCGTACCAAAAGGCACATAGACTCGCACAGGATACCCTTGTTGCGCTAAACTCGCCTGCAAATCGCGACGAATACCGTGTAACATTTGGAATTCGATGGCTTTCTGGGGTAATTTGATCTGATTCGCGTAATCTAAGGCGAAACGAATGCGTTTCTCGTCATGGGTGGCAAGAGCAGGAATCGGCGGCACTCGCCCATCTTCACTGATTTCTGGTGCTCCGACCTCATAAGCCCGCTCTAGCAAGATTTGGGTGACGCGATCGTAGTTGGCATCCACATCGCGCTTCTTGGGATAGGCAATGTGGGCAGGCTCTTTATATGCCCCTTTGCAAAGACGAATGCGAGCAGGAATTTGCATTAATTTTGTGACATCCTCCACCGTCCGATAGAGATAGGATTGAATCACGATACCCACGTTGTGAAAGCCGCGTTCATTGCGCATCTCATAAAATAAAGCCAAGGTTTCATCCACACAAGTCGCATCCTCCATATCAATCCGCACAAAATTATTCCGTTCTTGTGCGTGCTTTAAGATGCGTGCCAAATTCTCAGCACATAGTTTTGAATCGACCTTTAAGCCGATTTGGGTAAGTTTTATCGACACGTTCGAGCGGACATCTTCTTCTTCTATTGCATCTAAGATTTGCAGAATCCCTTGCGTGGCTTTTTCGGCATCCTCTTTTGTGGCGGTATGTTCGCCAAGCTGATCCAAGGTCGCCTGGATGCCATTTTCATTCAACCTGCGCACAACAGCAATCCCCTCTTCCAGCGTTTCGCCAGCCACGAAACGGCTTGCCGCTTGCCAAGCAATTCGCCAGCGGGTGACGATCTGTCTCGCCCACGAGGCCTTTGAGAGATAAATAAACAAGGCACGCAACATTCTTTAGCTTCCTTTCTCACTTAAGAACAAATTCCAAAAAGTAGGGAAAACCCATCCAGCCCAAACTGCTGGCAAAATATCGTGTCCTCCCTATTTTCTTTGCATTGAACATCACGATCAGGTCTTTTCATTTTGTCTGATGACCGTTTGACACACTCCATGCTGACTCTACCATATCCCTTTTCAGCTAAAAATGGATGTTCATAAGCATTTTACTATGAGATTCAACCCCTTCTATGATAAGCCTTTTACGATTTTTGGCACGATTCTTGTAACAGGTTATAATAAATAGAAAGGGAAAATCAGCATGCTGATTCGCCAACTCCAATCGGTCGATATTCGCCCTACTACCACCGCACACCTCGCTCAGACCATGTCTTTGCTGGAGCTATCCGCCCTCGAACTCCAAGAGAAAATCGAAGCTGAGCTGTCTTCCAATCCTGCCCTTGAATTGATCGAGGGACGGTTTTGCCCAACCTGTCAGAAACCCCTAATCGATACTCTACACTGCCCAGTTTGCTCCCGACCGAAGAACTTATCCAACGATGAACCCATTGTGTTCATCTCTCCTCGTGAGGAATTTAATCGCTATTCAGCCATCGATGATGAGCAAGAGACCTCTTTCGAAGATACAACTGTCGAATGTGAGGATTTACCAATCTATGTGCTTCGCCAAATCGCTTCTGAGTTAGCAGAAGCCGATCGCCCAATTGCCGCTCATCTCCTGACCAGTTTAGATAAAGACGGTCTGCTGCGGACTCCATTAATCGAAATCGCTGCTTATCATCACGTGCCATTAAGAAGAGTCGAGAATGTCCAAAGGATCATTCAATACGCCGACCCATTGGGAGTTGGCTCGTCCAGCCCCAAGCAAGCTTTACTTGTGCAATTAGATGTGCTCTCTCAAACGCGTTCGGTTTCCCCAATTGCCAAGCGCGCTATCGAAGAGGGATGGGAATACCTTCTCCATCACCAGTATTCAGATTTAGCCAGGCATCTAGGCGTTCCAACAGCAAAAGTCAAAGAACTAGCTGCCTTCATTGGCAAGAACCTGAATCCATATCCCGCACGGGCAAACTGGGGAGAAGTGCATCAACCAACCACTCCATATCGTGAGGCCTACTACACTCCCGACGTGATCATTTCATCCCTTTACGATGACGAGAATGCACCCTTAGTTGTCGAAATCATCTTCCCCGTGTACGGCAAATTGCGGGTCAACCCTCTCTTTCGTGAAGGCTTGCGTGAAGCATCCCCTGAAAAACTAGAGCAATGGCAAAGCGATTTAGAGCGGGCGACGTTATTCGTTAAGTGTATTCAACAACGCAATCACGCCATCGTGCGTCTGATGCAAATTTTAGTCAAACGACAAAGAGACTTTATCCTAAAAGGAGATGCTTATTTATCCCCTCTGACCCGCGCCAGTTTAGCACAAGAATTAGAAGTGCATGAATCCACCATTTCGCGTGCGGTTTCGGGCAAAACGGCTCAATTGCCCAGCGGTAAAATCATTCCCCTCTCTAAGTTTTTCGACCGCAGTTTACACATTCGCACCGAATTGCAGTCGATTATTGCAAACGAATCGCGTCCTTTGACCGATATGGAAATCGTAGACCTGCTCAAAGCGCGCGGCTTTGAAGTCGCCCGAAGAACGGTAGCCAAATATCGAGCAATGGAAGGGATTTTACCAGCTCACGTTCGCTCCAAAATAAAATCTCAAAAAATGGCTAACTCGATTGCCTGATTTTCGATTAAGATTCCATTGATGAAGATCTCATCTCAAGTTCGCATCTTCCCTAATCTCATTGGAGGATTGGATCTAGCGGATGTAGCCCTGTTGCTTAATCAGATCCCCCAACCCGCTTTTCTCATCAACGCTTCAGCGGATCAAATCCTCTTAGCCAACTCAAAGGCTCTCCAATTGACCCAATGGACGAATGAACAACTAAACAACATCTCGCTTCGCTCTATCCTTGGTATCTTACCGCCAACTCTCGAGGTAGATCAGTCCTTGGCTACGCCTTGTCAAGTGCTGACAGCCAATGGAAAGATCCTTCAGGGTAGTGCCCAGCTTCACCTTTTACCAAAACGCTCCCAGTGGAGCTTGCTCGTTTTCACCCCTTCAGATTCAATTCCATCCTCCTCGTCTCAGCAAACAGGGCATGAAACCCTCTGGCAGGCTTTTCAGTGGGCAAACTTCCTTCTCTTCGAAAACTCATTAGCCGATTTCCTAAACCATACTTTAGAGAACTTAATGGCAATCTCAGGGTGCGAGAATGGTTACTTATATACCGCCCTCGCCAACCAAACCACGCTAACCTGTAACACCTCTCGCGAGGAAACTTCGGTGTTTCCGAACCAATTATCGGTTGAGGCTTTGCTCGAAATTGGCTCTCCTATAATCTGGATGGAATCCTCTCCCCCCAAAACTTACTTAGCCCAACTCGCCAAAGAACGCGGGCAGGGTTTTTTAGTCGCTCTCCCATTGGGTGAGACCAACGCCCGCGTCGGGTTAATTCTTCTCTCCGCACGTCAAGTGCCTCCCTGTCCTCTCCAGTTAGAGCAATGGGAAAATCTTAGCCATTATTTATCCACCCTGCTCCAACTCTTCTATCAAACGCGTCACCTTGAGAAAGAGCTTTCCATTCAGTCGCGTGAGAACAGTATCCATCGTCAGTTACTCAATTCCATTCAGGAAGGGGTAATCCTCCTGAATCCAGATCAACGGGTTTTGTTTATGAATGCAGCCGCAGAAACGATCCTCGGTTATACCTGTGCAGAAGCTCTCCATCAGACTATTCAGACCTTCTTGATCAGTGAGCGAGATCTCCGCGGGACAATCCAAAATGCCCTACAGGGAACAGTCCGGAACCAAATTCGCTCTCTACGCCTATACCGCCGCTCGGGACAATCATTTCTTGCCGATCTACAGCTCATTCCTCTAAAGATAGACCAAAAGGTAAATGGTATCGCCATCTTGATCCAAGATCGTACCGAACAAGAGACGCTCTTAAAACAATCTATGAGAATGGAACAGAGGGCTGTGCTCGGTGAATTTACTACCCTCTTTGCACACGAAGCGCGCAACCCTATCAATAATATCACTGCCAATCTGCAATGGATGTCAATGAATCTGCCCGCAGAGGACCCCAATCAAACCACCATCCAACGCATTCAACAAAATTGTGAGCGATTGAATGACTTAATGGACACCATCCTGAGTTACAATCGCATCAATGAAATGGAGATGGAACTGATTGATCTTAAGTCGATCATGAAGAAGGTTCTTGATCGCCAATCGATTCATCTGCAACAGTCAAAAATTCTTTTGAATTATGAGGTAGCTGAAAAGATTCCTCTCATAAAAGGCAACCGACGCGCGCTTGAAAGGGTTTTCGCCAACCTCATCGACAATGCTATTCAAGTGATGAAAGAGAACGGTGGCAATCTGACGGTAAAACTTTTCCCTTCCCCTTCAGACCAAGACCGACAAGATTGGTTGGAAATCAGTATTGCAGACAGCGGGCCTGGCATTGCTGAAGAGTATAAAGAGAAACTTTTCAAAGAAAGTTTCACCACTAAAACCAATGGAACAGGCATCGGGTTAATCATTAGTCACAAGATCATTCAAGCTCACAAAGGGACAATAGATTATCAAAGCATCCCTGGTGGTACGGTCTTCGTGGTCCGCCTACCATTGGCAACAACACCCGAACCATCCACAAGTGCTTAGGAGTCACTATGGCTTATACTGTCATCATGGTTGAAGACGAGGAAGACTTTATCAATCCTGTAATGCCCTATATTCAATCTCGCGGTTACGAGGTGATGGTCGCTCAAACCCTGCACGAAGCGCGCAAGTATCTCAATCAAGGGATCGCTGACATTATTTTGTTAGATATCAGCCTGCCAGACGGTAACGGTTTGGAATTACTCCACGAAACCTCTTCACTTGCCATTCGCCCTTCGGTTATTGTCGTTACAGGCAATGGTGACATCGAAACAGCCGTGGAAGTAATGAAACTCGGCGCAACCGACTTTTTACAAAAGCCGGTTGTCTTTAGCCAATTGGAAAAAAGCCTGCAACGGGCTGCCGAGAATGTCGCTCTACGCCGGGAACTCCACCTTTATCGACAGGCACAACTCCAAAATATCGACTTCATTATCGGCAATTCATCCATCATGCGGCGTCTATACGAGCAAGCTCAACGTGCAGCATTGGCTTCGGTCTCTGTGTTGATTACCGGTGAAACCGGCACGGGGAAATCGCTTTTAGCAAAAGCCATTCACAAGATGGGCCCGCGGGCAAATAAACCCTTCATGCCGGTTGACTGTGGAGCAGTACCGCCAACCGTATTTGAATCGGAGCTATTTGGACACGAAGTAGGCGCCTTCACCAGTGCTGAAAAGCGCAAACTTGGCTTACTGGAAACCGCCGACGGCGGTGTGGTCTTTTTGGATGAAATTTCTTCAATGGCTGTCGAAACCCAAGCCAAACTCCTACGTGCTTTGGATGAGCACTCCTTTCGCAGGCTGGGCAGCAATGTTGAGATTAAAGTCGATGTTCAAATTATCGCCGCTTCCAATCGAGATCTGAAAAAAATGATCGAGGAAGGTGCCTTTCGTTCGGATTTGTACTATCGTTTGAAAGTAGTCGATCTCGAAATGCCTCCCTTGCGACATCACAAAGAAGATATTCCCGAACTGGTGGGCTTCTTCTTGCGAAAATACAATCCGCATCGGGGAACAAATATCCTCGATGTAACTCCTCGGGCAATGGAAGCGTTGATGGCTTATGATTGGCCTGGCAATATCCGCGAACTAAATAACGCCATCGAACGTGCCATGATCTTCTGCGATGAAGAAGCAATTGACCTCCATCATTTGCCCTTCGACGTTCAAGAATGCGTGCGGTGAAGAGGCGTCCCCTATGCTGGTTTCATTCAGAAGATGACCAAATGAGGTAGTCATCACGAGCGCAGACTTCAACACCGCTTTGTGTCATCAGGCAGATGCGGTAATCAACTAAGGTTCCATTCGGCGCTTGAATAGGTGGAATCGTAATATAGGACTTTCCTTGTGCGTTCGTTGGCGGAAGTTCCATCTCAAGAGTTTCCCCATTCGGAAAAGATAAGATCACGGTGGGTTGTACGTTCACCGCTGGCTGAACACCAAAATGTACAATTACGCCGATCTCTTGGGCAGTTTGTTGATCCACGAAAGGACGGTCTTCGAGGATCTCTAAAGTAATCTCTGGGGTTTGGTCAGCGCTACCGTCGAAAGTCCCGCTTTGACGGGTAGGCTGAGCATCCTGCAAACCGTGTTCTGGTCCAGCACCAAATTGTGCTCCATAAAAGAGGGTCGCAAACTCAAAACCCAGTGGACTTGGACGAATGCGATAGAGACCTTGAAGCTGTCGATCTTCTACCAAACACAAATTTTCAAAACACTGCCGAATATTTCCATTTTCTCCCATCATCGGTTCCGTGATCGGTAAACCAAAAAGCTCTAGGCCGCCATGCGAATCGATGTAATTCATAAACGATCGCCGAATGTGATGTCCCTTGTCACCATCCAATGATAGGAATACTTGCTCGTCATTCTCTTGATTGGCTACCATCGCCTGTGGGAGAATCCCCAATTTTTGAGGCAGAGCAAGCAGTTTTGGTTTACTTTCTGACGAAGGTTGGATCTCCACGACAATATTTTCAAAAATTACGATTTCTGCACCACTGGAGTCTTTGATGACAGGGGACAAAGCAAAACCGCTTAGATCAGCACCCAATTTGTCAACCAAAACAGCCATTCTATAATCCAATGGGTAGGGTAAAAATATCTCCGCTTGAGGTGGTATAGGATAAAAACAAGCTTCACCACATTTCCATGCTCCGTATGCCAATAGCTTGACCTTTCCGGATGGGTCATTTTCATGACGATACATTCCGACCCCTTCGAAAAATTGCTCATATCGCCGAAGGCGAGGATTGTATCTTAACCCGCTGAGGGGCACCCCAATACGCTTTCCACCTCCTAACTTCTCATAAAATGTAAGAAACTCTGGATAGATGGGAATTCCGTTGACAGAATATCCACCCCCTTCAGCCGCCAATACCGAACGATAGGGAGGCAAGTTCATATCCAATCCAATGGGGGCAAAACTCACCTCTGCCTCACTGCTTGAATTTCGTTCACAAAGCAACAGCGAATTGACCGTATATTGATAAACGGTACTCCCCTCTTCCAGACGAGGAGAGATCAACGCACCGAGAATCTCTTCACCCCCCACTTTCTGGTAAAAAGACGCAAGCTCTGGCGCGATCGGAAAAGGTTTAGAAGAAGAAGGCTTTGGCTCTCGCTGCACTTCTCCACAGCCCAGCAACAACACGCTGACGATCCAAAGCCGAATTGCGAGGGCAATGAACCTATTCAGGAAATTTGCATCCACATGAAAAATTTTATCCTATTTACGTCAACGCATTAGAATAGGTAGGAAGATTTGATAGGTTTTTTCCAACCATTGGAAAATCGCCGGCAAATACTGCACGTGGGGACGAGCGAGCTCTTCAGCTTTCCAGATCAAAAAGCTATCCCGAACACAATATTTCTGCTCTCGAACATCTTGAATACAGACACGATAGGGGATCAAAGTGCCGTTTTCGGCTTGAATCGGCGCTAACCTGAGCTGTGATTTGCCTTCTCGATCCGTGGTTGGCATATTGAGCCTTTCTTCCCTACCACCAGGGTAAGTGATGATGATTTCAGGCGAAATGCCGCTCACAGGCTGATCCCCAGCGTACACACTCACCCCAATTTCCTGTTCGCGGTCAGGAGGCACAATCGGTTGACTTTCCCAAGCGCGCAAAATGATTTGGGAAGCTTCGATAGATTTATTGGTCATTCCAAGCAATTGACTTTTCAACTTACGATATTCTTCACCTAGTTTGGAAAGGCGGACAACTCGCTCACCAAAAAGGTCAATTTGGTCTTCCAGACAGAATTTGACAAAACACTGACGCTGTCGTCCTTCACTCAGATTGTGAACTTTTGTCTGAGGGTTTCCAGAAAGGTCTAACCCACCATGAGCCTGAAGATAATCCCAAAAGCGGTTGGGCACCTGAAAGCCCATCTCTTGCTCCACATTTACCCAGACATGATCAGGGAGAGAATAGGGGGCTTCCATGGGGTCTGATGGAACTCCTACCAATTGGGGGAGAGGTCTCAAATTAACTTGTTCGGGATGTTCAGGGTTGAATGTCAGTACCACATTTTCATAAATTTGTTCTACCAGACCATCCTCAGCTATGTAGGGTTCAGAGAGAGCAAAGCCGCTGAACTCAATCCCATGCCGATAAATAAAAGCCAAGATCGGTTCAGCTATGGTGACAGGAAGATCAACTCGGCTGTTTTCGGGAGTCGAAAACGAACAACTTTGACGGCACTTCCATGCTCCATACGAGAGAAGATAGACCGTTTGAGAAACATCACCTTCCAGAAGGTAAAAACCCGCCCGCTCAAAATATTGTTCATATCGCCCTAGTTGATTATTGTAATGCACTTCGCTAATAGGCTGGCCAATGACCTCCTCCCCCCCCATTTCGTCATAGGTCTTTTGGAATAAGGGATAAATCCTTAGGTTGTTGACACGACTACCAGAGTCCGTTACTTGGGAAGGGGAAAATGAGTAAAGACCCAATTCTTTTCCCAAGGGCGATAATTGAACCTGCCCGCTTTTCAGGTCATATTCAAGTAAAACTGCAGTGGTATATTGATACCGTTTGCCGCCTTGCTCAATGGGGGGAGAGATTGCCGGTCCAAGTCTCGACATCCCCCCAAGACGTTGGTAAAACGGTTCAAAACTGGGATGAAGAGGATACGTTCCGCTCAGGCGTTCGCTTTGCTCACTTTTAGGCGCACAAGAAAACAAGAAGAGAATTAGAAAAAGGGATAGATAGCGGATCGTGGCACGTTTATATGCATTCATTCGCTTTGCCTAAGGTCTGACAAACTCGCGCCCCAGCACAAAATGATTATAACACAACCTGTATATCTGGTGATAAATCTTTGACCTTTGCCATATATGGGGTTTGGACTGGTACAGTTCTTGCAAGAGTCTAGTTGATTGAATCCGAAAACAACCCTATTCATTCTCTGATTAAAAAATGATTTCAAATACAAAACTCGGACTATATTACTTTCCAAACGACCAGCATTATCATGCCAAAGAAAGAGAAAAATGGATTTCTGAAATGCTCTCTCTGGGGATCCGTTGGTTAGTCTTAAAAAATGACACCTTGATTGCGATCCCAGAACCCTTCATTCAAGCTCTCATTGAAAATGGAATACTTCCCATTGTCAGGATGTCTGGTTTTCAGATTATCCAAAAACCGCCCCCTGATTTCGAGTTATTGATTAAGACCTATTCAAGTTGGGGAATTCAGTATATCCAGCTCTTTGACCGACCAAACACAAGCTCATTTTGGGGAGTCAAAGCATGGTCAGACAGTAATCTCGTCGAGCGGTTCATCGATCTTTTTCTCCCCTACGCTGAACTGTTTGCCAAATACCAATTACACCCCATTTTCCCTACTCTGGAAGTGGGGAGTGGTTTTTGGGACATCGCCTTTCTACGTTTTTCATTAGAAAGTATCGTGCGACGCAGACATCAATGGTTGGTCGATCGATTGATTTTATCAGCTTACATTGACCTGTATGATCCGCTGCGTCCCTTGAATTGGGGAGCAGGTGGTCAAGAGCGCTATCCAAATTCCAGACCTTTCCAAATCGATTTGCAATCGCAAGATCATCGTGGGCTCTATATTGCTGACTGGTATGAAACCATTGCCAAAGCTATTGTTGGGAAAACGCTCCCCATCATGCTCATGGATGATGCGGCAAAGAAACCAATAAACATGGATGGTAGGGAGATTCAACAAAGAACCCTTTATGCTTTCCAACGTTTAGTTGACCCTAGACAAAATGAAATCATCGAAATCGAAGGATTGCCCTACGATCCCCTGAGAGATGAGATTCTTTGTTTGAACTTCTACAGTTTGGCCGATGAGAACTCGCCAGACGATCCGAGAGCTTGGTACTCAGCGAGCGGTCAAGCGCAAGGGATTGCCAACGCAGTCAAAACTTACTGGGAACAAAACGGATTATCAAATGGTAAACAGCCATCCTTCCATCATGCCCTTTTACTGCCGCAGCTAGAGGCTGAACAAATCCACCAAGAACTGGAAAAGCGAAAATCTTTCTTAATTCAATATCAACCCAAAGTCGTGTTTAATCTTCAAGATGCCCTTCAAGCTAAACATGTTTGGTACCCTAAGGAGCTGATCAACCTTTCGGAGACAGAACTCTTCGAGTTAGAAAACCACGCTTGCATCCTACATCCTTTTACCCTCGATGGCATAAGTATTGCATCCCATTCTGTCGATTCATCTTTGGAGGTGCTATGAACGAATACAATCCCTTTGAATCTGTTGATCCGCTGCCCGCTCAGGGTCTGGAATCTTGGGAGATTTATAAACCGGTCATCAAAGTCATGGGGCTAGGCGGTGGGGGTGGAAATGCCATCGCGCGCATGATGGAATTCGGCATACAGGGTGTAGATTTCATCGCCGCCAATACAGATTTCCAAGCTCTCAATCAGAATCCCGCCCCCTATAAAATCCAACTCGGACCAAATACAACCCGTGGTTTAGGAGCTGGTGGAAAGCCAGAGGTAGGGCGCGCGGCAGCCAAAGAAAGCGCTCGAGAGATTGCAGATATGCTTCAAGGAGCTGACATGGTTTTCCTGACCGCTGGAATGGGAGGGGGTACAGGTACAGGAGCGATTCCAGTAGTAGCCGAGATTTCCCGGTATCTCGGTATCTTAACCATTGCTGTTGTCACAACCCCCTTTTCCTTCGAAATGAATCGCCGAAAAAATAACGCCGCCGAGGGGCTAACCTTGTTGAATCAGCATACCAACACGCTGATAACGATCCCAAACGACCGTCTCCTATATATTGTCCCGAAAGGTCAACCCATCACGGTTGCCTTTCACATGGCAGATGATGTATTGCGGCAAGCCATTCAGGGTATTACCGAACTGGTAACCCAGAGCGGCTTGATCAATGTTGATTTTGCTCATGTCCGTCGTATGCTCCAGATGGGCGGGGGGGCTTTCATGTCAATTGGACAGGGAAGCGGAGAAAACAAAGCCATTCAAGCCATCGATGAAGCGCTAAATCATCCCTTGCTTGAATCGGTGCCATTGGAGCACGCCAGTGGCCTGATTATCAATTTTACTGGCGGGCAAGACTTAACTCTCTTTGAAGTCGATGAAGCGGTCAAATATCTTCAAACTCAGTGCAATCCGGACATCGATATTGTTATGGGGGTAATGAACAATGAGCGGATGAGCAACCGCATGCAGGTCATCTTGGTCATCACTGGGATTGGTGCAACGACACTCGAGGAAGCTTTCGCCATGCCACAACGGACGAAAACCGTTGAAACGAAACCGCCAGCGGCGCGACCAACGAATGCAATCAACCGACAACCAACAGCCGCCCAAGCCCCTGCACCGCCACCTCTCGCGGCTTTCGATGCTAACAATTTAGATGTACCCGCTTTCCTGCGCCGACGCGCGCACCTTTCGGGATAGTCTTATGGACGCCAAAAAAATCAGAGAGATCATTCAACGCATTTATCAGCGGTATCCGTCTTTAAAGGGTGTGTCTCCACAAGTGAGGGAAGTATTTATCCCCGAACTAGGGCAAAAGCGTATTACGTTGACATTTAGGACAACATCTCTCACTGAAAATCGTAAACGGATTCCGAAATGGATACGAGCTACGGTCAATGAACAAGGCAAAATCCTTAAGATTTCCTCTTCAAAATGATCCGCTCCCCCTTCGATCTTTTGAAGCTCTCGGAAAGATGATGGCTCAAGCGGAAATTCTATTTTGGCGTTCCTTTATCCAACTGGCTACGCTAGCAAGGAGAAAACACGCAGATGTTGACGAAATGGGAATGTATGCTTGTGCGCCTAAAAAAACCTTTTCTACAAAATGGTTTTTCCTGTTCTCGGTAGCCGGTTATTTACTTGGAGTTTTGTTTGGTTTTCTCTCAGCTTACCTATTTTGAAAGGGTATCACATACAGAGTCATGAAGCGATATTCGTGGTTATCTTATCTTTTACTGTTCACGTTATTTTTTCCTATTGGGTATTGGACTGGAAGCCATCTTTCTCCAGCAAACCGTAAGCAGATTTACCTTGCTCAATTCAAGCGCAGCAGTTCAGATCGATCTGCCTTAGTGTACCCTTTACCCGCAAAGGCGGAAGAACCCCAATCAACCGAGAAGCGTTCAAAAAATATCGATAGCATCCAAACCAATACGTTGATTCTCTTTGTGAACGAACTAAATTCTCCACACACTTCACTGACCAGTGCTTGGTTATTGATCCGTCCGCAGGGCGAATCCCGCCTGATCTTTTTACCCATCTTCCAAGAAACCAATCTCGCAGATGATCTGATCTCAACCTTCCAAGTTGACCAGAACAAATTAAGCAAACGCTTTGTCAATGCAATTGAGAAACGGAATATCCTATGGCACTCATTTGTCATCCTCGATCAACAAGCACAAAAACAGCTTATGGCTGGGTTAGGAGAAACCTCCATCAGTGATCCGATGCTTTCGCTCAACTTCTTGAGGATCACGTGCGAAAAAATATCTTCTCAACCTCAGTTATTGACTGACCTCATCCAGCTAATTCCACAGCATCTGTTAGCCAACTTCGATCTCAAACCCCATCTTGAATACTGGCAATTTCGTCTAATTGGCGAATCCCACCTTCTTTGCGAGTTTCCCACCTTAGCCCAATAGACCGATTGTTCAACGTCTCATTGCGCGCCAATCAACCAAGCTAGCTGCAAAGCTCGGCATACTTCTTGCATCAATTTACCCATAGTGATCGTCATTGGTTTCCATGTTCTGGGAGCGTAGAAAATGTCTGTGGTAACACCCTTCAATCTCTTGTTATTAATCATCTTTACCCTATTCACCTTCGGCAGCCTAGCCATTCTGGCAGGGATGATCATTTTGGTCAACCGCGCTTACAGCAGCGAGTTAAAGGCTCTGGCAGTGCAAACCGGTCGTCTGGTTCAAAAAGGGATTGCGGAGGATATCGCCGGCTTGATTGGGCAAGCCTCCACCCTTCTCAATGCTATCAATGACCTCATTCGCAGCACAGCCGGTGTGGGCTTTACCTTGATCTTAGTCGGTTTCGTCCTGATCAGCACAGCAGCATTTATAGCCTACCAGATGGTTCAATAACCATGTCGGAAATCGCTTATCCCTCCCTGATCCGCCGCCTAAAAACGCTATTGCCGGCTTCGAGTTGGCAATGGATTTTTCCGGCTTTGCGCCTCGATCCGCTGATATGGGAAAGCCTCTGCCGCTTCGAGCAGGTCTTTGGAGTTGAAGACCTGTCTGAAGTGATTCAGCACCCAGACGATTGCACTCCTGCAGCTCTGGCTTTGAAGGCACTCAAATACCCACGCTCGCCTCAGGAATTGCGCCTCCTGCCCCTGATTCCGGTCGAGCCGGCATTTCGTGATCGAGTGGAAGAAGCGGAAAATCCCCCTTTGCTTTCCCTCAGCGATGCTGCCTTGAAGGCATTAAATTTACGCCAGAAACGACACTCGACCGGATCATGGGATGATTGGGCATCCACCCTCCAAGCAGCCCCCTTGACCGCCTTGAGTTGTTTATTTGGAATGATCCCCGACCAAGTAGAATACTTACAAGCCCTTCTGCCTGCTCAATTCGATGAAAGTGATGAAGGATCCTTTCAACGCCTTCTGAAGGTTATCCTTTGCAATCCTGCACCGCCATCGGTTCAAAGCGAACTGATTACCATCCTCCTGCGCTCATTATCCAATGACGAACAAGAGAGATTCCTCCAGACTCTTTCAGCTCTTCAACCGCAACTGGAAAAGCACCTCTCTGCATCTGACAATAAGCCAATGAGCAAATCTGCACGAGAGAAAGGGCTGCTTAGCACTGCGGAAGGGATGCTCAATAAAATCAAAATCTTATCCCAGCAAATTCCTCTTGCATTAAAAATTTTTGATCAACGTGAACCGAATCTCAAGGCTCAACAATTAACCCAATCCATTCAGCTAACCTCTCAGACGCAAGCACTGATGTTAGCCAAGCTGGCAATTTTATCCGAAGTAAACGGCAATACAGCCGAGGCTAAAGTCCACTGGCAAACTGCTTCGCACTTGCAACCCCATTCACACACCTTAAGAGCAATGGTTCTGCTCAGTCAAGTTTGTTCGAACCCTCAAAACCTGCTTTCAGAGAATGACAGCTTTACTTTAGAAGAGGCAACCTCTCCACTTTTGCGCTTAAGCCATCAGATATGCGAAGGGCAAAATCCGCCAATCGAGTACTCTCAAGCGATTGAAAGTCTCAAAACCATTTCCAGGCAAGCGTTGGAGGAGCTAGATGAACTAGCCTATTCTGACCCTTTCCTGAGCGATCAGGAAATACAGCTTTATCTGCTTTGCCTGCTCGGTGATCTCTTTATTCGCCAAGGATTTTATCCGCTCGCTCAGCAAGCAGTTTCTCGAATCCTGCAACACAAAGCAGATCATCCTGCTCTGCTCTCTCTCATGGCGATTCTCCTGCATGCTGAGGGGAATCACACCGAAGCCCTGAACCTGCTCCACCTCCTTGAAAGTTATTCTCCCCAAGAACCGCGCCTATCGGCTCTCTTAGCTCAAAGCCATGCTGTGAATCTGGAATGGCAGCAAGCCCTTGAAATCTTAAGCGATCTGACGGTTTCTCCCACACAGATTCAAATCGACTATGAAAAGATTGTGTATGCCTATCAATCGGGAAACAAAACCACTGCCGTCAAGCTATGTCAAAACGCCTTGAAAGGATCACCGCAGGATGGCATTTTAACCAGCTTGCTGGCTGGGATCGAGAACCATGAAAATCCTACCTCAGCGATAGATGCTCATGAACAGGCAATTGAGCTGGCACCTGCCGAGCCGTATGTTTGGTTAGCCTATGCTCGCACTGCTCAGCGTTGTAACGAGGTAGAAAAAGCGCTCCATATCCTTAAAGCTGCTGAGCAAACTTTGCCCAAGAATCTGTTTATTCAATGCGCATTGGGTGAGTTCTATCTGGAGACAAGTCAACCGAGCTTGGCTTTACCCCATTTCCAAACAGCAGTCGAGATGCTCCAAGGTGAGCAACCATACCCCCTACCGATTTCTGTCCATCAATTGCTTCTGACAACCGAGAAATTGCCACCGTTCATCGGCGAGATCAATCTGCGCTTTAATCAGGATTGGGGAAGTTCGTTGATCACCTTCGATCAATGGTATGGAAATCTAATAGCCAAATTCGGAGAAACCCTCCAGCAGCTCGGTCATTATCAAGAAGCCCGTTCTCTCTTGGAAAGCACCTACCAGGATTACCCATATCAAGTTGAACTTGCTTATCAGATCGCTCGTCTGGATATAGCCGAAGGGAATTTCTTTGAAGCAGGACAAAGATTGAAAACATCTGTCCTCGGCAAGACAAATACACCTGAAGTGGTTGTCGATTTTGCTCGCTGTGCTCTAGAGATAGAAAATTTGGCACCTTGCGAAGAGGTGATTTTTTCCCTTCAGCAAATCCTAGAAGAGCATCCCGATCATTTTGAAGCACTCATCTTGCTTGCCCAAGCGCTAAACCGAAGCGATCAGCCCCAAGCAGCACTAAAGCTTTATGACCAAATTCTTCGTTTCCCCCAAGCGCGGGAAAAACCGCTGCAAGAAAAATTGGCATTCGACATGAGCCAAGCAGCCATCCAAGCTGGCGAATATGAATTAGCTCTGACAACGCTCTTAGAGTGCAACCTGCAACATCCCCTTACCCAGAAACAGTTGGCAGAAACGTATTTTCATCTTGGACTATATCAAGAAGCCGCTCAAGCTGCAAAGGCGGTTTTGTCCAACAGTGATGGAGATGTCAAGTCGCTGCATTGGTACGCGACCTTCTGTACAAAGCTAGCTCAAATAGACGCCTCACACGCTCTCGATTTCTATCAGGACGCCATCGAAGCGCTACAAAAAGCAGTTGAGCTTGATCCACTACGAAGCGATCTCCACCTTGCCTTGGGTGAAGCCTTATACCAAGTCGGAGATCGTTCAGCTTCTCTACAGGTATTCTTGAACTTTACCCCCCATGGACAATCCCATCTCTCTTCAACAGTCACTGCAACCGAGTTTATCCAAGCTGCTCAATATCTCAACCTTCTTGGGGAACAAGATGCGGCGCTATCTTGCTACGAAAAAAGTGTCACCCTTTTGCAAACGCAGCCAAACTCAAACCCCAACCAAGTCATTGAGGTTTTGCAGACCAAAGCTGAGATTTACCGCCAAAACCATCGCTATACCGAGCTATATGAGACTCTTCAAAGCGCGCTTCGCATACGCCCCGATGATCTTCTGCTCTTCTTGGATGCTACCGCTGCTTGGTTAGAGATGCCCATGAACGCCTCTCGACTTCAAATTGGGAATAAAGACAAGGAGGACATCCTACCCCAACTCGAAGGCATCCTCGAGCATTATCCTGAGGAGAAGCAACTGCTTTTCTTATACGCCCTACTGCTGCGCTGGATGGGAAACCATCCAAAAGCCATTGAGGTACTAAATCGTCTCGTCTCCGAACTGTTGAGCGCTGAGGATGTACCCCCTTCAGAATCCCATTTTCCGCTGCTGGCTGCCAGCATAACCGAATTAGCCCGCCTTTATCGCCTATCAGGAGAAGAACAATTTGCACAATACTGGCTGCATGAGGGGGTTCGCAAGATCGAATTACGCAATCCAAAAGCCAAAAACGAGGCGGTTGAATTGTACTGCGATTGGCTAGATATTTCCCTCGCTCGTGGGGAAGATCGCCAAGCCATCTTGCTGGACTTGTGTAACAAAAACCCAGATCACTTAAGGTTAATTGCCCTCATGAGCAGGGTCAAAGCACAGCAAGGCGATTTAAAAGGCGCACGCATGTTATTCGAGACCATCTTAGCGGGCATTGCAGAGCCTCAGCCAGGTTCTTTTGCTTTTCATCCAGCAATTGAGATGCTCCTTAAATTCTCCCGGCGGATGGAGACCCTTTATACACTGGCTGATGTCGCCCAACAGGTAGGGCAATGGAATTTAGCCATCGAGCTGCTTAATCAAATCATCCGTCAAGAACCGCAAACAGTTCGAGCACATTTTGAAAGATTACAACTTTGTGTCCTGCGCGCCGAATACCAACTGATCTGCCAACACCTACACATCGTCACAAACGCCCCCGGCGCAGCCGCTCTGGAGGAGGAAGGACAAACAGCATTTGAGACATCTGCTCAATTCTTACAGCGGAACTCCTCCTTTACCGCTCAAGCGGAGCAACTGAGCAAATGGATCCTGCGCGGGAAGCTTGTCTTTGATGCAACAGAAGACGATCTTCCTCCTCTTGGGGATGGGCAAATCTCCACCGAATTGATCGGTCTACGCATGCTGAAGGCTTCAAAAGCCTCGATCCAATCCCTGATTACAGCAGCTTCCCCGTTCCAAAACCATGCCATTCTTCGCTTCCAAATCGCGCTATCGGTTACCGAAACGCACCCCCATTGGGCTATTTCTCTGCTGGAGGGTTTGCGTAAGCTAAGCGACGGTGAAATCCTAGCACACTTGTCGAAAAAATATTGGGTGATCTCTCCCGACCATTTCCGCGCTCTTATCGGTGTAGCCCTAGCACAAGCGGTATTGCAAGATCAATCTGCTGAGGGTCTGACAGCCAGACAATCAACTGCAGCAGAAGCACTGACTTCAGCGTTGGGATTTTACCCTGACGAGCCAAACTGGCACCTGTTAGCCGCGCAGCTTGCCCAGCGTGATCCTTCTAACCCAGAAAACCTTCAGAAAGCGATTTACCATCTCGAACAAGCATTAACCTATAACGCTCAATCGGTAGCAATCCACTTGAAACTAGCTCAATTGCATTTGAGCCTACAGAAACCTGAACTTGCCATCCAAACGCTAGAAAATGCCTCGGCGTTGGATGACGAGAACCCGCTGATTGATTACTGGCTTGCCAAAGCCTACCTGCAAGCGCATCAACACGATCTCGCTGCCCAATATGCCCAAGCTGCAATGGACAAAAATCCACTCAATTCGGATTTCATCCTTTTACGGGGTGAAATTGCCTTGCAAAAGCAAGATGCCGTCACTGCCCTTCAACTCGCCGAACAAGCTCTCGAGCACCCCACCGATGATCCCCATGTGTGGAGCTTATTTGCAAGAGCCTTACACGCTGCTGGTAAGGGTGATGACGCCATACGAGTCCTCGAACAAACCATCCCCCATAAGCTTGAGTTCCTCGATCTACACCTTGAACGGATCGCCATCCTACGGCAATGGCGCGGGGCAGAATCAGCTTTGCAAGAGATAGAGACACTTTTGGAAAGTTTCCCGCAGGCTATTTCACTGCTGATTCACCAGGCAGAAATTTTAGCTGAACTGGGCAAAACCGAGCCCGCCATCAGCGCTGCTCAAACCGCCTTACGGCTGTCCCATCAAGCAACTTCAAGCGTCTCTTTGGAAAAACATGCTCAAAGCCATCGCCTTCTAGGTGAACTTTTCTATCGCAGCGGTCACCTCGATCAAGCGGTTTACCATCTAAGTGAAGCGATTCATCTTATCCCGAATGATGCCAGCACCTATCTCACGCTAGGAGATTTGTATCTCTCACGGGGCGAGAACGAACGTGCCCTCGCCGCTTATCAAAGATGCCTGAGCATAGACGCCAACAACAGCCGCGCTTATTTCAAAAGCGGCATCCTCTACAAGGAAATGAAAGATTACCCCAATGCGGAGCAGATGCTGCGTCATGCTGCAAAGTTAGAACCCGATAACCTTGCTATCCAAAGACAGCTTGGCGCAGTTGTTGCACTGAATCTCATCCATATCCAGAGGACAAAAGAGAAAAAGAATCTATGAACCCTTCAACAAACCATTTTCATCCACAGCGCACTTTATCTCGACAAGATGTCCTTCATCTTATCCGATTTGCCTATAGCAGTGAAGAGTTCCTTTTTGCCGCTCAGGTAGCTCTAGATTGGTTGACCGATTTTCCCGGCGATTTGCCAATGCGCTTTTGGTATGCCAACGCGCGGGTAAAAGCCGGCCATCTAGCGCTTGGGGCAACCATTCTGGATGAGGTTTTACAGCAAGATCCAGAATATATTGAAGCCCTTCAAGCCCGACTTGAGATCGAACAACAACTCAGCCAGAATCACAGCCTAGCAAGCCGTTCACCTATCGGAAAATCCTCTTATAGTTTATCGGATTATCAGGAGTGGCTATTTGCTCTAAAGGGTCACGAAGCTCTCACGGCAAAGCGGCCTTATCGTCATTTGGAAGCCCGCTGGGGGGAGGAGTTATATCCCTTGCGAAAAAGCCTGACCAAGCTGTCAACCTCGCCGGATGACAGCTTTTCACAGGAATTTCAAAACCAAATCAATGCAATCTTAGCTGCCAAGCCCGATCATCCGCTAGTGGCAATCACGCACCTAAGAGGTCTCTATCTGAGTTATCAATCTGGACACCTTCCCTTGCCCGCTTTGAGACAACTGGTAGAGCATTATCGCCGAGCCTTCCCAAACTGTCTGTATATCGGTTACGTTGCCGTTGAAGTCTTATTGGAAAATGGCGAGAATGAACAGGCTGTGGCTAACCTGCACAGCTTGGCGGCACGCGATCTAACCGCTCAAGTAGCTCGCCGACTGTGGAGCAGTGAGCATCCTTTCCTTGAGATTTTTCCCAAGCAACTCGAAAAGCAATTAACGGTGCCCATTCCAGCGAGTCTTGCGGCGCGATTGGGTTGGAATCAACTCCCTTGGCAAGCCTCAACCATGCCCATGACTCAAACCAACCGTGTCGCCAAAGTTATGGAACAATCCCCCAAAACCCCTCCCGCAGAAAAATCTAACGGACGCTCAAACCCGCCAGTTGAGTCAATTGAAACCCCGCAAAGTCATCGTCCTATTGACTCGCCGAACTTTTCCATCACTGAGGATCTGCGCCAGATTCAAGAGACCTTTAATCAAATTGGGACGCGCCTGAAACAGCCCAACACCATCAACATCGATGGTCGCCAACCGGTTTACGTTGCCATGAGCAACAAAGCTCGATTAATCCAGTATTACGGCCATGAATACGCGGAAGAGATTGCCCATGCAATCTTGGAACTGTTGGAAGCCATCCAAGCTCAGAAAGGTTGGCGCGGTGTTCTATATTGGGTTGATGAAGGGTTATCGCTCTCCAACAAGAAAAATGGACTGCAGATTGATGCGATCCAGCAAACCGATCCTTGGGCGATAAAACGCGGCCTGCAGCAGTTAGATAACCTGCTCGCCAAACAAGGCGAAATGATCGGTGCGTTATTGATTGTTGGAGCCCACGAGATCATTCCGTTTCACCGCTTACCCAATCCCCTAGAAGATGATGATCCCGAAGTTTACAGCGATAATCCCTATGGCTCACGGGACGAGAATTATTTGGTTATGGATTGGCCGGTGGGAAGATTACCCTGCTCGGTGCGCTCTCCCCAAGATTTGTTGCAATTGCTCAGAAATCTGAGCGTTCCATATCGCCGCTCCAAGCAATCAAAAGGCTATGCGAAATCTCTGGCTCCAATTTGGAGTTGGGTAAATTACCTGCTCTCTTTGTTTCGATCCCCCACCTATCACTTCTCCGCTTTTGGTTATACGGCAGCAGCCTGGCGGTTTGCTTCGTTCGCTGTTTTCCGTCAAATTGGCAATCCCCAATCGATGCTCATTTCCCCTCAGTTGGTAAAGAAATTAAGTTCTGCAGAAACCGCAAAACGGCGTTTAGTCCGCCACGCAAAAGTTCTCGACACACTAGAAGAGATCCAACCAAAGGTTCAAGCAGAAACCCAAACAGCCCTTTCAAGAACCGAACAACTTCATCTCCCCTCGGCTACGGTTGGATATTTTAACCTTCATGGCTTAGCCGACTCACCCGAATGGTTTGGGCAAAGCGATCCCACCGAAAGCGATGGCAATTTGGTTGCCACATCCGATCATCCCATCGCCCTGCAACCTGGGGATATTCTCCTCAATCCACTTGCGAGCTTCGAGTTTATCTTTAGCGAAGCCTGCTTTGGGGCTTATATCTTTGAAAAAGATATTTCCAACTCGCTTGCCTTAGCTTTCCTGAGCAAGGGTTGTCGAGCGTTTGTTGGCTCTACCTCCACCTCCTACGGTTCAAACGGAACACCGCTCATCGCAGCCGATTTCCTCGCCTTTGAATACTGGAAAAACCTTCGCCAAGGACTTCCCGCAGGCGAGTCGTTACGCCAAGCCAAGCTGACGATGGCAAGAGAACTTACCAAGACCGACAGGTATCTGGATGGAGAAGGTCAAAAAACGTTGACTTCTTTTGTACTCTATGGGGATCCTTTGGCGCAAGTCAATCCTACGCTAACCACTCCCAAGGTCATGCGTCATACAAAGTCCTTTACGCCAAACGTCCTCTCTACCTGCGATCACGCCCTGAAACCACAAGCCGCGCAAGAGCTGTCTCCGCACATGGAGAGTCTGGTCAAAAAACTCGTCGCCCAACATCTGCCCGGCATGGAGTTTGATAAAGTAGAAGTGCTGAGTGAAAGCCGTGAGTGTCCTCAATCTTGTTCGGCTTGTCATCGTCAGGACCTTGAAGCAAATTCACCCTCTTATTCCGACAACGCCAAAGGAAAACAACAGCCCTCCCGCAAAATCATCATCCTTCGCCGAGAAGAACAGCGCAAGGGACATCACTTCACCCGATATGCTCGTCTGACTTTGGATGAGAAGGGGCGATTGATCAAAATCGCTGTCTCCCGCTAAGAGAATCCATCCTGCCTTTCTTTACAGGGGGCAAGGCTATGGTATCATAAAGACCGATGAACAACGGTGGACTGTTTTCACCTTTACGCTGGTTTTCGATTTTTTTCCTTCTGGCAGCCGTCGGGCTAAGCAGCGTCGAATTGGTCAGTTACAGCCGCGCCAGATCGGTCTTCGCGCCTGAACAGGTGATTGCCGGGATACCGGTCGGGGGGCTAGACCGTCAACAAGCCGCGCAACGCTTGATCGAGGCCTATGATCTGCCGGTAGAACTTCGTTACGGCGATGCTATCATCCACCTGGATCCTTCGGTGGTGGATTTTCAACTTGATTTAGAGGCAATGCTGGCAGCGGCGGAAATCCAACGCGCCCAACAATCGTTCTGGGTTGGCTACTGGGACTATCTGTGGAATCGCACAACCCCCAGCGAGGAAATTCCCCTGCGGGCATCCTTTTCCGAACAGCGTTTACGGGTCTATTTGCAGCAGGAGATCGCTTCGCGCTACGACAAACCCCCTACCCCCGCTCGCCCCATTGTGGGCACGGTCAACTTCGAGCCTGGTCAACCCGGCAGTGTGCTGGACATCGATGCCGCAATTCCATTGATTGCTCGAGCGCTAAACTCGCTCAATAACCGCAGCGTCAATTTGCCGATTATCACCAGCAGCGCCTCCCGTCCTGCCTTCCAGAACCTAGAGATCCTGCTCAAGCAAACCATCGACTTAAGTGGCTTTGATGGCATCACCGGTTTGTATTTGCTCGACCTTCAGAATATGACGGAAATCCATTTCGGCTATCGCCAGTTGCAAAATATCCCTGTGGTGCCGACCGATATAGCCTTTACCGCCTCAAGTATCATCAAGATTCCGATTTTGGTATCCGTCTATCGTCGTATTGGCGATCAACCTGACGCCGAAACGCTAAAGCTAATTAGCGACATGATCGATAAATCCGGCAATGAAGCCGCCGATTGGCTCATGGACCGCGTCATCGGTACGAACCGCAGCCCCCTCGCCATCGGCACGGATATGCGCGATCTTGGATTTCAAAACACCTTCCTAGCGGGATATTTCTACGCCGGCGCCCCTCTCCTCGAATTGGTCAAGACCCCTGCCAACCAACGCACTGACGTATTCACCGATCCTGACCCTTATAGCCAGACAACCCCCTCGGATATGGGAATGCTGCTGCAAGATATTTATCTCTGTGCCGAAAACGGCGGTGGCTCCTTGCCGGCTGTCTTTCCGGACCAGATTACCCAGAATGAATGTCGCCAAATGATCGAGTATCTAGCGCGCAATAAAATTGGGGTTTTGATCGAAGCCGGTGTGCCAGATGGCACTCGCGTTGCCCATAAACATGGCTGGGTGTCGGTCAACGGCATCATCAACACCATTGGAGATGCCGGCATTGTGTACACACCCGGTGGGAATTACGTTCTGGTCATCTTCATCTACCACCCCCAACAATTGATCTGGGAACCAGCCTCGAAGCTGATTGCCGACTTATCCCGCGCCGTTTACAACTATTACAACATCCCCCGATAAGGTAGCAGTTCATTCACCTGCTGAGCGAGATATTGTTTGGCATCAGAATTGTTGACCGCCATTCATATTTCCCATAAATCTTCTAATTGTCTGCGTCCTGCTTCAATGGCTTTTGCTTCGAGAAATTTTTTCATCTTCTGCCATGGAGTTTTGTCGATCATGCGTGGCATTGGCAGGGATTCGGCATCTTGAAAATAAGCCATAGCCCGTACTGCATTCACTGCAAAAGAGCGTATCTTGGCATATTTCACCACAGCCACTTCAAACAGCGATTCGAGGGGCACGTGTTGGAGGATGAAATACAAATCCACCATATCCTTACGATTGCCACGGTTGATCAACGCAGCCAGTTTCATGGCGCCAATTTCTTCTACGCTGGCAACTCGAATGCCCTCAACCAGAAAAACAGGGCGCACCAAGGGATAGAAATCAAGACAAAAAAAACTCACCCCAATGCCTTGCCAGTTGATCACAAAGGTAGAGTCGTTATCATATAGGATCGTCAACGACGCCTCGTCAAAAAGCGAGCGTAGGGCTGAACGTCTAGCAAAATCCAGCGCATTCTTTTCTTCTGAGAAAAAGTCCAAATCATCCGAATAGCGGTGTCCGAAATGCAACGCCAGCGCCGTACCACCTGCAAGATAAAAATCCTGCACAAGGTCCGACTTGCTCAGCAGACGAAATACCTCTTGCGTAAGTGGCGTGAGCGCCTCCCAATGAGGCTTGTCAAGGGTTACGGAATCCATACTTCTCTGCCAACGGGATCAAAGGGTGGCTTCTGCCATTTGCGAATTCCGAACAGCTTGCGCCAGTAGTGGAAGGTGCTTGGTCTCAACCAACGTTGTCCATGCTGGCGCAAAAACAGACGAATGCGTTTGCTACCATAGGTTGCCAACAACCAGCGAATCTCGTCCCAAGTTCCGCACTCCAGCGTGCGTTGCAGGATCAAATTGGCATCTTCAAAGATGTCTAATTGCGCGAGGTCGTATTCCTGAAAATAAGGTTTCAATCCAGAAGGAATCTGCAGGGCACTCTCCGACATTCGCATAAGCGTATTATACTTTGAGCCGAACTTTTCCAACATCCCCCGATCATGCGATATAATCAATGTCGGTCGCCCCCGTAGCTCAATGGACAGAGCGCCTGACTTCGGATCAGACGGTTGTGAGTTCGAATCTCGCCGGGGGCGCCTCGTTTTTATTTCAGGTTGGGTGATTTCCCACTTCACGCCAACGCTTCATTTCAGATTGTTCACGTCACTTTCTGAGTTACACTCACCTGCGTGATGATGTCATAGCGCTCCAGTTCTTTGAAAAAGTCAACCGCATCCAGCACGGCTTCTGGTGGATACACACCAGGTGATATGCGCCGCTCCCCGAGCCAAATTGCACTAATGGCAGGAGCAACCCCTGTGGGCAGGGCGCCTTTGACCGTTAGGGTGCCAAGGCGATAGTGCACCTCTGCGCCATTTTTCACCCCCTTAACTTCGGTAACAATTTCTTTCGTCCAATTTGGCGGGGTGTTCTGCGGTGGTTTCAGGAACTCCTCAATCGGTGGAACGAATTTTGCCATCAGCGCCATCATCACCTGACGTGGTATTACCACACTGCCGTCATCCAATTGTAAGGGCTCCGAAGTATTGAAACCAAATTGCTCCAACACGCGCACCTTTTCAACGGTCTCCTTTGCCATCCCCCAATAATTGATCTTGAAGAAACATTCACGAATACCCTTGTCGGCATAGCTTATCGGCAGCGTTGCCACTTCAGAATGTAACGAATAATGAGTGGTTAGCACTCCGAGAGGCTGGGTAAAGCAATAGTCCTCGAAGCCTGTCAAGGGTTTGACAGCCTTAAACTCGCCTTGGCTAAAAATCATCGGCTGTAAGGTCATCTCGTCCAAAATCGTGGGTACAGCATAAGTAAAGCGCAGATCATCCGCCGGTGGTGGTTTGATTCCATCGTAAATATGAATATACTCGATGGTATCCAGTCTATCAGCAGCATAGCGGGCTTGGATGTTTGGAATCCCAGGTGCAGAACCCAACCCTAACACAGCGCTCAACTTGCGTTCCGCAAAGCGCTGATGATACTCCAATTGTTTCCGAGTTGTGTGAAAGAGACCCCCTAAATCGGTATACGAGACGCCGGCTTCTAGGCAGGCTTCCATGATGGGCAAATTGTAATAATAGACACTGGCATTGAGACACACATCTGCGCCGCGCAAACAGTTGATCAAGGCATCCTTTTGTTGGATATCTATCTTGACAAACTCCAATTTGGGATGATTGAGAAATTTCATCACCACTGCGGCATTGTCCTCATTGTAGTCTGCAATGATCACTTTTTTTACCCGCGCATCGCCAGTTAGGGCTTGAACAGCGATGCAGCCCATTTTACCTGCTCCGCCAATCACAACGATGTTCATGAGACCTCCTTAGTCATATCGAAATAGAAGTTATTGTTTGGCAACCTTGACAGCATCATTGAAGATATTCAAGGTTTCTTGTACATCCTCAGCCTTCAACGCAGCACACAAAAACCACGGCTCGCGACTGTCGATGTCGGGCATTGCCCCACGTTTAACCATCTCGTAAACAATGCGGGAGTATAAAGCGCTATCTCCCATCAGATAGTCTCGATAATTCACTGGCTGACGATCACTCCCCAAAAAGATTCCGAACATCGGCGGCAAGCCGGTAATCGCATGAGGGATACCGTGATCGGTTAGGACTTCCTGCAATCCGTCTTGAAGGCTCTTACCGATTTTGTACAACTCATCAAAGACGGGTTGGCTTTCGAGAATCTCTAATGTAGCCAGCGCAGCCGCCACCCCCACCACGTTGCCGTTATACGTTCCAGAGACCGAAATTTCGCCGGGGGCTACCCATTTCATGATTTCGTCTTTCCCACCTACCGCCGCGATCGGATAACCATTGCCCAGTGCTTTGGCGTAGGTCACCAAGTCGGCTTGTAAATTGAAAACCTCCTGCGCGCCGCCCTTTGCAATCCGAAACCCAGTCTTGACTTCATCAAAAATCAGCACAATCCCATACTCATCACAAAAACGGCGAAGCGTGGACAGAAATTCCACTTGGGGCATCAATCCGCCCACGTTCCCCATGATCGGCTCAACGATCACACCTGCAATCTCTCCCCATCGCTCACGGATGGTCTTCTCTAGGATTTCAAGGTCATTGAAGGGCAAAATGATGACATACTCGTTGATGGACTTTGGAATTCCTGAACTCATCGGCACCGCCACGGGAGATCGGTATGAACCCAAGATTGCCTTCGGCGTGCTGGCTGTGCTAAACAGGAAATAATCGCTGGAACCATGATAATGACCTTCAAACTTAATAAATTTCTCTCGGTTGGTATAAGCGCGCGCAATGCGCAAAGCGTTCATCGTCGCTTCTGTGCCGCTGTTCGTCAAGCGCACTTTTTGCACACCGGTCATGCGGACGATTTGCTCACACAGTTTCACCTCAGCGGGAGTTGTCCAAGCAAATAAAGTGCCTTCCTGAATTGCCTCAGCTACGGCCTGATTGACTTGTTCATGGGCGTGTCCGAGGATAATAGGTCCGAAACCAAGCCGATAGTCAATATAACGGTGGTCATCCATATCCCACAGATAAGCCCCTTTAGAACGCTGAATGACGAGGGTATCCTCTTGTCCCCAATAGCGAAAATTAGAACTCACTCCTAAAGGCATCACCTGTAAGGCTCTTTGATACCATTGTTTGGTCTTTTCATTTTGCAAAGGCATTGTTTAGCTCCTTCTCTGAATGGGTTTTTACACTCCGAGCAGTATCAAAGTTGTTCTGCTCCGTCCATATTGCCGGCTACCAAAACGCCGCGCTCAATTTGCCAACCGACTAGTACCCGATCACCGACTGCCCAAATGGGTTGGCTATCTATCGTCGAACTCTGCACGAAAATTCGCCTTTGATCGTCGGTTTCAACGACATACGTCCGCGCTGACCCTAAATAGGCTGTCTCAATGATCGTGCCCTGTAGGCAATTAAGGCACTGCTCCGCCTCGCTTTCAAGGGGTTTGAGAACCATCCATTCTGGGCGCACGACAATCGCTGCAGAATCACCTTGGCGCAATCCTGTGCGGTTAACCTCACTAGCCGAAACCAGATAACGGCCACCTTCTTCGATAACTGCAAATTCCCCCCCTAGAGTGCCTAGCTTCCCTGCAAAGATGTTTGCTTCGCCAATAAACTTTGCCACATAGAGGTTTGCTGGTAGGTTATATAACTCTTCTGGCGTGCCGATCTGTTGGATTTCTCCTACATTCATGACTGCTGCTCGGTCCGCCATGGTTAAAGCCTCTTCTTGGTCATGAGTAACAAAAACAAACGCAATCCCAACTTCATTTTGTAAGCGTTTGAGCTCAAGACGCATTTCCACCCGCAGTTTGCGATCGAGCGCCGCCAACGGTTCATCGAGCAATAAAACTCTTGGACGCTTGACAATCGCCCTTGCTAGAGCCACGCGTTGTTTTTGTCCCCCAGAGAGGCTGCCCGGTTTACGGTTAGCAAGATGGTAAAGCCCGACTAGTTCAAGCACCTCCTTGACCCGCCGATCAATTTGATCTTTGGGCAGCTTGTCCTGACGCAAACCATAGGCAACATTATCGTAAACACTCATGTGAGGGAAAAGAGCATAGGATTGAAACATCATGTTGACGGGTCGCTGCCAAGGTTTCAATTGAACCATGTCTTGTCCATCCAACCAGATCTTGCCCGAGTCAGGGGTTTCAAATCCCGCCAGCATGCGCAGCAATGTCGTCTTTCCACAGCCACTTGGCCCGAGCAGAGCAAAGAATTCCCCCTCGTGAATGCTCAAGGAAACCTCATTCGTAGCTAAAGTGCGTCCAAAGCGTTTGATAACTTTTTCTACGCGAATGATTTCTCTTGCTTGGTTCATCAGAACAGTTTCTCCGTACCACCAAAGCGTTGTGAAAGCAAAACCAGCACGAAACTAAAGGCAAGCACAATGGTTGCCAAGGCATTGACATCGGGGGTGACACCAAAACGCACCATCGAGTAGATGAGGATCGGTAAGGTAGGTCGTGCCGGACCAGCAGTAAAAAATGCGATCACAAATTCATCAAAGGAAATGGTAAAGGCTAACAAGGAACCTGCAATCACTCCCGGCATGATTAAGGGCAGGGTGACGTTAAAGAAGGTCTTCAACGGCGGAGCTCCTAAATCCATCGAGGCTTCTTCCAGCGAATAATCAAACAAGCTCAACCTCGTGCGGACAATGGCAGTTACAAAAGCGATGTTAAAGACGATATGGGATAAAGTGATGGTCAGTAAGCTCAAAGGAATGTCAACTAATGTAAAAAAGGACAACAGGGCAATGGCAAGGACAATATCGGGAATCACCATTGGCAAGAACACAAAGGAGTCTAATACCAGACTACGGGTTGTCCTTTCTAAGCCTAGAGCGAGGAGTGTACCGAAAACGGCTGATACCAGCGTGGATGCACCTGCTACCCATAACGAATTTAGCGCTGCAGTCAACAAAGGTCGATTGTTAAGCAATTCAGAATACCATTTCAAAGAAAAGCCCCCCCATGCGGTGGGTAAACCAGAACGGTTGAAGGAAAGCACAATTAACATGAGGATTGGCACATATAAAAACAAATAGACCAGAGTGGCATGCAAGCGTAAGCCTTGATGGTGCCATTTTGACGAGTGGATCATCTTAGCCCTCCTCCGTTCGCCGCACTAACCAAGCCTGGAACAGGAGCAATGCCAGCACGATCGCCATCACGCCAAATGCCATTGCGGAGCCATACGGCCAATCGCGGGCTTTCAAAAATTGATTATTAATCATATTCCCAATCAGGAAGCGCTGACCACCGCCAAGCAGTTCGGGAACAAAGAAATTGCCCAAACTGGGCACAAAGACAAAGATCGCACCCGTAACGACACCGCGCAAGGTCAGCGGCAAGGTAATCGTAAAGAAAGTTTTTAGCGGTGTCGCCCCCAAATCAAACGCCGCCTCCCTTAATTCGGGGTTTAGACGCTCAATCGATGAATACAAAGGGAGCACCATAAAAGGCAAATAGCCGTATAGCAACCCAATCATGATGGCAGTGTCGTTATAAAGAAAAGAGATCGGCTCTTTCGTGATGTTCAACACCATCAGAAATCGGCTGAGCACCCCTTCTCGATTGAGTAGCACGATCCACGCATAGGTGCGGATGAGATAGCTCGTCCAAAAAGGCAAGATCACCAAGATCAGTAGCGTAGAGCGCCAACGGGCAGGTTGCTGTGATATATAATAAGCCATGGGATAACCGAGCAATAATCCCAATAAGGTTACTAATAAAGCCAACCGCGTAGAATTTAAGAACACCTTTAGGACGGTAGGATTGAACAAGCGCACGTAGTTCTTGAATGAGAGCGTATAAACGATGTCACCGAAGGCACCGCGTTGCAAAAAACTGTAGATAAAAATCAGCGATAGAGGTACCAGCAAGAAAACAAATAACCAACCCAAACCAGGTGCTAATAAAACAATCTGCCCCAGAAAGCGCTTCATAGGATGAATACCCAATTCAAAAATTTATAGTAGATATAAGGGAGGAGGGCAATCAGCCCTCCTTTTGTTTCCTTTACTGACCACTCGCGAGCACCTCAGCAACGATATTAGAATAGAGTTCCTGAGCTTCGCCAACATCTTGCAAGGGCTCCTGTTTCAGTAAATCGGCTGCTGAAATCGCTAGGTTGGGAAAGCTACTATATAGCTCATCAGAAACCTGAGACATGACAGCTTGATTAGGAACTTTATACAAAATATTTTCCACCACCCAACTGCCGATCTCTGGTCGCAAGATGTAGTTGATGAATTGATAGGCGGCTTCCTTATTTTCAGAGGCATTCGGGATTACCATCGTATCCACCCAAAGGTCGCTCCCTTCCTTAGGGATGACAAAACGAATAGCATCGTTTTCAGCAATACCGTAATTACACCAACCATCCCAAGCTTCGACCAAATAGGCTTCACCTGAGACTAATTTGGAGTAAAAGGTTGTATCGTCATACGCAAGCAAGGTCTTCTTTGCCTGAATGAGCAGGTCTTTGACTTGATTCATCTCTCCTGGATCGGTTGTGTTAGCGGAAAAGCCTAAGGCCTTTTGAGCCGGAAGCAGCAACCAGCGGTCGGTCTGGAGCATGGTAATCTTGCCAACCAACTCTTGTCGAGGGGTCAATAAATCGTACCAACTGTCTGGCTCGTAATTAACCAAATCGCTACGATAACATAACCCGGTTGTCCCCCAGGTATATGGGACAGCATATCGCGTAAACGAAATTTGCCGCACTTCCTCGAACAAATTGGACGCATTAGACAATTTGGCATAATCGATCTCGCTCAGCAGACCCATTTTTGCTAAGGCATCGGCAAATTGTCCCGTCATGAAGACCACATCGAATCCTCGCCCTTTAGCTGCCACCAATTTCCCGACAATTTCCTCATTGGTGGCATGTAAAGCTAGCTCGACCTCAATGCCAGTTTCTTCTTTAAACCGATCGATTAAATCAGCCGGCATATAAGCATCCCAGTTCGAGATGACAATCTTCCCTTTCGCCGCTGAAGCAGCGGGTTGCTCCGCTGATGGCATTTCCGGCGATGCGGGGGACGGTTGGGGAGTTGCAGCGTTGCAAGCGTTTAGTAGAAGGACAATTACACTAAATAAGGCGAAAAACGATTTACGGTTCATTGCTGATCCTCCTTTACCAATAATATGGTTTACCAATACGAATAAATAATTATCGACGAAGCGAGGGCATCTCAACTTGATTTTCCATCATTACCCTCACTTCATCGATAAACAACGCACTAGGTTGGTTAAGTTAGTTAAATAGGTATCGTTTGGAGTGCTGCTCCTGGCAAAAGCTATTTCTTTACGTTCATGAAATCAATCACAACCGTATTGAGATACACCATATCAAGCATGGTATATTTGCCGCCAATCCGACCATGACCACTGACGGTGCCGCCTGCACCACCGAAGGGTACATGAGGTTCCCAATAATCCGTATTGTCATTTATCACCAGATTCCCGGTGCGCAGCCGTTCCATGAAGTAGAAAGCCCGATGCAGGCTAGAGGTAAATAAGCCCATCTGTAAACCATATCGGTCCATGTTCGCCAAGCGAATTAATTCATCGTCATCCTTCGCAGCCGTAATCGCCACTACAGGACCAAACGACTATTCGTATTGGATCAAGGCATCTTCGGGGACATTGTCAATGACGGTGGGTTCAAAATACAGGTTGGTCGGATAACCAGAAGCCCGTTTTCCACCGTAAACCAGCTTGGCGCCTTTCCTGATTGCGTCATCGATGTGCCGCTCCATCTTTTGAGCCGTCATCTCGTTGCACAGAGGCCCCATCGATACTTTGTCATCGAAGGGGTCACCAAGCACAAGTTTCTTGGCTTCTTCGGTGATCAAGTCCACAAAATCTTTCTGAATATTTTTATGCACCAAAATACGCTCCGTTGCGCAGCAAACCTGCCCAGCGTCATAGAAACAGCCAAAGGCAGTTAATTCAGCAGCTTTCTCCAGGTCAGCATCATCCAGAATAATCGTGGGACCGTTGCCTCCCATCTCAAGTAAGGTTTGTTTGAGCCCTGCGCGCGAAGCGATCATGCGCCCTGTGCGATCAGATCCAACAAAAGCAATCGCATCAACACCATCATGGGTTACCAACCAGTCACCCACTGTAGGACCCTCGCCGGGAATACATTGGATAATATCGGGAGGAATATCCGCTTCCAGCAAAGCTTCTACCAGAGCCAACCCCGTTAATGGAGTATATTCTGATGGCTTGAAGATAATCACATTGCCCGAGGCCAAGCCCGGAGCAATTGGCTCAGAAGGGATCAGGGTAGGGAAATTCCACGGGGTAATGACCGTCCAAACCCCATAAGGACGATAGAAGGTCAAGATGCGCTTGTGCCCATCACGCGACGGGATGATAGGGCTTTCTAGGCGTTTGATATCTTCTGCAGCAATACGAAAGTTCTCCGCTGTCTCTTGTACACAAGGAATTGCTTCGGCTTGGTAAGGTTTCCCGTTTTCAAGGGATTCAAGGCGGGCTAATTTTTCCAAATTGCGATCGATTGCCTCCGCCATACGGTGCACCAATGCTGCCCGTTCGAAGGGGGGTGTCAGACACCACTTCTCAAAAGCTCGCCGAGCAGCCTTGACGGCGCGATCGATATCCTCTTTACTCGCTTTTGGATAATACCCCAAAATCTCTCCCGTCACCGGACTATGAACGGCGATCACCTCACCACCCGTTCCTTCTGTCCATTGGCCGTCAATCAGCAACTTGAAATGCCGTGCTTCTGGCATTTCGGTCTGCTTGGGCTCAGCAATTTTGGGTAGAGGGGAAGGTGCTACCATCGTCTATTTTCTCCTTTCTTTGTTTATGGTTCTTATCTTGTTAATCTAGGCCTCGCAGCTACTCCTGAAAAAAGACCATCAATTTGGGTCGTTCTGCCAAGTCCATTCATAGGTTCTTTTGGTGATTTCAAGGTAAGGAAAAGTTACCGTTTCTCGCACCCCCTGAATGGCAGCTATCTTATGCGAAAGAGTCTCAAGTAATTTCTCATTGCTATCACACACCAGCTCAAGTAAAATATCGTACTGCCCTGCACAAATGACCACCCAGCGCACCTCCGGCAATCGGCTGAGATCCTGAGCCACTTCATGCAATCGACTTCCATCCGCCTTAACCGCAACCATAGCCATCACCACATCCTGAAGGTCAGCAGGATGAACGATCCCTTTGACCACCAGAATCCCCTCCTTGATCAAGCGATTGGATCGTTGCTGCACTGACGAGGGAGAAATTTGAAGCTCTTCCGCAATTTGAGCATAAGATTTTCGCCCATCTTGCTGAAGGTGTTGGATGATTTTTAGATCAATTGAATCAATGGCTTTGCGAAAAGTAGGCAAGGAAGTATCCTTCGCTATAGAGGATAATTATTATCTAATATATGTATTTTATACACAATCGGTATTTTTGTCAAGACATTTATGTTGTTATTATATCAATTTTGCGATATTTGTATATTAACAACGCTTCTAGAATGAATATCGTTGCTAACAACCATTGCATGCGAAAATGCAACTCGCAGACGGAAAGCGTCCGTCATTGGCAACCTTTTTCAAACTTCTCTTGCATTTTCACAAGATTTTGTATATAATACAGGTATGAAAAAAAGATTTTTTGTAGGGGTCATTGTACTGAGTCTTTTGCTGGGCGGAATCATCTTCACCAACCGCTCGCCGCAAAAGATCCATGACACTACTCAAAATCTCGAGCCACGACTTTTCTCCCAAACAGGTCACTGGGTCAGCGGGGAATTCTTGAAAAAATACCTTCAAGCTGAACATCCCGAATTTCTCTACGGCTCTCCGATCACCGAGCCTTTTTACTCGAATGAAGCCCAGAGAATTGTGCAGTACTTCGAAAACTGCCGCTTCGAACTTTACCCCGAAAATCCTCCCGAATTGCGCGTAAGAGTTACCCCGCTGGGTCAATTGATGCTCTATCATCAGCCAGCAACGGCATTCAACGTCTCATTTCCTCTTGCACGCTGTCGTCATTTTTCGGAAACCGGCGTCTCGGTGTGTCACGAATTTTTGGACTTTTTCGAGAAGCACGGAGGGGTACGGATTTTCGGCTATCCGATTTCCGATTTACTCATTCAAGATGGCTTGATCGTACAATACTTCCAACTCATGCGACTTGAATGGGTAGGACACACTGCTTCACTCTCCCCCATTCGGGTCTCTCCCTTAGGTAAACGCTATTTTGCTTTGGTCAAAGAAGATCAGCGCTTGTTAGCTCCAGCGATAGAAAATGCCGCCCCCCAGTTTATTACCTCCATGCGATTGCGCGGCTTCCCCCTTAGGGCAGTAACTTCTTCAGCAGGCACACAAACGATATTTGTCCTTACCCAAGATCAAAATGACCGCCCAATCGCCAATGCCCAAGTGGGAATCCGCATTTACCTTCCCGATGGAATGGAAACCTATCCTCCCAGTGCAAAACTTTCCGACAACAATGGGATCACCCGCTTCGAGTTTCCCTTTCAATCAAACCAATTGGGCTTGGTGATCGTTCAAATCCAAGCCCAATATGATAACCTGCAAGCATTTGGTGAAACTTCGTTCCGTATCTGGAAATAAATCCTCAACGCAAATGACGGGGTGCCACTGATAAACTTTCCAGTCTGCGCCTAAGCACTGCCCAGTCCGGGTATTCATTCATCAACTGATGGATAAACTGTTGAGCACGCTCGACTTGCCCCTTTCGCTTTAATGAATCCAAATAAGCATCCAATTCAACAATGGCTTGCGGCTCACGTTGCAAGCGCATATTCAAATCCACCAGTTGAAGCCTAGTTTGTTCATCTTCAGCATCAATTTGGCGAAGTTGTTCATACACCGTCAGTGCCTGCCGCCATTCAAGGTTTTGCCGATCAAGGTCACCGATCAGGTGAAGCAACATCACCATCCAGCGCGTTTCCATCTGCGCATCTTGCGCCAATTGGTAGGCTTGTAAATACGTTTCTCGAGCATGGCGCAAATCTGCCAGATTGTAATAAACCTCTCCCAGATGAATGTATTCTTGGATCGCCTCTTCCAGACGACCGCTCTCAACGAAGATTTGAATCAGCTTTTGCCGAGCGGTCGTATTCATTGGAGAAAGATCGGTCGCTTTTTGATAATAGCGAATTGCCGATTCGATCTCCCCTCGGGTTTCATAAGAACGGGCAACCGAATAAAATTTGGTAAACGCTTCTTCCATCAATCCCATCTGGATTAACAGCTCGCCCATATAGAGATGCAAGGGCAGATAGGTGGGCATGAGATCAAAGGCGTAATAAGCTTCTTCCATTGCTGAGCGCAAGTGCCCACCCTTAGCGAGCGCTTGAATGGACGCCAGTGCTCCTATCAACTGATAACCGCCCGATTGGGTAAAGACCTCTGCAAGCGGACGGTGGATAACCGAGCCAGAATCCTCTTGAGGGTTCAATTGACGGCGCGTGGCTTCGATATGAGCGCGCCAATCCTTGCGCAAGAGTAAATCCTGTACGCCCTCGATGACTTTTTCGTAACCCGCTTCATCATTTTGAGATAAGATTGCCTCACATAGCGGTTCGTACAAGCGGTCGATTTCGGCTGCTTGGGAAGCTTTAAGCGTGCGACCATCAGCGAGACGCAGGGCATTCAGCATCACCCGCGCCGCTTCACGCTTTCGGCCAAATTGGTGATAAGCTATGCCCATTAGCATATTTGCTGCTAAGCTATAGGTTGGCGATTTAGCAGCCCGCTGAAGGGCTTTGATGGCATTCTCGTCTTTACGATAACGAAGGTAACCCAGCTCAAAATCTGCACTCGGGTGGGATAACCCCGCTTGAATGGCTCTTTCTAACTCGGAAACAGCTTGTTCTTCATTTGATTGCTTGATTGCGATGATAAAGTCCCCTAAATGTTTGCCGACCTTGACCGCATCACTTTGTTTAGCAAACAATCCCCTCCCGCCACTTAACCAATTCGGACGATTCGCGGGGGCTTGCGTTGAGTGGTCTCCTTCAAGTTCAAAAATTAGCGAGGCTAGCTCTTGTAAAGCGTTTTGATGAGCTTCGGCAATCGGATCCACTGCATGCTCAGGAGAAGCTTCTTTCCTACCAGTTGTGGATTTACGACTTGACGGCAGTTTGACCTGAGGTCGTTCTGCTTGTGGCAGGGGTAAAAATTGTCCTTGCCCTACTTTCTGCAGAGCATCCTTAATCTCTGAGCGTGTGGGATAGGTTTGCTGAAGACTTGTCAACAACTCAATCGCTTGCTGGGTTTGGTTGTTGCGTTGATAGATAGCGGCTAAGACCAAATATTCTTGGATGGCTTGATTTACCTGTCCACCTCGTTCAGATAGTTTGGCTAAATACAGGCGCGCTTTGGGCTCATCCGGTTTACAGTGGGTGACGAAACGCCAATTCTCAATTGCTTTCTGAACTTCACGGTTTTTGAGGAAAATCTCCGCTGCAAAGAATGCAAATCGCGCCGCCTTATCGGCATATCCCAATTGAGCAGCAATTTGGGCTAATTTTTCAAGTGGAATGGGGTCTTCAGGTTGGAGCTGAGAGGCTTGCTGATAGGCGCGGAAAGCTTCTTGTAAATTTCCCGTTTCAAGGCAAGCATAGCCAAGTCCAAGCCACGCGCTAGGTTGTTTCTGATCAAGTTGTATGGCTCTTTGATAAAGGGCAATTGCCTGTTCCCAGTCACCTTCCCAAGCAGATGAGTGAGCCTGATCGAGAATTTTTTGAAAACGCTCTTCGGTCTCTGCCATCCTATCTCCGTCTAGTAATTATATCTCAAAGGGCTGCAAGTCATCCCAATTCTCTCCATAACGCGTGTCGGTCTTCAAGGGAATGCACAGCGGATAAGCGGATTCCATTACTTGCTTAACAATGCGTGCTGTATCTAGTGCCTCTTCTTTGGGGCATTCGAGCAACAATTCATCGTGCACTTGTAAGATTAACCGCGCCGATAAACCCTGTTTTGCTAACTCAGGCGGTACGCTGATCATCGCCAATTTCATGATGTCCGCTGCGGTTCCCTGAATAGGAGCATTGATTGCCTCTCTTTCTTCCCGATTACGGATGGCAGCGTTTTTCTCGGTTTTTAATGTAGGAAAATAGCGTCGTCTTCCAAGCAAGGTCTCGACATAGCCCTTTTGGTTTGCCTGTAAACGAGCGCGCTCAAGATAGGCTTTTACGCCCGGAAAGCGGCGGAAATACGCTTCGACAAAGTTCTCCGCTTCCGCTAGGGTTAAGTCGGTTGTGCGAGTTAACCCAAAGGGGCTCATGCCATAGATCAATCCAAAGTTGATCGCCTTTGCATGGCGGCGCTGGTCTTTGGTCACTTCTTCGAGGGGAACGTTGTAAATGGCTGCGGCGGTGGCGGCGTGGATATCTAGATCTGCCCGGAATGCCTCCAACATGGCTTCATCCTGCGCAATGTGTGCCACAATACGCAATTCGACTTGTGAATAATCGGCCGATATCAACACACACCCAGGTGCAGCCACAAAGGCGCGGCGCACCTGTCGACCGGTTTCGCTACGCACCGGGATGTTTTGCAGATTTGGCTCGGATGAAGCCAACCGCCCGGTGACCGAGCCGGTTTGATTGAAAGAGGTGTGCACCCTCCCCGTCTGGGGATTCACCTGCTGAGGCAAAGCATCTAAATAGGTGGATTTTAACTTCGAGAGCTCGCGGTATTCCAAAATCCAGTCCACAACCGGGTGTTTGCCGCGTAATTCTTCCAATACTCCTGCTCGCGTCGAGTAAAAGCCCGTTGCGGTGCGTTGATTACGGTTGGGCGGTGCAATCCGCAAGCGATTGAACAGCACGTCGGATAATTGTGGCGGCGAATTGAGGTTAAAAGAAGTGCCGGCAGCAGCAAAGATTTGCGCCTCAATGCCTTTCATCCGTTCCGCCAATTCTTTTGATAGGGTGTGAAGGAGTTGCACATCCAAACAAATTCCCGCCATTTCCATATCTGCCAAGACGGTTACTAAAGGCATTTCGACTTCTTGCAATAGCTTCAAGGCGGCTTTTTCCTCCAGCTCCTTGACCAAAAGGGGTTGAAGCTGGAAGATCACCGCTGCATCCGCGGCTGCATAAGGCGCAACCTGTTCAATGGGCACTTCTGCCATGCTGATTTGCTTTTTCCCTTTGCCAATCAGCTCCTCAATCGTCGTCATCTGCCAATTCAAGCGCACCCAAGCTAAGTTTTTCAAACCCAGATTATGGGAGTTCGGGTCACATAACCATTCGGCGATCATGCTATCAAACGCCAGAGGTTGAACGCGTAAGCCATGGCGAGCCAAGACGATAAAGTCGTATTTCAGATTGTGCCCGATTTTAGGGATGGACAGATCGGTCAAGGGTTTTTGCAATGCATCGATAACTTTTGCAAGGGGCAATTGCTTTTCAGCGTTGTGTCGGTGACCAATTGGCAAATAGTAACCTTTCTGCCCGTCTAAGGCGAGAGACAAACCAACCAATTCGGCGCGCATGGCGTCTGTAGCTGTTGTCTCGGTATCCACGGCAATTGCCGAAGCGTGAGCCAATTGCTCCAATAAAACCTGTAAGGCAGCCTCGTTCTCAACGATCTCATAAGGCAGCAAGGGCGTTGAAATGTCAACCCTTGTTTCAGGGGCTTGGGCTGCAGAAAAGAGCGAAAGCTGGCCCGCCCCACCACGGCTACTCGGAAGTTGAATACCGTACAGTTCAGCAACCTGTCGAAAACGGCTCATCAAGGTTCGAAATTCGAGTTGGCGAAAAATTTCTTCCACTTGCTCCAAGTTAAATTGACCCAATCGAGCCTGCTCGGCCTCAAAAGGAATGCTCACATCGGTGACAATGGTCGCTAGGCGACGACTTAAGTAAGCCATCTCTCGGTCGGCGATCAATTTTTTCCGTGTCGATTCGGGAATTTCGTCCAAATGAGCATAAATCTCATCTAGCGTTGGGTACTTCTGTAACAAGGAAATTGCCGTTTTCTCCCCAATACCCCGCACGCCGGGAATATTATCCGATTTATCGCCCACCAAAGCCTTGTAATCAACAACCTGACTCGGCGCAATTCCCAAGTAGGACTGGACCTCTTCGGGGAAATAATTCTCTGCCTCCGACAAAGTTTTGCCGGGCAAATTCACCACAATGCGTTCATCGACCAACTGCAGTAGATCGCGATCGCCGGTAATGATCTTGACTGCATACCCCTCCTGAACCGCCCGCTTGGCTATGCTCCCTAGAACATCGTCTGCTTCATAACCCTCGATCTCCAAGCGTGGAATTTGCAGCGCATCCAGAATTTGACGGATGCGATCGATTTGGGGGCTTAGGTCATCAGGCATTTTTGCCCGCGTCGCTTTATATTCTGTGTAAATCTCATCTCGAAAGGTGCGCCCGGTGTCAAAAGCCACCGCCAAATACTGCGGTTTCTCACTCTCGAGGATGCGCAGTAACACACTGACGAACCCAAACACACCGGCCGTGGGTTCACCATCTTTCGTGCGGAAACCTTCCGGGTTACCACGCGTCAAGGCAAAATATGCTCGATAGGCCAGCGCATGACCATCGATTAAGTAAAGAATGGGAGGCATCATCTTTTCCTTATCCAAAGACGGAGCTTTGTTCTCACAGAGTCATCCATCAAGGCATAAAAGTTGTGCTTCTGTCCATTTCCACGAGCTGCTTGGTGTCGCTCACAGTCCATCGGTGCGGCCTGACAAGCGACATTTTGAACCATCGAAGACATCGCATTGACTTTCAGCTTGACTTTTTAGAATTATAAAGCATGATGGCTAAAATCAATCCATGATTTCTTCGACATCAAATTGTGGATCGAATTTGTTGACAATCGCCATTTTACATGTTAAAGTATTCTTCAAGGATGAAACAAGCGGCGAGGATTCTTATCGGTTTGTTGTTGCTCATCGGTTTCTGGGTAGCCTTCTGGCAAACTCCAAACCCAGCAATCAGTGAAGACGCTCCGCTTGCCCGTCAAACAACCATCCAAATTGCCTATATTGAATACGAATGGTGGCTACTCAAATGGGCGGATAGCTCGGTTATGTGCCGCATTTTTGTCGATCACGAGGGTCTTCCCAAACCCGAAGAAGTCGCCGATCAATGCTCTTTAGATGTCTTTCGAGCTTGGCAATCCACCCCCCCTTGCGAACCGGCATTGGTTGGCAGTTTCGATACCTTCGGTTGTAAAGGATTATATTTACACTTCATCTCCAACAAGCCCAGCCAGAAGGAATTGGTGGTCGAGCTCCCCCAAGCAAGCGCAACCATCACTCTAGACGGCTGTGAACCAACCATCCCAGAAAATCGTTGCGCGGCGCTGCCCAATTTGATGATCACCGGTCAAGAGCCCTTGCCTAACGAACGCATTGTGGCAATTGAAGGAAGCTATGGTGATCAACCCTTCTATTGCGAGGGAGACAGTTGCGGTATCACTATTCAGCCAACTCCCTTGGAAGGTGTCGAAATCCAATTTTGGGCAGTTTCCAGCTTTGGGGACACCAGTCCAAAGTACAAAGCTCTCGTACGCGTGGTTGATAGCGGCGTCCGCCAGACACCTAGCGAGAGTGGCTGGTATATCGATGTCCTCAGCAGCCAATGGATCGGCAATCCACTCGCCAGTTGCGCCGATACCTGGCAAGCTTTTCAACCGCCAGGTGGGCCGCCTCTTTGGCTCAGCTCACCTGGCAGTACAGACCTTATGGCGTCCGATCAGCCATACTATTATCTAGCCGGGCGATTGATCAGCCAAGGGGTGGTCGATGCCTCATCCTGCCCGACTAAAGGGTTACTCCCCAATGGATACGCAGATGTATGTGGACTCGAGTTAGCCCGCCCCTACCTCGAGGCTTGGCAGAACCAATTCGACGCCAAAATTCTTGAAGCTTCCATCGAAACTGGAGTCCCCGCTCAGTTTCTCAAAAACATCTTTGCCCAAGAAAGCCAGTTCTGGCCTGGTGAATTCAAAGCCCCTTACGAATTTGGATTGGGGCAGATCACCGATCTGGGCGCTGATGCGCTCTTGCTGTGGAACGACCAATTTTATGCCCAGTTTTGTCCGCTCATTCTCTCCCAAGAAACTTGTGATCAAGGTTATCTTCACTTGAGCCAACAACACCAAGCCATGCTGCGCGGCGCGCTGGCAGTGCAAGCCAAAACCGATTGCCCAGAATGTCCGGCGGGTATTGACCTGACCAACACCTTCTTCACCATCCCCTTATTTGCCAAAACCGTCAAAGCCAACTGCGAGCAAGTCGCCCAGATTGTTTATAATGCCACGGCTGAAATGCCAGGTCGAGTGAGCACCTATGAAGATTTGTGGCGCATGACAGCAGCCAATTATCACGTCGGGCCTGGTTGCCTTTCTTACGCCGTTCATCAAACGGTCAATAATGGCTTACCACTCACCTGGGAAAATATCACCCAATATTTCACAGAGCCCTGTAAAAGCGCTATCCCGTATGTCGAGAAGGTCGCTCGTTAGGGGGATGTTCACTTCCCAAAGCGCCTTTTTTTATCAGCCGTAATCTCAACCCAAGAATTTTCACAGGCATCCGTATTAATGCCTGGAAATGAGTGGCAAGTATAAGGTGACAACATCCGCTGGGCAGGAAACCGTACCGCTATTTTGACTTATCGCTCCAGCCGAATCACGAGCACGGATGATATAGCTATAGGTATTGCCAAGTTGACTAGAGCCGCTTGACGATGGAAACCCGCAAGTTACCATGAACCCTGGATTGAGCATTGGGGCAGGAATAACCATCGAAGATTGGAAAAAACCCGCCGAGTATGCACGAATCCGACCATCGATACTCACAGTCATGCTAATCACATAGTGGGGGGAAGCATCCACAAAAAAAGAGCTCCATTCAATATAACATGTTCCCGTGTTGGGTTTGGGGTTGTAGCAGGTGGGTGAAGTTCCGAGGTTGGTTGACAAGTCTGTGGACTGCGGTTGACTGTTTGGCACAGAATATGGCAGGGTTGTGGGCAGTGTGGAGAGAGGCTTTGGTTTGGCTTGATCTTCGCTTCGAACGAGCAAAGTTTCGCGCAAGACCATCAAGCCGCTAATTGCCAATAGGAGAGCGAAGAGAAAAAGCCATTTTCTGATAAGCATAACCCATTCCGTTCATTTGAGTTCAAGGCGTGAAAGCCGGACAATAGATTGTGCCATAATTCGCACTCGTTAAGCCATTGCTATCTCTAGCACGAATTGTGTAGCCATAGGCTAAACCCAAATTGGGGTTTCCACCGCTACCTAACGAGCCGCATGGGACTTTAATTCCCTGTCCAAGCATATTGTAAGGAATAACCATACTGGTTTGGAAAAAGCCACTCGTGTAAGCGACAACCCCTATCGTGTTGAGAGTAGTCGTCATGGCGATCATATAATCGGGAGCGGCGCTAACGGAAAGATAATACCATGTGATATAACAGACGTTTTGAGTAGGATCAGGTTGATAGCATGTTGGGGAGGGCGAGTCAATAAAACCAATGTTGGGACTATTTTCTTGCAGTGGAGCGTTTTGATCGGGGACAAGAATCTGGCGTGTATTTTCACCTTGTGTCTCTTGGGCGATGATTTCAGATTCATTGCTGCCCTGACTGCGTGCCACTCTCAAAAAACCAAAAGTGGATAGCAACAATAAAAACACGAAAACGAGGGAAAGGGAGAGATAGCGCACGGGATACCTCCTAGCTGAGATTTTTGCCCTATAAGTCGGCTATGGTTGGATGAAAGTCAATTTTGGGGAACTATGCTAAAGTGGAAAAATGACTTTCGTAAAGAGAGATACCGCAACAGGACAATTTAGATATAGTATAACATATTAATTTTTGTCAAGAAGGAAATTTCATTGACTTACTATGTGAGCATCCTCACCAATCATTGATGGGTAAGAAGCGACGATGGTTTGGTACTTTTCATCGCTTTCATCTTTGACTCTTAAGGATTCTTAACTCTGGTGTTAACTTATCCTTAGCATGACTCCTGTAAAATGATCATTGGGAAGGATTTTTCCCAAAAGGAGGCCGATGTCAAATCGAAGATCGTCGATCTCAATTTTCATTTTGATGCTCATCGCTTTGTCAATCAGCGTTCCTGCGCCAAGCGTCGTCAAAGCTAAGAGTTATTATGCAGAACGGTACGACGTAATCCTAAACGTTCAACCCCAAGGCGACCTTCTCGTTCAGGAAACGTTTCGCTTCCATTTCGAAGGAGGCCTTTTCACCTATGTCTTTCGCCGGCTAGATTTACAAAGGTTGGATCGAATCGAAGAACTCGAAGCTACCCTCGATGGGAAGCCGCTACCCCTCGGTACCCAACCTGGTCAAGTCGAAATCGAGAGAGGACAATCAATCCTGATCACTTGGCATCTAACGCCGACCTCTGACGCTACCCATGAATTCGGACTGAGCTACAGGGTGCAAGGAGCCATTCGCAAAGAGAACAACGCCGATAGCCTCTATTGGGAGGTGATCCCGAAAGAGCGCGACTATTCAATTGCCCAAAGCCAGATCGTCTTAATCATTCCAGAATCGTTAACGCCCTTAGAGAACCCAAAGCTAGAAGGAAGTACCAACTTCAAACAAGAAAATCAAGCCCAGCGCTTTGTTTTCCACACCACAGGAATTAAGGAAAATCAACCTATCAACTTATTGGTTCGTTTTCCCGCTGGCAGCTTAATCTCCAAAGCACCGCATTGGCAAGTCGCCGAACTGGAACGTCAAGCCTTGGCTGCTCAAGCGCGCTGGTACGGCGGGATCGCTGCTGCCCTGAGCGGCTTGCTGGCGCTTGTCTTTATCCTTACCAGATGGAGAAACCTGCGCGAGCGAGTTGCTGCTGCAGCTCAAGTCTTGCAAAACGCTGCCCGTCCACCCCGTGCGCTTGCACCGGGATTAGCTGCTCACTTGTGCGGATTTCCATATTCTCCCCTGGCAACGCTGTTTGATCTCGCCCAGCGAGGGATTTTGATGATCCAAGAGGGAGAGCGCAAATGGGGACAAAGGACATTCGAGGTCGTTCGTGCGCCGCATGCCGAACCCCTTCAACCCCACGAAGAAGCTTTTCTGGACGCCCTTTTCAGGCAACCAAAACAGCAAAGCGTGCCCCTTTCCAAGGTGGCTCAATTGGCATATTCGAAAACCTACCAAAGAGCCTTAGATGACGAATTGCTCCTGTTAGGATGGCGTAGCATCGAACGCGTTGACCAACGCCGTCAATTTGCCTACTTATCCGCTACTTTGATGGCGGTTGGTGCAGTTGGTTTAGCAGTGGGCATCTGGATCGGATGGGTACATTCCCTTGGAGCTATCTTGATCGGCAGTGGGAGCGGTTTGTTGTTGGTTGGTCTGGTCGGCTTGATTCTCACATCCAGCATTTCTACGCTCACCGACGAAGGAGTTCATCAAGCAAGCCAATGGATGTCCTTTGCAGCCTACCTAAAAGAAATCACACAAGATAAAGTGCCTTTCATTAACTCGGAGATCTTCGACCGCTATTTGCCGTTTGCGGCGGGTTTCGGAATTGCCACGCAGTGGGCAAATAATTTCGCCAAACAAAAAGGGATCGAAGCCCCGCAATGGTTCCATAGCTTGGGATCATTCACCAGCTACAGCGGCGATGACTTCCTTGCAGTAGTGCAGGCTATCTCAGCAGCCGATACTTCCTTTGCTACAACCGCTTCCGGAGCCGATGGAGGGGCATCAGGAGGCGGCGCTAGCGGAGCTGGGTAGTATAATCCATTTATGGAAAAACACATCATCATCATCGGCGGGGGTATTGCGGGTTTAGCAGCCGGCTGCTATGCTCGCATGAATGGTTATCGGGCGACCATCTTTGAACTTCATAAACTTCCAGGCGGGCTATGCACAGCATGGGAACGCAAGGGATACACCTTTGATGGCTGCATCCATTATCTATTTGGTTCGGCTGAAGGACAGCCTTTTTATGACCTGTGGTTCGAACTCGGTGCAGTGCAAGGCCGCCCGATGATCAACCATCCAGAATATCAACGCATTACTGATGGCGATCATACCCTGATTGTATATTGCGACCCCGACAGACTTCAAGACCATCTATGCCAAATCTCGCCCCAGGACGCGGCTTTGGCAAAGCAATTTTGCGACGGAGTTCGCCAGTTCATACAATTTGATCTCTCTATCCTATATCGCAAGCCGCGTCCTCTAATGAGCGGCTTGGATTGGCGCGATTTTGGGATCAAGATGACGCCCTATTTGTTCCCGATGACCAAATGGGCAACCCTATCGGCAAGTGAGTTTGCAGCCCGCTTCCATCATCCCTTCCTGCGTCGCGCCTTTGCCCAGATGTTCTCCTGGGAAGAAGCCCCGCTGATGATGGGGATGGCATTGCTGGCATATATGCACAATCAGAATGCCGGCTTTCCGCAGGGCGGTTCCCTGGCTTTTGCCCAAGCCATCGAAAAACGCTTCTTAGAATTGGGCGGCGAAATCGTTTATCAATCACAGGTTGAAAAAATTCTCGTAGAAAACGATCAGGCGGTTGCCGTGCGACTTTACAATGATGAAATCCATCGGGGAGACATCATCCTTTCCGCCTGTGATGGACGCTCGACGATCTTTGACCTGCTGGATGGGCAATATACCAACCGACAGATTCGACGTATGTACGATGGACATCTTCCCATGCACAGCATGATGCAAATCTCCTTGGGTGTAAACCGCGATCTCTCCGCTTTCCCACATTGGGTTACCTATTTGCTTGATCAAGATGTCCTGATTGCCGGTGAGCCGCGCCGTGAAATCGGCGTCAAACACTACTGCTTCGATCCCACCCTTGCTCCGCCAAACAAGTCGGTCGTCGAAATTATTGTGCGAACCCATTACTCCTATTGGCAGCGAATTTACGGGCGAAAGATCTATGATGATGAACAACGTCAGGTTTCGGATATTCTGCGCGGTTATCTAGAAAAATGGCATCCAGGCATCAACGCCGATGTAGAAGTCATCGATGAAGCAACACCCTTGAGCTATGAACGCTATACCGGCAATTGGCAGGGTTCAACGTGCGGCTTTCTGCTCACCAAAGAGACCATGCCCATGCTGATCAATGGCGTGCCCAAGACCTTGCCTGGATTGAAAAATTTCTATATGGCCGGGCAATGGGTGGAACCAGGCGGCAGCCTTCCCCTTTCTGCTGCCTCTGGGAAAAACGCCATCCAGTTAATTTGCGCTGCAGATGGCAAACCGTTTGTGGCTCATTCTCCATAAATCGGAAAGCACGGCTTTATTTTTGCTATTGACCACGAAGTTGGTGAGCGCTTTTGGGAACACTTTTTTATGAATCAGCCCACGACGTGAGGGATTCCTTTCTGGCGATTCTGGGGGCAAACGCAGTGGTTGTTGGTTCGGTCTTTGGGTTGGGGGAGATTTAGGTTATCGCATGCACGAGATTCAGACCACCAACGGTGCGAAAGTCCGCACTTGCCGCCCGTGAATATCTTCCACCGTCAAGGCAGCGTATAAATTACCCACCCCGTTGATTGTTTCCCATGACAGCGCTGGGGTTTGGATAACCAGCCCCTCTGCATGAGCTTTACCAGCCTGCCAAAGGCCATCTTTTCCCTGGCGTAAAAGAGGAAGCGTAGGGAGCAAACGATCTCCCTGTCTGGGCATTTTTTCCGCTAAGCGATTCCCACGGCTACCCTCTCGGGAAAGGAGCATTTTTCGTAGATGACCGTCATTGTCGAAGGTAAGGGTGGCGACAGCGGAGTATCTTCCCCCAACGGCTGTATATTCTCCCTCGGCTTCCCAAATCGTTTCCGTATCTGGTTGGGGATAGGATCGGGAACGTACCGCAATCAGGGTGACGTGGTCGTCACTGCGCAATAAGCGCAGAAGAGGCTGAAAAGAATGGCACACCACCTGATTTGTTTGCCAAACAGGACGGAGCATTCCGCCAACGGCCTTTTCGGTTTCAGCTCGTAGATGTTCCCGATATACACGGCACAGCCAATTCTCCGCGGACTGACCGACCAGCAGGTCAAAATAGACATAAGCAATCCCTTTGCCGCCAATCTGGGCACTGATGTTATTGCCCTGAACAGCCAGTTCTTCGATAGTAACGTCAGCGGATGGCTCAAGCGACTGGATTGATTCTTGGCTCGGGGTGATTTTCACTTGCCGGTCATCGTTAAGCTGGATAAAAAATTGGTTCATCTCATTCCCTAACAGTCACTTTAATATATTCTTCTACTAAATTGCCATCGAAATCTTCAGCCACAATGCCTACCTGATACAAGCCGGGAAAGGCGTAGTAGGGTTGGATCGTAAATGGCTGGCTGCCAAAAGTCATTACCCCTCCTTCATAGTAGATATATGTCCAATCTTGGGCAGCGTCATCGAATTCCAGCCACTGTTCCCAGATGGTAAAGGTATCGCCGGGTTTGGGGAAGACTTGGCGCGGGGCGGAAGTTTCATTGCTTCCGCTGAAAGCCCACAGACTGCGCATCTGACCATTCCCATCGAACACCATTTTCGCTTCCCATGACTTCCCGCTCTGGGAGGTGTAAATTCCATAGACCACATACTCGGTCTCTTCCTCTCTGGGGCCGTATGTTTGCGGTTCAAAAAGGGCAAACTGGTCGTGGGCTTCGTTCCCGTCACTCATATAATAAACCGTAGGCTCCCAAGCCAGTTCAATAGGAATGTCACCTTTTCCCCAATCGGGATAGGTCACACCATTTACTTTTTTAACACTGTCGGCTTCTAAATAAGAGATGTCAGCGATCAAGTAGGACCCATCCTCTTCATTGTAGTATAACGTGTAGAGATAGAGATAGGCGATGTTCGCGCCGCTGACGTTGGTCGAAATGGTGAGCGTGCCATCCGCTGGGATTTCATTAGCCGAAATTTGCAGCGGCTCGACGGTCAAGCCGCCGGCAGCGGGAGCGGTGGGCTTTGTGCCAGCCGGGATCTCAATAGCTTCGGCTGGAGGCAATACAGGGAAAGCTGGGTCAAGAATGTTCAAGTCCACCTGGTTGAGATCCATCAGATCCGTCAATCCAACGTAATAGGCGGACAGAAATTCATCCCACAAGGAGGCTGTACTGAAACGAGATGCGCCGGCGCCATAGTTCAATGCACTACCAGAGGTGAATTCAAACAACTCAGCGTTGGGGAAATAGAAACTGAAACCGGTAGCGCCGGGACGTCCTTCCCCATGTTTTTCTGCCAGAATAGCATCTTGCATAGCGTCCAGCAAGCTTTGCGCCGCGGCTTTCACCTCTTCATTATCGCTTTCTTCGGAAACAATGGCAGCAAAATGTCCCACGTCGAAATAGGAGGGTTCTTCGTCCTTGCCAAACACATCTTCATAACTCTGGGCATAAGCCCGGGCGGTTGCGGCCACCTGCGGGTCATCGCCTGCCAGAGTTAGAGCGAACTCGTTCCACGCAACGATCAACGGCTTCATCTGGGAAAGGTCCACTGCGGTCAGGGTGACGTCCTGGCTCATTACCTCTGCCGCTTCTTCGGCAGTGCTTTCTCCCTCATAACCGAAGTTCTCTTCCAGAAGAACCCCACGGGCCTGGTCGTCTATAATGCGAAAATCCTGTCCGATATAGGTGTTGACGATTTCTTTAGCTAAGTCAGCCCCACTCATTGCCGGGTTTTCCGCCAGAGATCCGAGAAACGCGGCATAAGCCCAGCCCAAAGCCGGTTCGGTTTCCGCAGAAGCCACAGCGTAGCGGGCGTGGGGGGCGATCGCCGAAAAAACCTCCAACTGAGCCATCAGGCAGGCATCGAAACCGACCAATTCAAACTGGCCAATGCCGGTCTGCTGAAGAATGTCAGCCAGCGCTTGGTCAATATCGTTCATGGTCATCTGGCTTTCCACGTTGGGGTCGTTATCCGTCCAACCGCCCAACCAGCCCATGCCATGATCAGAGAGAATAAGCACATAATGCTCCGCTGGATAGTTTTGAATAGCCCACACCGCAAAATCCACCAGAGATTGCGCATCGCCCATGTCCACTTCACCCAGATCAGCCAGTTCCTCTGAGGTGATAGTTTCCAAGTCATTATCCTGATCCTGGGTGATGAGGAAACGTTTGGTGCTGGTAAAATCACCGCCGCCGTCATAACCGCCATCCAGACGGTCAATCTGAGCTACAATGGTAACTTTCTCGGTTGAGCCAACAACTTCGGCTTCATTCAAATCGATGAAGATGTCCTTTTCAAGGGTCTCGTCGTCCGCATCCTGATAGAGCATGACGAGCCAAGTGCCTTCCTCACTCGATGTTATCGGAGTGATCGGTATAGCTGAAGGCTCTTCCGCAGGTGCTTCTTCCATGACAGGAGCGGGCTCTTCGACAATCGGCTCATCAGTCCCACAAGCAGTCAAGCAGATGGTGAGCAAAAAAATCGTGAATAATAGAATCCATATTCTTTTTTGTGAAAAGCAGTTCGATGATTGCATGCTGAGTATTCCTTCGACCTATGAAGATTTGAGGATTTCCCTTGAACGTTTGCTTCGTTCATGCGAAACGTGTCGCACACCCAAACACCCATACTCTGCCTCCAAGCGACTGCTCTTTTTTTGCCTTTCTTGTAACCTTCAACAGGCTGGCATACGCATGGTTTCGTCTGGATACGTTAAAATCATAATAAATGTTGACATATTCGTCAAGATATCGTAAACAATTTTCTCCTCTCTGCTTCTGCAAGGAACCATTTATAATGTAGGGGTAGATTTATTTCTACTTAGGAGGATTGGATGGACAGTTCGCGCTCCTGCTTGCATGATCTGATCCAAGCATACTATACCGAACGCTTACAACAAAAGGAATCCTGTTGCTCGAGCAGTTCTTGCTGTTCTTCCGAGGATGTTTTTTCACTCAAACCTTTAGAGGGCATTCCTGCTGAAGTCCAACCGATCAGTTTTGGCTGTGGAGATCCCTTGACCTTGGCAGAATTGCAGGAGGGACAAGTGGTGCTAGACCTGGGTAGTGGCACAGGTTACGATTGTTTCTTAGCTGCCAAACGGGTGGGCGAGACAGGGCAAGTGATCGGCGTTGATATGACCCCCCAAATGATTCTCCAAGCCACGCAAAACGCTCAGCGATTAAACCTTTCCAATGTCGAGTTTCGATTAGGCTACTTAGAAGATCTGCCCGTCGAGTCGAACAGTGTGGATGTCATCCTTTCGAACTGCGTCATCAACCTCGCTCCCGATAAAGCCCAAGTTTTCAAGGAAGCTTACCGCGTCCTAAAACCAAACGGTCTTCTCGCCATCACGGACATGATCAGCCTCAGTGAGCTACCACCCTCCTTGAAACAGGATGCCAAAGCCTGGGCAGCCTGCATCGCCGGCGCAGTCACAAAAGACGAATTGACCCACATCATGGCTGAGGCAGGATTTCGCCAGATTGAAATTAACCTTAGCAATCCCCTGTCACCGCCAACGGAGAAGGATCTCGCCAGCTCTAGCGAGGAGGACATGACTAGTCGCTTGGCAAAATGGGTGGTCAGCGCCCGCATCCGCGCCGTGAAGTGAGTCATGAACATCGATTGAAGCACAATCCGATGGTTAGCCAATTGGCTATATCAATTAGGGTTAAAAAAATCATGGATACATCAAGAGTAAATTACTAGGGACTTTTGCTCACAAGGAGAAAAAAAGATGAAGATCGCTAGCATGACTGCCGTTGATTTACGAGAGCTTTGGAGACATGAAGCTCGAGGTTTACGCGCTGGCTTGCGGATAACCTTGATTTAGTTAGCGAAGCGATTGGAAAACAGCTAAATCTCAACGAAATTGAAGCTGCTGTTGGATCCTTCTCGGTTATATCCTTGCTGAGGATGAGCAGGGTAATCTAGTCGTCATTGAAAATCAATTAGAACCTAGCAATCACGATCATTTAGGTAAAGTTATTACCTACATGAGCAACTTAGACGCCAAAACCGCCATCTGGGTTACATCTAATCCCCGCTCCGAACACGAGAAAGCAGTCCACTGGATCAACGAGATGTTGCCTGAAAATATGGGAGTGTTTTTGTTAAAACTGGAAGCATACCGTATCGAAGATTCACTACCGGCTCCATTGCTTACGGTAGTAGCAGCACCAAGCGAGATTGGACGCGAATCGGGTGAGAAAAAGAAAGAATTGGCGGAAAGGCACCATTTAAGGATTGAATTTTGGAGTCAACTCTTGGAGCAAGCACGGGCTCGTACTTCCCTTCACCGCAACATTTCTCCAAGTAAAGATAGCTGGATTGCTGCTAGCGCAGGAATCAGTGGAGTAGTTTTCGCCTATGTAATCTCTATTGATAATGAAGGCCGAGTAGAACTCTATATTGACACTGGAGACCAAAAAAAGAATAAGCAAATCTTTGATAAACTTTTTTCCAACAAAGAAGAAATTGAACAAATCTTTGGGGACTCTTTAGATTGGCAACGGCTTGATGAGAAACGAGGCTCAAGAATTGCTTATATGGCAGTCAGAGGAAAGGGGTTGAAAGACAAGGAGCAGTGGAATGAAATCCAGGAGAAGATGATTGATGCAATGGTTAGGTTGGAAAAAGCTCTTAAACCTAAAATAACAAAGCTAAAAGAAAGTGAAACGCTTACAGAAGCAGTGTGATCGATAGCTTGCATTCTATAGGGGGTTGGAATATTTTTAGATGCAGCAATTAGTTCTTAATACGGCATTTCTTGGTTGCATCTCCCATGACCCAGTAGCTCTGAGCACAGCAAACCGAACCAAAAAGGGACAAGAAAAGCACAGCTCTGAGTTCGGTGGTCTCATTCGCTTAGCGCTCAATTCCCGCCTCATCTCCGCCGGCGCAACAGCTCGAAAGGGTATCGAGACTACTCCAGCAAATGGCGCAGCAGATCATTTTCCACCCTTTCGTCAAAGGGAATCACAAGGTAAAGATTCTCATAACGGACGTCGGGGTGTAAATCGACATGGCGGCTTTTTCGGCTTGCGGCTGTGTTCAAGTTGTTAGAATAAAAGGCGGACCGTAGCAGGTATAATTTCCCACATGAGCGCCTCAAAACTGCTCACCACCAAATTCCATATCCCACACCGGCGTTCGGGGCTGGTAGCACGCCCGCGCTTGCTGGAAGAACTTCAGCGTGGATGGGCGGAAAACCGTAAACTAACGCTTATTTCTGCCCCAGCGGGATATGGCAAGACCACTCTTGTGACCGAATGGCTCAATACCCTTTTCTCTAGCCCATCTCCAGGTGGCAGACGGGATAGGGTAAAGATCTCCTGGCTCTCCCTTGACGAAGTCGACAACGAACCGGCGCGTTTTCTGCGTTATTTTCTGGGGGCTTTACAGCAGGTGAACATGACTATTGGTGCGCAACTCGAAGGGATGCTGGACATGCCCAACTTGCCACCCCTTCCCAGCCTACTGGATGACTTGCTCAACGACCTAGCGTCGTTGGACTCCCCGTTTGTGCTAGTTCTCGACGATTATCACGTTATCACCAACTCGCAAATTCATGCCGCATTGGATTTTTTCCTAGAACATCAACCAGCATCTACCCATCTAGTAGTGGTCACCCGCGCCGACCCTCCCCTCCCACTAGCGCGTCTACGCGCCCGCCGTCAGATGACCGAACTACGCGCCCGCGACCTGCGTTTCACGCCCGAGGAAGCCTGCGCCTTCTTCGGTTTGGCAAACCTACCGCTGGCCGAAGATGCTCTGCGTGCTCTGGATGAACGTACTGAAGGCTGGGCAGCCGGCCTGCAACTCGCCGCACTGGCTCTGCAACATCAGCCCGACCCAGCGGTCTTCATCGAGACCTTTCGCGGCAGCCACCGCTACGTGCTGGATTATCTGGCCTGGGAAGTCATCCAACAACAGAGCGAGGAAATCCGCGCCTTCCTGACGCAGACCAGCATTCTGGACCGTTTCAATGCTGATTTGTGCAACGCGCTCACCGGACGGGACGATTCCCAAGATGTCATTACCCGTCTTGAGCAGTCCAACCTGTTCATCATCCCGCTCGACGACGAGCGCCGCTGGTATCGCTACCATCATTTGTTCGCCGATTACTTGAATACTCTGCTGGCAAAGCCCGAAAAAATAAGGTTATACAAAGCTGCGTCGCAATGGCACGCGCTCAACAATTCGATGGTGGATGCCGTGCGCTTTGCGCTTACCAGCACCGATATTGATTTTGCAGCCGATGTCATTGAGCAGGCCTTGAGCTGCGATTCAACCTGGTCGGATGGCAACCTGGCAGGGCTGACCGCCTGGCTTGAAGCCTTGCCGTCCGAAGCCATCCGTTCACGCCCGCGGCTTGGGCTGCATACCTCGCGCGTCTGGTATCTCCAAGGCCGTTTTGACGAGGCCGAAAAGCTACTAGTCCAAACTAAAGGCCTTCTGCAATCCCAACCGCGTTCGCCGGAAAACGAGATCCTGTCTGCCCTGATCGATCTATATCACGGCGCGATTGCCGCTGTGCGCGGTGATTTCCAAAAAGCAATCGCGATAGTTCCCGCCGCGCAAGCTCGCATTCCTTCTGAAAATCACCTGGCGCATGCCCGCGCCTTTTTCAGCCTAGGTCTAGCCCACGAAATCGCAGAACAAACCGCGCTGGCAATCGAAAATTACCTGCGATCCAGCGCCGAAGCGCGCGCGGCGGGTGTCCTTTTCCTGGATGTACATGGTTTGTGCGCTGCAGCGCAATTGCAAATTGCTCAGGGACGCCTGAACATGGCAGCCCAAACCTGTCGTCAGGCTATCCAACTCGCAGAAGGTGTGCATTTGCCACCGTTGGGGCTGGCTTGGAGCATCTTAGGTGCAATTGCGCTCGAACGCAATGATCTAGACTCTGCAGAAAGGCTCTTGCAAGAGGGTATTGCACTTTCCCGCAAAGGTGGTTTACTGGATGATGTTGTCACCGGGCTTGCCTCGCTGGGACGTTTGCGCGCCTACCAGGGTGACGCGGACGCTATGCGGGCAGTGGTTGACGAAGTGCAATCCTTCATGCGGAATTTTGGCATTCCACGCGGAGAGCAGCTCGCCCGCGCCCACCTGGCACGCTTCCAGCTTTTTCTCGGCCAGTGTGAAGCGGCTATGCATTGGGCCGATGAATACCGGTCCCTGCGCGCAGAACCGTTTCGCAATTTTGATGAACTAACCTTGGCGCGTATCTATATTTTGACCGGTAACCTGGATCCCCTGCCTGGTATTCTGAATCCGCTTTTGGAAAAAGCGACCGCTGCTGGGCAAATGCAAACCGCGCTTGAAGCGATGATTCTACTTGGACTGTATCGCCACGCTCAAGGCGAGATCGCATCCGCTCTCGAGTGGCTAGAAAAGGCGCTGGAATTAGCTGCGCCTGAAGGCTATATCCGTGTATTTCTGGATGGAGGCCCCCCGCTGCTCGAACTGCTGCCTCGGATTCGCCGCACCGCGCCGGAACTGGTGGATGCTATCTTGAATTCTCCCCCATCCCCAGCGGAATCCCCAACTGCGTCCCTCCTGCGGTTGCCCGACCCGTTGAGCAAACAGGAAATCAGGGTGCTGAAACTCATTATGGCGGGCAAGTCTAACGCTGAAATCGCCGCCGAACTGGTCATCAGTGTTGGCACAGCCAAGTGGCATGTACACAATATCTTGCAAAAACTGGGGGTCAGTAACCGTCCGCAAGCCATCGCCAGGGCTAACGAGTTGGGATTCTAACCTCTAGATTTCTGCAAAACGAAGCTGCACAAGCAGCTTTTTTTTTATTTAACCTACCCAGAAAACCTACCTAGGGATAGGGGACAACAGCCGATTTGGTAAATACACTATAGGGGAAATCGAAATTAGGCAACAAAGGAAATCCTCTAATGAATACTATTCAAGTTGTTTTGCTCGCCATGATTTTATTGGTCGTCGTTTCTCTTGTTTGGCGTCTAGTCTCCAAACGCAAGTCGCTTCCCTGCCCGTCCTGGCTGGCCTGGATGGTCGAAATGGACAACCCATTTACCGAAACCAACATCGCAAGAGTTATCATCGGCCTGTTGGGACTGCAGCCCGGCATGAAAGTTTTAGACGGAGGCTGCGGCCCTGGGCGGTTGTCCATTCCTATTGCGCAAGCCATTGGCCCGAGGGGCGAGTTGACCGCACTCGACCTTCAGTCCGAGATGTTGACCCGTGTGCAGGAAAAAGCGCGGGCTGCCGGGCTTGCCAACATCCGCTTTGTGCAGGCTGGGCTTGGAGAGAGAAAACTAGAGAAGGGTTATTACGACCGCATCTTGTTGGTTAGTGTGCTGGGCGAAATTCCAGAACAGGAAGCTGCCCTGCTGGAGATTTCAACAGCCCTGAAAATGGGCGGAATTCTCTCGGTAACAGAAGTCATCTTCGACCCGCACTTTCAAAGCCGAGAATTTGTTCGACGGCTGGCAGACAAAGCCGGTTTGCGCGAGGTTGGTTTCTTTGGTACACGCCTCGCTTACACCATGCACTTTGAGAAATAGAAATGTCTATGGCGACTCAATTTTCGATCCACGATAACCGACCTTGGAAAGCAGCCTTTTTCACAATATGGGGCGGGCAGGCGCTTTCCTTATTAGGCAGCCAACTAGTGCAGTTCGCCCTCATTTGGTACCTGACTGTGCTGACTCGTTCAGCCACCGTTCTTGCGACGGCTGCGCTGGTAGGGATATTGCCCAATATTTTCCTCGGACCTTTCATCGGCGCGCTGGTTGACCGGTGGAATCGCCGCAAGGTGATGTTGGCTGCCGACAGCCTGGTTGCGTTGGCTACGATGGTCCTGGCAGTCCTGTTCGCTTTCAACCTGATTGAGATTTGGCATATTTACCTTGTTTTGTTCCTGCGCGCCCTGGCAGGAACCTTCCATAACAATGCCATGAGCGCATCAACCTCGCTGATGGTCCCGGTCGAAATTCTGACACGTGTTCAGGGTCTTAATCAGATGCTCAACGGCGGCCTGAACATCGCTGCCGCCCCGCTTGGCGCGCTATTGCTGGAGTTATTGCCCATGCAGGGCATCCTGGCAATTGACGTGTAACTGCCCTGATGGCTATCCTGCCCCTGCTGCTCATTCAGGTTCCCCAGCCCGAACGGGTAACCTCCCCCGGTGTGGCAGTCACCACCGTCTGGCAAGATTTTAGCGACGGGCTGCGATATGTAATGGGTTGGAAGGGATTGTTATTCATTATCGCGATGACCATCGGCATTAACCTGACCATCATTCCGGCTTTTTCCTTGCTTCCACTCTTGGTCAAAGATTATTTCGGCGGCAGCGCTCTGCAGTTGAGCTGGATGGAAGCCTCGATGGGCATCGGTATGTTGGTTGGCGGAGCGCTTCTGGGCGTTTGGGGCGGGTTCAAGCGCAAAATCTTGACTACTTTGCTGGGATTGCTGGGCATGGGTCTTGGCACGCTGTTGGTTTCCCTAACGCCTACCGAATCATTTCCGCTGGCTGTTGGCGGCGTGTTACTGGTTGGGATCATGTCACCGATGACGATTGGACCCTTTTTCGCCATTATCCAGACATGGGTCGAACCAGATATGCAAGGACGGGTGCTCTCGCTTTTACAGAGCATTGGCGCGGGTGTGACGCCTTTGGGGCTGCTGATCGCCGGGCCGGTCTCGGACCACCTAGGAATCCAACTTTGGTTTCTACTGGGTGGATCCTTGTGCGTCCTGATTGGGCTTACGGGTTTCTTTGTCCCCGCTATCGTAAATATCGAATCCACCCATTCTGGGTCGAAAGTCTCTCTTTCTGCGCCTGGCATGGATTGATTCTTGAAAAGAATTTGCATGAGCCGCTACGACTATTCCTGTAAATACCGAATTCGCCTCGAGGGGCATGTCCGCGAGAATTGGTTTGATGGAGTGGATGTTGCCCTGATGCCCGACGGTGAGACTCAGCTAAGCGGGGTGATGGACCAGGCTGCCCTGCACGGTGTGCTCAGTCGCATTCGCGACCTGGGATTGGTGCTGATCTCTGTCCAAAGTTACCCTAAAGAAGAAGGAGTTTCCCATGAATAAATCGAACAAACTCGGAGGCTGCATGACCTTTCTGCTTATCCCCATCTTGCTACTGGCTGCTTTTGTGCTGTACTCGCAGTGGGCGGCGCACACCCCTGCCATCCTTGGCGCGGACGGAAAACCTCTGCCCGGCAGCATTGCCTCGCTCGAAAAAGTCAAGCTTGGCGGCGTGGAGCAATGGCTCATCATTCGCGGCCACGATGTTAACAAGCCCGTCTTGCTCTTTCTCTCCGGAGGACCCGGCGCAAGTGAGGCAGCGCGCGTGCTGCGCTTCAACAGTGATCTAGAGAAGCACTTTGTGGTCGTCATCTGGGAGCAGCGTGGCTGCGGTAAATCGTACCCATCCATCCACCCCAAATCCGACCTGACCGTTGACCAGTACGTTGCCGACCTCATCGAACTGACCGATATGCTGCGTGAACGTTTCGACGAGCAGAAAATCTACCTAGTGGGTCACTCGTGGGGAACCATCATCGGCGTGCGCGCCGCGCAACAGCGCCCCGACTTGTTCCATGCCTACATCGGCACCGCCCAGATGGTGGATGTGCAGGAAACCGACCAGATGATTTACGACCTGGTGATGGAGCACTCCCGTCAGACCGGCGACACGGATTTCGTCAAGACACTCGAAACGCAGGGACCTCCACCCTATTTCGGCAAAAGCCCCATCCAGCCCTATGCCACCCTTTTCGGACGAGAATATGCCATCTTCGAAGCTCCCAACATCAAAGACCCGGACTACCGCCGCGATGGCGACATCCTGATGTTAATGCTCAAACAGCCCGAATATGGCTGGCTTGATCGGCTCTATTACCTCCTTGGATTGATGAACACTTTCAACGTGGTCTATCCCCAGTTGTAGGAGATGGATTTCCGCGCGGACGCTCTCCGCCTTGACCTTCCGGTATACATCGTGTTAGGCCGCCACGATATGAACAACCCATCCCAAATTCCCAAAGAATATTTCAACCTGCTCGAAGCCCCGAAAAAAGAGTTGATTTTCTTTGAAAACTCCGGGCATGGCATGATTTGGGAGGAAGCCAGCCTGTTCCACAGTTTAATGATAGAGACTGTCCTCCCTGAAACCTATCGCTAACAGGAGATACCAATGACAACCACCCTACAACCCGCTTCCGTTTCACAACTACAAACTCGGCAACCATTTTCACTCAGCCTCTACTTGCTGATTGTTTTTGCCCTGTCCTGGCCGCCGCAAATTGCCTACGCCTTATGGGGCAACGACCCAACCAGCAGTTACTTGCTCAGCTCGCTCTCGATGGTGATGGTCACGGTTGGAACGTTCATTGCTGGGCGCTGGGTTTTCCGCGATGGCTTCAAAAATATGGGCTGGAACTGGGGCAAACCCAAACATTATTTGGTGGTTTTTGCCCTGGCGCTGTTCATCTTTGGCACACCGGTACTGCTTGAAAACTTACTCGGCCTGCATAGCCTGCCCGAAAACATCTCCGCATGGGCGATCCTGGGCAGTTTCCTGACCAGTTTTGTGCTGACCATCATCCCCGGCTTCGGCGAGGAGTTTGGCTGGCGCGCTTACCTTCTGCCGCGCCTGGCACAGCGCTTCAGCCTGCGCAAAGCCTTGCTCATCCACGCCTTTATCTGGTGGGCATGGCACATCCCAGCCATGGTCAAAATTAGCTTGCAAGTGGAAGGCGCACAGGCAAACCCTTGGCTATCGGTCGTCGTGACGATACTCATCAGCCTGTTCCCGGCGATGATGAACGCTGTCCTGTTCGCCTACGTTTGGATGGCATCCCAAAGCCTGGCGGTTGTCAGTGTCTATCACTCCGCCTACGATGAAGTTCGCGACGCCCTTGAGCGGGGTATTGGCTTTGGCCCGCTGGTCAGCATCTGGCAGATGGCTGTCACATTGATTTTCGGCGCTGTCCTGCTCTGGAAGGCGGACTGGTCACCACTAAGTCCTCAAAGGAAAGGAATTTGAAAATGAACAAACCAATAATCGTTCTTGCGCTGCTACTTATCCCCCTGCTTCCCGCCACCCTGTTTGGCTTGCGCGTCTGGCAGGCTGACCGGGAAGTGACCGATGAGTGGGAAAATTTCGACGCCCAGCCGCCCGCCCTGTCAATGACCTCCCGGCTGGAAATCCTTCCGCTTTACGAGGCCATTAGTGTCAACCCGAACTATATCAGCGGACATGGCGTCTCGTACCTGATACGCACCGATTCAGCGACCATCCTGTTGGATGTCGGCGATAATCCCGATGGATTGGCGGTTGCGCCTTTCGCCCAAAACATGCAAGCCCTGGGCATTTCGTGGGATGAAGTAGACCTAGTGGTCATTTCCCATCCCCACCCTGACCACGTTGGCGGTTTACAAGCCTGGCGCGAGCGCACGATTTCGTTCGGCGAGCTGCCCGGCGGATTGGGCAAGCGGCTGCTTTTTGTCCCGCATGTTACGACCTATAAGGGCGCGGTTCACGCCACTGTCCCAACCCTGCCCGCGCCCGATGTTGCCACGACCGGCGTCATCTCGTATTTAGAAACCTGGCCTATGTCCCTGTTTGCGCCTAAAGGCGGGGAGCAAGCGCTCGTGGTGCATATCGCCGGTCACGGATTGGTCTTGATTACCGGCTGCGGGCATCCAGGCCTAGAGCGGCTGGTCGAGCGTGCCGAGGCGTTGTATGGCGAGCAAGTTGTTGGCATCATTGGCAGCTTGCACTATCTCAACACAACGGCAGACAACCTACAGCCGCAGATTCAATTCCTGCAATCCCGTCCGGTCAGTGTGATCGCCCTTTCGCCGCACGACAGCGGACCAGATACCCTGACCGCTTTCGAGCGCGCCTTCCCTGCTGCGTATTCCGTGCTCAGGGTCGGCGAACCGATTCAACTTCCATAGACATAAGGAGTATCTCATGACCGAAAACCTCAAAAACGAAACCTTCTGACAAGTTCATCGTGACCTGCCGCGCGAAGTCCCCGTTAGCGACTCTTCTACTCAGCAGGCGCTTTCCCTCAGCGCGGGCAATCGAACCGCGCCGGTTTGGCACGCCAGCAAGAAGCAGCGATCGCTCTCAATTATCCGACAAAAAAGGGCTATCTCATCTCCTCTGGCGCAATTGGCGCAACTGCTCGAAGAGCCGCTTTTCCTCCTCCGTCAAATGACGGGGGAGTTCGACATTCACCGTAACGTAGAGATCCCCCCGCTGATCGGGGTTTTTCACGTTTGGCATCCCCAAGCCGCGTAGGCGGAAGGTCTTCCCATTTTGCGTCTCGGGCGGAATGGTCAACTCGACTGTCTTATCGATGGTCGAAACGTTGACCTTGCCACCCAAAAGGGCAGTATATAGATCGATGGTTTGATGGGTCTTCAAGTCATCTCCATCACGTTCAAATCGCTCATGAGGCAGCACCTCGATTTTAAGGTACAAATCCCCTTTTTGCCCATACGCATTAGATGCTCCTTGACCGCTGAGGCGCACTTTAGAACCGGTCTTGACGCCGCGCGGAATGCGAGCTTCGATTTGGCGTCCACCTTCGAATTCCATCTTGCGCGAAGTGCCATAGAAAGCTTCTTCTAGGGAAATCTGAACGGGATATTCAATATCCCGCGCCGCTGCCTGTCGGGCAGTTCGCGTGCGCGTGCCAAAACCACTCATACCGCGCCCCATGCCGCCAAAGAGCGCTTCGAAGAAATCCGAAAAGCCTCCTAACCCGCCGCCGAACATCTCCTCGAACTCTTCGGGAGAGACGGTGCGCGTATAGGTGCGGCTACCAGGTTGAGCAGTCCAAGCGGACCAGTCGAAGTCCTCGCCCGTTCGTACTGACGCCACTGCGCTCCAAAGCGGTCATACTTCTCCCGTTTCTGCGGGTCGGATAGCACTTCGTAAGCTTCGTTGACCTCTTTGAATTTTTCTTCCGCCGCTTTATCCCCAGGATTGACATCCGGATGATATTTGCGCGCTAATTTTCGGTAAGCTTTCTTGATTTCAGCTTCCGTGGCATTTTTATCTACACCCAAGATTTGATAATAATCTCGAAATTGCATAACCATATTCTATCATCGACCTCAATTTTGAACTTTGATTATTGCAAGCAGAAATTTCGAATTCAGATGAAGACATCCAAAAACATAACCCTATCATAACTTTGTTAATATTATCTTAGAAATCAAAACCAAACTGAATGAACTTGGCATGGTTAGCAAACGAAGCCCTGACATCTTGGGCAGCCTCCCACCAGCACTGCTACCTTTGTTTTCGCCTCCCCAAAGAGCAGGTCACATCCTTCCAGCGAGTTGAAAAGCCTACCCCCTACTCGGATTCGATAAATTTCTTACACTGCGTTTTCGTCCTTCTAATACATTCCTTCTATCATACAAGAAAATCTTTCAAAAAGGAGGTTGAGATATGTATTACCGCAGATACCGCGCTCCATCCGTATGGCAAGAAATGGAACGGTTACAACGTGAAATGAATCGCCTATTGGAGAGTTTTCCACCCCGCCGTGTTCAACCTGCACCGTCGTTCCCCGCAATGAACCTGTGGGTCAGTGACGAAGGCACCATCGTGACCGCAGAAGTGCCTGGCATTAAACCCGAGGACATTGACATCAGCGTCGTCAACGACTTGCTCACCATCAGTGGGGAACGCCTACCAGAGCAGGTTGAAGAAAACGTGCGCTATCATCGCCGTGAGCGAGGGTGCGGGAAATTCGCCCGCTCGATTCAACTGCCCTTTGCGGTGGATGCCAATAAAGTGGAGGCAAGCTTTGAGAACGGTGTTCTCACCATTAACCTGCCTCGCAAAGAAGAAGAAAAACCCAAGAAGATCAAAGTGGTTGCGAAATCATAAAAGTGGAGGTGAACCATGACCGATACAGAAAAAACCTTAGATGCCGAAAAGCAAGAAGTAGCCTTGAGCGAAGGGACCGAGCTGACCCGCGATCGCATTACCTTCCTGCCTCGCTCGGACATTTACGAAACCGATGAAGCGCTAATCCTGTTAATGGATATTCCTGGCGCAAGGGAAGAGGATATCGATATCACCCTCGAGAAAAATATCCTCACCGTTCAAGCCTTAGTTGAACCTAAAGAACCCGAAAATTACGCCTTAACCCTCCAAGAATACGAGGTTGGCGACTATCAGCGCAGTTTCCGTCTCTCCAACGAGATCGATCAAGATCGGATTGAGGCAACCTATCGCCATGGCGTCCTCCGCCTAACCCTGCCCAAAGCCGAAGCGGCAAAGGCGAAAAAGATCACGATCAAATCCTAAGAAAACTCAGCCCTCGGAGGTTCTAAAAAGCCCCGAGGGCTAATTCATTGACAACCCAACCCCCAAGTTGCTAATCCAGTTCTATCGGAGGCAACTCGCTCGACCCTGCTTCTTTAGCCATTGCCTGAACAATTTTGATTAACTCCCTTTCGCATTCTGCATCGATTGGCGGGCGTTGATAGGTTTCGAGCAGTTCTTGAACGCGCTGATTGGCTCGCCGATAGGCATCGGGTTTTCCGTTTTCTTCCCAAATGCGGATCGAGCCCCGATCGATGACTTCGGAGGGGATATATTGCTCTAAGGGAAAGAGTTGGCGGGTAAGGCGTTGTTTGAGGAAATCACCCTTGAAGAAAATTCCTTCGAATAATCCAGTAGCTAAGGTATCGGTATGAACTTCGATGCCCCGTAAGAGGCGTTTGATCATCCCGATGATCTCGGCATCGATAACCAGTTTTTCGAGGCTCTGACAAGCCAGAAAATCCAGCATTCCCGCTCCAGAAATCATATTGATACCCGCCAACGCTCCAACCAACGCGGACAAAGCGCTTTCTAAGCCAGCTTGGGCATCTACCAATTTGGCATCGCTTGCCCCCAAATAAGTATGGGTCGGCAGACCTAGCGATTTGCCGACCTGTGCATAGGCTGCATCGATCATCGCCGTTTCGATCGCACCCATCGGGGTTGTCCCTTGGCGCATGTCAAAGATTGCCGGCGCTCCTCCCCAAATGACCGGCGCGCCGGGTTGGGCTAACTGGTGCAGCGTGATGCCACTCAGGCACTCCACAGCATGTTGCACGACTGCACCGATCAACGTCACCGGTGCTGCTGCCCCAGCGAGGGGCATGGAGACAATTTCGGCGGGCACAGCAGCGCGGGCGAGATCGATCAAATTTTGAGCTGCAAAATTGCTCCAAATCAACGGCGGTGTGGGACAGATATCGAAAACAGCCAAGGGCTTTTGTTTCAACCCCTCCCGCCCACCTCGAAAGACGGCGAGCAGATCGAACATCACCTGGGTTGTGCGTTTTGAGAAAGCACCGCTGATAATCGGTTTATTTGAGAACAACAAAACCAAATACAAGCGATAGAGATCCCCTATCTGCTTTGGCACTTCGTTGCAGACCAGGGCTGTGGATTGAGCATCATATTGGGGGAGCATCTCGGTGACCTTGATCAAGCGAACCAGATCAGCGGTGCGAGAAGGATAATGCTCCAGCGTTTGCGGGTCAAGCACATGCACGCCGCTGGATCCAGGATCGAAGTGCACAGCATCTCCGCCCAAATAGATCGCTTGCTCTCCCTCGCGTGTATAGAGCCAAAACCCTTTGGGGGTAGTCTCCAAGGCTTGGCGAACCAGGCTTTCAGGAATAGAGACGATTTCTTCGTCTTCCCGCACGATAGCGCCCCCCTGCGCAAGAAGCTGTCTGGCATCTGCAGATTGAACCTTTACCCCAGGATTACGGAGCAGTTGGAAGGCTTCATCGAGAACTCGCCCCACCAACTCCTCGGAAAGGAGTTCGATTTTTGGATGCATTTGGAGATCCTTCCTCTTCTATTCTCAAAGCAATGGCTTCGGCGATATGATTTATCTTTAAGCATAGCGCATCTCCCACTTTACTGCAATCCCCCGCTGGGCAAGAGCTTCAACAAAAGGTTCTGGAGGCACCATCTTTTCCACGCCGGCGGCGCCGCGTGGCGTCTCTCCTTTTGCCATCATCTGGGCGACAATCGCTGCCGACCAACCGGTGCCGCGCTCCATCGCTGTGAAGCCGGTTTGCTCGTCATAGTAGTCAATCACTTCCACCCAAGCCTCGGCTGGCCGTTGATCCTTTTTTCCAACCGCTCGAATACGGATGATGATCAAATCCCGTTGCGCCGAGTCAATCACCTTCGGTTGGAATAAGGCATGAAAGACCTCTCTGGGCACGACTTTAACCTCTCCAACCTGAATGGGGTTCAAATCCCATAAGCCCAATTCATAATAGGCACGCAATTTCTCGAAATGTCCGGGATACCGCAGGGTTAGATTCTGCAAGGTTCGTAATTTTCCTTCAAATGTCCACGGCAAGGTATCCAAACCGCCGCCGGTTACAAAGGCTTCCAACTTACCGATGGGCGGGGGAAATTCGACCGTCTCTAATTCGGTGATAGGCTCAACATGGGTAATTTTCCAATCCCGAATGTAAACTGCTGCTTCGGCATATTCGTTGGTCAAGCCAGCAATGTTAAAGGTCAACAAGTAGTTAAAGGGCGGCTTGGGGTTTTGGGGCAAACCACCATCCCACATATAGACATCCAATACCTCGTCGAGAAGACTGATGGCGTAAACTATTAGCGTCGTTCCCATACCCGGTACCTGCCCGCAATTGGGAATCACGCTGACCCCTTTCCGTTTCGCCTCCTCGTCAAGGGTGTGCTGTTGACGTGCGATCTCCGTATTGCCCCCCAAATCACAGAAATTTACCCCCGCCTCAACGGCTAGTTTGGTCAATGAAAGGTTGTAATAGTATGGCACAGCGCTCAAGCAAGCATCTATCCCCCTCAATGCGAAACGTACCCGCTGCTCATCACCGACATCCAATTGCAGTGGCTGAGCAATGGCTTTATCAAGCAAAGCGTTAATCCGCTCACTAGCCCTGTGTGCTACCTCATAGTTAACATCCGCCATGACAACTTGTTGCGCATCGCCCCACTTTGCCAAATCATAGCCGGCGGCACATCCCTGACGTCCAGAACCAATCACAAGATAGGATTTCATCGTTTTCTCCTTATATCTGATGGATCACGACCTCGTCGCTTTTCCGGTAAAGTTTAGCTGAGCTAAGAGAACTGCCAAGAACATCAGCGCACATCCGAAAAGCTGCAAGGGAGCAAGGCCTTCTTGGAGGATCAACCAGCCAAACAATGCCGCAAATACCGATTCCATAGAAAGAAGGATGGCTGCATCCGCCGGCGGTGCAACCCGCTGCCCTAACGGCTGCAAGCTAAAACCCAAGGCGATCGACGCAATTGCCGTCCAAATCACTGCCCACCAGATGCCATTCAAGTCGCTCAAAGCAGCCCCCTCCAGCCAAATTCCGCTCAATAAACTGAGCCCGCCGCACACCGAGGTCTGTGTGACCGCAAGGATGAGCAAGTCTATGCGGTGGGTAATGCGGTCGATGATCAGCACATGAATTGCCCACATCAACGCCCCCAACAACACCCAACGGTCGCCAAGGGATAAGGATAATGTCCCTTCGGTGCTCAGTAAAAACATCCCAATCGTTGCCATCAGGGAAGAAATCCATATTACCAGCCGCGGTGGTCTGCGGTAAAAAATTGCCAAAAGAAATGGCACAATCATCACATACAAGCCAGTGATAAAGCCGGCATTGGCAGCACTGGTATACTGCAATCCAAATTGCTGAAAAGCCACTGCAGAAAACATCGCCACACCGGCAAGACCCGCGCCAAGCCAAACTCTGAGCGGGACCCCACGCCAGTTCGGTCGATGAAAAAGCAAAAGGGGAGAAAGAAGTCCAGCTCCCATCAAATAGCGGACTCCGTTGAAAAACAACACCTCTCCCTGGGCTGCCGCTGCCCGCTGGGCTGCAAACGAACTCCCCCAAAGCGCAGCAACCACAAGCAAAATCAAATCTCCTTCCAGGCGGCTACTCGGAAAGGTCTTTATTCTCTTTAGGGGTAATTCAAAAGGGTTCATCGATTCGGCACCAGCCCACTTCAGCTCTACAAGGATAAACTTTGCAGGTTACTCGATGCATAGCTCCCAAAGGGTCTCTGTCTTGCAAGTTCAGGGAATTCTAACACACGATTCGAACCCGTTCCTTGCCTATTGAGGAATCAAAATCAGGGCGTGGATAACGCCCTGATTGAGTTTAAGAAAATATTCGATTTGATCTACCAGTTGGAGCGGCGTCGTCCCCCGCTGCGCTGACTGCGCCCGCTTCCCCCGGCATCTCGGCGATAGCCACCGCCGCCAAAGGATCGTTCTTCACGAGGACGGGCTTGATTGACCGTCAACGTTCGTTCGTGTAGCTCGGTGCCGTTGAACATGTTAATGGCTTTTTGAGCTTCCTCATCAGTCTCGTACTCCACAAAGGCAAAGCCTTTGGAGCGGCCGGTGTCTCGGTCTCGGATCAATGCGACAGACTTAATCGTCCCTGCTTGAGCGAAGTACTCACGCAGTTCCTCTTCGGTGACCGAATACGACAAATTGCCTACATACAGTTTTGGTTCCATTTTCTCTCCATTCAAAATATACTCTTCGATACCGGCCTGCTAATCGTCACACATGGGGCAAGGGAACCTCGCAATTCACAGAACCCCCTTGGCACGGTCACATGCCGAAAAAGTGCTTAGGCTGGCTGGCAACTTAAGTATGTATATTATACCAGATATAACGAAAAATAGGATGTGCTTTTGTCAAGGGTTTTATGGGAATAAAATCAGAACGTCCCCTCTTTGTTCAAAGGGGACGTTCTGATTAATTGCGATTTTTTTACTTGGTGGAAGTCACTTCCCTAGAGACATCTACCTGCGTCTAGATTTTTGACCAAACTGCTAATTCAAGGATGAGTTGTTCGAAATAGCTAGAGGAAGGCATTGCACCATCCCCATAGGCCATATCCACCACTCGCACAACCAATTGCAACGATTGCGTTTCCAAGACCGTTTCCATGCCGGGCTGGACGAGCACCGGTTCACCTTTGGCAGCCAAGCGCTGGTAAGTAGCTTCGTTCTGAAACGCATGTTCACTCATCAGCACTTTGGTGATGGTTTGGATGTCATTTTTATCGAATAGCCAAACCTCAAAAGCGGTTACCTTTTTCGGTTCTCCAACCCCAATCGTTTCCGAAATATTCACACCACATTCGCCCAAGAACTCCCCACTTTGCGAATCGATGCTAAAGGAGTCATCGAACAGGTCATCCCCATATTTGTACGAAGCCATAAACTGCATCATCGGCGGTTCGGTGCTAGGAAGCGGCGCTGCGGCGCCACTCCACTCCTCCTCGGCTTCTGGCATCAAGGGCTGCTGATAGGCGGGTTGAGCAGGGGTGCGAACAGTGGGTTTTCGCGTACGAAGGAAGAAGAAGATCGCAACCCCGACCAAAATGATCACAAAAGCAATACAGGCAACGACAAACAAATTGCGGATAATCGACACGCCAGACCTTGCGGTGGGTTCTGGTTCGGCTGTGGGAAGCACTTCACCCCCGGCAGCTTGAGTGGGAACAGGCAGGGAAGCTTGACCTGTGACAGCAAGTCGAAAGGCAGCGATGTTTGCAGCCTGCTGAGGCTTATTTTGCTCGATTTCTTTGAGCAGTTCTTCGCCTTCCTGACCAAATTCGCTAAAGCGCTTTTTTGCCAGCTCGGTATCCTGGTTTAGGATATAGGAATCGACTGCCATGCTTAAATACTCCAGTTTTAAGTCATGGCGCAGATGTTGCGGTGCAGCATCGGTCCATTTTACCGGCCAGATCCCCCAGCCGATAACAAACCAACCGAGGATCAAACCGCCAACAAACCCGATCCCCACCAATACGGGGGTTCTTTTCAGATATTCTCGGATAATCTCCATTCCTCACTCTCCATTTTCCACAGCTTCTGCCCGGCAGCGCACAGATTTTTTCGCCGAGTTTTTGTCCACTTTCTTTCTCATCTTATTGTAGACGAAAGCGATTGATTTTGCAACGGATGTTCACAAAATATATTGTTGCAAGGTTCATGCCGTTGATGCCATTTCATCTTGAACGACTTCATCCAAAGCAAAGCGTTCTTCGCAATCAAGACACTGCGCGTTGTTCTTGTCGGCGATTACCAATAAACCTCCACACTGCGGGCAGGCAGCCGCGATTGGCTTTTTCCATGAAGTGAAGTCACACTGCGGATAATTCGAACAACCGTAGAAAACTCTGTTGCGGCGAGTCTTCCTCTCGACCACTTCCCCCTGGCATTTCGGACAGGTTACACCGACCTTTTCCAGCCATGCTTCGGTGTAGCGACATTCTGGAAAGCCGCTACAGGAAATGAACTTGCCATAACGCCCGTAGCGGATAACCAAATCCTTTCCACACTCTGGGCAGGCCCTGCCGATGGGTTCTAATTCCGCTTTCATTTCCGGGATGGCCTTTTCTGCATTCGCCACCAGTTCGGCAAAAGGAGTGTAGAATTCCCGAATGACATCGACCCATTGTTGCTCACCGGCAGCAATGCGGTCAAGGTCTTCTTCCATGTGAGCTGTAAAACCGTAGTCCACGATTTCAGGAAAATGTTGGCTAATCAGATCGTTGACCAAGATACCGGTTTCGGTAGGCACTAAGCGTTTGTTATCGCGGATGACATAGCCGCGTTGTTGAATGGTCGAAAGGATCGGTGCATAAGTTGAAGGCCGGCCAATGCCATATTCCTCTAAGGCGCGCACCAGCGTTGCTTCGGTATAGCGTGGTGGGGGTTGGGTAAAATGTTGTTCAGGGATCAACTTGACCAATTTCTGAACCTGACCTTCGGTCAAACCGCTGGGAATGCGTCCACTTTCTTCTTCCGCAGGGGTGTCCTCATCTTTTGCTTCTTCATAGGCTGCCATGTAACCTAGAAATCTTACAGTGGAACCAGAGGCTCGCAAAAGATACTCATGCGCCATCCCCTTGCCACTGACCTCCACCGAGAGGGTATCAAAGATAGCAGCAGTCATTTGCGAAGCCACAAACCGCTGCCAAATCAATTGGTATAAACGAAACTGATCGCGATTCAGAAATTGTTTGATCGACTCTGGTGTGCGAAAGACAGACGTGGGGCGAATGGCTTCATGGGCTTCTTGCGCTCCAAGGGCTTTTGTTTTATAGCGGGGAGGTTTGGGGGGTAGGAAGCCTTCTCCATAACGTTGAGAGATATACTTACGAGCTTCCTCTTGAGCGAGCTCCGACACATTGGTCGAATCGGTGCGCATATAGGTAATCAAACCCACAGCGCCACCTGTACCCACATCGATCCCCTCGTATAATTGCTGGGCTAGCGCCATGGTGCGCTTTGCCGTATAACCCAACCTGCGGGAGGCATCTTGTTGCAAGGTGCTGGTGATAAAGGGAGGGTTTGGATTACGACGGCGTTCACCCTGCTTAATCTGAGAAATCCAATACCGCGCCCCTTCCATATCCTCCAACAAGGGTTTGACTTGCTCTTCACTACCCAAAGTCGGTTCTTCCCCATCCACACGGGCAAGTTTGGCGATAAAGGATTCCTTCAACCCCTCGGGCAAAAATTCAGCCGCGATTGACCAATATTCGACTGGCACAAAGGCTTGAATCTCCCTTTCACGTTCTACGATCATGCGCAAGGCAACCGATTGGACACGCCCAGCCGATAAGCGACTGCGCACCTTTCGCCAAAGCAGAGGGCTCAAGTTATAGCCCACCAAGCGATCCAAGACGCGGCGTGCTTGCTGGGCATCTACCAATGCCTGATTAATGGAGCGAGGATGGGCAAACGCCTCTGCCACTGCCGGTTCGGTGATTTCATGGAACACAACCCGACGGGCAACCTTGGGATTGATGGCAGCCGCTTCCATAAGGTGCCAGGCAATGGCTTCCCCTTCGCGGTCCGGGTCGGTAGCCAGATAGACTTCCTCCGCATTCTTTGCTAGGGCTTTGATTTCTTTGACCACCGCTTTCTTCTCATTGGGCACGCGATATTTTGGCGCAAAATCGTTTTCGATATCCACCGAAAGCTGGGATCGCAAGAGATCCCTGACATGGCCTACAGAGGCTTTGACCATGTAACCTTTCCCTAAAAAACGACCGACAGTGCGTGCTTTTGCCGGTGATTCGACAATCACCAATTTCCCTGAACGGCGCGGTTTGAGTTTTTCAGTTTCCTTTTCTGAAAGCGTAGCGTGCGCTTCGGTTTTCCCCATCCGATACAACTTTGTCCCACACACCGGACAAACGCCTTCTGTCGCCGGTGTCCCAGTGCTGGTAAACACCGTTTTGGGATCGGATAAACTTCTCTTTTGTCTACATTTTACACAATAAGCTTCAAGCGTTTCCAAGGCAACCTCCAAACTTAAACGTAATTCTCGCCATTTTCCTTGAGGATTTCAACCACTTGGCGTACTTTTTGGGCTTCATCCTTGCGTACGATCAACAAAACATCCCCCGTATCGACGACCACCAAATCGCGAATGCCGATCGTCACGATGAGGCGGCGTTCTTCGCTCATATAAACTAAAGATTGACGGGTATCTAGACCAAAGTGACGCCCACCCATCACAATGTTCCCCTGCGCATCGGCCGGCAAAACATCAAATAACGAATCCCAACTGCCTACATCACTCCACTTAAGAGCGCCGGCCGGAATGACCACCACATCCTTTGCCCCTTCCATAATGCCGTAGTCAATCGTTTGCGGTGTCAAGGATTGCCATTCTTTCTCTAAAATATCTGGGTAGCTAGGTTGCCCCCAATGGGCTTCAATGGCGGTCAAAGCACTTTCTAATTGAGTCATTTGACGGCGAATTTCTTGGCGAATGCGAGACACTTTCCAGATAAACATCCCAGAATTCCAAGTATGGTCGCCTCTGGCTAACATGACTTGAGCCTGAAACTCATCGGGCTTCTCCTTAAACCGAACCACATGATAGACATCCACGCCCTGATAGGTGCCCAGCAATTTCCCCTGTTGAATATAGCCATAGCCAGTAGCTGCAAAAGTCGGATGGATTCCGATGGTCACTATAAAATCTTGGCGGGCAACATTCTCCGCTACCTGTAACAATTTCCGAAACCATTCTTGATTGCCAATGTAATGATCGGCTGTCAAGACTGCCATAACAGCATCCTGATCCAATCGAGCTAAATGTAAGGCAGCTAAGCCAACAACGGCGGCTGTTCCCCGCGGCGCAGGCTCAAGGAGAAAGTTTTTCTCGGGAATCTGGGGGCATTGTTGGTGTAGCTCCTCGAGTTGGTCTGGTACCGTTACAACCAGTATATGTTCGGGGTCAAATACCCCATCCAAACGATCGACAGCCATCTGGAAAAGGCTACGCTGTTCGATAATGCGTAGCATTTGTTTGGGTCTCGTTCTTCTAGAGAGCGGCCACAGACGGGTTCCGCCACCTCCTGCCATAATAACTGCATAATACGAACCACTCATCACCGTTTTCTCCTTGTCAATGTGGATCAAGCGGTATACTGACCACTCGTTTCACGGGCAACGATATAACTCATCCCCCCCACTGCCCTAGCTAAACCTTTTAATTCCAGCATCGCCAAGATCGAACTGACCTGCGCCACGGGCATTGCACACAAGCGAGCTAATTCATCCACATGCATAGGTTGATCGGATAATTGTTCTAATAAGCGTGCTTCGTTTGCATCTGTAGGTAAGCTCTGACGGGCAAAGTTTTGCTGTACCCTAACCGTTAAGTTGAGCGTTTCCAATAAATCGGCAACACCCATATAGGGATAAGCACCTTTTTGGATCAATCGATTTGTCCCAAGGCTTTGAGGAGCGTGAATGTAACCCGGCACTGCAAAGACATCCCGCCCCTGATCCGCCGCAAAGCTCGCTGTGATCAAGGCGCCACTTTTTTCACCCGCCTCTACCACAACCACCGCCAAAGATAACCCGGAAATAATGCGGTTGCGGGGTGGAAAATTGGTCGCATCGGGTTGCGTGCCGGGGGGATAATCGCTTAATAAAGCGCCTTGAGCGATGATGCGTTCAGCCAAACGCCGATGCTCAGGCGGATAAATCTTATCTACGCCACTCCCTAACACCGCAATCGTACGTCCGCCAGCCTCCAGCGCCGCCTGATGAGCAATCGAATCGACACCGCGCGCTAAGCCGCTGACGACAGTTACGCCATTCTGTGCTAACCCAATGGCGATTTCCTCAGCAACCTGTCGCCCATACTTGGTCACCCGTCGCGTGCCAACGACGGCCACAGCGATTTCGTCTGAAATGTTGAGCCCCCCGCGCACATATAACACGGGAGGGGATTGATCAATTTCGCGCAACAAGCGCGGATACTGCTCATCCAGCCAAGTAAGCACCTGAATATCTTTTGATTGTAAGGTATCCCAATACCGATCTACGTCAACCTGAGTGCGGATTTGGAGCAAATTTTCCAAATGTTTGCTGCTCAAACCCACTGCGCGCAGGGAATCTAGTGGGGCTTGCCAAGCCTCTTCCAGTGAATCAAATTGGTTCAGCAAGCGGCGAAAACGCACTGCACCGATGCCTTTGACCAAATTAAATGCCACCCAATAGCGTCTCTCTCGTTCGTCCATTACCCCATTACCCTGCTAGAAGGGTCACCTCGAGCCGTTTTTGAACGACGTTCACTTCCCGAATCCAATCATCGGCAAAGGGGATCAATTGCTCTCCCCCTTGCTCATTTTTAACCACCAGCACATCGTTGGCTCCGGTGCTGAGAATTTCTCTCACCCAACCAATGAAATCGCCCAACTGGTTATAAACAGCCATCCCCAAAATTTGATGATGATAATATTCTCCGTCTTCTAGTGGAGGGCGATCGTCGGCACGCACGAAGACCAATTGATTGCGCAACTCGCCGGCTGCTTCGGGGGTCGTAAACCCCTTAAAGCGAATTAACAAGCCATCGCGATGAGACCGCCGCGAGGCAATTTCATACTCGGTGGCTTCCTCGCCGACATACACAACTACCCCGCTTTGAATTCTCTCGGGGAAATCGCTGTAGATTTCCATCAGCACTTCACCGCGCACACCATGAGGGCGGCAGATTTTCCCAATGGCTAAGAAGACAGGCTCGCCTCTCTCCGGCGAGCCTGCCGGTCGTTCTTGCGTAGTCCGCTGAAAAACTTGCTTCATCGAGGCTCTTCGACATCTAATGTTGCCCGTAAACCCTGTCTGGCGGCAGCCACTCTGAGCAAGATGCGGATCGCGTTTGCCACACGTCCATTTTTGCCGATCACCCGCCCCATATCGTCTTTGGCAACCTGCAAGGCAATGGTCACCGCGCTTCCCTTACGCACCTCACGCACGCTGACTTGATCGGGGTACTCGACAAGGGATCGCGCCACATATTCGATTAAAGATTTCATCTTTGCCTCCTTTCAATACTTGGTTCGGAGGTGTCCACTAATCAATCGGATAGATTATCCCTATTGGGCTGAAAGGCTGGTTTTCGGCTGGACATTGCGGCTGGCTTGAACCGCTTGTGCCTCCTTCAGCAACGTTTCCAGTGATTCACCGTTTTTATACCGCTGGAAACGCTCCAACAGCCCAATCGATTGGAAAACCTTCGCGGTTGACTCGGTGGGTTGAGCTCCTTTGCTCATCCAATCATAGACGCGATCCTCTTTGACTTGGATCGTCGCCGGATCGGTTCGAGGATTATAGAATCCGACGATTTCGAGAAAGCGTCCATCGCGCGGAGCTTCTTTATCAGCCACGACGATCCGATAGCTAGGTTGTCCTTTGAGACCAACCCTTCTTAAACGAATTCGCACCATAGAATCTACTCCTTCAAATTTTCATATTCACATCAGCATCCCGCTCCAACTTCTCAGGTTGAGGGAGCGTGAAGGAGACGCCGAATCCCTGAAAAGTGGAGGAGATAGCCTTTTAGCCAAATAAACGCGGTAATCCCTTCATCCCAGACTTTTTGAACGACTTCAGCAATTTCTGTACATCCCGAAATTGTTTGATCAATCGGTTCACATCCTGAACTTGGGTGCCAGAACCGCGCGCGATTCTGCGCCGTCGGCTGGCATTGAGAATTTCCGGTCGCCTTCTCTCTAGAGGCGTCATCGAATTGATAATTGCTTCTGTTATTTTAAGCTGTTTTTCAGCATCTTGGGGAGAAATTTGGCGTGCCATCTGTCCCATGCCGCCCGGCAACATTTCTAAGATTTGGCTCAGCGGACCCATGCGTTTGATCTGACGTAGTTGTTGGGCAAAATCTTCAAGGGTAAACTCACCATCCATCAGACGAGAAGCCTGTTCCCGCGCCACCTGTTCGTCAAAGGCTGCTTCTGCCTTCTCGATTAATCCGATCACATCCCCCATCCCCAAAATTCGCGAAGCCAAACGGGATGGGTCATAAACCTCCAGCGCGTCCAAAGCTTCCCCTGTACCGATAAACTTTATCGGTACCCCCGTGACGGAACGGATCGAAATTGCCGCCCCACCGCGCGCATCGCCATCCATTTTAGTCAGAATCAAACCGGTCAAAGGGATGACCTGACGGAATCCTTGGGCAACATTGACCGATTCTTGACCGATCATGGCATCGACAACCAATAAGGTTTCCACCGGTTTGACCTGTTGACGAATAGCAGCCAATTCATCCATCAAAGCCTGATCGAGCTGAGAGCGTCCGGCGGTATCCAAAATCAAAGTTGAATAACCGCCCTGTGCGGCTTTCTGACGCGCCTTGCCTGCCAAATGATCCGGCTTTACCCCCTCTTCATAATATACAGGGACATCTAACCGCTCTCCGAGGGTTTGAAGCTGTTTAACAGCCGCTGGACGATAGGGATCAGCAGCTACCAACATCACTCTTTCCCCTTGAGAGCGAAGCGCACGGGCGAGTTTTGCCGCTGCAGTTGTCTTCCCCGAACCTTGCAGTCCAACTAACATAATCGCACGGGGTTTTTCTCCGCTCAGATTCAATCGTTCAGCGGCACCTAAGGTGTGAATCAACTCCTCATGGACAATTTTGATCACTTGCTGAGCTGGATTCAGGGCACGAGAAACCTCTGCCCCAATCGCCCGTTCGCGCACTCGGTTGATAAAATCCTTGACAACGCCATAGTTGACATCGGCTTCCAATAGAGCTAACCGCACCTCCCTTAAGGCGGCATCTACCTCTCTCTCGGTCAGCTTACCGTGACGGCGTAATTGCTTGAAGATGGTCTCTAATCGTTCAGTAAGGCTCTCAAACATTTATATAATGAAATATCCTCTGCCTTTGTTATTCGCAATTTTTGATTGTAAACGCTAAATTATGAATGGTCAAGAGTTAAAAAAGGTGAAGGAAATGAAAATCTCATCAGCAACTATTCTGATAAATCGGGGTTAAGAGTATGAATTTAACCGCTGATCATCTGTTATCATGGGTGAGAAAATTCGTGAGGAGGTCTTATTATGTCTAAAGTTGCCATTGTCACCGATAGTACCGCTTACATCCCCGAAGATCTATTAAGGGAGTATCAAATATCCGTTGCTCCTCAAGAGCTGATCTGGGGCGATAAAACATACGAGGACGGTGTCGACATCCAACCCGATGAATTTTATCAACGCCTGAAAACTGCCACCGTCATGCCAACCACCTCTCAGGTGACAATTCCCAATTTCCATAAACTCTTTCAAAACTTACTCGATGAGGGAAAGGAAATCCTAGCCATATTAATTTCCGCAAAACTCTCTGGAACGATCGATTCAGCCGTTCAAGCCAAAGAGATGCTGCCCGGAGCAGCGATCGAAATCGTCGATTCCTATAGCACAGCTATGGCGATGGGCTTCCAAGTGTTGACGGTTGCAAGGGCTGCTCAAAAAGGAGCAAGTCTTGAAGAGTGTAAGCGGTTAGCTGAAGAGGTTCGCCATCACACCGGCGTGGTCTTCGCTGTGGACACCTTAGAGTTTCTCCATCGCGGCGGTCGTATCGGGGGTGGTAGTCGCTTTCTAGGGACAGCCTTGAACATCAAGCCCCTGCTCGAGGTACGCGGCGGTCGGGTTGAAGCGCTGGAACGCGTGCGCACCCGCAAGAAATCGCTGATGCGCTTGATTGAGATCATCGAAGAGCGCACTAAGGGTAAATCACCCATCCGACTCGCCACCATTCACGCCAATGCCGAAGATGAAGCACGCGAGGTGCTAGAAGAACTTACCCGTCGTCTGAACCCGGCTGAAGCGATCTTCTCCACTGTCAGTCCGGTCATCGGTACCCATGCTGGACCGGGCACGGTTGGAATCGCCTATCTAACCGGTATGTAAGTCTTGATTGGAATACCCCTTGACAATCCATGTTGTGATGAGTATAGTATCTGCACAAAGTGAGATAATTGCAGGTATGGATGAGTCTGTTTCAGATTTAGATATCGATTATCTTAGTCCCAACCATAACCCGCTTGATTGAGCAAGGTGGGGTTTAATCCCAGGCAACCTCCCAACCCCGCCGGCCAATCGCGGCGGGGTTGTTCTTTGAGGTGAAGCCATGGGAGTTCTTCGTTATCTTCTGCCTCCCCAAAAACGTTTAGAGAAGGCTTTCACAATGGGGGATGTGATTGTCCTTTTGCTGATTGCCAGCCTGCTTTATGGCGGCGTTCGCCTAGCTCTTAACGCGCCGCAAAGTGTCACCGGGCCTCAAATTTCACTATCTACCTCTGCTCTCCCCTGGTACACCCTCCTTTCGGTCGGTAGGATGTTCGCAGCTTACTTCCTTTCGTTGGTCTTTACGCTAATCTATGGACGTGCAGCCGCTTACAACCGCCGAGCAGAAATGGTCTTAATGCCATTATTAGATGTGCTTCAATCCGTACCCATCTTATCCTTTTTACCGGTCGTTTTACTGAGCTTGAGCGCTTTCCTCCCTCAGGACATTGCCGCTGAATTAGCCTCGATCGTATTGATCTTTACCAGCCAAGTATGGAATATGACCTTCGGTTGGTATCAATCCCTGACCACGATCCCCAACGAACTGCGCGAAGCGAGTGCAATATTCCGTTTGAATAGTTGGTTGCGTTTCAAACGGCTTGAACTACCCTTTGGCATGATTAGCCTGATTTGGAACAGCATTATGTCTTTTGCCGGCGGGTGGTTTTTCCTCATGGCGGCAGAAATCTTTACCGTTGGCAACCGCGATTTCCGCCTCGCCGGTCTAGGCGCTTACTTACAGGAAGCCGCCAATCAGGGAGATACGCAAGCCATTCTCTGGGGATTACTTACGCTGATCATCACGATCGTCGCTTTGGACCAATTCTTGTGGAGACCGCTCCTCGCTTGGAGCGATCGGTTCAAGCTTGAAATGGTGGAAAGCGGCAACCCGCCCACCTCCTGGTTTTACAACCTGCTTTACAAATCCCGCCTGTATGAATGGATTAAGAGCTCCTTTATCACACCTCTGGCAGAACGCATTGATGCATGGACATTGAGAGCATCCCCTGCGCCTTCGCATCCCTCACAAACTCAAACAACGTTAACTCCCGGCCTGATTGGATTATATCTCCTCGTTTTTGCGACCATTAGCTATGGCGGTTACCGCGCCTTCATCATGTTAATCAACCTCCCCCTTTCACAATGGGGCGAAATTGGCTTAGGATTACTGGTCACCCTCATTCGTGTGCTTACCTCCCTACTCATTGCGCTGTGTTGGACAATACCAGTGGGAGTGGTCATTGGAACCAAACCGAACTTAGCGCGGTTCATCCAACCTGTGATTCAAATTGCCGCTTCGGTGCCCGCCACGGCTGTTTTCCCCATTCTCCTGATGTTTCTGATTCATCTGAGCGGCGGGCTTAACCTTGCTGCAATCCTGCTCATGTTGATGGGCACCCAGTGGTACTTGTTGTTCAATATAATTGCCGGCGCGAGCGCCATCCCTCAAGACCTCAAATATACCAGTTCTCTCCTTCAACTCTCACCGAAGGAGAGATGGCGCACCTTGATTCTGCCTGCTCTGTTCCCCTACCTGATAACGGGAGCAATTACCGCCAGCGGTGGGGCGTGGAATGCCAGCATCGTGGCTGAATACGTCCATTTCGGGGGACAAACCATTTCAACCCTCGGCATCGGAGCACTCATTTCTCATGCCACCGCTGCCGGTGACTACCCCTTGCTCCTCGGCGCCACCTTGAGCATGATCTTTGCAGTTGTGCTGATCAATCGCCTGTTCTGGAGAAAGCTGTACCGCCTTGCGGAAGAGAAATACCGTATGGAGTAGTAGCCTATGACCACCAATAACGCTTTGCTTAAATTACGTCACATCCATCAAATCTACACCAGTGGATCACGTCGCTTCACCGCTGTTCAAGATGTCAATTTGACGGTTTTCGAAGGTGAATTTATCGCCTTGTTGGGACCCTCTGGTTGTGGCAAAAGTACCTTATTAAGGATTATTACCGGTCTACAAAAACCCTCCGAAGGGAAAGTTCTCTACCGCGATCAACCGTTAGAAGGCGTGAACCCCTACGCCTCCATTGTTTTCCAAACCTTTGCTCTGTTTCCCTGGCTGACAGTTCTGGAAAATGTGGAGCTGGCTCTAAAAGCCCGTAACGTCCCCGCAAACATCCGTACACCACGTGCTTTGGATTTGATTGACCGAGTTGGTTTGGACGGTTTTGAATCGGCCTATCCGCGCGAGCTGTCGGGGGGCATGCGCCAAAAGGTCGGCTTTGCGCGCGCCATGGCTGTGGAGCCCGAATTGCTTTGTTTAGACGAGCCGTTTTCGGCACTGGATGTGCTTAGCGCCGAATCCCTGCGCAACGAACTGATGGAGCTTTGGACGACAGGTAAAATCCCCACCAAAGCAATCCTGATGGTAAGCCACAACATCGAAGAGACCGTTTTCATGGCCGACCGAGTCGTGGTCATGGATAACGAACCGGGGCGGATCTTATCCGAATTAACCATTACCTTACCCCATCCTCGGCAACGCAAGTCCGAAGAATTTCAAGCCCTCATTGACCAAGTGTACAGCATGTTGGCAGGGCAAACACAACCCGAAAACGTTGAGCTAGGTAGCGCGCCTGGCGAACCAGGCGTCACGCGCTCACTCCCCAAGGTGACCATCTCCGATTTAGCCGGATTCCTCGAAAATTTAGCCGAAATGCCTTCTCATCGTGCCGACATTTACCGACTGAGTGAGGAATTAAATGTCGACTCAGGGCACATCCTAAGCCTAACCGAAGCTGCCGAATTGCTCGGTTTTGCGACAATTGCCAAAGGTGACATCACCTTAACTCCCTTAGGGGAAACTTTTGCGGAAGCAAGCATCCTTGCCCGCAAGGAAATCTTTGCGACCCGAATTCGCCGTCTGCCTCTGGTACGTTGGCTGCTCAGCATGTTGGGTTCATCTGAGAAACGGTCTTTACCGGTGGGTGTCATCCTCACCGCCCTAGAACTTGAATTTCACAAGGAGGAAGCTGAACGCCAATTGGATACGTTGATCAATTGGGGACGTTATGCCGAGATCCTCTCTTATAATGACGATCAAGAAGTGCTGTATCTAGAGACTTCACCCACCGCAATCGCCCAACCGTTTTGAGGCAGTTTGGGAATTTTGCTTCGTAGTGACATTTTTCACTTGTACAAGCAACCTATCTTGTGGTATGGTTTAATGTGCAAATACCAATTTGCATACCCTGAAATTTTCATATAAGGATGGAGAAATGAAGAAACGCTATTGGCTGATTACCTTTCTGGTGCTGATAAGCATCATCTTCACTGCGTGTGGTGGGGGCAAACAAAGCCATTTTGAGAAAATCAAACAAGCCGGAGTCATTAAAGTTGGCACAAGCGCCGATTATCCCCCCTTTGAGTATATCGACGAGAGTGGGAACAAGACAGGCTTCGACATCGAATTAATGGAGGAAATCGGCAAGCGCCTCGGCGTCAAGGTTGAATGGGTTGACATGCCCTTCGATAGCCTCATCGCCGGCGTTCAAGAGGGAAAGATCGATTGCTCGATCTCGGCGTTTAACTACACCGAAGAACGCGACAAAGTGGTCGATTTCAGTGATGCATACTTCACCGCTGAAGATGCCTTTTTGGTAGCTGAGAGTTTCAGCGGCAACATCAGCAAACCCGAAGACGTCGCTCAGTATAAGGTCGGTGTACAAAGCGGCACTACCCAAGATGACTGGCTGACCAATGTCTTACAAATCCCCGAGCAGAACCTTTCGCGTTATGATCGCGCCGATCAGGCTGCCCTCGATCTCAAGAGTGGGCGGATTGAAGTGATGATGGCAGACGCCATTCCGGCAAAATCTTTAGCTCAAAAAATCGGCGGATTGAAAATTATCTATACCGCGGTGTTATCGAGCGGTCCGATGAATATCGTCTTACCTGAGGGAGATACCGAACTTGCTCAAGCCATCAACCAAATCCTCAAGCAATTACAGCAAGAAGGATTCATTGACCAGCTAGCACAAAAATACTTCACCGAGTAAGTTTTTTCGACAAAGATGGGCAGGGATAGAACCCTGCCCTTTTTCAACCTCAGACGATTTCGGATGATCGATCAATTCTTCTCTTATATTTTGCAAGGCACCTCGGTCACCATAGCGGTGACATTGGTTGCTTTACCTCTCGGGCTCATTCTCGGTTTATTGCTGGCATTATTTTATAACTATGGTGGGACTTGGGTCTCGCGCCTGTCTGCCATCTACAGTTTGGTCATGCGCGGCGTTCCACCAATTGCTCTGCTATTCATTTTGTATTTTCTTCTATCCGGACGTCTGATCAACCTGACTCCCTTTTGGGCTGGTTCCATCTCGTTGGGCATCATCAGCTCTGCTTACCAAATGGAAATCTTACGTGGGGCACTTCAAGCGGTTGGGGAGGGGCAAATGACTGCAGCACGCGCTATCGGAATGAGCCGAATTCAAGCCATCCGCTATATTATCATCCCTCAAGCCATCCGCCTTGCTATTCCCCCATGGTCCAATGAGGCTTCGATTGTGCTAAAAGACTCCTCGTTGGTCTATGCCTTAGGGGTGCCGGAAATCCTGCGCCGCGCCCAGCAGCTCAGCGCAACCACCCAACAACCCTTCCTAGCCTTCGGAGCGGCCGCTCTCATTTACTTTATTCTGGTTTTTCTCGTCAATCGTGCCCTCGATCTTCTCGCCGAGAAAACCAAACTACCGACTTCAATGGCTTGATAAGAGGAGCTGTGAATGATGAATGAGAAACCCTATATCTTGCAAGCCAAGAACCTAACAAAAATCTACGGCGAGAACATTATCTTTAAGGACATCTCCTTAGACGTCCGCAAAGGCGAAACCATTGTGATCATCGGGCCGAGCGGCACCGGTAAAAGCACTCTTTTGCGCTGCATCAACCTACTGACCCCCTTGAATAGTGGGCAAATCTTCCTAGAAGGTCAAGAAATCACCGCTCCTTCGGTTGATCGAGATCAAGTTCGTCAGAAGATCGGCATGGTTTTTCAAAATTTTCTCCTGTTCAATCATCTCACCGCTCTGGGGAACGTGATGATTGGCTTGACCAAAGTCAAGAAAATGCCCGCCGATCAAGCCAAACGAAAAGCTCTGTATGAACTTGAGCGGGTTGGGTTAGCCGATCGCGCCAACCACTATCCCGCCCAACTTTCCGGCGGACAACAACAACGCGTCGCCATCGCTCGGGCTTTGGCAATGGATCCCTTAGTAATGCTATTCGATGAGCCGACTTCTGCTCTCGATCCAGAGCTAATTGGCGAGGTTTTAGGAGTCATGGCGCAACTGGCGCGTGAACACATGACCATGTTGGTTGTTACCCACGAGATGGGATTTGCGCGTGAAATGGCTGACCGCATCATCTTTATGGAAAAAGGAAGCATTGTCGAAGAAGGATCACCTGAAGAGCTTTTTGAACGCCCGCAGCATGCCCGCACGCGCGAGTTTCTGGGAAAAATCAGCGAGCTATACGGGAAGAAAGAGAAGAAATGATTGCTTTCTTTGAGTTCTTCATCCGTTTCCTTCCCGACCTGTTGAGCGGTATGGGAATGACTTTGCTGCTGACCGCAGAAGGGGTTCTGGCCGGCTTCGTGTTAGGACTCGCAGCGACTCTCGCCCGCACTTACGGAGGAAAATTCTGGCGCAATTTGGCAATTGCCTATATCGAGTTGTTTCGCGGAACACCGTTATTGGTACAGGTATTCCTGCTCTATTACGGTTTGCCCGGCTTGGGGGTCACCCTCAGCCGCGAATGGTCAGCCTTCCTTGCGCTGGGGTTGAATTCCGGAGCTTATCAGGCAGAATATCTGCGGGGTTCGATTCTCGCCATTGGCGAGGGGCAGATGTTGGCAGCCCGCGCCATTGGCATGTCCAAATGGAAAGCAGTCTTTCACATCATCCTGCCTCAAGCCTTACGGCTCGCCATCCCCGCTTGGGCGAACGAGCCGGTGTCCTTGCTCAAAGCCACCTCGGTTGTCTTCCTGATTGCCGTGCCGGAGTTGATGACCCGAGCGAAATTGATCGCTTCTCGAACCTACGATCCAATTAGCTCCTATCTCGCTGTGGCAATTCTCTATTTAGTGCTGGTATATGTGGTTGATGCTGCAATGAAATGGCTAGAGCGCCGTACACGCTTGCCAGGCTTGTCCATGGTTCGAGGGGGAGAATAAGCAAGAGGTGATAGATACCGTCTAATTTCAAACAAAAAGGGGTTTCCCTTAATCACCATCATATTTCAACCCTTCTCATACCTTGTCACAGGTCAAGTTAAGCCCGGTGTCTGCCCTGACAAAAAACGCTATTCTCCTAAAATGTGACATTTGTCAGGCTTGAAATTGGAGAAATTTTTTGCTATAGTATCATTATACTGGCTGGTGGTTTTACCACCAAATAAGATGCCCAACAGGAGAGCAATTGGACACCCTAATAGAACCCCTCCAAGTTCCCAGCCTCAAAGAAGCCTGCATCACCAAGTTACAAGAGCTCATCCTTTCAGGCAAACTAAAAATCGGCCAAGCACTCCCCCCAGAACGACGCCTTGCCGAACAATTGGGCGTCAGCCGCCCGGTGCTACACGAAGCCATTGTCGACCTAGCCAGTAAAGGGTTAGTAACCATCATCCCGCGGCGGGGTGTATTCGTCAACGATTTCCGAACCAGTGGCTCTTTAGCCATGTTGACCGCCTTGATTTCTTACCATAACGGCGAACTCGATCAGCCTTTTTTACACAGTTTGTTACAAATGCGCTTGTTAATGGAAGTAGAAACCGCCCGTCTGGCAGCGATTTATCGTACACAAGAGCAACTTACCCAATTTCATCAAATTCTTGACCAAGAACTGAGTACCAACCGACAGGATGCCCAAGCGTTAGCAGAGATTGATTTCCGTTTCCATCAATTGATTACCCTTGCTTCGGGGAATCTGATTTATCCATTGGTGATTAACTCCTTCAAACCTGTGTATACCAACCTAACCATGCGCTTTTTCAAACGCCATTTAGGCGATGGCGTGATCGATGAAGTCTTCCACTTTCATCGTCTTCTCGTTAATGCAATCGAGAGCAGTAACCCTGAGTTAGCCGGTAAGATTATGAGTGAATTGCTTCGTCACGGCGCAAAGCATTTGTTGACCCCTTGTGGAGGAAAAAATGGCAACTCTAACTTGTGAACCCCCAAAAGCGAAATATACCATCAAGACCCCTTACAATCTCTCGCCGCGCATTCAATGGCTGAGAGATTATTATTTTCAAGGAGTCAAGCGACGTTGGAATAACGAAGCTACTTCATGGACAACGGGCACTCCATGGGATTTCCAGTTTGAAGAAATTTCCTACTACATTGTGCCCGAAACCTACGCCTTTTTCCCCACCTTCCGCTCCTGTTTCATCCAAAATGCGCGTCCGGTCAAGCTGCATAAGGACTTTTGGAAATGGAGCTTGCCCGAAAGGCGCGCCTGGTTTGTGCGCGAAGTCATGGTCAATTACCTGCCTCACGAAATTTTGCCAGGTGACTTAATTGCCGGTGCACGCTTCAACGTTCAGACATCAACCTGTCTGACCAAGGCTGAAGCAAAACAATATGAAGAATGGGTATATGGCAAAAATGGCACACGACAGGCTGCCAAATGGTTCCACGACCACGGGTATGGCAACGCAGGTTGTACAAGTGGACATATCATCCCCGACTATGCCCGTGTCATCCACAAAGGCTGGAAGGACATTTACCATGAATTAGAGCAACGTTACCAAGCGCTTTCTCCTCAAGAACAGAGCAGCCGCAAAGGGGCACAACTAAGAGCCATGCTCACCGCTGCTACCATGGCAAGGGATGTCGCCCAAAAGTACCGAGAAGAATGTCTGCGCTTAGCCCAGAAAGAGAAAGATGAGATTCGCCAAGCAGAGCTCTTGCAAATGGCAGAAAATCTCAGCCATGTTCCGTGGGAGCCAGCGCAGACTTTTTGGGAGGCGATTCAAACCCTCTGGCTGACACACATGCTGATTATGAGTGAAGAAAATTACCCAGGACCAGGGTTGTCTTTTGGGCGCATTGATCAATATCTATACCCATTGTGGAAGAAATCCATCGATGAAGGGATGGATCGGGAATTTGGCAAAGAAATCCTGAAATGCTTTTGGGTGCATTGCAACACAGCATATGACAACCTGATCCGCACCGGCGCCAACCAGGGTATCACGGCCGGTTATGGACAACTACTCACCCTATCTGGCATGGGTCCGAACGGACAAGATATGACCAACGACCTAACCTACGCTATGCTCGAGGTCATAGACGAGATGTCGCCCATTTTGGAGCCCAAACCCAACATTCGCCTGCACCGCAACACACCCGAAGAATTGCTCGACAAGATCGTTGAGATGATTGCTGCTTCCCAAGGCTCCCCATTCTTGCTCAATTTCGATGAGCGTTCGATTGCCGGAATGCTGCGAGAAGCCAAAAAGGCAAAGGTAGAGCATCTCATCAACGAAAGCAATGTCTTTGACTATGCGCCGGTTGGCTGTCTGGAAAACACCATGGTCGGCAACGATCGGTCTGGAACAGTGGATTTGAACCTCAATTTACTCAAAGCCGTCGAATTGGCGTTGACCGGTGGTTATGACCTAATCCCCTTCACCGATGAGATGAGCGGCAAGACCGATCCGCGTATTCGTTTCGGAGTGGACACAGGCGATGCCACCCAGTTCAAAACCTTTGAAGCGTTCTGGCAAGCCTATGCTGCTCAAACTGCCTTCATTGTCAAGAAGATTGTCGAGCTCTTCGAGCAGACCGAAAGGGTAATCGCTACCTTCTCGCCAACTCCTTATCTCTCCTGTCTGGTAAAAGGCTGCGCCGAAAAAGGATTGGATGTCACTCAAGGTGGAGCCGAGCTTTGGTTTGCCACCATCGAAGGGGTGACTTTCGCAACAACGGTTGACTCGTTGCTGGCGATAAAGTATCTGGTTTACGATAAGAAAATTTGCAGCATGGAACAACTCATCCAAGCCTTGAAGGATAATTGGGAAGGCCATGCTGTTCTACAAGCACAAGCATTGAACAAAGCGCCAAAGTATGGACGCGATGACGACGAAGCTGACCAAATGGCACGCCGCGTGATGGAACTTTGGACCGAAGAAACCTGGAAGCATAAAACCCGTTGGACGGGGAGACAAATGCGACCTGGCATGCTCTCCTGGAATTACTGGGTTGCCGATTCCTTCATTCTGCCAGCAAGCCCCGATGGCAGACCAAAAGGCAAGTTTCTTTCCAACGCTTTATGCCCTTCCAATGGTGCAGACATCAACGGTCCGACCGCAAATGTCAACTCGGTGGGCAAAGCCCTGGGAGGCAAGAGCCCCAATGGCGGTGGTGATTGGGAAAAATATATCAATTTTCTCCCCAACGGTGGCAGTCACACCATGACCTTTAGCCCATCTCTCCTGCGTGACCCAGAGCACCGCCAAAAATTCAAGGCTTTCTTACGCGGTTATATCGAGAATGGTGGCACCGCGCTGCAGATCAATATGATTGATGCGGATATTTTGCGCGATGCCCAAAAACACCCCGAAAATTACCGTCATCTTCTTGTACGGGTTACGGGATATAACGCTTATTTCACCTCGATCGGTAAAGAGCTACAAGATGAGATCATCGCTCGCGAAGCTCATCGCATGTAAGCATCATGAGTGAACTGACCGCACGTATCCTACACTTGCAACGTTTCTCCACCGAAGATGGACCTGGTATCCGCACCACGGTGTTCTTCAAGGGCTGCCCTTTACGTTGCGGATGGTGCCATAACCCTGAAAGTATGGTTTCTCACCCTCAAATCCAGTGGCTAGAAACCCGTTGCATCGGTTGTGATACCTGTATTCAAACCTGCCCGCAGGGAAACTTGAGCCGCGCAATGGATGGCAGCCTGCACATTGAGCGCGGAAGTTGTTTAGCTTGCGGTTGCTGTGTTGAGGCTTGCCCCGCAAATGCCTTGGAAATGCTTGGCCACACCACCACCCTCGAAGAACTCTTTGCAGAACTAATCAAAGACCGCAGTTATTACGAAACCTCCGGCGGAGGAGTGACCGCTTCGGGAGGAGAGCCGGGCTTACAGGCAGACTTTGTGGCGGAGCTTTTCCGTCATCTAAAAGATGCCAACATCTCAACCGCCTTGGATACTTGTGGATTCATCTCTGAAACGGCACTTGACAAAATTCTCCCCTTTACGGATTGGTTGCTCTTCGACGTCAAAGAAATTGACTCTGAGAAACACCGTCAATTTACATCCCAAGACAATCACCGCATTTTGCAAAATCTTCTCATGGTCAGCGAATGGATGGATCGTTTTCCCCACTTGCATTTGTGGATTCGCACTCCCTTGATCCCTGGAGCAACCGCTAGTCCTGAAAACCTCAGCGGCATTGGAGCTTTTCTCGCAAAATACTTGGATGGGAAAGTAGAACGTTGGGAATTGTGCGCCTTTAATAATCTCTGCCGAGATAAATATCGCCGCTTAGGTATGGAGTGGGAATATCAAAATACCCCCCTCCTGACAGCCGATGAATTGGCAGCGCTCAGTCATTATGCCCGCGAATCCGGTTTTCCAGCCGCTTTGATCATCCCTACGGGCGCTACTCGAGTTCAAATTAACGAGATCGAAGGAGAAAACCCATGACCCAAACCTATCCTTCATTTTCCGAACAAGACATGCAACTGCTTGCCCCGTTTTTGAAAATCGGGTTGCTTGCGACGGTCACCCCTCAAGGATTGCCCCATCTGACCTTTATTTCTAGCCTGCGGCCGAATACCCCCACCCAATTAACTTGGGGACAATTTTCCGAAGGAAAGAGCAAGGAATATATCTTGCAAAACCCAAAAGTTGGCTTCCTTGTGATGACTTTGCAAAAAGACCTCTGGCGGGGAAAAGCCACCTTCACCCATACAGCGAAACAAGGTCCGGAATATGATTACTACAACAATGTGCCCATGTTCCGCTATAACGCCTATTTCGGCATCCACACCGTATATTATCTGGATTTAGTCTATCACCTGGGACGCCAACCTCTACCTATGAATCAGATCGTCCCTGCCGCCATCTTAACCCTCATGGCAAAATCCCTATCTCCGCAACCCTCCCAAAAGCAAGTGCTCAATCTCTGGACGCGCAAGCTGCTGGGAAAAATGGACACTTTGAAATTCCTAACCTTTATTGATGAAGATGGCTATCCGATGATCATCCCCGTGATACAAGCTCAGCCTGCAGGAACAGAAGGGGTGATCTTTTCCACAGCGGTCTATGGCGACGAACTGGAGCAATTGCCTAAGGGGAGCACGGTCGCCATTTTGGGATTAGCTCTCAGCATGGAAGATGTTTTAGTGCGTGGAGAGTTTATGGGCTTTAAGCGAAAAGCAGGGGTTCGGTGTGGTGAAGTGCGAGTCGATTGGGTATATAACTCTATGCCACCGGCAGCTGGACAAATCTATCCTCCTGTACCGCTTGAACCCGTTCAAGAATTTTGGGCTATCGCTAGGGCTTCTTGACCTGCCCTTTCAAAATTTCTTTGACCAGTCCGGGTCCAC
>FWPU01000930.1_pt1 | contig 91953 bp, 71 predicted proteins | sample 2228361 | NCBI WGS metagenome assembly FWPU01 (sample SAMEA103939777, study PRJEB20133) | metagenome
TCCGGCTCCGGCACGGCCTCTTCCTCAGCCTCGGCTTCCGACTCTTCAGCCTCGAACTCCGGCATACCGGTCTCGCTGACCCAGGCCTGCTGCTCTTCGGGCAGCTCAGCCGGTTCAAAGGCGGGCCTTTCAGGCTCCGGCGCTTCTTCTTCTGCGGACGGCGGGGGACCATGCGCGTCCAGTTGGCTCAACCAGTCCGGCAGCTCGGCAGGCTCGGCGGCGGGAAGCTCGGCCTCCGGCGCAGGGGCGGCTTCCAGTTCCTCGGCTGGCGCAGCCTCCTCCGGCTCGAAGGCGAATTCCCCCATCGCGCTGAGCCAGTCCGGCGTCTCGGCAGGCTCGGCAGCGGGAAGCTCGGCTTCCGGCACGGGGGCGGCTTCCGCTTCTTCGGCTGGCCCGGCCTCCTCCGGCTCGAACTCGAATTCGCCCATCGCGCTGAGCCAGTCCGGCGTTTCCATCGGCTCCGGCGCGGGGACTTCGGCTTCCGGCACGGGGGCGGCTTCCGCTTCTTCGGCTGGCCCGGCCTCCTCCGGCTGCTCCGGCTCGAACTCGAATTCGCCCATCGCGCTGAGCCAGTCCGGCGTTTCCATCGGCTCCGGCGCGGGGACTTCGGCCTCTGCTTCCTCGGCTGCCCCCATCTCAAACTCCGGCCCAGCCTCGGCGACGGCCTCAGCCTCAAACTCATACTCAAACTCGCCGGTCTCCCCTATCCGCTCCGGGGCTTCGGCAGGCCCGGCGGCAATGGCCTCAGCTTCAGGGACCTCCTCCGCCTGACCCGGATATTCCGGCCAGACCTCTGACCTAGCCTCTTCCTCGTCCCCAGGGACAAACCCGGCCACTTCCAGCGGCTCCCCGGCTTCCGCTTCATATTCGAACTCGCCGGTCTCGGTCAGCCGCTCAGGAGCCGTAGCGGGTGTGGCTGCCACGCCCATCTCAGGCACAGCTTCCCACCCGGCCACAAGCTGTGGCTCAGCGGCAGGGGCCTCCGGCAAAGGCAACGCCTCAGGCTCCGTTTCTTCTTCCTCCGCCGCGTATTCAGACTCGCCCATCTCCGCCAGCCAGTCCGGCGTCTCGGCAGGCTCGGCGGCAGGGACTTCGGCCTCTACTTCTTCGGCTGGCGCGGCCTCCTCCGGCTCGAAGGCGAACTCCTCGCCCATCTCCGCCAGCCAGTCCGGCGTCTCGGCAGGCTCGGCAGCGGGGACTTCGGCCTCCGGTGTGGGGGCGGCCTCTGCCTCCTCGGCCTCTTCCGGCTCGAAGGCGAACTCCTCGCCCATCTCCGCCAGCCAATCAGGCTGCTCCGCAGGCGCAGCGGCGGGGACTTCGGCCTCCGGCGCGGGGGCGGCTTCCAGTTCCTCGGCTGGCTCGGCCTCCTCCGGCTCGAACGCCTCGCTCATCTCCGCCAGCCAGTCGGGCGTCTCGGCAGGCTCGGCGGCGGGGATTTCGGCCTCCGGCACGGGGGCGGCTTCCTCGGCTGGCGCGGCCTCCTCTGGCTCAGATTCAGGCTCGCTCAACTCGCTGAGCCAGTCCGGCAAAGCGGGGGCAGGCTCCGCCTCCGGCGGCTCCTCCTCCTGCGCCAGCAACCCCAGCTCACTGAGCCAGTCAGGTTCTTCGGCGGACGGCCCGGCAGGCCCCTCTGCCCCCGACCCAACCGGCGCTTCCGCCTCAAAGCCCATGAGGGTCTCCGTGCCAGGCAACCATTCGGGCGGCTCAGGGGCAGCAGCCTCCTGGCCGGAAACGGCCCGCTCAGGCCCGGCAGGCTCCTCCTCCGGTGGGGACACGCCCATCTCGGCCAGCCAGTCGGGCTGCTCCGCAGGCTCCGGGGCGGGGACTTCGGCCTCCGCTGCCGTTTCCGTTTCCGCGAGGAATTCGAGCGCCTCCATCTCGCTGAGCCAGTCCGACGCTGCGGCAGGCTCAGGCTCCGGAGGGGGCTGCTCTTCTGCTTCCGCTTCCTCTGCCGGGGCGACGCCCATCTCCGCCAGCCAGTCCGGCGTCTCGGCAGGCGCGGCGGGCGGAAGCTCCTCATCAGGCGCTCCGCCGAACTCCTGCCGGGGGGTCTCGTCCAGGCTCAGCGCGGCCAGCCAGTCCTCGTCCAGCTCTTCCCCGGCTTCGGCCCTCGCCTCCTCAGGAGCCGCCTCGGCCAGCCAGTCCGGAATCTCGGAAGAAGCAGCGGGAATCTCCTCCTGCCCGGCTTCACCGGATTCGGCCAGCTCCATATCCCTCAACCAGTCCTCGGTGGTCGGCTCGCCGGTGTCCTGCGGCGATTCCTCCGGGGGGCGCTCTCCGGGTCCGGGTTCAGGTCGGTCAGAGGTCATGGCAACCTCCTCATCCCTTTCCGCGCTTGTCCTGCCAGTATGGAGCCAGGCGAGCGGGTCTTCACCCGGCAGGGAAGCAGACGGCTCTAGCAGCTCTTCCAGGGCCGCCTCTTCCAGAACGTCTTCTTCCGCGTACAGCCACGCCAGGGGGTCTTCCTCATCAGCGGAGACAGGGGGGGCAGGCTCCTCGGCAAGGATGCCGGTTGTGCCCACTTCCATTTGCGACCGCAGCCAGTCCAGGTCGTCCACTTCGGCGGGGGCCTGGGGGGCGGGGGGTGGCCCTTCTTGCTCCTGCTCCGGGGCGGGAGGCTCGGCCTGGGGCGTGCTCAGCCAGGAGAGGGGGTTCTCTTCGTCGATCAAATCTTCCAGCAGGCCGGTGAAGCCGGTCGGGACGCGCCCCTCCGGCTGTTTGCCCGGCTCCACGGGGACGTAATCCGGGGGCGCGCCGGGGGGGCGGGGCAATTCCTCGTCGGATTCCGGCGTCCATTCCGGGGGAGGCTGGGCCTCGTCCTCCCAATCCAGGCCCAGGTCGGCCTGGGGAGGCTCCTCCCCGGCGGGGGCGGCCTCCAGGGCCGCTGCCTGGAAATCGGCGAACCAGTCCTCGGTGGGGGGGGGCTGTTCGGGCGCTTCAGCCTCCGGAGGCTCCTCCAGGCCCAGCCCGGCCAGCCAGTCCGCCTCGGCGGGGGCTTCGGTGGGGGCGGCCTGCGGGGTCTGAATATCGCGGAGCCATTCCGGCTCCACAGGCTCGTCCGCCCTGGGGGCGGGCTGCTGGTCTTCCAGGGCCTCGTCAACGCCGGCCCAATCCTCAAAGCCGGGCGGCGGGGCGGGTTGTTCCGTAGCGTCCCCCAACCAGCCCGGCTCCAGGGCCTGGTCGGCATCCTGCGGGGCGGGCGGCCCGGCCAGGCCTGCCATCCAGTCCAGGGATTCAATGCCGCCGGGCTGCTCCAGGGCGGCCTGCTCAAACTCGGCCATCCAATCGGGGACAACGGGCGCGGCGGGCGCTTCCTCCTGGGGGGGCTGTGGCGCGCCGCCGACCTCAATGCTGCCGAGCCAGTCCGGCACGCTCTGCTCGCCGGCCAGTTGCACGGCTTCGGGGCGCTGGAGCACATCGCTGACATCCTGCATCCAGTCGGGCATCTCGGCGGCCAGCATACGGGCTTCCACGGATTCCCAATCCAGGTGGGGCAGGAGGAAGGGATCGTCCTCCGGGCTGACCGGCTCCTGCACCAGCTCCATGGCCAGGTAGGGGTTCACCGCCTCCACCCGCGAGAGGAAGGGTCGGGCGTCGGAGGGCCGGGCGTTTTGCAGCCAGAGCCGGGCCAGGATGCGGTTGGCGTCCAGGCAATAGGGGAGCTGCTGCACGACCTCGGTGGCGACCTCGGCGGCCTCGATGGGATGGTGGCCCTCCCACAGCGCCTCGGCCAGCAGAAGCTGCAAATCGATGCGCTGGGGGTGGTTGCGGAGGGCAAGCTGTAGCTCGGCGATGGCTTTCTCGTAGAGGCCGCTGCGGAAGTACATGCGGGCCAGCGCGCCCTGGGTAAGCTGGAGCTTGCCGACGGCCTCCGGCTCCGCCGTCTCGCGGCTGCGGGCGTAGAGGTCACGCAGCTCGTTCTGGATGGCCGCGTTGTTGGGGGCCTGCTCAAAGGCGCGCTCCATGTGCCAGATGGCGCGCATCCAGTCTTTGCGGCTCTTGTAGACGGCGCTCATGCCGGCGTGGGCGTAGAGGTCCGCCGGGTACACGCCCAGGATGCGGGCGAAGACCTCCCCGGCCTCCTCGTAGCGGGCCTTACTCAGCAGCGCCTTACCCAGGTAGCGATAAGTCTCAACGTTCTTGGGGTAATACTGCAGAATGTGCCGGCAGTGCCCGATTACCTCTTCGAGCGCCTCGTTTTCGAGCAGGTCATTCAGCTCTTGGTGGTACTCACGCAGGCTCGTATCGGCCATAGGAATAACAATCCGCTTCCGTCCACGCGGCCTATAGCCTCATTATGCTATGGCTTGGGGGAAAGCGCAAGACAACTACCCGCCTTTTCATTTTAACTCCGTAAAGGTTAGGTTTTGAATCCGGTTAGGGGCGTACTTTCTGTCTTAATCAAGCCCGTGCAGGGCGCGCAGCCGTTCGATCACAGGGTCCACAGGGGGCGCTTTGGCGCGCTCCCGCCGGACCTTCTCCGGCAGGCCCAGGGGGTCGCTGACCGTGTCCTCACCCAGCAGGGCATAGGCCACGTTGAGCATGCCGTGGGCCAGGGCCTGGGGGCTGTAGCCGCCCTCCAGCACAAAGACGATACGCCCCTGGCATAGCTCCTGGGCCATGCGCACCAGCTCGCGGCTAAGGTGGGCGTAGCCGGTCAGCGTGAGGGTCATGCGCCCGATAGGATCGTCCCAGTGGCAGTCGAACCCGGCGGAGACCAGGATCAGCTCCGGCTGGAAGCGCCGGGCCAGCGGCCACAGGACGCGCTCGTAGACCGCAGCGAAGGCCTCATCGCCCAGGCCAGCCCGCAGCGGCACGTTGACGGTAGCGCCAAGGCCGTCCCCCATCCCGATCTCGTCGATGGCCCCCGTGCCGGGGTAGAAGGGCCACTGGTGCGTGGACACGTAGAGCACGTCCGCGTCCTGGTAGAAGATGGCCTGGGTCCCGTTGCCGTGGTGCACGTCGTAGTCCACGATCAGGATGCGGTGCACGTCGTGGGCGGCCTGGGCATGGCGCGCCGCCAGGGCCACGTTGGCCAGCAGGCAGAAGCCCATAGGCGTGCCGGGCAGGGCGTGGTGGCCGGGCGGACGGGCTGCCACCAGGGCGTTGGTCGCCTGGCCGCTCAGCACGGCGTCCACCGCCTGCAAGGAGGCCCCCGCCGACAGGCGGGCGATCTCGTAGGAGACGGGCAGAGCATAGGTATCCGCGCCGAAGAAGACGGCCTGCCGCCCCTGGGCGATCTCCTCCAGCAGGCCCAGGTAGCTCATGGTGTGCACGCGGCGCAGTTGCTCCGTGGTGGCCGGTTGCGGGGTAAGGCACAGCAGGCGGTCGGTGATGCGGGTCTCGGCGAAAGCCTGCTGAATGGCGGCCAGCCTCCCGGCGTTTTCCGGGTGGCCGGGGAAGGTATGCTCACTGTAGCGCGGATGGGTCAGATAGGCGGTGGTCATAGGAAAGGGCTTTCGCTGTCGCGCCAAGCGGCGCGGCGGATGAGGCCTCGTACCTTTAACGCGGATCATATTGTGGCAGAAGCCCGCCGTCCCGGCAAACGGCCTGGCCGCGCAGACCGCCCTACAGCCGCTCCGCCCGCCAGAAGAGCAGCCCCAGCGCCGCCCCCAGCACGGCGACCTGCATCCCCGCCAGCAGCAGGGCCACGGCCAGGGACGCGGCCACGTCGCGCGGGGGGGTCATCAGCAGCAGGCCCGGCGAGCTGCCCAGCCCGGTCAGGGCGAGCAGGACCAGCGCCGCTTCGGGCCGCCGGGTGAGGAGGAGGGCGGCCACAAACAGCAGGGCCAGCGTGACCACGGAGAAGAGGAGACGCAGCACAAAAGCGCCGATATAGGCCAGGGGGCGGCTGACCGTGAGGCTGGAAGCCAGGCCGCCGATGGCGATGTTGCCCAGAAACTCCGCCAGGGAGGCGAAGGGGGTGAGCAAGAGCTGGCTCCCGGCCAGGGCCAGCGTGCCCAGCAACGCGGCCAGGTCGCCGGAGAGCAGGGCGGGCTGCCGGACCACCGTCCCGTTGACGTAGATGGCCGTGCTGCCGAAGAAGACGGCCCAGCCCAGCCCCAGCAATGCGCCGGAGGCCAGTTGCCCGACCAGGACGAAGACCAGCAACGGCGACAGCCGGTAGGCCACCGCGCTGAGCTTGGCCAGCACGATCTCGCGCACGCTGTAGGGGGTGAGGCGCAGGTCATCCCAGGTGCGGGCCTCCACCTCGCGGTTGATGACGGGCGCGGCCCAGATGAGCGGCAGCCAGCTCAGAGGAACCAGCAGCAGCGGCCACAGAACGCCGCCGCACAGGCAGGACCACGGCACAAAACTCAGCGCGGCCAGCCCCATCACCAGGCTCTTGTTGCGCAGCCTGCCCCGGCGGCCCAGGAAGACGGGCAGCGCGGCCAGCTCGCGGGTCACGATGGGGTGGTCGCGCCGCGCCCAGCGCGGGAGCAGCCCAGGAGAGGGGGCAGCAGGATCGGACATCGGCGCGCATCCGTTTGAGCGAGCGCTTTCCACAAAAACGGCGTGCCTATTGTACTGGATCGGGCGGGGGCGCGCTCAGCGCCGGGCGCTGCGGCGGCTGCCGGACGCGCGGGAGGCCGTCTTGCGGCCCCGCGTGGTGGGGGCGGCGCGCCGGGCGGGGGCCGACTGCTTGCCGCCGGAGCGGCTGCCCTGGGCACGGGAGCGGGAGCGCTTGCGGCGACGGGCGGCGGCACGGGCGCGGTCCTCCTGCTGGCGGCGGTGCAGCAGGTAGCCCACGCCGACGGTGAGCAGGGTGATGTTGAAGGCCAGCAACAGATCGGACATGGTGACTCCCATGTGTGTTTCACGGCTGTATTCAACGGCGGACATCACCCTTATGATAGCACAGATGTTCTAACCCGCGCAAGCCACCCGCCGCGCCGCGAAACAGCATTGTGACCCGGCCCGGTCTGCACTATAATACGGCCCCTGGGACCGGCCCGGCACTGGAAGAGGAACAAGGTGATGACCGTATCGGAAGAGGACAGCATCTCCCCCCTGGAACCGTACCCGGAAGCCTCGCCCGCCCCGGCGGACGAGGAGGAACCTCCGCTACCCCGCCCGCCGATCCGGAGCCGCTCGCTGCTGCGCGACGTGTGGGACACCATCCTGATGGTGGTGGTGATCTACACGCTGGTGAACCTGCTGGCCCCACGCTACATCGTGCAGGGGGCCAGCATGGAGCCGAACTTCGAGACGGGGGAGTGGATCATCGTCAACCGGCTGCCCTACCTGCTGGGCCAGCCGGAGCGCGGCGACGTGGTGATCCTGGACTTCCCCGACCCCCAGGAGGACCTGATCAAGCGCCTGATCGGGCTGCCGGGCGAGACGGTGGCCATCCACGACGGGCTGGTGTACATCGACGGGGAGCCGCTGGACGAGCCGTACATCAACGCGCCGCCCCGCTACAACGGGGAGTGGACGCTGGGTCCGGACGAGTACTTCGTGCTGGGCGACAACCGCAACAACAGCCGCGATTCGCACCACTTTGGCCCGGTGACACGGGACCAGATCATCGGCAAGGCGTGGGTGATCTACTGGCCGCCGGAGGCGTGGGGCCTGATCCCGCATTACAGCTACGACAGCACGCCGCTCCCCCGGCCCACGGCCACCCCCACCGCCACGCCGCTGCCGAGCGCCACGCCCACGCCCGCCATGCCCCAGCCATAACCCCCCGGCTACCGGACAAGGCAGGCTCAGGCCACTTTATCCACAATCACCTGCAGGGAGAACGGGTCGCCATCCGTGCGGACGGCGACCCTGGCGTCTGGCTGGCGGCTGAACAAGCGGCGCAGCTCCCCGGCGCGGAAGAAACGACTGCGCATCAGCAGGAGCTTTTCGCCCAGCGCCACCAGCTTGACCGGCCAGCGCTCGATGTTCGGCTCCTCGATCAGCAGCCGCCCGCCCGGCCTGAGCACCCGCCATAGCTCGCGCGCAGCCCGCTCGTGGTCGTGGAAGTGATGGAAGGCATCCACCACCAGGATGCGCGCGAACAGGCCATCGGCAAAAGGCAGTTGCTCCACCAGGGCATGGGCCACGCACAGCCCGGCCTTGCGCCGCGCCTGGCGCAACATGCCCGGCGAGCCATCCACCACCACCACCCCGCCCACCTGATCGCGCAGCAGTTGGGAGACCCGCCCGGTGCCGCCCCCGGCGTCCAACAGCCAGCCCGCAGCGGGCAGGTCCAGCGCGGCGCGGATGTGGCGCTGGTCCACCAGGCGAGGGTTGAAGAAGCGGTCGTAGATAGGCGCGACGAAGCGGAAGTGGTCAAAAGGCGGCCTGGGCATGGGGGGTATTCTCCACGGTAAGGCGCTGCAACAAAAAAGCCCGACCACCGGGCCGGGACTTTGAGCGGGCGACGGGATTCGAACCCGTGACCTTCTCCTTGGCAAGGAGACGTTCTACCACTGAACCACGCCCGCAAACTTCACTGACAGCCCTAAGTATAGCGAACCGTGCGGCCTTGTCAAGCGTTTTTGCGCCGCGCTGCCCCCGGAACCATAAGCATAAAGATAAAATGACAATAGTCTAACAATAAATCATTGTTTTATCATTTTTCTCAATCAATTTTTCATCTATGATAGAGGGTGCTTCTTCTATGCCTGATTAAGCGAGCCGCGCCGCTCCAGGAGAGCCATCCCCATGATCGCCACCGATCCCCTGCAAAACCTGCCAGCCCCTGCCAGGCCCCCGGCACAGCCCCGCGCCGGGCGCGGCAGGCGGTGGCTGTGGCTTTTGCTGCTGGTTTTGCTCGCCGTGATGGTGGGCGAACCCCATGCCGTGGGGATGCCGGAGGCCCTGCCCGCCCTGGGCGGCGGCGGAGAGGGCGCAGCCACGGCCCCGGAGGGCGCGTTCGTGCTATCCATCCCCCGGCTGGGGCTGAGCGTGGCGGTGGTGCAGGCCCGCGTGCGCGGCGACACGTGGGACTTCAGCGCGATCACCGGCCAGGCGGCCCACCTGGAGCTGACGGCCTATCCGGGCCAGGGCAGCAACGTGGTGATCGGGGCGCACTACGAGCTGGCGGACTTCTCGCCGGGGCCGTTCTACCGCCTGGACGCCCTGCAACCCGGCGACCTGATCGAGGTGTTCTACCGGGGGCACAGGTACGTGTACGCCGTCAGCGCGACGCTGCTGGTGGACCCGCTGGACATCGACATCGCCTACCGCACGCCAGAGGAAACGCTGACGCTGCTCACCTGCTACAGCTACAACCGGACCACCGGCAGCTACGCCCAGCGCTACGTGGTGCGGGCCACCCTGGCGGAAGGCCCCAGCGCCTAGTACCACAGCCGCAAATCAACCCCCATCCCCCCATCCTGAATTCTTCCCCCAAAATGGGGGAAGGACGTAAGCGCTTTGCTCCCCCTTTGTTGTTTAGACCGGGGACATGGGTGACACATCAGTCGGCCTTGTGACGCAAGCCCAGGGCGCGCGTGGATGCTGTGCTATAATCCCCCGGCGCAGCGGGGGACGCACGCCCCTCCCCCCTGAACCGTAAGGCCAGGCCGTGTGAGAAAACCGCGCTATTCCATCATCCTGCGCTGGCTGGGGACAGCGGCCTGGACGGCGCTGACCGTGCTGCTGATGACCCTGCCGGCGGGCGAGGACAGCATGATCGATGAGCTATCGGGGCTTTTTGGCGGGAGCGACCTGACCGACGCCATCGGCCACGTCATCCTGTTCGGCGTGCTGACCGCGCTGTGGCGGGGGACGCTGGCCCTGCACGGCCCGCCGGCGCGGGCGCTGCGGCTGGCGGTGATCATCGCCGTGCTGCTGGGCACGGCCACCGAGGCCAGCCGGGTCCTGGTGGCGGAGCGGGGGGCCGCGCCGTGGGACCTGCTGGCGAACTGGCTGGGGGCAGGGCTGGCCGCGCTGTGGGCCGGGCGGCGCAACGGGGCCGGCGCGGTCCGCTGAGCGGCGAGACCCCGGCCCGCCCTATTCCGTGTAGATCACCTCAATCCACTGGTCGGTGACCAGCTCCACACGAAACTCCAGAATCTCCTGCTCCAGCCGGTAATTGGCGACCACCTCCGGCGAGGCGCTGACCGACTGCGCGCCCGGCGGCAGGCGCACCTGCACGCTGACCACCTCCCCCAACATGCCGGGCTGCTTTTGCAGGAGCAGCCGATAGCGCCGGTAGGGGCCGAAGGTCTCCACCAGGACGGGAGTGTTATAAACGAACTGAAAGCGCTCCCCGCTGTTATAGGCGACCTCGGTCATGGTCACGAAGGCGGTGTGGGTGTCGGTGGCCACGGTGGTGGGATCGCGCCGCAGGTTGTTGGTCTCCGTGAGCAGGCTGCCCGCCGGGGCAAAGACCTGCATCAGGTTGTGGTAGTCGATGTCGTTGTAGTGGGCGGGGTGCACCGCCGGGTCGTTTGTGGCGACCGACTCCGGGTAGTCGTAGGCCACGGTCAGGCGGCTGACCAGGGAGCCGTCCGGCTGAATCTCCACGTCGTAAGTCAACTGGCGGATGATGGAATGGTTGGACTTGCTGCCCAGGTTGGCGTCCGCCACTTGCAGGTAATCGTGCTCCACCGCCGGCGCCTGCGCGCCAGACCAGCCCAGGGTGTTGACCACCTGGTTGAGCCGCTCGTCCCGGAAGTAGAGCATGATGTGCTTTTCCTGCAGGGCGCGCAGGGTGACCCCCACCAGGTCCGCGCCGCGCTCCCGGTCGACGTTCTGCCAATCGGCCAGAATCTGGCGGTAGAGGGCGGCCACAAAGCGCTTGTGAGGCAGGTCGCCTTCCCCTTCGGCGCGAATGGCGTAGACGACCTGGCGGAAGTTCTGGGGCGTCACCACCTCGTTGTAGCCCGGCACCACCACGCTGCCCAGCCCCTCCAGGATGTACTGGAAGCCGATGAGATCGATGGCGATGACGCCGTCCACCGGCGACTGGGGGTTGTCGCCCGCGTCGTAATACCAGGCGGCCATGGCGGCAGTGGCGGGGAAGTCGGCGTACCAGCTTCCATCCCACGCCGCATAAACAGGCTGCCTGTAGCGAATCCACCAGTTGGGGACCTGAACCTGGCCAGCCTGGTCGGGGGGCGGGGGGTTGGGGCTGGACTCCGTGGTGGGGCTGTAGTTGTAGTCGATAATGCGGGCGTTGCGCACCTGCATCCAGCCGAAGGTGCTGACGTAGCCGCCGGAAGGGCGCAGCTCGTCGCTGTTCTGGGCCAGCACCAGGTAGTTCTGGGTCTCGGTGAGGCCGAGCGCGACGGTCAGCAGGTCCGGCGCGCCCACCAGGATGTCGTTGATGCCGCGCAACTGGCTGTGGTAGCCCGTCATCCGCTCGACGGTCAGCAGCAGGTCGGGGGAGAGGGCGTCCAGTTGCAGGCTATCCAGGTAACTCCAGGCGCGCATGAGGTGGCTGTTGGCGCTGATGAAGCGCCCCCGGCCCAGGCGGAGCAGCTCCACAATGCGCTCGCCAGAGGAAACCTGAACGACGACGCTCTCATCCGTGCGGCCCGAAGCCAGGAAGAACAGTGTAGGCTCCAGGCCGGTGATCATGTCGCTGGCCCCTGCCACCAGCTCCTGGGCGGCCTCCAGGGCGACGAAGGTGGCCTCCAGGTCGCTGCTGAGGGAGGCCAGCGGGCGCAGGAAGGCCGTCCGCTGTTCCGCCCCGGTCAGGGCCTGCCCCAGCTCGGCCATGCTCAGTTGCAGGCGCTCAAAATCCAGCAGCGTCAGCTCGGTGCCCGGCGTGCTGCTGATGGTATCCAGGACGCGGCTGAGGCTGGACCAGGCCGTATCGACGCGGCTGGAGGCGTCCGTGGCGATGACCAGCGCGCCGACGACGGCCAGGGCGGCGATGGCAGCCAGGGCCAGCGCGACGGTGGCCCACCGGATGCGGGCCAGCCGCCGGAGCAGCCGCCGGGTGGGCGAAGCGCGCCGTCGGCGACGGCGGTGGTTCCGCTCAATGGGCGGCACCTGTTGGGCCAGATCGGGCGTGGTGGGTGTTTCCAGGTCGGACATGCAGCAACCCCTCATCCTGCGGGACCAGGCAAGTTTAACACATCTCCCGGCAGATCAAACCGATCTGCGCCGTCATAACCGGCGGGCAGGTGGGGCCAGCCCACTCGCCCGCCCAACGCATCCCCCAGAGGCGCGGCGAGGAGACACCGCGGCCAGGCCGTCAGCGCTGCCCGTTGGGGGAATAGGCGCGCTCGATGCATTGCAGCATGGTGGCGGCGAAGCTGTGATCGGGGCGGTGGAAGCCCGGCTCTGCCTCGGTCGCCACCGCCTGCGCCCGCTGCACACAATCCGCCGTCAATGGGTCGCAGGCGGCGATCAGCTTCTCCAGCTCCTCCAGGAAAATGGACGGGGCAAAGTGCGCCTCCCGGTTCACCAGCCGCACGATGTGCGGGTGCTCGGTGGGCACGGCGGTCTCCGACTGGTGGCGCAGCTCCTCGTGCATCTTCTCGCCGGGGCGGACGCCCGTGAAGGTGATGGCGACGTCTTTGTAGGGGACCAGCCCGCGCAGGCGGATCATGCGCTCGGCCAGCTCGACGATGCGGATCACCTCGCCCATTTGCAGCATAAAGAGGTCGTCCCCGCGCGTCATGCAGGCGGCGTGGATGACCAGGTTGACCGCCTCTGAGGTGGACATGAAGTAGCGGGTCATGTCCTTGTGGGTCACGGTGACCGGCCCCCCGGCGTCGATCTGCCGGTTGAAGAGGGGTACCACACTGCCCCGGCTGCCGAGGACGTTGCCGAAGCGCACGGAGGTGAAGCGCGTGTGGGCGTTGCCCTGGCCGGCCAGGGCGTGCATGAGCAGCTCGCAGATGCGCTTGCTGGCCCCCATCACGCTGGTGGGGTCCACGGCCTTGTCGGTGGAGATGAGGACGAAGCGCTCTGTGCCGTAGTTGCGGGCCAGCTCCGCCACCAGGCGCGTGCCGACGATGTTCACCCGCACGGCCTCGTAGGGGAAAAGCTCCAGCATGGGCACGTGCTTGTAGGCGGCGGCGTGAAAGACCACCTGGGGCCGGTGGCGGGCAAAGACGGCGTCCAGGGCCTGGCGGTCGGTGATGTCCGCCAGCACAGGGACCAGGAAAGCCCCGCCGGGCAGGGGGGCAAGCTCGGTGAGCAGATCGTGCAGGGCGCTCTCGTTGTTATCCAGCAGCACCAGGGCGACCGGGCTGTACTGTAGCAATTGGCGGCTCAGCTCCGAGCCGATGGACCCCGCCGCCCCTGTCACCAGGATGCGCCTGCCGGTGACCGGCTCGAAATCCACGGCCTCGTGGCGGCCAACGGGGCTGCGGCCCAGGATGTCCTCCGCCTGCACGTCGCGCAACAGGCCCACGCCCTCGGTGGCCGTCATCCAGGCATAGGCGTCCGGGATCACCTTGATGCGCGCCCCGGTGGCCTCGCAGTAGGCCAGCACCTCCCGAAAGGCGGGGCCGGTGATGTTGTGCACAGCCAGGACGATGAGGTCGACGTTGTGCGCCTCCACCAGGCGGGGGATGTCCGCGCGGGTTCCCAGCACGCGGCGGCCCTCCACGTACAGGTCGCGCTTGTCCGGGTCGTCATCCACAAAGCCCACCACCTGGTAGCGGTGGTCGCTGTTCTTGCGCCAGCGGTGCTGCAAGCGCAGGGCCAGCGTCTGCCCGGCCTCCCCGGCCCCCACAATCAGGACGCGGGTATCGGTGGTGGGGAATTTGCGGTGCCAGATGGCATCCCAACGCCAGGACAGCCCGCTGACCAGGCGAGAGCGGTAGCGGGCGGCGACCAGGCCGGTGAGGGCCAGGGCGTTGGCCAGCGCAATGACGCTGAGGGGCAGCGGGCGCGGCTCTGCCAGCAGGACATCCACCAGCCCGACGGCCAGCGTGGCGACGGCGATGGCGCTGACGATCACCGTCACGCCGTGCCCGCTGGTCTGGGACCAGATGCGATGGTAGACGCCGAAGAAATACAGGGAGACCAGGGTGACGGCGATGGAAAGCAGGATGAAGCCAAACCCGTACAGATAATCTAACGGCGTGGTGATGGCCCTGGCAAAAAAGGCCGCCGTATAGGCCAGCAGCAGGATGAGGCCATCGATCATTACCCAAACGATAATGCGCTTCACATGGCGCTGACGGGCGAAATCACAGATTCCCCCCCACATAAGATTCCCCCTTCAAGCGCTTGTTTCGGGCGTTAGCGGTCTGTTTCTTCTTTGGTTTTGTCGCGGGAGTCTGCTTCGGATCGCTGCCGCTCCGCGCCGGCCCGCCCCCCCAGCCTGAGACGGCCATTCTGCTGGTTGGGGGTCTCCACGTCGGAGCTGTAATAGTAGTAGTACTCGCCGTACCCGTAGCCCTGGCCCATCTCGCGCGGGTCCACCAGGTTAAGAATGGTGCCCTTGACGTCCAGGTGGAGCTGCTCGAACTGCTCCTTGGCCCGCAGGGCGGCCCGCCGCCGCGTCCGGCCCGCCTCCAGCACGAAGACGACGGAAGCGCCGGTTGCGGCAGCCAGCACAGAGCTATCCGCCACCACCAGCGAGGGGGGTGTGTCGAAAAGGACCACGTCCACGTTGGAGGAGGAGACGAAGACCTCGAACCAGCGGCGCATGAGGGCGGAACCCAGGGCCTCCGTTGGATTGGAGGGCAGGAAGCCGCTGGTGATGACGCGCAGCCCTGGGATGGAGGTATCCTGCAGGCACTCGCGGCAGCCGCTGCTGAGGTCGACCTCCTCCTCGAACTGCTGCGCATTCTTGCCCGGATCGGCGGAGAGCAGCGTGGTCAGCCCCAGCTTGTTGGGCAGGCCGAAGATCTTGTGCAGCTTGGGCCGCCGCAGGTCAGCATCCACCAGCAGCACGCGCACCCCGGCGGCGGCCATGGCCACGGCCAGGTTGGCGGCGGTCACGCTCTTGCCCTCTGCGGGGCCGGGGCTGGTGATGATGTAGGCCTTTTTGCCCTGGCTGTCGGAGGCGAACAACAGGTTGGTCCGCAGGGCGCGGTAGCCCTCGGAGACCGGAGAGCCGGGGTCTTCAAAGGTGATCAGGCGTCTGGTGTAGTCGTCCCCGGATTTGCCAAACTTGAGGATGACGCCCAGCACGGGGAGCGCCAGGAGCTGCGTGGCCTCCTCAGGGGTGCTGATGGTGTCATCCAGCGATTCCACCAGCACGACGATGCCGCCGGCCAGGGCCATGCCGACGATGGCCCCCAGCAGCACGGTATTGAGCAGGCCCGGCCCGCTCGGCTCGGTGGGAATGCGCGCCTGCTCCACGATGTCCAGGGAGTTGGTGCGCTCCTGCAGGCTGGCGACGGTGTTGGAAAACTGGGCCAGGTTGGCCGAAGCCTGGTTGATCTGGTCCACCAGCACGGTCCGCTGGGCGCGGAGCTGATCGACATCGCTCTGGCTGGTGGCCGTCTCCAACTGGCTATCCACCAACTGAAGCTGCGCCCGCAGCTCCTCCAACTGGGCGTTCAGCCGGGCGATCTCGGCGTTGGCCAGGTCGATCTGGTTCTGCTGCTCGGCGGTGAGGTTGGTGGGGCTGTTGAGGATCAACTGCCGGGCGACCTCGTTGACGATGTCGGCGGCCAGGATGGGGTCCGGGTAGGTCACGCTGAGCTTCAGCAGGGAGGTGTTGGGGACCACCTGCGTCTCCAGCGTCTCGCGCAGTTGAGGGACGGTGAGCGGCAGGTCCCTGGCCTCGATGGCGGCCTCCAGCACGTCGTAGGTGGTGGCCAGCACGGCGTAGGTCTGGGCCAGCTCGACGCCGGTGCGGATCTCGCCGCTATCGGGGTTGGGAGACTGGATGAAGCCCCCTACGGAGACGAGCACCTGGGCCTGGTAGACCAGCGGCTGCCGGCTGCGGACCAGATAGCTGACCCCGCCGGCCAGCAGCCCGGCCAGCACGAACAACCAGAACCATTTGCGAAACAGACGGATATACTCGACAAGCTCCATGGGAAGTCCCCGCTCCATATTCAGCGGTAAGGGGAGCGCCTAGCTTAGCATGAAAACACCGCACACGCGAACCGGAAGTTATAAACCCGTATGAAATCCGGCGTTTTTTAGATTAAATTTAGAATTAGCAGGCCGGGCGGCCTGATTGGACGATTGCCAAATAGGCTTTTAGTACTTATGATTGTAACAGAAAAACATGCCGTTTGGGTATACTCAGTTCGTTCCGTCCTGACATCCTCACCTGGCACCGAAATACAGGAATCCAGCCGATTGCGCCGGCCCCCCAATGGATTATACTGTCCCTGCTCATTGCCGCCTGAAGGGAATGAACTGCCCCGACCGGCCCGCCCACTCATAAAGGAGCCTTCCGATGAGACCCCGATCTCCAGCCCACATCCTGTTCTTATTTATCGTCTCGCTCCTGGTTGCTCCCCTGCTTCCTGCGCCGCCCGCGCAGGCCCAGGGCGGCGAGACCTGCCCGCAGCTTGTGGCGCGGGCGTTTTCCGAACTGGGGACCGGCTGCGCCAACCTGGACCCCAACAGCGCCTGCTACGGCTTTGAGCAGGTGACCGCCGCCTTCGCGGACCCGGTGACCTTCGACGGCCCCGGCGACCGCGCCGCACTCACCTCGCTCCAGACTATTGCCACCACGGAGCTTAACTCCGCGCTGGGGCAGTGGGGCATGGCCGTGATGAACGTGCAGGCCAACATCCCCAACGGGGCCGAGCAGAGCGCCGTCTTCCTGATGCTGGGCGAGGTGGAGGTGACCAACGTGGTGATGCCGGGCGAGGCCTTCCAGCCCGCCGACCCGCCGCTCACGGTCAGCACCAGCGAGCAGGCCAACATCCGCCGGACCCCCGGCTTGCAGGCGCACATCCTGGGCACGGTCCCGGTCGGGACCCTGCTCCAGGCCGACAGCATCACGCCGGACGGCAACTGGGTGCGCGTGCTCTTTGAGGGCGGCCCCGGCTGGGTGGACCGGGGGGCGCTGGACCCGGCGACGGACTTTAGCGGGCTGCCCCTCATCACCGTGGACAGCCTGACGCCCTTGCAGGCGTTCAAGTTCCGCACCGGCACCGGCAGCCCCGAATGCCCGGAGGCCCCTCCCTCGGTGCTGGTGGTGCAAAGCCCGGAGGGCGTGCCGGTGGACCTGATCGTCAACGGCGCGCCAATGCGGCTGGAGGGCACCGTCTTCCTGCGCACGCTGGATAGCCAGATGGAGGTCGTGGTCGGGGACGGCGAGACCGTCTTCTATCCGGAAGACCCCAACCAGAGCGTGAGGTTGCAGGTGGCCACATCGGTGCGGTTCCCGCTGGACGGCGAGGGGAACGTGGATGGCCGGTGGAGCAACTGGCGTCTGCTGAGCCAGGGCGAGCTGGACACCCTGGCCCCCATCCAGAACATCCCGAACAACGTGTGGAACGCCCCCTACGTGCCGCCCACCATCGTGATCGCCTCCGGCGTGGGCGGCCCCATCCCGGTCGTGGAGACGCCGGACGGCGTGGTGATCCCGGTGCCGCCGCCCCGGCGCGTGCCGTTCCCCATCATCGACCTGGTCTTTGGCGAGCGGGGGGAGGACCTGCCAAGGCCGGCCTGGATTCCGGTGTCCATCGGCGAGGCGGTCTGTCCGCCCTGGGTCTTCTACCACAGCGACCGCGACGGGGACTGGGATATCTACCGCCTGGACGTGGGGGGCAGCAACAACGTGTCCCAAGGCCCCGGCAGCGCGGACATCCAGCCCACCTACTCCCAGGATGCCGAGTGGGTGACCTTCACCTCCAACCGGGCAGGCGAGAGCAACTGGGAGATCTGGGTGGCCAGGGCAGACGGGACGGAACAGCAACGCCTGACCTACAACACCGCCACGGACATCAACCCGGTGTGGGGGCCGGACGGCCTGGTGATCTTCGAGAGCAACCGGGACGGCGACTGGGAGCTGTACCTGGCGGACGTGATGGGCAGCGCCGAGCCGCTGCGCCTGACGCACAACCCGGCCAGCGACATCAACGCCTTCTGGTCCCGCGACGGTGACTTCGCCGTCTTCCAGACCGACCGCGACGGCGACTGGGAGATCTTCATGCTGGAGTTCGGCCCGGCAGGCAGCGACTTTGTGGAGCTGGTGGGCCAGGTGGAGGAAGCCCGTGGCAATCAGATCGTCGTGAATGGCTATCGCATCGTCCCGGCGGGGGCCTTTAACCCCAGAGACGTGAACCCCGGCGACTGGGTGATCGTCACCGGGCGACTGCTGACGGACGGGACGGTGCAGGCCGAGAGCCTGGAGAAGACCGAACCCGGCGAGGTCTACACGGACATCCGCCAGCGACCGCGCCGGGGCAACCGCCTGATCCGGCTGACCCGCAATGACACGGAAGACCAGGTGCCCGTCCTCTCCGAAGACGGCACGCAGATGGCCTGGCTGCGCCAGAACGCCTACGGCACTTACGACCTGTGGCTGATGGACCTGACCACCGGCCAGATGCGGCAGTTGACCGACACCGGCACCAACATCGGCGGCCACGTCTTCGCGCCAGATGGCACGTTCCTGGCCTACCATACCGACCTGGACGGGGACTACGATGTCTTCGCCCTGGAGATTGCCAGCGGCCTGATCAAGGCGCTCACGGTGAACGACGTGGAGGACCGCGCGCCGGGCTTCCGCTGCGAAAGCCCGATGGTGATCTACCACTCGGCCAGCGCCGAGAGCGTGGACAACCCCGGCCAGCGCGAGCTGTTCGAGGTGAATCCGCTGCCGCTGGACGGGACCCCCAACACGCCGACCCGCCTGACCTTCGAGGAGGAAGCGGACGACATCTACGTGACCGACGAGACCAGGGACGAAATCAACAGCCGGGACGGGCGCATCCCCATCCACTTACGCTAGCCGGAGCGCAGCGCCGTAAACAGCAGGCCGGGGCCTTTGGGGGGAAAGGCCCCGGCTTTTTTTGAATCCAGCAACAGGCGCGTTTGCAAAAAACTCGTCAGGCGCGTATGCTGGGTCATTATAATAGAAGCAGAGCACACAGGACGCGGGCCGAGGCCGATGAAGATCGAACAACCGCATTCATCTCTCCCTCTGGAACCGGGCCAGCGGTTCGGGGCCTATGAGATACGCCGCATGCTGGGCCGTGGCACCGTGGCGGAGGTCTACCGGGCCTTCTCGCCTGACCTGCACCTGGAGGTGGCCCTCAAAATCCTGCACCCGGCGACCAGGGCCAGCGGAGCAGCAGCCGAGGACCAGCAGCGCTGGCGCTTTGGGCGGGAGATGCAACTGATCAGCTCCCTGCACCACCCGAACATCGCCCGCATCTTCGACTACGGCGACATCCAGGGCAAATACTATGTGGCTATGGAGCTGATCGAGGGGCCGAGCCTGCGCGATATGCTCTCCGAGCGGCGCACCGCCTTCCCCCCGGACCGCGCCCTGCAGATCTTCCGCCCCCTGGCCGATGCGGTGGCCTACGCCCACAGCTACGGGGTGCTGCACCAGGACATCAGGCCGGGGAACATCCTGTTCGACGACACGACGAACCGCCCGGTGCTGGTCGACTTCGGCCTGGTGCGGGTGCTGGGCTACGACGACCTGACGACGGCCCCCTTCAGCCCCCACTCGCCCGCTTACATGTCTCCGGAGCAGGCCGCCGGGCGGGAGGTCACGCCCCGCTCGGACATCTATTCGCTGGGCATCCTGCTGTACGAATTGATCACGGGGGACGTGCCGTTCAAGGGCGAGACGGCAACCCGCGTCCTGGTGCGGCACATGCAGGAAGCGCCCCGCCCACCCGGCGAGCTGGTGGTGAACCTGGACCCGCGCATCGAGTCGGCCATCCTGCGGGCGCTGGACAAAGACCCCCACAACCGCTTTGCCACGCCGCGCGAAATGCTGGAGGCGCTGGAGAAGCCGATTGCCGAATCGGAGTACGACACGCTGCGGCTGCCCAGAGAAAACGTGCAGGAGTTCCGGCAGAAGGTCCGGCTGGCACGCAGGCCGGAAGCAGTGGAACAGCCAGAAGCACCGGCAGGGCTGGCCGGGCTGGACCGCCGGGCGCTGTTGCTGCTGGGGCTGGGGGCGGCGTTTCTGCTGGTGGTGTTGGTGGCGCTGCTCAGCAGCCAGGGGGCCTGAGGCCAGGGCGCTAGAAAGGGGGCGGGCCGTCGATGAACAGCGCCCACCACACCCGCCAGGGTTCGATCTCCTGGTCCTGCTCCGCCTCCAGGAAGGCCGGCGGGACTTCTGGGGTGGGGGTGGCGGTGGGCAGGGGGAGGCCCGCCGGGACAGGGATGACCAGCACCTCGCCGGGCCGGACCATCTTGCCCTCGGCCCGCGCCCAGGCTTCCACAAAGGCGTCCCCGCTGACGTAATCCAGCTCCCGGCGCAGCGCCTCCTGCTCGGCGGTGAGGGTGGCGATCTCCATCTCCAGGGCCTCGCGGTCCTTCTGGATGCGCTGCCCTGCCGAGATGCGGTTGCTGAAGTTGATGGCCAGCAGCAGGCCGATAGCCAGGATGGAGGCAAAGAGGATCTGCATCCCGGAGAGCTGGCGGCCCGCCCTGCCCGGTGGATGAGGCCAGGAAGTGCGCATGGGGTTATGATAGCCCCGTTGGCGGCTCCGCGCCAAATAAAAGGAAACACCCGACCGGGATCGGGTGCTGGCTGGTGCCGAAGGTGGGAGTCGAACCCACACCCCCGTAATGGGGACTACGCCCTGAACGTAGCGCGTCTGCCAATTCCGCCACTTCGGCGTTCCTTCATACTGAAGGAATTTTAGCCCCCCGGCGGGCGGCTGTCAAGGCCGGTTTGCAAAAGGCGCAACGCCCTCCGTGGAGAACATCACGCCGCCAGCGCAGGCCCCAGGCCAGCGGCCCAGGCGCGGATGGCATCCCAATCCCGGTTATCGCTGGCCGGCAGGCCATGAAGCGGGCTGGCGGGCAGGATGGTCAGCAGCTTGTGGAGGAGGCCCAGCCTGGCGGGGTCGTACCTGCCGACAAACATCTCCAGGGCGACCGGCCTGAGCCAGGGATACTTCGCAAACTCCGCATCAAGCTGCGCGCGCGCACCCTGCATCTCCTCCTCGTCCGTGCCAATCGGGCCGAGCGCAAAAACGGCCACGGGCCGCCGGGTGAGGGCCTCCTGGTGGCGCTGCAGGAAGCGGTGGGCGTCCTGGTGCCACTTGCCGATGTAGAGCGCCGCCCCCAGCACGACGGCGCGATACCCTTCGAGCGATGCTACCTCCTGCATGGGCCGCAGATCGACCTCCAGCCCACCTTCGCGCAGCGTGGCCGCGACCGCCTCGGCGACCTCCTGCGTTGAACCGTACCGCGTTGCGTAGGCAACAAGAACCGAGCCTGGCATGATCGCCCTCTCCCCCCCGTGGTCGCGGGAATAGCTGGACCCCGGCTTGAAACCGAAAGCGGACAGGCTTTCGCAGTCCTGATTGTTTATACGCAGCAGCGCGCGCGGGGTTGCGCAATTCCCCCCACAGGCGCACAGGCGGTGGGGGCCTCCGGGCGGGGCAGCAGGGCGGCGCGTCACTCGCCGATGACGCGCAGGGCGCTCAACACCCGCCCGCCCCGCTCCAGCTCAAAGGAGACGGGCTGCCCCACGCGCAGGCTGCGCACGCCTTCCCCCAGAATCGAGCTGTAGTGGACGCGGACCGGCTCCACGCTGCCGGGCAGCGCGATATAGCCCACGCCCCGCGCGGCGTCGTATTCCTGCACCACGCCGTGATACCGCTGCGGCGCTGCGGCCAGCGCAGCGGCCCCCGGACTAGGCGGCTGACTTTTGCCCGCTGTGTTCATTGGGATCATTCCTCCGGCGCATCACCTGATAAGCCACCCCAAGCATAGCGCAAAAATTAACGGAGTGGGGCAGGCTGCCGGGGAATTTACTTTATTTTCACACCCGGCGAGTATGCTTTGCTGCGGGGGGAGCCAACGCCTTGAAGGGGAGGCTCCCGGTCCGGTATTATAGCAGCCTGGGCGGGGAGGACAGGCTGGAGGAAGGAAAGGACCCCGGTGTACGAATACGTCGGCAATCTGCACATCCACACGCCGTACTCCGACGGCAGCGCGCCGCACGATGTGGTGGCCGCCGCCGCCATCCGGGCCGGGCTGGATTTCGTGGTGACGACCGACCACAACGTCTGGGTGCACGGCGTGGAGGGCTATTACCGGGACCGGCAGGGGCGGGAAGTCCTGCTGCTGACCGGCGAGGAAGTCCACGACATGCTGCGCGAGCCGCAGCGCAACCACCTGCTGGTTTACGGCACGCGGCGGGAGGTGGCCGCCGCCGCCCAGGGCCAGCACCCGCAGCGCCTGCTGGACGCGGTAAACCAGGCGGGGGGCTGCGCGTTCATCGCCCACCCCATCGACCGCGCCGTCCCCTGGGTGGGGGAGGGGTCGTACAGTTGGGAGGATTGGGATGTCTCCGGCTACGCCGGGCTGGAGCTGTGGAACACCATGTCCCTGTTCAAAACGCTGCTGACCAACCCCGCGCGCGGCCTGTGGGCCGCCTTCGACCTGGGGGGGGCGATGGTGGGGCCGGAGGCGGAGACGCTACGGCTGTGGGACGACCTGCTGCGGCAGGGGCGGCGCGTGGCCGTGGTCGGCAACGCCGACGCGCACGGGACGGTCTACCGGCTCGGCCCGCTGCGCCGCAAGCTGTTCCGCTACGACTTTCTGTTCCGCTGCGTGAACACCCACGCGCTGCTGGAGCGCCCCCTGTGCGGCGACTGGGAGGCCGACGGCCCTGCCCTCTACGGGGCCATTGCGGCGGGGCGCGCCTTTGTGGGGTACGGGCTGCCGGGCAGCCCGCGCGGCTTCCGCTTCCAGGCCGTGCGGGCGGAGCCGCCTGGGCGCTCCGCCACCCCCGCCGCGCAGATGGGGGACCAGGTGGCCCTGGGCGACTTCGACACGCTGCGGGTGACCGCGCCCGCCCCGGCGCGGCTGCGCCTGCTGCGAGAGGGGCAGACCGTGGCGGAGCAGGTCGGCCAGACGCTGCTGCACCGCCCGCAGGGGCCGGGAGCCTACCGGGCCGAGGCCTGGAAGCGCTACCGGGGGCGGGAGCGGGCCTGGGTCTTCAGCAACCCGATCTGCGTGAGCGGCTGAGGCGGGCCAATGTGATGCCGACGCCCGCCGAGAATCTCGGCAATTCGTTAGAAACGCCCGGCAGGGCCTTGTTCCGCCCAGGGATATGCTATACTCTGCCTGTGGGCACAACGCCCCCTACCACCACAACTGCTAGTGATAGTCGTAGTTCTGTCAGACGGAGCGAAGCCCCGCCTGCACAGTGCCGATGCTCAGGAGGGAGCCGGCGTGCATTCCCGTCCAAGCGGGGGGTGGCGCTGGCTCACTGTTATGTTTTGAAGGGAGGCCCCAGGGAGCGGCGCAGAGGACCTGGTGAAGAAATACTGAGCATGACGGAGGAAACTAGATGTCGCCATTTTTGCAACTGTCGATTGCTTTAGTTGTGATCATCACGGCGGCCAAGCTGGGCGGCTACCTGAGCTACCGCATCGGGCAGCCCGCCGTGCTGGGGGAGCTGCTGGCGGGCCTGGTTCTGGGGCCTTCGGTGCTGGACTTCCTGCACTGGCCGCTTTTCAGCGCAGAAGCGCACGTGGGGGAGACCATCGCGGAGCTGGCGGAACTGGGCGTGCTGCTGCTGATGTTCATCGCCGGGCTGGACCTGCACCTCTCCGACCTGGCGCGTTCGGGTCGCGTCTCGGCCCTGGCGGGCATGCTGGGCATGGTCACGCCTGTGGCGCTGGGCTTTGGCGCGGGGCGGCTGTTTGGCCTGGACGCGGAGACCGCGCTGTTTCTGGGCCTGATCCTGGCGGCGACCAGCGTCAGCATCTCGGCGCAGACGTTGATGGAGCTGGGGGTGCTGCGCAGCCGGGTGGGGATCAGCCTGCTGGGGGCGGCGGTGCTCGACGACATCCTGGTGGTGTTGGGGCTTTCCGTGTTCATCGCGCTGTTTGCGGGCAGCGCAGCGGAGGCAGTTGGCCTCTCCGGGGTGGCGCTGATTCTGCTGCGCATGGTGGCCTTTCTGGTGGTGGGGGGAGGCCTGGGCTTCTGGCTGGTCCCCAGGCTGAGCCGCCAGGTGGACCGGATGCCGATCAGCCAGGGGTTGATCGCCTTCACCTTCGTCGTGATGCTGCTCTACGGCTGGGCGTCGGAGGCGCTGGGCAGCATGGCGGCCATCACGGGGGCCTTCCTGGCCGGGCTGATCTTTGCCCGCAGCCAGCTCAAGGAGCGCATCCAGGCCGGGATGTCAACGCTGGCCTACGGCGTGTTCGTGCCCATTTTCTTCGTGAACATCGGGCTTGCTGCCAACGCCCGCGAGCTAACCGGCGAGAGCCTGCTGTTCCTGGCCGTCCTGGTGCTGACCGCCGTGGTGAGCAAGGTGCTGGGGGCCGGGCTGGGGGCGCGGCTGGGGGGCCTGGGCAACCGCGAGGCGCTGCAACTGGGCGTCGGCATGATGTCGCGCGGGGAGGTCGGCCTGATCGTGGCGACGGTGGGCATCAACACCGGCGTGGTCGGGGAGGACATCTTTGCCGAGGTGGTCGGCGTGGTCATCCTGACCACCCTACTCACACCGCCGCTGCTGCGCAGCCTGTTCGCAGAACGCCCCACCCAGACATCTGTTCAGGAAGAACCCTTAGGAGAAGCCTCATGATGCAGATGGTGATGATGGTGATCAACAATCCGGACCATTGCATGTCGGTGCTGGATGCCTGGGAAGCCGCCGGGGCGACGGGCATCACGATCCTGGAGAGCACCGGGCTGGTGCGCATCCGCCGGGGCGCGGCCAGGGACGACCTGCCCCTGCTGCCGAGCCTGCTGGACATGATGCGGGGCAGCGAATCGCACCACCGGACGATCTTCTCCGTGGTGAACGACGAGGCCCAGGCCCAGGCGCTGATCGAGGCCACCGAGCGCACCTTCCAGGAGATGGACGAGCACGACATCGATAACAGCGGCGTGCTGTTTGTGCTGCCGGTATCGGACGCGCGCCGCTTTGCCACGCGCAGGGCCAGGGAGCAGGTCTCCCAGGAATAGAGGCCCGGCCAGCGGGGTATGGGGCGAGGCGGCGCGGGCGGGCGGCGCCGCCTCGCCAGGGGCGCAAGGCGCGCCCTACTTCTCCCTGCCAAAGCGGGTGGGCTGGTAGCGCCGGATGGGGCCGATGGAGAGCAGATCGACGTGGGCCTCCTCCTGGAGCAGGCGCTCAAGCATCTCCTGGTCGGCCCCCCGCTCCTTGACGTAGACCTCTCCTCTGCCGCTTTCCTCTGGCCGGAAGGTGACCAGGCTGAGGATGTTGCCGCCGGCCTGGGCTACGGCGCGGGTGACGCTGGCCAGCGCGCCGGGCTTATCCTCCAGCCGCACGGAGAAGGCCAGCCCTTCCTCATCCCCGCCCAGGACCTCCACAAAGCTGCGGAAGATGTCGGTCTCGGTGATGATGCCCATCAGGCGCTCGCCGCGCATGACGGGCAGGCAGCCGATCTTGTGCTCCACCATGATGCGGGCCGCCTCCTCCAGGGGGCAGTTTTCCTCCACGGTGATGACCGGGCTGGTCATGACGTTGCGCAAGGTCAGCTTGTCCAGCAGGCTGTAGATCTCGTAGATGCTGAGCGTGGTGGCGGGGGAGGGCTGGGTGGAGAGCAAGTCTTTTTCCACCACGATGCCGACCAGCCTGTCCTTCTCCAGAACGGGCAGGCGGCGGATGTTGTGCTCCCGCAACAACCGCATCGCCTGGGAATGGGTGGTCTCCGGCGTAACGGTGATCGGGTTGAGGGTCATGCGTCGTCCGACGTACATGGTAAGGCCTCCTGAAAAGATAGGCAGGAAACGCCAGGCAGGCGCGACTACGGCGCACAGGCCCTATTATCGGCGCAGGGCAGGGCGGGCGTCAAATGCGCGCGCGGGGCAAGGGCTGCAAGGGGGCAAAAAAGAGGGCGGCTCATCCACAAGAATGCGCATGAGCCGCCTCTATTCAATTGTGAGCCATCTGGTCGTTTGCCGCGCGTTGGCCGGATCTCTCGCTGGCAGCCATCAATCCTGGGTGGTGCCCGTCAGGGCAAATACAACAAACGTTGTAGGGTGAACTGTGGCCGCCCGGCATCCGCCTGCCCAACGTTGGCGGTAACCAGCCTAGCTCCCCGCCGGTTGCCCAGGCCGACGGTCACTTTTTAGGGCATCCTGCTGCTTTCACTATACAGCAGTTATGGGCAGGAAGCAATGCGGGTCGGGCATCTTGCACAATAGCGCGGGGGCCGCCGCACCCTGCGCCCCCCAGGCGGCCCCGCGCCGGGCCAGGCCCCCCGCCTACCGCTCGCAGACCGTCACCGACTGAAAGACCAGGCTCACCGTGTGCGGATCACCGTAGCCGTCGACGCCCTCGATGATGACGCGGTCCACCAGGAAGGGAGGGCGGTTTTGCAGGCACAGCGTGAAGAGGTCGTCCAGCGTCTCGAAGGAGACCGGGACCTCGCACAGCCCCTTTTTGTCATCCCATTGCCGCAGAATCACCGTGCCGCGCCGAGTCTTGAACGCCATCGCCTACCCTTTTCTGCCGGGCGTATGGCCCTGGCCTGCCTGCTCTATTTGCAGTGTACCTGGGGTCTGGCGCGCTGCCAATCGGACAAAGGAACCATTTCCCCGCCTGGCAGGGCCAGAAATCGTAGGACCAGGGTAGCTTGCAGCCACCGCCTATAACAGATAGGATATACCGGCAATTGCGCGGCGCTAAATACGAAGGTTACATGGTAAAGAAAATGAGGCCTCTTTTGTTGTTGATATCATTCATGGTGGCGGCTCTGCTCGCCGCCTGCCAAACGCCCACCCCGACGCCGCCCCCACCCACACCGACACCACCGCCGATGGATTTCCAGTGGACGCACCTTTCCACCGCCAACGGCGACCTGCCCATTCCCACCGAATCGACGCAGCAGACGGCAGCCCTGGTCCTGGACATCGACCGGGATGGGGTCAACGACTTCGTCATCGGCAGCCGGGAGGGCGCACCGTCGATGGTCTGGTATCGGCGTGACAGCCAGGGGTGGACGCGCTACCTGATCGACGACACGGTGCTGCCCATCGAGGCGGGGGGCGCGTTTCACGACATCGACGGGGACGGCGACCTGGACATCGTCATGGGGGCGGACTACTCCGGCAACCAGGTGTGGTGGTGGGAGAACCCCCACCCGGACTTCGACCCGGACACCCCCTGGACCCGCCGCCTGATCAAAGACGAGGGCGAGAACAAGCACCACGACCAGATGTTCGCCGACGTGGACGGCGATGGCCGGGCGGAGCTGGTCTTCTGGAACCAGAACGCCAGCGCCCTGATGCTGGCCGAGATACCGGACGACCCGCGCAACACCGAACCCTGGACTTATACCCCCATTTATGCGGGAGAAGGCGAGGGGCTGGCCCTGGCCGACATCGACGGCGACGGCCAGGCCGACCTGCTGGCCGCCGGGCGCTGGTTCAAGCACAACGGGGGGACGGACTTCACCCCCTACGTGTTCGACGACAGCCAGGCCGAAGCGCGCATTGCGGCGGGGGACCTGGTGGAAGGCGGCCATCCGGAGGTGGTGATGGTCCCCGGCGACTATACAGGGCCGCTGCGCTGGTACGCATGTCGGGGGGACCCCACCGACCCGGCCTGCTGGGAGCCGCACGACCTGCTGGACTTTGAAGTGGACCACGGCCACAGCCTGCAAATCATCGACATGAACGGGGACGGCCACCTGGACATCTTTGTGGCCGAGATGCGGAGCGACGGCAACAACGAGGACGCCGGGATGTGGATCTTCCTGGGCGACGGAGCGGGGAGCTTCCTGCGGCGGGACGTGGCCCAGGGCTACGGCAACCACGAGTCGCGGGCGGCGGACCTGGACGGCGACGGCGACATCGACATCCTGGGCAAGCCACACAACTGGGACACCCCACGCCTGGACATCTGGCTCAACACCCCGCTCCCGGAGCGCGGTCCGCTGCCGCTGACCGAATGGGAGCGGCACGTGATCGACGCGGAGAAGCCCTGGCGCTCGGTGTTCATCACCTCGGCGGACATCAACGGCGACGGGCACACGGACATCATCACCGGCGGCTGGTGGTACGAGAACCCCGGCACGCCCGGCGAGGCCTGGGGCCGTTACGTCATCGGCGCGCCGCTGGACAACATGGCCGCCGTCTATGACTTCGACGGGGACGGGGACCCGGACATCCTGGGCACGACGGGCCGCGTCGCCAGCGAGCACTTCGTGTGGGCGCAGAACGACGGCGCGAGCCGCTTCACCATCCGGCAGAACATCGACGAAGCGAGCGGGGACTTCTTGCAGGGCATCGCGGTGGCGCGCTTTCGGGGCCAGGAGCTGGAGGTGCTGATGTCCTGGCACCAGGCCGGGCAGGAGATTCAGCGCTTCCGCGTGCCCGCCGACCCCACCACCGACACCTGGGCCTGGGACCGCATCTCCCCCACCTCGCAGGACGAGGAGATCACCGCCGGGGACATCGACCGCGACAGCGACCTGGACCTGCTGCTGGGGACCCGCTGGCTGCGCAACGATCCGGAGACCTGGCGGCCCTACATCCTCGGCCCGGTGGACCTGTCTCCCGACCGCAACCGGCTGGCGGACATCAACCAGGACGGCCTGCTGGACGCCATCGTGGGCTTCGAGGCCGTCAGCGCGCCGGGCAGGCTGGCCTGGTACGAGCAGGGCACCCCGGCCACCGAGGCGTGGACCGAGCACGTCATCGCCAACCCCATCGGCCCGATGAGCCTGGACGTGGCGGACATGGACGACGACGGCGACATCGACGTGGTGGTGGGGGAGCACAACCTGAGCAACCCGGCCAGCGCGCGGTTGCTCATCTTTGAGAACGCCGACGGCGTGGGCAGCTCCTGGACGGAGCACGTCGTCTATACCGGCGACGAGCACCACGACGGCGCGCAGGTGGTGGACATCGACGGGGACGGGGACCTGGACATCATCTCCATCGGCTGGGAGAACCCCCGCGTGCTGCTCTACGAGAACCGGGCCATCGAAAGCGAGCCGCCGGTGGGCGAGACGCCACAGCCGCAGGATACCCAGGCCCCGCCGACGCCCGTCCCGCCCACAGAGACCCCCGCCGGGGCAAGGCGGGTGACCGACGGCCTGCAGGCGCTCTACACCTTCAACGAAGGCGAGGGGACGGTGGTGCGGGATGTCTCCGGCGTCAGCGGGCTGGACCTGACCATCGGCGACCCGGGGAGCATAAGCTGGATTCCCGGTGGGCTTTCCATCGTCTCGGCGACCATCGTCGGCTCCGCCGAACCGGCCACCACGCTGATCGAGGCCGTGCGCGACTCGGACGCGATCACCGTGGAGGCCTGGATCAAGTCCTCCGAGATCAACCAGACCGGCCCGGCCCGCATCGTCACGATCTCCGCCGACCCCTTCACCCGCAACGTCACGCTGGGGCAGGGCATGGCCAACGACCGACCCGACCTTTTCGACGTGCGGCTGCGCACCACCGCCACCGACGAGAACGGACGGCCCTCGCTTTCCACGCCGCAGGGGGTGGTGAGCCTGGCCCTCACGCATGTCGTCTACACCCGTGACTCCAGCGGGGCAGCCCGCATCTACGTGGACGGCGAGCTGGCGGTGGGGGGCAGCGTGACGGGCGACCTTTCCAACTGGAGCGGCGACTACCGCCTGGCGCTGGGCAACGAGCTGACGGAGGACCGCCCCTGGCTGGGCGAGTACTTCCTGGTGGCGATCTACAACCGCGCCCTGAGCCAGGAGGAGGTGCGGCAGAACTTCCAGGCCGGGCCGGAGGCGCAGTAGCCACCCTGAGCGGCTGGTCGGCAGCGGCCAGCCTTCCCCCACAACGTGCGCGAGGGCCTGGGCCATGCTCAGGCCCTCGCTGTTTCTGGCCCCCTGGCGGGCGCTCACCAAACATTTACCTCCCACTAAGGGAACGCTTATCTGCGCCTATTGACGCCTAATCTGAACAGATGTAGAGTATTTGATGAGTTTAATTGTACAGTTCTGTGGTTAGCATAAGGAGCAAGAAACGATGACGAAGGGTAGATGGATTTTGTCGGCAGTCGTGATGGTGGCGCTGCTCGCCATCGGCCTGGGCGCTGGCGCTCAGGAGCAGATGGAGGAGCCTGCCCGCGTGCGCGTGGCCCACCTGGCCATCGACGCCCCGGCGGTCGACGTGTTCGTCGGCGGCGAGGCCGTCCTGGAGGGCGTCCCCTTCCCGGCCATCAGCGGTTACCTGAGCCTGGAGGCGGGCACGTACAGCATCGCCGTAGCCCCGGCTGGCGAAGGTATTGAGGCGGCGGTCATCGGCCCGGTTGACCTGGAATTCGCCGCCGGCCATGACTACACGGTGGCCGCCACCGGCCAGCTCGCCGACGGCAGCTTCGGCCCCCTCGTGATCGACGAGACCGCCGCCTTCATGATGGGCGAGGAAGCGGCGATGGCCGAGGAGGCCGAGGAGATGGAGCCGATGGCTAAGGTGCTGGTGCTGCACGGCATCAGCGACGCGCCGGCGGTTGACGTGGCCCTGGAGGACGGCACCGTGCTCATCGAGGGCGCGGCCTTCAACCAGTACGCGACGCTGGAGGTCCCTGCTGGCGAGTATCCGCTGCTGGTGACCGCCTCCGGCGACCTGGAGACCGTGGTCTTTGACCTGAACCCGACCGAGCTGCTGGCCGACCGGCTGTACTTCCTGGCCGCCATCGGGACCTTCCCGGAGGACTTCCAGCTCTTTGCGGAAGTGACCGGCACCAAGAACATCGCCGAGATCGCCATCGAGAACGGCAACTTCCAGACGCTGGTGGCAGCGCTGGAGGCGGCAGGCCTGGCGGAGACCATCGCCACCGGAGGCCCCTTCACCGTCTTCGCGCCGACTGACGAGGCCTTCGCCGCCGCGCTGGACGCGCTGGGCGTCAGCGCCGAGGAGTTGCTGGCCGACACCGAGACCCTGACCGGCATCCTGCTGTACCACGTGGTGGAGGGCACATACCTGGCCGAGGACGTGACAGGCCTGGAGGCGGCCACCACCCTGCAGGGCGCTGACATCGCCATCAGCGCGGGCGAGGACGGCGTGTTCCTGAACGAGGACGTGCAGGTCGTTGCCACGGACATCCTGGCCAGCAACGGCGTGATCCACGTGATCGACGGCGTGCTGCTGCCCCCGGCGGAGTAACCCGCTTTTCCGCAATTCTCCTACATCTCTCCTCCTTTTCCCCCCTTTTTACCAGTGAGGCCGGCCCTGACCCGGCCTCACTGCGTTCCTGCCACGGGCGACCCACAACGCGGCCCTAAGCGAGGGCGTGGCGCAAGCTTCTGGGGTGCGCTCCCGCAGTGCGGCAGCGCTCGCTATAATCAGGGGCAAGGACTCATGGTGGGGTGATCCACCGGAAAGGCACAGACCATGCCAGGCCTGAACCTGTACCGTGAACCGTTGACGCTGGACGAGGCGGCCCGCGCCGGGCTGCCGGGCCAGTTTGTGGCGCTGCCGGACGGCGTGACGCATTACGAGCTGGCCGGGCCGCCAGAGGGGCAGCCGGTCGTCCTCATCCACGGCTTTTCCACGCCCTATCACCTGTGGGACCCCACCTTCCAGCCGCTGGCGGAGGCCGGGTTCCGCGTGCTGCGCTACGACCTCTACGGGCGCGGCTACTCCGACCGGCCCGACGTGACCTACAACGAGGCGCTCTTCGACCGGCAACTGCTGCACCTGCTGGACGCGCTGGAGATAGCCACGCCCGCCGACCTGGTCGGCATCTCGATGGGGGCCGTGATCGCCGTCAACTTCGCCGACCGCCACCCGCAGCGCGTGCGCCGGCTGGCCCTCATCGGCCCGGCGGGCTTCGCCGTCAACCCCAGCCTGGCCGCGCTGGCGCTCTTTACGCCGGTGCTGGGGGAGGTGTTGATGGCCCTGGCGGGGGACAGGATCATCATCGACGGGCTGGCGCGGGACTTTCACCGCCCGCAGGATCACCCGGAGTACGTGGAGAAGTACCGCCCGCAGATGCAGTATCGGGGCTTCAAGCGGGCGCTGCTCTCCACCATGCGCCACATGAAGCTGACCGGCCTGGCCGAAGTCTACCGCCGCGTGGGGCAGCAGGGGCGTCCGGTGCTGCTGCTGTGGGGGCGGAAGGACGAGGCCGTGCCCCTGGCCGCCCACAACCAGGCCCAGCAGGCCATCCCGCAGGCGGAGTTCCACGCCATCGACGAGGCCGGGCACGTGGCCCACTACGAGCGCCCGGAGGTGGCCAACCCCCTGCTCATCGACTTCCTGCGGCGCTGAGGCCGCCGGGCGACTCGCGCCAACCCTGAAAAAGGCGGTATCCTGTGGGGCAGGCAGCCGTTCCCGGCTGGAGCGATAGGGGAGGGAGCGCCATGTCCACAGCGCAGGAAGTGGCCGCCGCCGTCGGCGACCTGCCGGAAACCGCGTCCCCCGCCGACATCGTGGCGCGGGTGACGCGCGCCTTTGAGCGGCTGGGCAGCCCGGCCAACGCGGAGGGGCAGGCCCGCTTCATGCCCGGCCTGGACCGCGCCCACGGGGTCAGCGTGCCCCACCTGCGAGCGCTGGGCAAACACGTCGCCAGGGTCTACCGCGACGATCCCGACCGCTGCCGCGACGCGGCGCGGGAAAGCTGGCCGTGCGGCTCGCGAGAGCACCGCCTCTTCGCCGTCTTCCTGCTGGAGCAGATCAAGGAGCTGACGCCCGCCGAGTGCTGGGAGCTGGGGGTGGGCTTCCTGCCGGGGGTGCGCACCTGGGAGGACTGCGACCAACTTTGCGGCGCCACGTTGGGGCGCGCGCTGGCCGCCGAACCGGCCTACATGGACGACCTGGAAGCCTGGGTGGGTGACGAGAGCGCCTGGGCGCGGCGGGCGGCGCTGGTGAGCACGGTCTATCTGCGCCGCTCCAGGCTGGCGGACGAGGTTGTGCGCGCCCTGGACGCCCGCGCGCTGGCCCTGTGCGAGGCGCTGCTGGACGACCCGGAGCCATACGTCCGCAAGGCGGTGGATTGGGCGGTGCGCGAGGTGCTGGGGCGGCACTACAGCCTGGGCCGCGCCTGGCTCAAGGACCAGTCGAGGCGGGCGCTATCCCGCACGGCGCGCGGCACGCTCAAGAAGAGCGCCAAAAAGCTCAACGAAGCCGACCGGCAGGCCCTGCTGGCCGCGCTGGGGTAACGGTGGCTGGCTCTGGGACGTGGCCTCTGCCGTGGTCGTGCTGGCGGGGCAGGGCTGTACTATCCCGGTTGAGCCTTTCGGCACCCGGCTCTCCATCCTGGACATGAGCAAAGGCCCGCGCCGGATTCCGAAAGACGACCCTGGTTTTGAGCAGCAAAGCTGAGAGGCAACCCTTGATGAACCCCATCACGCTGACCCCCATCGGCGTTGTGCGCTCGCCGTACCAGCAGCCACAGGACACGCCCATCCAGCCCGGCGCGACGCGCGGCGTGGCGGGGAGGGTGGAGCTGGAGCCGCAGTACGCCGAGGGCCTGGCCGACCTGGACGGCTTCTCCCACATCGTGCTGGTCGCCTACCTGCACCTGGCGAAGTTCTCCGGCCTGCGGGTGACGCCCTTCCTGGACGAGCAGCCGCGCGGCCTCTTCGCCACGCGCGCCCCGGCCCGCCCCAACCCCATCGGCCTCTCCGTGGTGCGGCTGGAGCGCATCGCGGGGGCCACGCTGCACATCCTGGACGTGGACCTGGTGGACGGCACGCCCGTGCTGGACATCAAGCCCTACGTCCCGGCCTTCGACCAGCCGGAGGACTTCCGCATCGGCTGGCTGGCGGACCGGGTGGCCCGCTACCGCGACGCGCGCGACGACGGGCGCTTCGCCTGAGCTTTCCCGCAGTGCCGCCCCTGTAGTTCTCTGCACTCCGCATTGAATTGTCCATCATTTGTCCAAAAAATCTTCTCATAAACTGTTCACCCCCCTCTAAGGCCCCGCTAACTATACATGTGTACAGTTTTTGCATACTTTAAATACACAAAAGGAGCACAAAACAATGTCCCGTACCAAGCTGTTGTTTTCCCTGGTGTTGTTGTTGGTGATGCTGGTCGGCGCCACCGGCGCGAACGCCCAGGCTGCCGAGGGCGCGCGTGTCCGCGTGGCCCACTTCGCGGTGGACGCCCCGGCGGTCGATGTTTACGTTGACGGGCGGGCCGTCCTGCGCAACGTGGCCTACCCGGCCATCAGCGGCTACCTGAGCCTGGCAGCAGGAACCTACAGCATCGCCGTCGCCCCGGCGGGCGCAGGCATCGGCTCCGCCGTCATCGGCCCGGTTGACCTGGCATTCGCCGCCGGTCACGACTACACCATCGCCGCCACCGGCCAGCTCGCCGACGGCAGCTTCGGCCCCAACGTGATCGACGAGACCGCCCTGGCCGCGAGCGCCATCGAGGGCGTCCCGGCCAACATCATCGTGCTGCACGGTATCAGCAACGCCCCGGCAGTGGATGTGATCACCGCCGACGGCACGGCGCTGGCCTCCGGCCTGGCCTTCAACCAGACTACCTTCCTGAGCGTGCCCGCTGGCGAGTACCAGCTGCTGGTCACCGCCGCCGGCGACCCCGGCACGGTGGTCTTCGACGCCCTGAACCCGGTGACGCTCTCCGCTGGCCGCCTGTACCTGCTGGCCGCCATCGGGACCTTCCCCGGCGACTTCCAGTTGTTCGCGGAGATCACGCCTTACGCCACGCTGGCGGAGATGGCCGCCGGCCTGCCGGGCTTCTCCACGCTGGCCACCGCCGTTGAGGCCGCCGGCCTGGCCGACACGCTGGCGGGCGAGGGTCCCTTCACGGTCTTCGCCCCGACGGACGAGGCCTTCGCCGCCGCACTCCAGGCGCTGGGCATCTCCGCCGAGGACCTGCTGGCCAACACCGACCTGCTGACCGACATCCTGCTCTACCACGTGGCGCCGGGCCAGGTCTTCTCCACGGACGTGGTGAGCCTGAGCAGCGCGACCACGGCGCAGGGTGCAGACATCAGCATCCGCGTGGAGGACGGCAGGGTGATCCTGAACGACAACGTCGAGGTGATCGCGGTGGACATCCTGGCCACCAATGGGGTGATCCACGCCATCGGCGGCGTGCTGTTGCCCCCCGCCGAGTAAACGACTCCCGATTTTCCTCCTTTCCCCTCCTTTTGACCGGGAGGCCGGATCGCGATGGTCCGGCCTCCCTGGGTTTGGGCGGGCCGCGCAAACAAGCAGATGAAGGCCGCCCACAAACGTGGTACACTTGCCCGCCGTTGGGCTTTTCCCCTTTTTCGCTTCGCCAGGGAAGACAGCACACGATGAGCGCCTACCTGGGCCACCTTGCGGCGCTGGGAACCTCCGTGGCCTGGAGCTTTTCCTCCACCTTTTTCACCCTGGCCGGGCGGCAAACTGGCTCGGTGGTGGTCAATCGCACGCGGCTGCTCCTGGCCGTGCTGTTCGTGGCCCTCACCCACCGCCTGCTGGAGGGGCACTTCCTGCCGCTGGGGGCGGAGCCGTTCCGCTGGGGGTGGCTGGCGCTCTCCGGCATCATCGGCTATGTGATCGGAGATGGCTTCCTGTTCCAGGCCTTCGTGATGATCGGGCCGCGCCTGTCCATGCTGCTGATGGCGCTGGCCCCGGTCTTCAGCACCGTGCTGGCCTGGGTGCTGCTGGGGGAGGCGCTGGCGCCGCGCGAGCTGATGGGCATCCTGCTGGCGGTGGGGGGCGTGGCGCTGGTGGTCTCCGACCGGCGGGGCGGGCGGGCAGCGCTGCCGGAGCTGCCGCCCCGCCAGTACGCGGTGGGGATTCTCTTCGGGCTGGGGGCGGCGCTGGGGCAGGCCGGGGGGCTGCTGGCCTCCAGGCTGGGGCTGGCGGGAGAGTTCTCCGCCCTCTCCGGCAACCTGATCCGGCTGCTGACGGCGACGCTGGTCATCTGGGGCCTCGCGCTACTGCGCGGGCAGACGCGGGAGCACTTCCTGCTGCTGCGGGCGCACCCCAGGGCGTGGCGGGGTATCCTGGGCGGGGCGGTGGCGGGGCCGTTCGTGGGTGTGTGGCTGTCGCTGGTCGCGGTGCAGCATGCGCCGCTGGGGATCGCCTCCACGCTGATGAGCCTGACGCCGATCTTCCTGCTGCCGGTGGGCCGCTACCTGTTCGGCGAGCAGATCGGGGCGCGGGCCGTGGCCGGGACGGCGGTGGCGATCCTGGGCACGGCGCTGCTGTTCCTGTGAGAGGCCCCCGCGCGGGCCACAGGCCATCCCCCGCGCCCTGCGCGTCGCCTACGACTGGCCTGCGAACGACCACCGAACGGATTCCCCGGCGACAAAGAGGCCCTATACTGAATCCTGGATTGAGGCCTCGCCCTCACCTGACGAACCTGTACGCTTCCCCAATCCAGGAGGGTCCTATGCCGTTCAGAACTCCCATCGTCCCGGCGCTTATACTGCTGGCCGCCGTCGGGTTGAGTGGCTGCGGCGAAGCCGCTCCAACGGCGTCGCCCACCCCCATGACACCCGTCGCCATTCCCCAGCGCGATCTGCCGCTGCGGGCCGGGCCGGGCAGCGACTACAGGCCGGTCGGCCTGGCCCAACCGGCCACCCCGCTTCCGATTCTCCTGCTCTCCGAGGACGGCGACTGGGCGCTGGTCAGCCGACCCGACTCTGAGGATGCCTGGCTGGCCCTGTCGCCGCTGGTCAACGTCTCCGGCCCCCTGCACAGCGCCCCGAACTTCACGATCACACCCAGCCGTCCGGAACCTGCCGTAGCCATCCCACAGCGCGAGCTGCCGCTCTACGCCGGGCCAGGGACGCAGTACGGCGTGATCGGCAGGGCGGAACCGCGCACACCCCGCCCCATCTATGCCATCTCCCACGACGGCGACTGGGCGCTGGTCAGCCCGCCTGGAGGCGCGGCAGGGGAATGGCTGGGGCTGTCGCCGTTTGTGGAGGTCAGCGGCGACCTGGGCCAGGTCGGGGCCTGGGGCGCGACGCCAGCGCCGCCCTACCCGGCAGGGGCGCGCCTGCCGACCGCCATCGCGCCGCGCAGCGGGCCAGGCTCCGACTACCCGGTGATGACCAACCTGTCCCTGCCCTACGAGGAGCCGCTCCCCATAGTGGGCATCAGCGCGGATGGGCGCTGGTATGCCGTGCAACTGCCGGACGGGCGGGAGGCCTGGCTGCCCGCCACCACGGTGATCGAGGTCACAGGGGACGTGGAAGCGCTGCCCGTGATCGACCGGCCTGCCGCCACCCCGATCCCGCCCGTCGCCCGCCTGCGGGTGGGGATCATGGCACGCAGCGGGCCGGGCACGGACTTCGCCTTCGCCGGGAGCCTGGCAGCCGGCGAGGAGCTCACCATCTACGGCACCAGCATGGACGGAGGATGGTACTACGTGGGGCTGCCTGAAGGGGGGCAGGGCTGGATTCCGGCCTCGTCGGTCATTGAGCTGAGCGCGGCGAGCGGCTTCAGCCAGTTGTCAGGCGTGCCGTGGCCCACCGTCACACTCCGCCCGACGCACACCCACACGCCAACCCTGACCCCGCCCCCCTCGGCGACTCCCACGGCCTCGCCCTCCCCGCTGCCATCGATCACGCCCATGCCCACCCTTGACCTGGATGGGCTGGTCGCCACCGTGGAAAGCGCCGTCGTCGAGACGCTGACGGCAGGGCCGCAGGCGACCCCGACAGCCGAGTGACAAGGTGCGCGCCGTGGCCGGGACGGGGGGGGCGATCCTGGGCACGGCGCTGCCCTTCCTGTGAGGGGATTACAGCAGCGCAGAGAGCACCAGCCCCAGCACGGCGCTGGCGACGGTGATCAGGGCCGTGCCCTTCAGGAAGCCGATGAAGTGGAAGCGGTAGGTGTTGTGGTGCAACAGGGGCGCGAACTCCGGCGGCGTGATGAAGCGCGGATGCCACGCGACGACTATCAGCCAGTCGAGGATCACCAGGTCAACCGCGTTGAAGACCATCCACACGACCCACAGGTAAGCGAAGGCTTCCAGGAAGCCGATGTCGCCCTGGGCCGCGCTCCAGCTCAGCACCCCCCATAGGGGAATGCCCAGCACGGCAATGAGGAAGGGCACGGCAACCAGCAGCCGCTCGCGCTTTTCCCGGTTGGTCAGGGGTGGCAGGGCCTCCTGGATGGGCTTGGGAAAATCCTGCAGAAACAGGCGGGGGTTGTAGGCCAAGGCCCCCAGGATAAGGATGCTGAGGACCACGCTCAGCAGCAAACCATGCAGCACAGCCTGTCCCAGATCCACATTCTCCCCCTTGTGCAGCCACACTCCCAGCAACCCCAAATCGGCGGTCATTATAGCACGATTCGTTCGTGCGCCTGCCATGCGGTTGACGCAGTAAGGCCCTCCGGTGGCAAGCAATCCCGCCGATTCCGATCTACAATCGGCGGGCCATCCACATACACAGAGTTGAGGCCATGCCCCCCAAAGAACGCGCCTTCCGCACCCAGGCCATCATCCTGCGCCGCGCCGATTTCGGCGAGGCCGACCGCCTGCTGACCGTCTTCACGCCGCGTTACGGCAAGCTGCGGGCCATCGCCAAGGGCGCTCGCAAGCCCACCGCCCGCAAGACCGGCCACGTGGAGCTGTTCGCCCGCTCTGACCTGCTGCTGCACTACGGGCGCGAGCTGCTGATCGTCGCGCAGGCGGAGATGGTGGAGCCGTACCTGGCAGTGCGGGAGGACCTCACCCGCGCCGCCTACGCCAACTACGCCGCCGAATTGCTGGACCGTTTCACCACCGACGAGGACGAGACGGAGAGCGCGGCCCTCTTCGACCTGCTGGATGCCACGCTGACCCGCCTGTGCAGCGTGGCGGACCTGCGCATCGTGGCCCGCACCTACGAGATGCGCCTGCTGGACCTGGCCGGGTTCCGCCCGGAGCTGGCCCGCTGCGTCTTCGGTGGGGAGACGATCACGGCGCAGGACCAGTTCTTCAGCGTGACGGAGGGCGGGGTGGTCTGTCCCACGTGTGGCGCACCCCGCGAGGACGTGATCGCCATCAGCCGCAGCGCGCTGCACGCCCTGCGCGTCCTGCAGCGGGAAGGCTGGGGGCGGGTGCAGGCCCTCAAGCTGAGCGAGCCGCTGCACCTGGAGATGGAGCGGGTGATGCAGGGCTACCTGATCGCGCTGCTGGAGCGGCGTTTGCAGTCGGCGGATTTCATCCGGCGGCTGCGGCGGGAGGGTCAGATCGGGTAGGGTCGCCGGTCCCGCCGTGGAGCCGCTATCCTGCCGCCTCGCCGGCCGGGATCGCCCGCTGCCGCCGCGCCGTCTGGGTGATGGTCACCCCGGCCACGATGATCGCCGCGTAGAGGGCCATCGACGGCGTGAAGGCCTCGCCCAGCAGCAGCGCCCCCGCCAGCGAGGCGACGATGGCCTCGATGAAGAGGAACATGCTGGTGTTCACCGCGCTCAGCCGCTGCAAACCGGCATTCCACCAATAGTAGGCCAGGCCGGAGGGGATGACCCCGATCAGGGCGATCACCAGCCAGTGGAGCGGCTCCAGCCCGGCGATCTGGGCGGGGATGTCCCGACCGGCGAGGAGCAGGAAGAAGAGGAAGCCCAGCCCCATGTGCATGGCCGAGACCGGCAGGGCGTCGTAGCGGGACAGGCGGGACTTGGTGACTACCGTGTAGACCGACCAGGTCCCCACGCTGAGCAGAGCCAGCAGGTCGCCGTAGTGCTGGATAAAGGAGAGCTGCGTCGGGTCCCCGCGCGAGACAAAGAGCACCACGCCCAGGATGGCAACCCCCAGGCCGATGATCTGCCGGGCGGTGATGCGCTCCTTGAGGAACAGCCAGCCGAGCACGCCCGTCACCGGCGGGATGAGGGTCAGAATCCAGCCGGTGTTGGTGGCCGTGGTGTAGCGCAGGCCGGTAAGCTGGATCATCTGGTGGGCGATGATGCCGATGCATCCGGCTGCGATGAGGATGAGCAGGTCCCGCCGCCGGACGGCAAAGGATTTGCGCAGCCGCCTGCTGAGCAGCAAGAGGATCACCGTCCCGATCCCCAGGCGGAAGATCAAAAAGACCTCCGGCGACAGCCGCTCCAGGATCATCTTGGCAAAGGGGAAGTAGCTGCCCCAGGCCGTGATGGCTCCCAGCACATACAGCGCGCCGATGAATGAGGTGGAGCTGAGGAGGTTCATGGCAGTCCCCGCTGCGTTGGATATTCCGGCTCCAGCATACCGCGCATTGGCCTCCCTGGAAAACAGCCGATCCCACGAAACGACGGCCCGCCGCGTTGTATAATCTTCATAGGACAGTTGGGGGAGGCAACCAAAGATGCAAGCAAACCGCCCTGTAAAGCGCCTGATCTTGGCCCTGGCGGCGCTGCTGCTCCTGGGGAGCGGCTGCGGGGCGCAGCCGGTGGTCACCACCACGCCCGGCCCGGCAGTATCCACGGCCCGCCCCACGGAGGCCATCGCCACGCCGGAGGAAGTGGACCGCAGCTTTCAGGACACGGCGGAGATGCAGGCCCGCCGCGAGGAGCTGGTGGCGCGGCGCATCGAGCCGGTGGTGGAGGACCCGCGCGTCCTGGCGGCCATGCGGGCCGTGCCCCGCCACAGCTTCATCCCCACCAACCTGCTGGACCAGGCCTACAACGACCATCCCCTGCCCATCGGCTACGGGCAGACGATCTCCCAGCCCTCCCTGGTGGCCATGATGACCGAGCTGCTGCAACTGGAGGCGGGCGAGCGCGTGCTGGAGGTGGGGACCGGCTCCGGCTACCAGGCGGCCATCCTGCGCGAGCTGACCGACCAGGTCTACACGGTCGAGATCATCCCGGAGCTGGCGGCCACGGCGCGGGCGGTGCTGGACCGCCTGGGCTACGCGGACATCCACCTGGACCGCCGGGACGGCTACTTCGGGTGGCGGGAGCACGCCCCCTACGACGCGATCATCGTCACCGCCGCCCCGGACCACCTGCCCTCGCCGCTGGTGGAGCAGCTCAAGGCGGACGGCGGGCGCATGGTCATCCCCATCGGGCCGGTGGGCAACGTGCAGACGCTGTGGCTGGTGACGCGGGAGGATGGGGAGGCGCAGATGGAGCGCCTGCTGGACGTGCGCTTTGTGCCGCTGACGCGGGAGCGGGGCTGATGGGCGTCACCATCCGCGAGGCCACCGCCGGGGAGCTGAACGTGTACGCCTTCAACCGGGAGGCGGTGGCCTTCTACCGGGCGCTGGGCTACGAGGTGCTCCGCCACACGATGAGCCGGGGGCTGGAATAGCGCACTCCCCCGGCAGCAGCCGTCAGGCTTCGTCGGGACCCTCGTCCGCCACGCGCTCCCCCTGGGCGGCCCGGCCCGTGGCGGGGCGGGGCAGCGGCTCCGTGCGGTGAGGGGGCGGGGTCGGCGCGGAGTCCGGGGCGTGCTGGGCGGCTGCGGCCCCTTCCGCAGCGGGGGGATGCTGGGCCTCCCAGGCCCGGCGGAACTCCACCAGCCATTCCAGCTCGGCCAGCAACAGCCGCAGGCTGTAGTCGAAGATGGCGATCACCTGCAGGGGCCTGCCGGGCTGCACGGCGGACCGCACCTCGCGGCGGTGGTTGAGGTCGGCGATGCGGGCGCGCAGCCGCCCCTCGTAAACGTCCAGGGCGCTGCGCACCTGCTCCGGGCGCAGCAGGTGCAGGTTGGCCAGGCCCAGGCTGAAGCTGTTGCCGTGGTCGTGCGGCGTGCTAAGCAGGTCGGCGATGGCGGTTTGCAGCACGCCATGCCCGGCCCTGGTGAGGCGGTACACCTTGCGGGCTGGGCCGCGCTCGCTGGGGGTCAGGTGGCTGGTGAGCAGGCCCTCCCGCTCCAGCTTGTTGAGGATGTAGTATACTGAGGAGAAGCCGATGGCCGTCCAGTCGCGCATGCCGCGCGCCTCGATGGCCTGCTGAATCTGGTAGCCATGTTGAGGCCCTTCCGCGACCAGACTGAGGATTGCCAGTTCTGCATCTGTCATAACCAGTTACCCCACCATCCTAACACCAGTATTCTGAGTTTAGAATAAAACGGAAGTTTGGGCGCGTCAAGCGCCTCCCGGCACAGCAGGAAGGTCTGCCCCAGAGTGACCGACAGGAAAGCACCGCCCCTCACCGACCCCGACAGAGCGGCGCAGGCCGCCGCCGCCCTGGTGAGCCAGGACACGGCCACGCTGCTGGCCAACCTGTTCAAGGCGCTGGCCGACCCCACGCGGGTGCGCCTGATCTCGGCCCTGGCGCACACGGAATTGTGCGTCAGCGACCTGACCCAGGTGTTGGGCATGGAACAATCGGCTGTGTCTCATCAGTTGCGGGCCTTGCGCGAGTGGCGGCTGGTCAGGCGGCAACGGCGGGGACGCCTGATCTATTATAGCCTGGATGACGAGCACGTCCGCGACCTGCTGGCGCGTGGCCTGGAACACGTGCAGCATCGTTAGGCGCGGGCAGCAAAGCCAGCCGCCCCCTGCGCAGGCTCAGTTGAGATACGGCCCCTGGGTGCTGCCGGGGTGCAGGCTCTGGCGGGCAGGGCGCGCCTCCGACTCGACGACCTCGTCCGGCGGGATGACCTCGATGCCGCCGGGAGGTGGTGAGTCCGGCAGGGGAGGACGATAGCCGCCGGGGGGCTTGGGCTTGCGCCCCCAACGCAGAATCTCCGAGAAGACCAGCGCCGAAGCGCCGGCCAGCAGCAAGATCAGCTCGTCGATGATGCGCGGCGGCGGCGTCAGGATGGCGACCACAAAGGCCAGGACCAGCAGGGTGATGCCGATGCTGCGCGTGACCGAGAAGAGCGCCTGGCGGGCCTCCGGGCTGAAGTAGCGCTCCGTCCAGGGGACAGGGGGGGCGGTGAGGACGGGCTGGCCACAGTAGGGGCAGAAGCGCGCATCCCCCGGCACCTGTTTGCCACAACTGTTACACTGCCGTTCCAGTTCCATACCACACCCGACACAGAAATGTGCCCGTTCCGGATTCATGGAGTGGCAATGCGGACACTGTTTCATTTTCGTCGCCACAATACTTGTAAACCGCTTTATCTCGATTATACCATGCTCTGAGGCCCGGTGGGGCCGTGCCGCCGACTTTTTTCCGAGAAAATTGGGCGGAGTCGGGCAGGGCAGCGGTACGGCAGGCCGTGCCGCCACAGGGGGGATGGCAGGGCCGCAGGCCATCCTCGCCCACCGGAGCACGGGACCCTGTTATACTACAGGCAGAGGCAACGACAGGGCCGGTGGCCCGGAGGAGGCGACCATGAAAGCCAGGCTGGTCGACTTCGGCGAGATCGAGATCGAAGGCGAGCGCTACACCTACGACGTGGTGATCGAGCAAGGGCGGGTGCGCAAGCGCAAGAAGAAGCCCTCCAAGCCGTACCGCGAGCAGTTCGGGCACACGCCGCTCTCGGCGGAGGAAGACATCCCCTGGGGCGGGGAGCGCCTGATCATCGGCACGGGCTTTTACGGCAGCCTGCCGGTGATGCCGCAGGTCTACGAGGAGGCCGAGCGGCGCGGAGTGGAGGTGGTGGCGCTGCCCACCAGGGAGGCCTGCGAGCTGATCGAGCGGGCCGAGGCCGGGACGGTCCACGCCATCCTGCACGTGACATGCTGAGCGGCGCGGCGCAACCCGCCCGCAGGGCAGCCGCCGGGCCGTGCCCTGGGAGGCGCTGACCGATGCGCGCCCTGCTCGGCATGGGCCTGCTCTCCGCCGCCATGCTGCTGTTGCAGGTGGCCCTGACGCGGGTCTTCTCCATCGCCCAGTTCTACCACTTCGCCTTCCTGGTGATCAGCCTGGCCCTGCTGGGGTTTGGGGCCAGCGGCTCTGCGCTGAGCCTGTGGCCCCGGCTGCGCCGCCAGGGGGCGGCCCCCTGGTACGGGCTGGGCTTTGCCCTGAGCGCCGTGCTGGCCTACCTCTTCGTCAACCACCTGCCCTTCGACTCCTACGCCATCGCCTGGGACCGCACGCAGGTCTACCTGCTGGTGGGCAACCTGCTGGGGCTGGCCGTGCCCTTCACCTTCGCCGGGGCGCTGATCGGGCTGCTGCTGAGCGCGGGGGCGCTGGAGGCGGGGCGCATCTACGGGGCCAACCTGGTCGGCTCCGCAGCGGGCGCGGCGCTGGCCCCCCTGCTCATCGCCGGGCTGGGCAGCGAGCGGGTGGTGCTGCTCTGCGCGGGGCTGGGCGCGGCCTCTGCCCTCATCCTGGCCGGATGGCGGCGCGCCAGCCGGGCGGCGATGCTGGCCCTGGCCGGGCTGGCCGCCGCCGTGACGCTGCTGCTGGCTTACCCGCCGCTCTTCGAGGCGCAGCCCTCGCCCTACAAGCGGCTGAGCCAGCTCCGCCTGGACCCGGACACGGCCATCCTGGCGACCCACCAGAACGCCTACGCCCGCCTGGACATCGTGCAAAGCCCCACCATCCACTCCGCGCCGGGCCTCAGCCTGACCTACCTGGGCGAGCTGCCGCCGCAGGTGGGCCTGCTCATCGACGGGGACGCGCTGCTGCCGGTGGCGGACGTGCGCCGCGGCGCCCCGGAGCGGCTGGCCCGCGCCCTGCCGGCGGCGGTGGCCTACGGCATGCGCCCCCAGCCGCCGGAGTCGGCGCTGGTGCTCGGCTCCGGGGGCAACCTGGACCCGTGGACGGCGCTGGCGCACGGCACGGAGGAGGTGACGGTGGTGGAGCCGAACCGGCTGGTCTACGACGCGCTGCGGGGGGAGCTGCGCGAGCTGGCCGGGCTGGCCGACGACCCCCGCGTGACGCTGGTGCACGAGGAGATCCGCACCTACGCCCAGCAGAGCGGGCGGCGCTTCGACCTGGTGCACCTGGCCCTGACCGACAACTACCGCCCCATCACCTCCGGGGCGTTCACGCTGACGGAGAACTACACGCTGACCGTGGAGGCCTTCCGGGCCTACCTGGGCCTGGCCGGGGAGGAGGGCGTGCTGGTGGTGACGCGCTGGCTGCAAACGCCGCCCAGCGAGTCGCTGCGCACGTTGGGCCTGATCCTGGAGGCGCTGAGGGGGCGCGACCCGCTGCAACACATCGTGGCCTTCCGCTCCTTCCAGACGGCCACCTTCGTGGTCAAGCCGAGGCCCTTCACGCCGCAGGAGGTGGACGCGCTGCTGGCGGGGATCGAGCGGCTGCGCTACGACCTGGTGCTGGCCCCCAGGATGCCGGAGGAGCTGATCAACCGCTACGCGCGGCTGGAAAGCCCGGTCTACCACGAGCTGTTCCTGGAGCTGGCGGCCACGCCAGACCGGGCGGCCTTCTACGCCGACTACGCCTTCGACGTGACGCCGCCCACGGACAACCGGCCCTTCTTCAACCACTTCTTCCGCTGGCGGCAGACGCCGGAGGTGCTGCAAAACCTGGGCCGCCGCTGGCAGCCCTTCGGCGGCAGCGGCTACTTCGTGCTGATCGCGCTGCTGGGGTTCGCCGTGCTGGCGGCGCTGGTCTTCGTGCTGCTGCCCATCGGGCTGCGGCGGCGATTTCGGGCGGCGCTGGCGACGGCGGGGGCCGGGCGCTCGGCCCGCGTGCTGGCCTATTTCACGGCGCTGGGGCTGGCCTTCCTGCTGGTGGAGGTCTCGCTCATCCAGCGCTACATCCTGACGCTGGGGCAGCCGACGCTGGCCGTGGCGACCGTGATCGGGGCGCTGCTGCTGGCCTCCGGGCTGGGCAGCGCGGCCTCGCGGCGCTTCCCGCCGGGGTGGCGGGCGGGTCTGGTGGCGCTGGCGCTGCTGCTGGCCGTCTATCCGCCACTGACCGAGCACCTGACGCCGCTGCTGCTGCCGCTGCCGGTGGCGCTGCGGGTGCTGGCGGTGGCGCTGCTGATCGCGCCGGTGGGCTTCCTGATGGGCATGCCCTTTCCACGGGGGGTGGCGCGCCTGGCGGCGACGCCGGACCTGGTGCCGTGGGCCTGGGCGGCCAACGGCAGCGCCTCCGTGATCAGCGCGGTGCTGGCGGTGACGCTGGCGCTCTCCTGGGGCTTTACGGCGGTGCTGCTGGTCGGCGGGGGGCTGTACCTGCTGGCGGCGGGGCTGGCGGCGCGGGGGTGAGGGCCGAAACGTTGCCCAACGGCGCGACTCTCATAGTATCATTGAGACAGGCATAGCTGAAGGCAGCCCGGCAACACGAGACTCTAAGGAGCGAACCCCGATGTCCCGAAAAAACGGATTTACCGCAGCATTGCTGGCGCTCAGCGCCGTGGCCCTGGTCGGCTTCTCTGACCCCCGGCAGGGCAGCGGGCAGACCTTTGGCCTCGACCCGGCCTTCTGGCTGGCGCTGCTGGTGATCGTGGTGGCGCTGGCGGCGCTGGCGTGGTGGGCGCTGCGGCGGCCCTACCGCCCCGGCCTGCCCTCCGCCAGCGGGCAGACGCCGCACGAGCCGCCCACGGAGCCTGCCCACGCGGAACGGGCGGCGGGGGCCGCGCAGGAGAGGGAGCCGGAGACCGAGGCCGAGCGGGCGGCGGAGGCCACTCCCCCGCCTGCGCCGCCGGGGGAGCCGGACGACTTGCAGCGCATCGAGGGCATCGGCCCCAAGGTCGCCAGCGGGTTGCAGGGGCTGGGGATCACCACCTTTGCCCAACTGGCAGACGCCGACCCGCAGCAGTTGGAGGACGCGCTGCGCGAGGCGGGCGTGCGCATCCTGGCCGGGGCGCCGGCCACCTGGCCGGAGCAGGCCCGGCTGGCAGCGGCGGGCGACTGGGAGGGGCTGGAGCGCTTGCAGAGCCAGCTCAAGGGGGGGCGCAGGGCGTAGGCGCTTCGGGCGCCCCCCCCGCCGGACAGGCAAACAGGGCACGTCCGCCGTGGCGTGCCCTGCCGCTTCCATGCCAGTCGCGCCGGCGCTGGCCGCGATTTTACGGCGTGGGCAACGCCCGGAAGGCCTGGGCGACGAACCATTCCAGCCGCCCCTGCATTTCCCTCACCGTGTGTCCGGCCAGGTCCCACCCGGCAATCTGATCCACCCGCTCCCAGGCGGCGCACAACTCCCAATACGGGAGGTGGGCGAAATCGACGGAGGCCATGAGGGATCGATAGTGGCGGGTGAAACGCTGCATGGCGTCGACGCCGAAGGCCCACAGCACCTCCAGCCTGCTATTGGCCAGATCGGCCAGCGGATCGCCCAGCGCCGCGTCCTCCCAGTCAATGATGGCGGCCAGCCGCCCATCCCGCCACAGCAGATTACCCAGCCAGAAGTCGCCATGGAGCAACACGGGTTCATTTAACTGAGGCAGGGGCCAGGCCGCCGCCAGCGCCTGCCGGATACGCCCCGCCTCTGGCGATTCGGCGGTCGTCGAGCGCTGCCTGAGCTTTTCGGCGATCAACGCCCGCTGCCCCGGCAGAAAGGACAAATCCAGGCGCGAGCCAGCGACGCGGTGAATCTGGGCCAGGATCGAGGCCAGGCGGAGCAGGAAATCCGCCAGATCGGCGGGGGCGAACTCCGGCACTCCCTCGACGTACTCCAGGATCAAATAGGGCGTGGGGAAGATCTCCCCGGATTGATCGAGATGATAGGGCGTCGGCACGGGCAGCCCTGCGGATTGGAGGATTTGCAGGAGCCTGAATTCGTCGGCGGCGACATGCGGGCTGCGGCTCGCGTCAGCAGGCCGCCGCACGATCATTCGCCTCGTCTGGCCGTCAGGCGTCGCCGTCTCCAGCGCCGTCATCTGGGCAGAGATTCCGCCTGTGAGCGGCCAGGCCCGGAGCAGGCTGCTCCGGGGATCGAGCCTGGCCACCACCTGCTCAAAGCTTTGGTCGGCGTCACGTTCTGTCATCGGGCAGGGCCTCAAAGGGAGCGCCCCTGCGGTCCCCCGGCAGGGCGGTGGCACAACAGCGGACCTCACCGAGAAGCTTAGCGCACAAAGCTCAGCGCCGACAATATTCCTGCGGCACGGCACAGCGCCCCGCCTGAAGGACAAAAAGCCAGGAGCGACTGCTGGTCGCTCCTGGCGGTGCGCTGCGTCAAGCTTCAGGCGTCGGCCTCAGGAGGTCGGCTGGGGACGGGCCTCTGCCTCCGCCCCCGCGCCCACGGACCCCCCAAGCCGCCACCACACAAACCCCTCCGGGTCGGTGAACTGACCGGTCACACGGATGGGCTGGCCGGGCGCCAGGCTGCCCTGCAGGGTGTACTGCGTCCCCGGCCCGCTGCGCAGGCGGAGGGCGGTATCGGCAGTGGCCGCGCAGGACGAGGCAGCGGTGGTCTCCTGGGCAGGCCCCTCTGCCTGCTGCGCCTGCTCTTCGGCCTCGCCGTCGAGGAAGGTGACGGTGACATCGCCGAAGGTGACATCCATGGAGTTAGCCACCAGCAACAGGGAGCCGCTCTGCAAGCCAGCATCCGGCTCGCCGGTGAGCAACCAACGAGTCGGCTCCGGCTGCCCGGCCTCCCACACCTTGAAGCTGTAGAGGCTGCCCTGGTCCGGCAGTGTCTCCACGCGCAGGCGGAAGAGATAGGGCACGCCCACCTCTAGCTGCAAGTTGCTGCGATCCATGCGCACGATGCGGTCGCCGCTGCCCACCAGGGTGAAGTGCGCGTCCACTGGCGGCAGCGGGTCGCCCTCCAGGGTATAGACCGACCAGCGGTACCAGGCCAGCGCGCCCATCGGCCACCAGCGGCGGAAGGGCTGCTCGTTGGCCTCCTGGAAGTGCCCCTGCCAGCGCAGGATGAAGCCCATAGCGGGGGTGGTGGTCACCTCAAAGCCCGCCGGATCGACGGCGTTGATGGTGACGGGGACCAGAACCTCGTAGTCGGTCCACGACATGTCGCCGATGGCGATCAGGCGGTCATAACCGGCGATGACAGGCCTCACGCCCTCGTCGGTGATCTGCCACAGCCCATCCACCACCTGAGCCACGTCGCTGATGGACTCCACCGCCTGCCAGTCGATGACGACCGGCTCGCCAGGCTGGCTCTGGTGGGGGTCCACCGCCGGGACGGCCTCACAGGCCCCCTCCGCGCTGACCAGGTCGGAGCGCACCCAGAGGTTGGCGTCGTAGACGACGGTCACCGTCTGGCTGGTCTCGTTGCCGTCCCAGTCGCGGGCGGTGATGACCACCTCGTTCTCCCCCACGCTCAGGTCGGCATAGGGGATATCCAGGTTGAAGTCGCCCGGCTTGCTGAGGCGGGAAAAGTCCGGCCCCAAGCTGACCCTGCGCGGCTCGCCGCCGTTGAGGGTGTAGGTGAGCGCGGCGATATCGGCGTCCGCCGAGAGCACGTTGCCCACGATGTTGGCGTATTGCTGGGGCAGGCCCGCGTGCCCGAAGACCTGCCGCTCCCCGTACCAGACATCGATCACCGGCCCCACGGGGCGCGCGCTGGTGGTGACCTGCAAGTTGTCCGAGAAGCTGATGTTGCCGTTGATGTCCTCCGCCACCACCTGGAAGTTGTAGGTGGCATCGGGCTGCAAGCCCTCCACCCGGACGGCGTGGTGCAGCGAGAGGTTATCGACCACCACCGCGCCCAGCTCGTAGGCGGTGGTGGCGCCGTATTCCAGCGTGCCCATGGTCGGCTCGTCCGTGGTCCAGCTTACCCAGGCCGCCTGCTGCCCGACCACGGGGTGCACGCGGACGATCTGGGCCGGGGTGGCGTCGTCCGGGTTGACCGGCAAGGCGCTGTTGGTGGAGGGCACATCTTCCGGATCGATAGGCTCCGCCATATTGAAGAAGTAATCCACCGACAGCGTATGCCCCGGCGGGCCAGAGACCACGTTGGCGCTGTTGGCTGCCGCGACGCCCACGGCGGTCACCCGCATGGCCTGCACAAACTCGACGCCCGGCAGCCACTCCAGGCCGTCAACGGAGTAGGTCAGCGTCCACAGGTCGCCCTGGCGGAGCACCCGCATGTAGAGGGGGGCCTCGTTGTTTTCGGCAACGGGCATATCTACCAGGGCCGGGATGGTGGCGATGCCGTTGAGGAAGCTGGTGGCAAACAAGCGGGTGCTGAAGCCATCCGAGTAGAAGTCGAAGCGCAGGAAGTTGGCCTCGTCCTGCTCCACCAGGATGCCCTGCAACTGGAAACGCCGATTGAGGTTGGAGGTGAACTTGACCTCAAGCCCGAAGTCCACGTCCTCCGCCCGCTGCATGATCCGCACGGCGCGGTTGCCCATGGTCCAGGCATCGTGCTCGATGCCGCCGGGCACGGTGATGTTGAGCCACACGTCGTCGGTTCCGGTGCCGGCGTGGGAGATGGAGGAGTCGCCCAGGGGGTTGACGAAGCGCCAGATACGGGTGTTCAGCTCGCCCGCGCTGAAGTCGTCCGAAACAAAGGCGCGGGGGTTACCCTGAGCGTGGGTCGGCCCCCCGGCCAGCAGGAGCGGGGGCAGGACCAGGACCAACAAGAGTATTGCTCTGCTCACACGAACCATGTTGTTCTTCCCGTTTACCTATATCTGCCGGGCAGGAAAAATCCGAACGGGTCGGGCGCGGCCTGGGCGGCCCGTCTGACCCGTTCGCTGCCGCCTCCAATCAGCTCACCATATCCGCCACGCGGAGCCGCTGCATCCCCGGCGTCCAGTCCACCACGGAAACCTGCTTGGCGGCCCAATCCACCACGAACAGGCCGGCCTCCCCGTGGGGCGTCGCCAGCATCCAGGGCTGGACCACGCTGTGCAGCTCCGGGGACGTGGCCGCCGCGCCGTTGGCGGAGAAGGCCAGATCGATGGCCGCCCTCAGGCTGGCCAGGGCGGTGTGCTCGGCGTGGCGGAAGACCATCCCCGCCTCTGACCGCAGCACCCTGGCATGGCGGGCGAAGTCCGCCACCTGTGCCCCGTAGGAGAAGACCAGCATATTGACGTACTCCAGGAAGGCGCCGGCGTTGAAGCGCTGCTCCTGGTTCACCAGTTGCACGATGTTGGGGTGCACGGTGGGGACCAGGGTTTCGGTCCCGTGCTGCAACTCCTCATGCAGCTTCTCGCCGGGGCGGATGCCGGTGAAGCGGATGCTGATATCCTGGTAGGGACGCAGCCCGCGCATGCGGATCATGCGCTCGGCCAGGTCCAGGATGCGCACCACCTCGCCCATTTTGAGCATGAAGAGGTCGTCACCTCTGGTCAGGCAGGCGGCGTGGATCACCAGGTTGACCGCCTCGGAGATGGTCATGAAGTAGCGGGTCATGTCCTTGTGGGTCACGGTGACCGGGCCGCCGGCGTCGATCTGGCGCTCGAAGGTGGGCACCACGCTGCCCCGGCTGCCCAGGACATTGCCGAAGCGCACGGAGGTGAAGAGCGTCTGGCCGCCCGGCTGCTGGGCCAGGGCGTGCATCAGCAGCTCGCCGATGCGCTTGGTGGCCCCCATTACGCTGGTGGGGTCCACCGCCTTGTCCGTGGAGATCAGCACAAAGCGCTCCGCGCCGTGCTCGCGGGCCAGTTGGGCCACCTTCCACGTGCCGCCGATGTTGACCCGGATGGCCTCATAGGGATAAAGCTCCAGCATGGGCACGTGCTTGTAGGCGGCGGCGTGGAAGATAACCTGCGGCTTGTGGTAGGCAAAAACCCAGGCCAGCGCCTCGCGGTGGGTGATATCCGCCAGCACGGGGACCAGGGTGGTCGTTTCCGGCAGGCGGTTGCTCAGCTCCGTGATGAGGTCGTGCAGGCCGCTCTCGTTGTTGTCCAGCAGGATGAGGGTGGTCGGGTTGTAGGAGAGCATCTGGCGGCTCAGCTCGGAGCCGATGGAGCCTGCCGCGCCCGTCACCAGCACCACCCTGCCCGTGACCGGGCTGAAATCCACCGCCTCGTGGCGGCCAATGGGGCTGCGGCCCAGGATGTCCTCCGGCTGCACATTGCGCAGCAGGGGGACCCCCTGCGTGGCGTTCATCAGGGCGAAGGTATCCGGCACCACCTGGATGCGGGCTTTGGTGCTCTCGCAGTAGGCCAGAATCTCCCGGAAGTCCGGCCCGGAGATGTTGTGGATGGCCAGGATGATGAGGTCCACCCGATGCTTCTCCGCCAGTTGGGGGATATCCGCCCGCGTGCCCAGCACACGGCAGCCCTCGATGTAGAGGCCGCGTTTTTCGGGGTCGTCGTCCACAAAGCCCACCACCTGGTAGACGCGGTCTCCGGCCCCGGACCAGCGGTGCTTGAGCCGCCAGACGAAGGTCTGGCCGGATTCCCCGGCCCCCACGATGAGGACGCGGACGACGGAGGGGGGAAGCTCCTCCTGCCAGATGACCTTCCAGCGCCACAGCAGGCCGCTGCCCAGGCGGGAGCGGTAGCGGGCCGCCACAAAGCCGGTCAGGGCCAGGACATTGCCCACGATGATGACGCTGAGCGGCAGGGGGCGCGAGGGGGCGACGACCATCTCCACGGCAGCCGTGACCAGGGTGGAGACGGCCACCGCGTTGACGATGATGGCGACCTCGTGCCCGCTGGTGCGCGACCAGATGCGGTGGTAGACGCCAAAGGCGTACATCAGCAGGAGGGTGACGACCACCGCGAGCATGATAAAGCCGAAGCTTTGCAGGTAGTCCAACGGCGTGACGATGGCCCGTGCGAAGAAGGCGACCGTGTACGCGCCCAGAACGACCAGCGCGTCCAGCAGCGCCCAGACGGCGATTCGTCTGAGATGCGAATACCGGTGCACGTTGCCCCCAATCTCTTTAGCCATAAAAGCGCGCTTCTCTTTCCACAAAGGTGTGCCGCACGCACAGTTCCAGTAAGGTTGACGCCCTGCCCCTGCGCGCCGCCGCCCAGGGGCGACGGCCCCCGGCTCATGCCGGGGTTTGCTGTTTATCCTTCCCTTTCTCTTTTTCCGCCTCCGGCCATTGCAGGCTGTACTTCCCGTTGCGGTGGGGGATCGTCTCGGCCTCGGTGCTGTAGCGGAAGTTGTAGCCGCCGTAACGGACCAGATCGCTGGACTTGATGAGGTTGAAGATCACGCCCTTGATGGGGTTGTCGATGACGGCGGTGAGCTGCATGAACTGCTCCTTGGCCCGCAGGGCAGAGCTGCGGCGCGTCTTGCCCGCCCGCAGGACCAGAACCACCGAAGCGCCCACCGTCCCGGCCAGGACGAAACTATCGGAGACCACCAGGGCGGGCGGCGTATCGAAGAGCACCACGTCGTATTCGTCGGAGGTCCGCAGCACGTCCATCCAGGTCTGCATGAGGGCAGAGCCGAGCAGCTCGGCGGGGTTGGGGGGCACAAAGCCGCTGGTGACCACAGAAAGGCCCGGCACCTCGGTCTCCTGAATGCACTGCTTGAAGTAGTCGTTCAGCAGTTGGGGGTTATCCAGGCCCTGGAGCGCTTCGGGGTCGGCGGAGAGCAGCGTGGCCAGCCCGATCTCGTTCTTGAGGCCGAAGATCTCATGCTGTCGGGGCCGACGCAGGTCGGCGTCGATGAGCAGCACCCGCAGGTTGGTGGCGGCCATGGCCACAGCCAGGTTGGCCGCCGTCACGGACTTGCCCTCCTGGGGGCCGGGGCTGGTGAGGATGTAGGGCCGCTTGCCCTCATTGCCGGTGGCGAACAGCAGGTTGGCCCGCAGGGCGCGGTACCCCTCCGCTACGGGAGAGCCGGGGTGCTCCAGCGTCACCAGGCGCTTGTCGTACCCATCCAGCAGCCCGCCAAAGCGGGGGATGGCCCCCAGCACGCGCAGGGCCAGCAGTTGGGAGGCATCCTCCGGGGTCTTGAGCGTGTCGTCCAGGTACTCCACCAGCAGCACGGCCAGGAAGGCCAGCAGCCCGCCCAGGGCGGCGACAAAGCCGCCGGTGAGCAGGGGGCTGGGGCCGCTGGGACTGGTGGGGATGCGGGCCTGCTCCACGATGTCCAGGGAGTTGGTGCGCTCCTGCAGGGCAGTGATCGAGTTGGAGAACTGGGCCAGGTTGGCCGAGGTCTGGTTGATCTGGCTGATCAGCTCGTTACGCTGGGCCGTCAACTGCTCCGCCACATAGGGGGAGTTCTCCGCGTCGGCCAGTTGGGCGTTGATGCGCTGTAGCTCGGCGCGGGCGTCGGTCAGTTGGGCGTTCAGCCAGCTAATCTCGCTGTTGACCAGCTCAAGCTGATCCTGCTGCTGCGAGGTGAGGTTGGTGGGGCTGTTGAGGATGAGCTGCTGGGCAACCTCGTTGGCGACATCGGCGGCCAGAATGGGGTCGGTGTAGGCGATGGTGATGACCAGCAAGGAGGTGTTGGGCACCACGGTGGTGCTGATCATGCGCCGCACCTGGTCCGGCGTCAGCGGGAAGTCGCCGGCGTCAACCGCCGCCTGGAGCACGTCGTAGGTCTTGACCAGCACGGCATAGGTCTGGGCCAGCTCCACCCCGGTGCGGATCTCGCCGCTGCTGGGGTTGGGGGCCTCGATGTAGCCACCCACGGTGAGCATGACCTGGGCCTCGTAGACAGGGGCCTGGCTCTGGCGCACCAGGTAGCCGCCCACGCCAGAGATGACGGCGATCAACACGATCAGCCAGAGCCACTTCCGAAATACGCGAATGTAATCCAAGAGTTCCATAGAGAACGTCCCAATCTCTTATTGTTGCCGAGCTTTCTTCTGGCCGGGCCAGGAAAAGTACAGATTTACTCAACTATAGCTTGATCCCTCTGCCTTTCGATGGCATAACAAAGTGACCCGGCCCGCCTTACAAAGACCCAACAAAAGCCGCAAGCCCTCTCCTGCCCGCCAGATGGGGCTGCAAGGTGGGCTGTAAAGCGGTCCGGCGCGGCGGCCAGGCAGGACCCGGCGAGGCCTCGCAATAATGATAGGCCACAGCGGGCAGGGGCCGCAGCGCCGCGACAGGCCGCGCGACGACCCCCTACCAGTGGAGCGCTGAGGGGCAAGCCGGTATACTTGGCCGCATGTCTGGACTGCTCCGCGACCGCCGGTCCACCCTGGCCCTGCTGCTGGCGCTGGCCGCCCTGCTGGCCGTCTACCTCCCCACGTTGCAGACCATTCCCAACGGGGCCGAACACTACTTCACCGCCGACGTTGGCGAGGTGCAGATCGTGCTGAACACCTGGGGCACGCTGCACAGCACCGGCTATCCCCTTTACGTGGTGCTGGGCAACCTGCTGGTGGGTCTGCTGCGGGGGGTGGGCGTGCCGCCGGTGGCGGCCCCGGCTGCCGTCTCCCTGCTATGGGGGGTGGCGGCGCTGGCCGCGCTCTACGCGCTGGCGGTGCACCTCACCGGGCGGGTTGCCGCTTCTGCTGCTGCCGTGCTGCTCCTGGGCCTGACGCGCACGGTGTGGGTACATCATGTGGTGGCGGAGATCTACACCTTCGGGCTGCTCATCCTGGCTCTGCTCTTCCTGCTGGCCCTGTGGCGGGGGGAGGTGCGGGGGCGGATCACCTGGCTGGCGCTGCTGGGCGGCGTGGGGGTGGGCCACCACCGCGCCCTGGCCCTGGCCGCGCCCGCCCTGCTCTACGCCGCCTGGCCGGCGCTGACGGCCCAGCGCCGCCGCCTGCCGCGCATCCTGACGGTCGGCCTGACGCTGGGCCTGCTGGGCCTGCTGCTTCCTTATCTCTACCTGCCGCTGCGGGCCTGGGCGGGCGCGCGCTGGGTCTACGGGCAGCCGGGGACCTGGCCGGGGTTCTGGGACCAGTTCATCGGCGCGGAGGCGGGCCGCTACATCGGGCTGCCGGAGTCGTGGGAGGCGCTGCGGGCCAACCTGGAGCTGATCAACGGCGTGCTGGTCACCGACCTGACCCTGCCGGGGCTGCTGGCAGGGATTGGCGGGCTGCTGTGGGCGCTGCGGGACGCCCGGCTGCGCCGCGCGGCGGTGGCGCTGCTGCTGAGCGCCGGGGCGGCCTACGCCTTTCACGTCCTCTTTTACGTGGACGTGCTCTCCGCGCTGATCCTGCAGGTGTTGCTGGCGGTGGCCTTCGGCTGGCTGTTCGCCGTGGAGGGCCTGCTGCGGCTCCGGGCGGGCGGCTGGCGGCGGCACGCGCGGCGGGCCTGGGTCACGCTGGCGGCAGCGCTGGCGATCACCTTGCTGGCGGGCAACTGGCCCTTCGTCAACGATCTGGTCCACAACCGGGCCGGGCTGGAGACCATCGAGCTGGTGGCGCACACCCCGCCGGGGGCCACGCTGATGCTGGCCTGGGGGATGCGCTACTTCGCCGCCGGGATGGCGCGGGACGTGGACCCCGCCCTGGCGCAGGGCCGCTTGCAGGCGGTGACGCTGGTGGACCACCGGGCCGGGTTCTGGCGCATCGTGGCGGAGGGGATGCTGGTCACCCCGGCCTATACCTTATACAATCAACCGCCGCCCTGGTGGGAGGAGCGGATCGGCGGCCCGGTCTACCTGCAAGCCGCCGCGCCCTACCTGGTGCAGATCGACATGCAGCCGGGCCGCCTGGACAACCCGCCGGACTCCTTCGGCCCGGCGGCGGAGGCGGTGCGCTGCGGCCCGGCGGGGGTGATCCTGGAGGTGACGTGGTACACGCCGGAGCGCCCGCAGGAGGACCTGAGCGTGTTCGTGCACGCCCTGGACGCGGACGGCGCGCTGATCGCCCAGAGCGACCAGGCTGCCCCGGTCTACGGCTGGCGGCCCCTGACCGGCTGGGAGCCGGGCGAGGCCGTGCGCGACGTGTATCCGCTGGCGGTGGACCCGGCCCGCGTGTGGGCCATCCGCTACGGGCTATACCGGGTGACCGATGAAGGGTTTGAGAACGTCTACATCTATAACGTGCCGGTGGATTGCCGTGCGCCCTGACCACCCGGCACGCCCCCCTGCGCCGGGAGGCTGAGCGATGGCGGACTGGCTGCTGCCGAGCTTCACCGTGCTGCCCGCGATGCTGGGGAGCTTTCTGCTGGTGGGGGTTCCCTGGGCGCTGGTGGCCCTGCCGCGCGCGGACTGGCGGGACCGGGCGCTGGTAATGACGCTGGGCCTCGCCCTCGGCGCGACGCTGTGGACCGCCGCCATGTTCCTGCTGGGGACCTTCCTGCGGCTGACGCTGGCGGGGGCGCTGCTGGGGGGCTTTATCCTGGCGCTGTGGGGGTGGCCCCTGGCCTGGCTGCGCTATCGAGGCGGTGAGGACAGGCCCCCGGAGGCCGCCGCGCGCCAGCCGCTGGCCTGGTGGGAGCGGCTGATCGCCCTGGCGCTGGCGGTGGCGGTGATCGTGCGCGTGGTGCACACCGCCTACTGGCCCTTCACCGCCTACGACCCGCTGTGGGTCTACGGCTACAACGGGCGGCTCTTCACGCTGATGGGCCGCATCCCGGCGGAGATCGGCTACTACCCGCAGATGTTGCCGCTCTCCTACACCTACGGCCAGCTTCTGTGGGGGGGCATCAACGACCACGCGGCGCGCGTGGCCGTGCCCATCTTCGGGCTGGGGAGCATCCTGGCCGCCTACCTGCTGGGGGCGCGGCTGCGCGGGCGGGGCGTGGGTCTGCTGACGGCGGCGCTGTGGACCTTCTACCCGCACCATGCGGAGTGGGCGCGCTTCGGCGACCTGGAGGTGCCGCTGACCTTCACCTTCACCCTGGCGGCGCTGTTCTTCCTGCTGGCCTGGCGGGAGGGGGCGCGGCGGCGCTGGCGCTACGCGGTCCTCGCCGGGCTGCTGCTGGGCGCGGCGCTGTGGACCAAGCCGACGGCGGGCGCGCTGGTATGGGGCATGGGCCTGGTGCTGCTGCTGGAGGCGGTCCGACTGCGGCTGAACTGGGGGCGGCTGTGGCTCAAAGTGAAGCTGATCCTGGCGGTGGGGCTGGCCGCCGCGCCGATTGGCGGGATGTGGTACCTGCGCAACCTGCTACTGGGGCATCCCCCGCTGGTCTTCCCCCCGGCTTACTGGCTGACGCAGGCCCAGCGCAGCGGGCAGGAGCTGGGCTGGCCGCTGCTGATCCTGGCCCTGCTGGCGCTCTACCTGCTGCTGGAACCGCCGGGCCGCCGCCCGGACTGGCGGCTGATCGTCCCCGGCACGGCGCTGCTGATCCTGGGCGCGCTGCCCTCGGCGGGCCTGTGGGCGGGCACGCCCACCCACCGCCTGCGGCTGGAGGAGATCGCCGTGATGCTGGCAGGGGCGGCGCTCTACGGCCTGGGCGTGTGGCGCTGGTGGCGGGCGGCGCATCCGGCGATTCCTCTGCGACGGCTTCTGCTCCGGTCCGCCGCGCAGGGGGCAGGCCCACAGGAGGGGGGGCTGCACGTGGCCCTGGGGGTGACTGCGCTGGTTTTGCCCTACTGGGTGACGTGGTTCTATTCGTACTCCTACCATCCCCGGCTGGCTTTCGCCATCACGCCGCTGCAACTGCTGCTGGTGGCGATGCTGGTGGCGGGGATTGCGCCGCGCCTGGCGGCCTACGTGCGCCCCCGCCGCCGGAAGGCGATGGCCGCCGTGGCCCTGCTGGCCTGGATGGTGCCCGGCCTGTGGCTGACCGCCCGCGAGACGGCCACCCACCTGGCGCTGGCCGACCTGCCCGACGACGACGCCAAGCACCGCGCCTCCAACTACGCGCTGTTCCGCACCGTGGAGCACCTGCGGGAGGAGGCGGCGCGGGGGCCGATCAACGTGCTGGCTCCAGGGGCGTTGCGGCTGCCCTTCTTCTTCCCGGAAGTGCCCATCGAGACCGGCCCCGTGCGGGACCTGAGCGCATTGGACGACCGCGTCACCCACTACATCCGGGGCGTGGAGTCGGAGCACCTCTACCGCACGACGGGGGCGCTGATCAACCCGGTGCGCGCCCTGCCGGGCCGTCTGCGGCTGGCGCAGCGCCTGTACAGCGAGGCGGACGTGAACTTCAACTACGACCTGTTCGCCGTCAACACGGCCCTGCGTTGGGTGCAGCCCACGTATAACGGCGTGCTACCGCAGCCGGTGATCTACCCCGGCTTTGCCGAGCTACAGGGCTACGCCATCACCGGCCTGGACTTCTGGCCGGGGCGGCGCATCGTGCTGCTGACCTTCTGGCGGGTGCTGGGGCGCACGGAGGCCGACTACACCATCTACCTGCACGTCACCGACGGGGAGGGCGAGACGCCGGTCGCCACCTGGGACCACGTCCCCGGCAACGGGGAGTTCCCCACCTACCTGTGGGAGCCGGGCGAGTTCGTGGTGGATGAGCTGTCGGTCTACCTTTACGAGGACGTGCCGCCGGGGGATTACCAGGTGCGGGTCGGGCTGTACGACTTCAGCACGGGGGAGCGCGTCCCGGTGCAGGTGGGGGACGAGACGCGCGACGGCGCGGTGCTGATCGAGGCGATCCACATGCTGCCCGGCCCGCCGGAGGGTCAATGATGGCCGATGCAGCAGCCGCGCCCGCTGTGCACACCGTGTATCCCCTCACCCGGCGCAGCCTGGCGGCGCTGGCCCTGGTGCTGGTGGTGGCCGCCGCACTGCGCCTGAGCGCGCCGGGCGTGGTGGAGTTCCTGCACGACGAGGCCACGCTCTCCCTGCTGGCGCAGGACATGCTGATCAGCCGCAGCCTGCCCCTGACCGGCATGCCGTCCTCGGTGGGGCTGCCCAACTCGCCGGTGACGGTCTACATCATGGCCGTGCCTTACGCCCTCTCCGGCAGCCCGCTGCTGGCGACGGCCTACGTGGCGGCGCTCAACGTGGCCGGGGCGGGGTTGTTGTGGCTGTTGGGCCACCGCTACTGGGGTCCGCGCGACGGGCTGGCCGCCGGGCTGGTCTACGCGGCCAGCCCATGGGCGGCGCTCTACAGCCGCAAAATCTGGGCGCAGGACTTTCTGACCCCCTTCCTGTTGCTGGCGCTGGTCCTCGGCTTCGTCGGCTTTGTGGAGGGGCGCAGGTGGGCGCAGGCGGCCTTCTGGCCCGCCTTCCTCTTCGCCCTGCAGATTCACATCGCCGCCTGGGGGTTGCTGCCGCTGGGCCTGTGGTTCCTGTGGGCAGGGCGGAGGCGGCTTTCCTGGCCCGCGCTGGGGCTGGGCGCGGCGCTGGCGGCGATTGTCCTGGCCCCCTACGCCGCCGGGCTGGCCCAAACCCTGGCGGAGGACCCGGCGCGGCTGGCTAACGCCCTGGGCGGCGCGCAGGCGCGCAGCGGCGGGCTGGCGCTGAACCCGGAGGTGCTCCTCCACGCGGCCCGCCTGGCCACCGGCTACGGGCTGGAGCTGTGGGCGGTAGCGCCGGAGCAGACCGCCGACCTCCTGGCCCGCGTCCCCCCGCCGGGGCCGCTGTGGGGCGCGCCGGGGCTGCTGGCGTTGCTGGGGCTGGCCGGGGTTTGGGTCCGTTATCGGGGGCGGGCGCTCTTCCTGACGCTGTGGGCGGGGCTGCCGCTGGCGACCTTCGCCCTCACCTGGACGCCGCTCTACATCCACTACCTGATCGCGGCCCTCCCGGCGCTGGCCTTGCTGACGGGCGTCGGCTTCGAGTGGGCGGTGGCGCTGCTGGCGCGGCCCGGCAGACCTCCGGCGGCGGGAGGGGCCGGGGCAGGGCGCAGCCCGCTCGCGCTCGCCCTGTGGGGCGGGCTGGGCGCGGTGCTGCTGACGCAGGCCGCCTGGTGGTTCGGGCTGCTGGGCTACGTGGACCGCACAAACACGCCGGGGGGCTTCGGCACGCCACTGCACTATATGATGGACGTGCGGGCCGCCCTGGCCGACGCCGGGGACGTGGTGGTGATCAGCGACGGCAACCGCCTGGCCTACGACCAGGAGCCGGTGATCTGGATGGTGATGCTACGCGACACGGCGCGCTGCGTGCGCACGCTGGCCGGGGACCATGGCCTGGCCGTCTTCCCGGACGGCCCCTTTGCCGTGCTCTACGCCCCCAACGCGCCCGCCGGAGCCGTGGCGGACCTCTACACGACCGACGCGCCGGAGAGGCATCCACTGCGGCCAGGGGAGGGGGCCTACACCATCCATCGCTTTGCCGCCGCGCCGCAACCCCCGCTGCCGCCGCTCACGCCGCTGGACCCCGCGCCGCGCTACGACAACGGCGCGCGCCTGACCGGCTACCGCCTGGAGGCGGAGCGCCTGATCCTGGAATGGCGGTTGCCGGGGCCGGTGATGGGGCAGCGGGGGGACCTGCAATACTTCGCCCACTTCCTGGACGCCGATGGCAACGCCCTGGGCCAGCGGGACGTGAGCTTCTGGCCGGGGCGCTACTGGTGCGCGGGGGACCGGGTGCTGACCTGGACGGCGGCCACGCCGCCGGCGGGCACGGCCATCCTGCGGGTGGGGCTGTACCTGCTGCAGGGCGAGCGTTACACCAACAGCAACGTGCTGGACGAGGCGGACAACCCCATCGCGCCCTGGGCGGACATCCCGCTGGAGGCCCTACCCTGAATCCCTAGGGCAGATATCACTATGAGTCTTTATCAAAACTTTCCATGACCGGAGCGAATTTGTGGTATATTAACTTTAGATAGCCCTTAACAAACCGTGGCCCGCGTCGGAGAAGCGGGGCTGCTCGCCAGGAGAGCGCGCTGCCCCCTGCGCCGCCCCAACAAATCGGACAACAGGGCTGGCCCAACATGCGCCTGCAAGTGAGTCCCTACCTGCTCCTGCTGCTGATCTCAGCCGTTGCGTTGCTGGGCCTGGCGCGCATCGCCTGGCGGCGGCGGCCCGGAGGCGGCGAGTCCTCCTTCACACTCCTTACGTTTGCGGGATTCTTCTGGCTTCTGACCTACGCGATGGAGATACTCTCCGTTGACTTGCAGACGATGCTCCTTTGGGTTCGTTTTGAATACCTGAGCATCGTGACAGTGCCGGTGCTGTGGTTCGTCTTCGTGCTGGCCTACCTGCGGCAACGAGAATGGCTGACGGCGCGCCGGCTGGCGTTGCTCCTTGCCGTGCCAGCCACCACGCTGACCATGGTGTGGACCAACGACCTGCACCATCTGTTCTGGACAGAGGCATCCCTCCAGTCCAACGGGCCGCTGGTCCTGTTCAAGCCGACCTACGGCCCCTGGTTCTGGGTGCACACCATCTATTCGTACGGGCTGTCGCTGGCCGCGGCGGCCATGCTGCTGCGCGAGCTTTTTCGCGCGCCGGGCCTCTATCGCGGGCAGCTCGGCTTTCTGCTGCTGGGCTGGGTCATGATCCTGCTGGCCAACGCGCTGACCATCTCCCCCTACAACCCGCTGCCCGGCCTGGACCTGGTGCCGTTCGTCTTCGGCCCGGCGGCCCTGCTCTTCGGCTGGAGCGTGTTTCGCCACCGGCTGTTCGACCTGGTTCCCGCCGCCTACGACCAGGTGATCCGCAGCATGGACGACGGCGTCGTCGTGCTGGATGTGCAGGGCCGCATCGTGGATTTTAACCCGGCGGCGCAGGCGGCGCTGGCGGGAGCGGTGACGCTGACCATCGGGGAACCGGCGGAGCGCGCCTTCGCCACCATGCCGGAGCTGGCGCTGAGCGCCCGGCGGGGCCAGACTGGCATCCTGCCGCTGAGCGTCGGCCAGGGCCAAGAGACCCGCCACCTGGACGTGCGCCGCTCGCCGCTGCGGGGCCAGCGCGGCGAGCTGACCGGCCACGTGCTCGTGCTGCGGGACGTGAGCGAGCGCCGCCAGGTGGAGCAGGCGCTGCAACAGAGCGAGGAGCGCTTCCGACGGCTGGCGGACAACATCGAGCACGGCATCACCATCATCGAGCGGGACCAGATCGTTTACGTCAACGACCGCGCCTGCGCCATCTCCGGCTACCCCAGGGAGGAATACGTGGCGCTGACCTGGCTGGACCTGGCCGCCCCGGAGGAAAAGGAGCGGCTGGCCCTGCTCCAGGAGGAGCTGACCCGGACGGGGACCGACCTGGACGAGCTGGAGTTCTGGATCGTCCGCAAAGACGGGGCGCGGTGCTACATCCGCAACCGCTACACCTTCACCCGGCTGGAGGGCGGGGGCATCGGGTGCTTTGTGGTGACCACCGACCTCACCGGGCGCAAGCAGGCGGAGGAGGCCCTGCGGCAGAGCGAGAGCCGCTACCGCAGCCTGTTCGAGGACTCGGCGGTCTCCCTGTGGGAGGAGGACTGGTCCCAGGTGCGGGAGTACCTGGACCGGCTGCGGGCGGAGGGGGTGACAGACTTCCGCGCCTACTTTGCGGCCCATCCGCAGGCGGTGGCTGACTGCGTGCGGCTGATCCGGGTGCTGGATGTCAACAAGGCGACCATGGCGCTGCACGGGGTCCGCCGCAAAACGGCGCTGCTGAACAACCCGGACCTGGTTTTCACCGAGGAGGCCTACCAGAGCTTTAGCAAGGAGATCGCGGCCCTGGCCGAGGGGCACACCCACTTTGAGGACGAGAGCGTGCACCGCACGGCCAACGGGGAGGCGCGGCACGTATATGTCCAGGTCAACGTCCCGCCCGGCTACGAGGACAGCCTGAGCAAGGTGCTGGTCTCCATGCTGGACATCAGCGAGCGCAAGCAGGCGGAGCAGGCCGAGCGCGAGCAGCGGGCGCTGGCCGAGGCGCTGCGCGACGCGGCTGCCGCGCTCAACAGCACGCTGGAGCTGGACGAGGTGCTGGAGCGCATCCTGGACAGCGTGGGGCAGGTGGTGGCGCACGACGCGGCCAACATCATGCTGGTGGAGGGCGGCGTGGCCCGCATCGCCGGCCAGCGGGGGTATGCCGGGCGCGAGCCGGACGAGGGCCTGATGACCATCCGGTTTACCGTTGCCGAGACGCCCACCCTGCGGCACATGGCGGAAACCGGGCAGCCGCTGGTGATCCGCGACGTGCGGGCGTATCCTGATTGGGTGGACACCGGCGAGCGGGGCTGGATACGCTCCTATACGGGAGCGCCGATCTTCGTGGAAGGCGAGCTGCTGGGCTTTTTGAACCTGGACAGCGCGACGCCGGGCTTTTTCTCCGAGGATCACAGCGACCACTTGCGCGCCTTCGCCAACCAGGCCGCCCTGGCCATCCAGAACGCGCGGCTCTACGGCGAGAGCCTGGAGCGCAACCGCAAGCTGGCCCTGCTCAACCGCATCACGCACATCGGCACGGCCACGCTGGCGCTGGACGATCTGCTGCAAACGCTGGTCGATTCGGCGGTGGGGATCATCGCGGCGGACGACTGTTACCTCACGCTGTGGGACGCCGAGAAGGGGCGGCCCATCCCTGCGGCGGCCTATGGCCCCAAGCGGGATAGCTACCGCGACGAGGTCGTCCTGCCCGGCGAGCAGACCCTGACCGAGTCCGCCCTGCGTCTTGGCCGCCCGCTGGTGGTGGAGGATGTGCACGATACGCCACACCTCAGCCGCCGCATTGCGGAGCGCTTCCCCGCCTGCTCGGTGCTGACCATTCCCCTGGTGGTGGACCAGCGCGACCTGGGCGCGCTGCTGCTGTCCTTCAACCAGCCGCACCACTTCACCGACGACGAGATCGACTGGGCCGTGCAGGCGGCGGAGTTGTTCGCGCTGGCCATCGCCAAAGCCCAGGCTTACGCCGAGCTGCAGGAGCGCAACCGCGAGCTGGACGCCTTCAGCCACACGGTGGCCCACGACTTGCAGTCGCCGCTGCACCTGATCATCGGCTACACAGACCTGCTGGACATGCTCTCCCCGGAGGAGCTGGTGGCCGAGGGGCCGCTCTACTGGCAGAAGATTCAGGAGGCCGCCCACATGATGAGCGAGATGATCGGCGGCCTGCTGCTCTTTGCCCAGCTCCGCAACGCCGAGGGCGTGGTGACACGGGTGGAGATGGGGCCGGTGGTGGAGGCGGCGCTGGCTCGCTTCCGCGACACCATCGAGCGCCGAAAGGTGGATGTGCAGGTGATGGCAGACCTGCCGCCCGCGCTGGGCTACGGCCTGTGGCTGGAGGAGGTGTTCGCCAACCTGGTGAACAACGCCCTCAAATACAGCGGCCAGCACAACACCCGGCAGCAAATCCGCATTCGCGGCTTCCGGCAGGGCAACACGGTCCGCTACGAGGTGCAGGACAACGGCGTGGGCATCCCGCCGGAGGCGCAGGGCAGGCTGTTCCGGGCCTTCTCCCGCGTCCACCCTGGGGAGGCGCAGGGCTTCGGGCTGGGGCTTTCCATCGTGGCGCGCATCGTGGCCCGGCTCAACGGCGAGGTCGGGGTGGAGAGCACGCCCGGCCAGGGCAGCACCTTCTGGTTCACCCTGCCGGCGGCGGAGTGAGGCCGCCCGGCCCCGCCCACCTCATGCCCGCTCACCTCATGCCCGCCCACCTCATGAATGAATCGCCTCCTGGCCGGTTCCTTGTTAGAATGTTCCCAAACGCTCGCACTGGTGAGCATCTGCCGCTAAAATAGACGAAACCCATAAGCATTATTCTGTGCCGCTCCCTTCCGGAAGTGAGAAGGCCGACGCATGACCGAAACCGTAACGCTGCACATCGATGGCATCCCGTATGAAGTGCCCGCCGGCATGAATCTCGTCGATGCGGCGCGCATTTACGCAGGCGTTGAAATCCCCATCTTCTGCTACCACCCTAAGATGGACCCGGTCGGCATGTGCCGCATGTGCCTGGTGGAGATCGGCTTCGAGCAGCGCGACCGCGAGACCGGCGAGCTGCTGCGCAACCCCGATGGCTCCCCCCAGGTCCGCTGGTTCCGCAAGCTGGAGACCGGCTGCACCAACCCGGTCCGGGCCGGGATGCACGTGCGCACCACCACGCCGCAGGTGCAGGAAGCGCGCAAGGACGTGCTGGAATACCTGCTGAGCAGCCACCCGCTGGATTGCCCGATCTGCGACAAGGGCGGCGAGTGCCCGCTGCAAAACCTGACCATGCGCCACGGGCCGGGGGTCAGCCGCATGTACCTGGAGGACAAGATGCGGCTGGCCAAGCACTACCCGCTGGGCGAGCTGATCGTGCTGGACCGGGAGCGCTGCATCCAGTGCGCGCGGTGCACGCGCTTTCAGGCGGAGGTGGTGGGGGACGACGTGCTGGCCTTCCACGAGCGGGGCCGCCGCTTGCAGATCATCACCATCAGCGACCCGCCCTTCGACACCTATTTCAGCGGCAACACCACGGACATCTGCCCGGTGGGGGCGCTGACCACCACGGACTTCCGCTTTGCGGCGCGCCCCTGGGAGATGACCAACGTCCCCACCATCTGCCCGCACTGCCCGGTGGGCTGCAACATGGCCGCCAGCACCCGCCTGGACCGCGAAGCAGGGGGGCAGGTGGTGATCAAGCGCATGCTGCCGCGCCAGAACGAGGCCGTCAACGAGATCTGGATCTGCGACAAGGGCCGCTTTGGCCACCACCACAGCCGCAGCCCGCAGCGGCTGGCCACGCCGCTGGTCCGCAAGCGGGGGGAGCTGGTGGAGGCCACCTGGGAGGAGGCCATCCGCGCCGCCGCCAGGGGCCTGAAGAGCGCCGGGGATAGCGTCGGCGTCATCGGCGGGCCGATGCTGAGCAACGAGGACCTGTGGGGCCTGCGCGAGCTGGCCGAACTGGCGGGCAGCAAGCGGCTGGGCCTGTGGCCGCCCCACCTGGGCGACGCCCGCCCGGTGGAGGAGGTGGGCGTGGCGACGGGGACCAACTTCAGCGCCCTGGGGCCGGGGGACGCCGTGCTGGTCATCGCCAGCGACCTGGAGGAAGAGGCGCCGATCTGGTACCTGCGCGTCAAACAGGTGGCGGACCGGGGCGGCAGGGTGATCGTGGCCAATACGCGGGCCACCAAGCTGGACCGTTACGCCGCCGAGCGCATCCGCTACGCCTACGGCGAGGCGGTGGAGGTGCTCAACGGGCTGGCCGCCGCCGCCCGCAGCCAGGGCTGGCTGGACGAGGCGACGATTGCGGAGCGGGCCAGCGGCTTTGAGGACTGGGCGGAGGCGGTGAAGGGGACGCGGCAGCCCCACAAGGAGGCCGCCGAGGCGCTGGCCACCGCCAGAAACCTGGTGATCGTGGCCGGGAACGACGGCCTGAACGCGGAGGAGCACAGCGCGCTGCTGCAAGCCGCCGCCAATTTCCTGGTCATCACCGGCCACGTGGGCCAGCCGCACAACGGCCTGCTGCCGGTGTGGCCGGGGGCCAACACCCAGGGCGCGCTGGACCTGGGCTACACCGCCGCCGACACGCGGGCCATGCTCAGGCGCCCGCCGGAGGCGCTGGTCATCGCCGGGGCGGACGTGGCCGCTGACCCCGGCGCGGCGGGCGCGCTGGAGGAGACCGGCTTTGTGGTGTGCCTGTCCCTGTTCCGCGACGCCACGGCGGAAGCCGCCGACGTGGTGCTGCCCATCCAGAGCACCACGGAGCGGGAGGGGACCTTCACCAACGCGGACCGCCGCGTGCAGCGCTTCTACATGGCGCACGGCCCCTTTGGGGAGAGCCTGCCTGCCTGGGAAGTGGCCGCGCTGATCGGGCAGAAGCTCGGCGGCGAGCCGCCGCGCCACACCGTCGCCCTGGTGATGCGGGCCATCACCCAGAACGTGCCGGCCTACGCGGAGATAGACTACCCCGCGCTGGCGCGGGTGGAGCCGCAGTTGCCGCCCATCGGGGAATCGCCGGGCTTCTACGGCGGCACGGCCATGCCCCCCACCGGCGGCACGGGCATCCAGTGGGCATCCAAGGCGGAGGGGCGCGGCAAGCTGCGGCTGAAGGCCGTGGCAGCGCCGGAAGCCGCGCAGCCCGGCGAGGGCGAGCTGCTGATCGCGCCGGTGCGCCGCCTGTACGACCGCGCGCCGGAATTCTTCGCCAGCACGCTGATGCACCAGCGCATCCCGCAGCCCTTCGTGGCGCTCAACACCGCCGACGGCGAGCGCCTGGGCATCGCGGACGGAGACCGGGTGGTGGTCCGCGTGGACGGCGTCGAGCTGGCCGTGACCGCCGTGGTGGACGGCTACGCGCCGGAGGGCGTGGCGCTGCTGCCGCTGCGGCTGGGCGGCGGCCCGGCCCCGCTGGCCCCGACCCCCGGCACGGTGGAGAAAGTGGAAGCGGCGGAGGCCATGCCCGCCGGGGATTAGCGGCGACCGCCGACGGCGGGGGCGAAAGCGGCCCGCCGGGCGCTTGAGAATACGGAGAGGGAAGCTCCCATGATCGATCCCAGTCTGATCGTCGCCTGCTCGGAGAATTCGGTGTGCAGCGTGGCCCATGCCCTGATCATGAGCGTGCTGGTCTTTGCCACGCTGATGGGCGGGTTCGCCTACACCACCTGGCTGGAGCGCCGCCTGCTGGCCCGCTTGCAGCACCGCTACGGGCCGAACCGCGCCGGGCCGTGGGGGTTGTTGCAGCCGGTGGCCGACGGCCTCAAGCTGATGGTGAAAGAGGACGTAACCCCCCTGTACGCCGACAAGCTGGTGTACTGGCTGGCCCCTGTGCTCAAGGCCGTCCCGGCCCTGATCCTGCTGGCCGTGGTCCCGCTGGGGCCGCCGATCCTGCTGCCGTGGTTCGACGGCAAATGGTACGAGATTCCGCTGGGCATTGCCGACGTTAACGTGGGCGTGCTATGGCTGCTGGCCATCACCAGCGTGGGGACCTACGGGGTCGTGCTGGCCGGGTGGGCCAGCGGCAGCAAGTATTCCATGCTGGGCGGCCTGCGCTCCACGGCGCAGATGATCAGCTACGAGCTGAGCATGGGGCTGGGCATGACCGTGCCGCTGATGATCGTGGGCAGCATGTCCATCAAGGACATCATCGACGCCCAGGCCTACCCGGCCTTCGGCGTGGGCTGGTTCGTGTGGCAGAATCCGCTGGCGGCGGCGCTGCTGATGCTGGCCCTGCTGGCGGAGGTCAACCGCGCCCCCTTCGACATGCCGGAGGCGGAGTCGGAGCTGGTGGGGGGCTACCACACCGAGTACAGCGGCATGAAGTTCGCCCTTTTCTTCGCCGCCGAGTACGTGGGCATGATCGGCGTCAGCGCCATCGCCGCCTCGATGTTCTTCGGCGGCTACCACTGGCCGCTGCCGGCGGACTGGGCGCCGATCCTGGGGCCGGTTAACCTGTTCATCAAGATCGTGCTGTTCCTGAGCGGGATGATTTGGGTGCGGGCCACACTGCCGCGCATCCGCTACGACCGCCTGATGGCCCTGGGCTGGAAGCTGCTCTTCCCGCTCTCGCTGGCAGCGGTGGGCTGGACGGCGATCACCATCGCCATCGGCGAGACGATGGCAGACCCCACCGCCTACGCCATCGTCACGGGGCTGGCCCTGGGGTTGGTGATGCTGGTGGTGCTGGTGGGGCTGTGGCGGCGGAGCCTGGAGCAGGCCCCGCGCCCGGACCTGCTGGACAGGCGGGAAGGCTGGGGCTGGGCGGCGGTGCAGGCCGTTGGGGCGGCCATTGCCGCGCCCTTCGCCCTCTACGACTGGCTGATGCGCAGCAGGCGCGGCCTGGAGGAGTTCGCCGCCGACCTGCGCCAGCAGCCGGAGCAGGCCGGGGCCGAGCAGCCGGCCTCCGGGGCCGCCGGGTCGTCGGGCGAGGGCCGTTAGCCCGCGCCGCCCAGGCACTCTGCCACCAGAACCGAACGAAACCGCACAGCGCCATGTGCCGGTAAGCAATTGTTATGAGGAAGGAAACCCGTGAACGTTCTGCAGGGCTTAGCCACCACACTGAAGCATCTCTTTAAAGAACCGGTGACGTACCAGTATCCCGAAGAAGAACGCCCCTTCCGCGAGCGCTTCAAGGGCCGCCACGCGCTCAAGCGCTACGACAACGGCCTGGAGAAGTGCATCGGCTGCTCGCTGTGCGCGGCGGCCTGTCCGGCGGACGCCATCTGGGTGGAAGCCGCCGAAAACACCGACGAGGCGCGCTACAGCCCCGGCGAGCGCTACGCCAAGACCTACGAGATCAACATGCTGCGCTGCATCTTCTGCGGCTATTGCGAGGACGCCTGCCCCACCGAGGCCATTGTGCTGGAGCACGAGCACCGGCTGAGCTTCACCAACCGCCGGGATGCCATCTACACCAAAGAGCAACTGCTGGACCCCGTGCCGCCAGGGGCGGAGGACACACCGCACAGGGTATACCCTGGCCGCTATGGCGAGGACTTTGATCCCTACCGGTCCATCCCGGAGATGGAAGACCCGCTCTGAGTCCGTGGGGGGCGTCTCAGGCCACAGCCGGAGCGCCCCTCCGGCGCATACGCTGGCACACGCACGCGCCACATGACGGAGGCTCCATGCGCATCGCCGTACTCGCCAACCTGAAAGAAAACGCCCCCACCTGGGAGGGCATGCCGCCGGACCAGTGGGATGACCTGGACAGCCCCAAGACCGTCGAGAGCATCATCCACGCCCTCGAGGAGCGCGGCCACCAGGCCGAGTTCTTCGAGGCCAACATCAGGCCGCCCTTCAACCTGGTGGAGCGCCTGCAAGCCTACCGGCCCGACCTGTGCTTCAACATCGCGGAGGGGCACTTCGGCGACGGGCGGGAGGCGCAGATACCGGCCATCCTGGAGATGCTGGAGATCCCGTACACGGGCAGCAAGGTGCTGACGCTGGCCCTGGCCCTGGACAAGCCGATGACCAAGCGCATCCTGTGGTACCACGGGCTGCCCACGCCGGAGTTCCAGGTCTTTGACCAGGCCGACGAGCCGCTGGACGCCGACCTGCTGGACGACCGGCAGGAGGAGCTGCGCTTTCCGATGTTCATCAAGCCCAGCCGGGAAGGGACCAGCATGGGCGTCAGCGCGGAGAGCATCGTCCACACCGTGGAGCAACTGTACAGCCAGGTGGACAGGCAGCTCCGGCGCTACCGGCAGCCGATTCTGTGCGAGCACTACATCAAGGGGCGGGAGATCACGGTGGGCATGATCGGCAACATCAAGCCGCCCGCCGCCCGCCGCCTGAGCGACCACACCGCCCCCCACGTGCTGCCGGAGGGGCTGACCTTCTTCCCGGCGCTGGAGATCAACACCGGCGTGGTGGACGACTCGGAAGGCGGGCTGTATACCAACCGCATGAAGGTGGAATGGGCAGAGGACGAGCGCTTCTACTCCTGCCCGGCCCCGCTGGAGGAGGGCTTTGAGCACGAACTGCGCTTGCTGGCGGCGGCGGTCTTCCGTGTGACGGGCTGCAAAGACGTGGCGCGGGTGGACTTTCGGCTGGACGAGGAGAACGGCAACAAGCCGTACATCCTGGAGGTGAACCCGCTGCCGGGGCTGAATCCGGGGTACAGCGACCTGTGCATCCAGGCCAGGGCGGCGGGCTGGCGCTACGAGGACCTGGTCAATACCATCGCGGACCTGGCCTGGGAGCGCCAGAAACTGGTGGAACAGACTGGCTAGGCCGGGAGCCGGACAGGGAGGGGCAGCCGCCAGCCGGGCGGAAGTGGACACTTTGCGTCGTCTGCGCTAAACTGCACAGGTCTTTTGCGCATCTCACAGGACGAAGTCCATGACAGAAGTTATCGTCTTTTTGATCGTGGGGGCCATCGCCATTGTCTCCGCCGCGCTGATGCTGATCAGCCAGAACGCGGTGCACAGCGCCCTGTTCCTGGTGCTGAACTTCGTGTGCGTGGCCTTCTTCTTCCTGACGCTGGCCGCGCCCTTCATCGCCCTGGCCCAGATCACGGTGTACGCCGGGGCGATCATGGTGCTCTTCCTCTTCGTGATCATGCTTTTGGGGGCGGAGCGCATCGCGCCGGCGGTGGGGCCGTTCCGCTGGCTGCCGCGCTCGGCCATCGGGCTGGCCCTGGTCTTCCTGGTGACGGTGGGGAGCTCCGTAGCCAGCGGGCAGATCAACAGGCAGGAGCCGCCGCCCGCCGCGCCGCAGGTGCGCTTCATCCACGCGGCGGATACGGCCCCGGTTGACGTATACCTCAACAACCAGTTGATGATGGAGGGCGTGAACTTCCGCGACGCCACGGGGTACGTCAGCCTGGCCCCCGGCGAGTACGGGGTGACCGTCTTCCCCGCCGGGGCGGACCCGGCCACAGAATCGCCCGCCCTGTTGGGGGACCTGGTGCTGATGGCGGGCGACGCCGTCAGCCTGGTGGCGCTGGGCAACGGCAGCAGCCTGCAACTGGTCCAGATGGGGGACGACTTGCAGCCGGTGCCGGAGGACGGGGCGCGCCTGACCCTGCTCAACGGCCTGCCGGAGGCCGAGGCGGTCAACCTGGTGGACCCCGGCACGCGCTTCAACCCCACCAGCCGCTCCGCAGAACCCACCACCCTGATCGGCCAGGCGCACTTCGGCGAGACGGTGGAGACCCTGGCGCTGGAGCCGGTGGAGGGCCTGACGCTGCAAGTGGTCCCCGCCGACCAGCCGGAGGCCGAGCCGCTGGTGACCTACCGCGACCTGTCGCTGGAGGCCAACACCTGGAACCTGCTCATCGTGGCCCCGGAGCAGCTCGTGGACGGGCGGGAGCGCGTGGTGCCGCTGCACATCGCCACGCGGACGCAGCCGCTCTTCGGCAGCCCGCAACAGGTGGCCTGGGTGCTCTTCTCCGATTACCTGCTGCCCTTCCAACTGGTGGCCATCCTGCTGCTGGTGGCCATGATCGGGGCCGTCGTGCTGACGCGGGAGGAACTGCTGCGGGAGGCCAGGCCGCGCCGCCCGGTGGTGCGGCGTCCGCTGGCTGGCCCGCGCCCGGCCACGCCGACGGTGAGCGGCAACGGCGGGGAGCAGGAGCAGCAACCGGTCTCCACGCCGGAGGCGGGCGGGTAGCGGCCCCGGCCTGACGGAGAAAGGCGACACACTTATGGAACCGACAGTCTTTGCCCCCACGGACCTCTACGTGATGCTGAGCGCGGTGCTCTTTGTGATGGGGCTGCTGGGGGTGCTCATCCGCCGCAACGCGATACTGATCTTCATGTCGATAGAGCTGATGCTCAACGCCGGTAACCTGGCGCTGGTGGCCTTCGCCCGGCAATGGAGCCAGGTGGATGGGCAGGTCTTCGTCTTCTTTGTGATGACCGTGGCGGCGGCGGAGGTGGCCGTGGGGCTGGCCCTAATCGTGGCCATCTTCCGCACCAAGCACAGCATCAACATCGACGAGATGCACGAGATGGAAGGCTAGCAAGCTCCCGGCCCGCCGGCAGGGGCCTGTGGCGGGCGGGACGCCCAAACGATACCGGCATAGTGCACGCAACAAGGCTGGCGCGATTCTATGGAAAACTTCCCACAACTGGTCCCTCTGGTCATTTTTGCGCCACTGGTGGGGCTGTTGATCAACCTGTTCCTGGGCAAATATCTGGGGGAGCGCGGGGTGGGCCTGGTGGCGGTTGGCGCGGCGCTCACGGCGCTGGCTACGGCGGTCTTGCTGTGGATCAGCCTGGCCGCCACCGGCTACGAACCGGTCGTGGTGGCGCTGCCACTGCTGCCCGACTGGATTCGGCTCCCGACGGCGGCGGTGGACATCGCCTGGCAGTTCCGGGTGGATACGCTGAGCGTGACGATGATGCTGGTGGTGGCGGGCATCGGCTCGCTGATCCACATCTACGCCCAGGGCTACATGCACGGCGACCCGATGTACCCCCGCTTCTTCGTCTACCTCAACCTGTTTCTGGTCTTCATGATGCTGCTGGTGACGGCCAACAACTTCCTGGTCATGTTCATCGGCTGGGAGGGCGTGGGGCTGTGCAGCTACCTGCTGATCGGCTTCTGGTGGGACAAAAAGGAGCGCCCCCCCAACCCCAGGGACGCGGCCCGCTTTGCCACCGTGGGCTGGAAGAACTCCATCGCCGCCCGCAAGGCCTTCATCGTCAACCGCATCGGCGACTTCGGGCTGCTGATCGGCATCTTCCTGGTCTTCTGGACCTTCGGCACGCTGGACTTCTACAAGCCGGGGGAGGTTCCCATGGTGCCGGTGCACACGGGCGAGGAAGCGACGGCGGCAGGCGCGGAGGAAGTGGCCGCCCCGGCGGAGGAGGCGCACACCCCCGCCCAGGAAGGCGAGGGCCAGCCGCTGCCAGGGCCGCTGGCCGCGCGGATGGGCGTTTTTAACCAGGCGGAGCTGCTGCTGGCGGAGGGCGCGGAGGTGGGCTTTGGCCCCTTCTCCCTGCCCATCGACGTGGTGATCACGCTGATCACGCTGTTCTTCCTGCTGGGCGTCACCGGCAAGAGCGCGCAGATCCCGCTCTTCGTGTGGCTGCCAGACGCCATGGCCGGCCCCACGCCGGTCAGCGCCCTCATCCACGCCGCCACCATGGTCACGGCGGGCGTGTACCTCATCGTGCGCTGCAACGTGCTGTACCACGCCGCGCCGTTCAGCAGCGCGGTGGTGGCGCTGGTGGGGGCCTTCACGGCGCTGGTGGGCGGCTTCATCGCCCTGGGGCAGTGGGACATCAAGGCCGTGCTGGCCTACAGCACGGTGAGCCAGTTGGGCTTTATGGTGGCGGCGGCGGGCCTGGGCGCGTATGCGGCGGCCATGTTCCACCTGGTGACGCACGCCTTCTTCAAGGCGCTGTTGTTTTTGGGCAGCGGCTCGGTGATCCACGCCATGGAACACGGCCACCACCACACGGCGGAGCACGGGCACGCGCACGGCCACGAGCAGGACGCCCACGAGGACGAGGGCGAGCACCCCTTTGACGCGCAGGACATGCGCAACATGGGCGGCCTGAAGGACCGCCTGCCCACCACCTACTGGACCTACGTGGTGGCGGTGCTGGCGCTGGCGGGCATCTTCCCCTTTGCCGGGTTCTGGTCCAAGGACGAGATTCTGGCCGACGCGCTCAACGCGGGCTTTCTGGACGGACGGCTGGAGGGCTACCTGGCCTTCATCGTGCTCTTTGTGGCGGCGCTGTTCACCGCCTTTTACATGGGGCGGCAGCTCTACCTGATCTTCCTGGGCGAGCCGCGCACGGAGGCGGCCAAATACGCGGGCGAGCGGGCCTACGGCATGCGGGCGATGCTCAACGTGCTGGTGGCGCTGGCCGTCGGCTCCGCGCTGATCGGCCTGATCAACGTGCCGAGCGGCTTCTGGATCGTGGACCTGGTGGTGCCCACGCACGCCTTCACCGACTTCCTGGAGCACACCGTGCCCTACGCCCACGCAGCGGGCGCGCAGATGTTGCTGGCCATCCTGGCGGTGGGCGCGGGTTTGCTGATGCTCTTCCTGGCCGGGCAGGTGTATGGCCGCCGCCCGGTGGTGGAGGGGGACAGGGACCCGCTGGAGGCGCGCCCGGAGACGGCGGACATCTTCGCCTACGCCAAGGCCCGCATGTGGTGGGACGAGACCTACTACCGGCTCTTCGAGGGGCCATTCAACCGGGCCGCCCGCTGGCTGGCAGACAGGCTGGACTGGGCCTTTCTGCACGACTTTGTGCACGAGACGCTGCTGCGGGACACGTACAACGGCCTGGCCCGGCTGCTGACGCGGCCCGTGGACCTGGGCCTGATCGACGGCGCGGTCAACGGGCTGGCGCGCCTGATCCAGGCCATCGCCGCGCGGCTGCGGCGCGTGCAGACCGGCTACGTGCGCGTCTATGCGCTGAGCGTGCTGCTCGGCGCGCTGCTGGTGGTGCTGTTGCTGATGGCCCCGGTGCTGGGGGACCTGCTGGGGCTGTGACATCCCCTGCGACGTGGGAGCGCCTTCACGGCGGGGGGTGATAAGACACAGGTCTGCAACTTTGAGGAGTGAAGCAATGGCCGCGAAGAAGATATTGATGATTGTGGGGGACTACGCCGAAGACTACGAGACGATGGTGCCGTTTCAGATGTTGCTGATGGTGGGCCACGAAGTCCACGCCGTCTGCCCGGACAAAAAGGCCGGGGACACCGTCAAGACCGCCATCCATGACTTTGAAGGCGACCAGACCTACAGCGAGAAACCAGGCCATAACTTCAGACTCAACGCGGACTTTGACGCCGTTGATCCGGCGGCGTATGACGCCCTGGTTATCCCCGGCGGGCGCGCGCCGGAGTACCTGCGGCTGAACGCGCGCGTGCTGGAAATTGTGCGCCACTTTGCCGACGCCGCCAAGCCGATTGCAGCCATCTGCCACGGCCCGCAGATTCTGGAGGCCGCCGGCGTGCTGACCGGCAGAAAATGCACGGCTTACCCGGCTGTCGGGCCGAGCGTGACGACGGCGGGCGGCGAATACGTCGCCATCCCGGTGGATCAGGCATACGTTGATGGCAACCTGGTGACGGCCCCGGCCTGGCCCGCGCACCCGGCCTGGATCAGGCACTTTCTGGAGGTTCTCGGCACCAAGATAGAGCCGTAGCCTGCATCAGTATATTTCCTCCTGCAGGGGCGGCTCTGCGCGCCCTTGCAGGACCCTGTTTTTGTGTTTCAGGCAGAGAATTTCTTTACAGAACCATCCCTGAGCCGATATTGATCTCGTGTGCCTGACGAGGGAGACCGACTTATCATGGAGAATACCCCCATCTCGCTGACGACCGTTGTCCTGTTCGCCCCCTTCGTGGGGCTGCTGGTGACGCTGTTCATCCCCTGGAGGCGGGCGGATACCATCCGCTGGGTGACGCTGGGGACCACGGTGGTGACCCTGGTGCTGGCGGCCCTGCTGGCCCTCTCCATGGATTACAGCAACCCCGACCTGCAACAGGTCACCATCTACAACTGGATTCCGGCCTGGAACATCAGCTATTACGTCGGGGTGGACGGGCTGAGCATCCTGCTGGTGCTGCTGACGGCCTTCATCATGCCGCCGTCCGTCCTGATCAGCTTCCGGTCGATCACGGACCGCGTCAAGCTCTATTACGGCCTCATGCTGCTGCTGGAGTGGGCCATGCTGGGCGTCTTCATGGCCCAGGACCTCTTCCTGTTTTACGTCTTCTGGGAAGTGACGCTGATCCCGATGTACTTCCTGATCGGCATCTGGGGGGCGGAGAACCGGGTGTACGCGGCGGTCAAGTTCTTCCTCTACACGATGGCCGGGTCCATCCTGATGCTGCTGGCCATTCTGTTCCTGGGCAACCAGGGCGGCACCTTCGCCGTGCCGGAGCTGGTGCGCATGGTGCAGCGGGGGGAGCTGATCTACCCGGAGGGGGTGGAGACGCTGCTGTTCCTGGGCTTCGCCATCGCCTTCGCTATCAAGGTCCCGGTGTGGCCGCTGCACTCCTGGCTGCCGGACGCGCACGTGCAGGCCCCCACGGCGGGCAGCGTGATCCTGGCAGGCGTGCTGCTGAAGATGGGGACCTACGGCTTCGTGCGCTTCAACCTGCCGCTCTTCCCGCAGGCCAGCGTGGACTGGGCGCCGGTGGTGGCCACGCTGGCGGTGATCGGCATCATCTACGGGGCGTGGGTGAGCTACGGGCAGGACGACGCCAAGAAGCTGGTGGCCTATTCGTCGGTGAGCCACCTGGGCTTCGTGATGCTGGGCATCTTCGCCCTCAACAGCGCGGGCATCCAGGGCGGCATCCTGCAGATGGTGAACCACGGCATCAGCACAGGCGGCCTGTTTATCCTGGTCGGCATCCTCTACGAGCGACGGCACACCAAGGCGCTCAATGCCTTCGGCGGGGTGTGGAAGGCGCTGCCGCTCTTCGGCGGGCTGAGCCTGATCATCGTGCTGAGCAGCATGGGCCTGCCGGGGCTGAACGGCTTCGTGGGGGAGTTCACCATCCTGCTGGGCGCGTTCGGCAGCCCGGTGCTGGGCTTCTTCTTCACCTTCTTCGCCACGCTGGGCGTGATCATGGCCGCCATCTACCTGCTCTACATGTTCCAGAAGGTGTACATGGGTCCGCTGGACAAGAAGGAGAACGAGGAGCTGGCCAACGACCCGCTGAGCTGGGCGGAGATCGCGGCGCTGGTGCCGATTGTGATCCTGATCTTCTGGATCGGGCTGTACCCGGCCCCCTTCTTTGGCATGATGGACAGCTCCGTGGGGCAGTTGGTGGCGCAGGTGGGGCCGTTCGTGCAGATGGCCGCCGGGGGCGGGTGACCTGGCTGTGTCCTCTGCCAGGCGCAGAACCTGGCGGGAGAACGGCTATTCGAACCCGGCGGCGCTTTGTAGCGGCGGCATGAGTGCCGACGGACGGCGCGACCCATCGCGCCGCTACAGAGTTGGCCCTCAGATAACGGCGGGCGCATGTTCAGGTGCGCCCGCGTTTTTGATTTGATCTCCGGCACTCCTGGTACCAGCGGACGGCTTGCCGGGCCTGGGCCGGGGCGTTTAAAATACGGTTACCGGACGCCACCATCGAGGATCCGCTGGAGGTCTCACCATGACTGCTCATCGCCGCCTGGCCGCAGCCGGTTTGTTGCTGGCCCTGCTGGCGCTGGCCGCGCCGCCGCTGCTGGCGCAGCAGGCCGCCGCGCGGGTGCGCACCAACGTCAACCTCAACCTGCGCGCCGCGCCGGGCCAGTCCGCCGCCGTGCTGGCCACCATCCCCTACCAGACCACGCTGGCCGCCGACGCGGTCGACGCCCGGCGCACCTGGGTGCGGGTGACCTACCAGGGGCAGGTCGGCTGGCTGTACTTCTACTACCTCTCCGTGGAGGCGGGCAGCCTGGCGGCGCTGCCGGTTGCCGAACAGGAGCAGACGCTGAACGTCGTGCGCCCGGAGGGGGCGGAGGGTGGCGAATCCGGCGGGGAAGCGGACGCCCGGCAGGGGCCGCTCTTCTTCGCCATCGATGGGTTCAGCGTGCCGCACGTCTGGCAGAACTGGGTCCCGGCGGAGGACCGCGCCGACTCGGTGGCGGGGGCGCGGGTGGTGGTCTACGTGCGGGAGGAGGTGGGGTCCAGCGGGCTGTGCGCCTCCGGCAATTACGATTTCTACCTGGCCTATGTGGACTACGCGGTGCGCGTGGTGGACGGGGAGAGCGGCGCGACGCTGGGGCAGCGGACGTTCCGCCACGCCGGACAGGAGGCCCCCACCGCCTACGGGCGCTTCCAGGAGGCCTGGGCCTGGATGGGCGAGGTGCTGAGCGGCGGGGGATGAGGACGGCGCCGGCCGGCCGCCAGAAGAGGGCCACCCCCGGATATTCGGCTATAATGACCGCGTAAAAGCCGGTTGATGTTGGGCATAGGGAAAATAGGGAAAGCAGGGGAAGCCATGAACGGGAAACGGCGGTCTGTTCTCCACATGCTGAGCGTCGTTCTGCTGCTTGGGGCGGTGCTGGGGGCCGCGCTGCCGGCGGCGGCCCAGGGCGGCGTGCAGGTGCGGACCACCGCCAACCTTCACCTGCGCGGCGCGCCCACCACCGCCTCGCAAATCCTGACCACGATTCCGAACGGCACGCTGCTGACGGCCACGGCGATCAGCCCCTCGTACCGCTGGCTGCGGGTCTCCTACGCCGGGATGACCGGCTGGGTGTTCCGGGCCTACGCCGCGCCGGAGATCGGCAACGTCCGCACGCTGCCGATCTCCAGCCAGGGCATCCCCCCGGCGGTGACTTTTGGGGAGTTGGCGCCACGGGGGAGCGTGATCGTGGCCCCGACCGTGGACCTGAACATGCGCCTGGAGCCTGACCCGGAGGCCGACCGCATCACAATCATCCCGCGTGGCGCGCAGGTCTCGGCGCTGGCGGTGAACGCCAACGGCCTGTGGGTACTGGTGGAATACCGCAACCTGCGCGGCTGGGCGGCGGGGCGCTACCTGAACGTGGTCAGCGGCTCGATGGCGGCCCTGCCGGGGCCTTCCGGCCCGCCCAGCATCTCCTTTACGGCGGATCGCACGACCATCGCCCTGGGCGAGTGCGTGACGATAAGCTGGAACGTGCAGAACGTCCGCACGGTGTCCTACCAGGGCCAGGGCGTGGTGGGGCAGGGGTCGCGGACGGAGTGCCCGGCGCAGACCACCACCTACAACCTGCAAGTCATCACCCTGGATAACCAGGTCATCGAGCGCCAGATCACCATCACCGTCACCGGCACGGTGCCCGTCGGCGGGCAGACCAGCATCGTCTTCACCGCCAGCGTGTACACCATCAGCCCCGGCCAGTGCACGGTGCTGAGCTGGTTCGTGCAGAACGCGCAGGCCGTGTTCTACCAGAACCAGGGGGTGACCGGCACGGGTTCCCGGACGGAGTGCCCGACGGCGACCACCACCTACACGCTGCGGGTGATCACGCCGGACAACCAGACGCTTGAGCGCCTGCTCACGATCACGGTCACCGGCACGGCCCCCGGCGGCACCACGCCCAGCATCACCTTCACGGCCAGCTCGTACTCGATCACCAGCGGGCAGTGCGTGGTGGTAAGCTGGAACGTGACCGGCGTGCAGGCCGTGTTCTACCAGGGCCAGGGGGTGGTGGGGCAGGGATCACGGACGGAGTGCCCGACCACGACCACCACCTACACCCTGCGCGTAATCACGCTGGACAACCAGACCATCGACCGCCAGTTGACGGTCAACGTCTCCTGAGGGCTGGGGGGCGCCCCTCCTGCCGGCGCGATTGGTAATCCCCGGCCCAACAGGATACAATACGCAGGTGGGGATTGTGGACCATCCCCACCTGTTTCATTTGCAGCTTATTGGTCTCCGCTACCCCCTGCTTTCCAGGAGCGCCCATGTTTGAACTGCCTACCCTCGAAAGCCTCAACATGACCGCCGCGCTGCCCGCCGTGCAGTTGGTGGTGGGCGCGGTCGTGCTGCTGCTGATTGACGTGTTCCTGCCCGCCAGGCGCAGGAATCTGACCGGGTGGCTGGCCCTGATCGGCGTGCTGGTCAGCCTGGCGATCACGGTGGTCAACTACGACCAGGGCGGCGAGGCGTTCGGCGGCATGTTCGTCGCCAACTCCTTCACGCACTTCGTCAACGTGGTGGTGCTCCTCACCGCCGCGCTGGGCATCCTGCTGGCCATGGATTACCTGCGGCGCGCCCGGATCAACCGCAGCGAATACTACCTGCTGCTGCTCTTCACCAGCAGCGGCATGATGTTCATGGCCGGGGCCAACGACCTGATCGTGGTCTTCGTCTCGCTGGAACTGCTGAGCATCCCGCTGTACGTGCTCAGCGGCTTCCGCCGCCCGGAGGTGAAGAGCGAGGAGGCGGCGCTGAAGTACTTCCTGCTCGGCGCGTTCGCCAGCGGCTTCCTGGTCTACGGCATCGCCCTGATCTACGGGGCCACCGGCTCCACCCGCCTGCCGGACATCTGGGCCGCCGTGGGGGCGATGGTGGAGGGACAGACCCCGGCCCGCTTCCTGATGCTGCTGGGGGCGGGGCTGGTCACGGTGGCGCTGGGCTTCAAGGTGGCCGCCGTGCCCTTCCACATGTGGACGCCGGATGTCTACGAGGGCGCGCCGACGCCGGTGACGGCCTTCATGAGCGTGGGGGCCAAGGCGGGCGGCTTTGCCGCGCTGCTGCGCGTGCTGGTGGTGGGGCTGCCCACGCTAACGCTGACGGGGGCCACCGCCGCCGCCTGGCAGGATACCATCGCCATCGTCGCCGCACTGACCCTGATCCTGGGCAACACGGTGGCCATCATGCAACGCAACATCAAGCGTATGCTGGCCTACTCCTCCATCGCCCACGCGGGGTACATCCTGATGGCAGTGGCAGCGGCAGGCAACCCGGCGGTGGGGAACCAGGGCGTGCAGGCGGCGCTGATCTACCTGCTGACCTACGCCTTCACCAACCTGGGGGCCTTCGCCGTAGCCATCGCCGTGGAGCGCGACGACGGCTCCGGCGTGCTCATCGACGACTTCCGGGGGCTGGGCCGGCAGCGCCCGGCGCTGGCGCTGCTGATGGCCTTCTTCATGCTCAGCCTGACGGGCATCCCGCTGACGGCGGGGTTCGTGGGCAAGTGGTACGTCTTCTGGGCCACGCTGGACGCCGGGCTGGGCCTGCTGGCCGTGATCGGGGTGCTGACCAGCGTGGTCGGCGCGTTCTACTATGTGCGCGTGATCGTCCGCATGTTCCTGGAGGAGGGGGAGGCGGACATCAGCATGGCGCGGCTGCCGCGCACGCTGGGCCTGGCGCTGGCCGTGGCCGGGGTGGGGACCCTGGTCTTTGGCGTGCTGCCCTTCCTGGCGGCGGATATGGCCCAGGGCGTGATGCTGGCGGGGATTGTGCCCTAGCTTTTCAGGCCGGCCCGCTTAAATTACAGAATGGCGCATCCTGCCGGGCAAGATGCCCGGCTACTGCCTACTTGCTCTCCAGCCATTTCATGGCTTCGTCGGGGTCGCTGAACACGCGCACCTCAACGCCCCGTTCAAGATACTCGTTGACGATGCGGGTCATGTTCAGCTGGCCGATGACGTTCTCCGGCATTACCAAGGCCCAGTACTTCCACCCTGCTTTGATCACGCGGGGCGCCCAGTTTTCGTCGCCCCACGCCTTGTCCTCCGGGTGCAGGGCAGAGTTGCCCCTGTCGTCGGACAGCCATTTTTGGCAGCCGTTGCTCTCCAGTATCTCTGCCCCTCTGGTCAGGACTTCGCGGAAGTACTTACCGAAGACGAATCTGTGCCACTCGTGGTGCACGATTTTCTTGTCGGGATAGTAATACAGGGATGCGTACTCGTTGTCGATGATCGTCTGCCGCATGGGAGAGTCTCCTGTTATATTGTCCGCTTTCTGTATCTTTACTATAGGTTAATTTTTCAACCATGATATAAAAACCGCATAAATTCGGGAAAGGGCGGGCCGGGCAGCCCGTGACTCGCCTGTTCCCCGGACGTGGGGAGGGTTGGCCGCCCAGCGCAGCGCCGGTCCGCCAGGCGAGTCGGAAAGTTGTCAAAAAATTGTTCTTCTGCTAGGCTATCCTCGCAACGTGTGCCCTTATCGTATTCTTCCCGGAGGACAGCCGATGACCGAAGCCTTCGAGAAGCTGAAAGCGCTTTTAGACGAAAAAGGCTCGCTTACCGAAGAAGACATCGCGCAGGTTGAATCCCAGCTTGGCCAGATGACCGACGAGGAGCGGCTGTGGCTCTCCGTCGAGCAGCACGACAGGATGAAGCGGGAGGGAGACGAGATCACCGTTGAACAGTACCTGGAGGCGACCCAGGTGCTGGAGACTGCCGAACCCGGCAGCCCGGAGCACGAGAAAGCCAAACGGATCGTCGAGGCCTTTGAGAGCGCAGCCTGAGGCCCTCTGCTCCTCAACGCGGGCGAGGACGCGCCGCCGCACAGGCAGGGCGCGCCCGGCAGGCGAGCGGGTTTACCCCCGGCGGTGAGTGAACATCACCGCCGTTTGCTGGCTGATTGCCACCTGAATCGATCCCATGACCACCATCCACTTCGTCCGGCACGGGAACGTGCACAACCCGGAAGGCATCCTGTACGGTCGGCTGCCCGGCTTCCGCCTCAGCGAGGCGGGGATCGCCCAGGCGGAGGCGGCAGCGGCAGCGCTCAAAGGCCGCCCGCTGGCCGCCATCTATTCCAGCCCGCAGCTCCGCGCGCAGCAGACGGCGGCCCTCATCGCCCGCCACCACCCCGGCCTGAAGGTCAGGCGCACCGCCCTGCTGGACGAGGTGCACAGCCCGCACCAGGGGCGGCCCGTCGCGGAGATGGAAGCGGCGGGCTGGCGGCTGTACGAGAACCTGCCGCCCGGCTACGAAACGCCGCAGGACGTGCTGGCGCGTGTGCGGCGCTTCATCCAGCGCGTGCGCCGGGCGCATCCGGAGGGCGAGGTCGTCGCCGTCTCACACGGCGACGTGGTGCTGGCCCTGCACTTCTGGATGGCGGGCATCCCTTTTACGGACGACACCAAAAACGCCGCGCCGCTCTACCCGGCGACGGCCTCCATCACCACGCTGAACTTCGCCGACGGGGCCGCGACCCCGGCGATGGCGTACCACAGGCCGTATTGATGGATGCCCCCCGCGCCTGCCGCGCGAGGCGAGCTAGGCGCGGACCGGTAGCCGCTCCACGGCCTGGATGATCTGGTCGGCGGCGGCGGACAGGTCAACCTGGCCGGTATCGATGACCAGGTTGTAGAGGGTGGGGTCGTCCCACTCGACCTTGAAGAAGCGGTAGAGGAACTCGGCGGTGGCCCTGTCCCGCTCCAGGGCGTACTGGCGGGCCTTTTCCGCGTCCCAGCCCTCCTGCTCCTGCAAGCGCCGGACGCGCGCCTCCAGCGGCGCGACAAGCCGCACGTGCAGCACGTCGGGCTTCTTCTGCAGGATGACCTGGCCCCCCCGGCCAACGATGACGATGTTGTCCCGGCGGTAAGCGGCGTGGAGGACCGTCTGGATCATGTGGATGGCGTCGATCTCGTCCAGATGGCGGATGTACTTCTTCTCGACGCCGCTCTCGTCCCGCCGACAGATCGGCACGCGGGCCAGGATGCGCGCGCCCGGCGCGAAGAGGTTTTCCAGGAGGGTCCTGGTTTTATAGCTTTCCTCGGAGAAGTCGATGATCTCCTGCTCCGAAAGCCCCAGCCTGGTGGCCTCCCGGACCAGGAGATTCTTGTCGAAGTAGCTGTAACCGAGCCGCTGGCAAACCTGCTCCACGATCTGGCGGCAGCCGCTGCCAACCTGCCGGGAAATGGTGATAACAGCCATTGCGCCCCCTCCTTTCTTCACCGTCCTCCTGATTCCAGTGTACACCAGCAATTGAGGACATCAGGGACCGGCATTGCCGGAAAGGCGCGGGGAGGGCCACCGCCGGGGGGAGAGGCCCGCTCTAGCCCTGCAGGCCGCAGAGGGCCACGTCACATTCGAGGGGCAGGCCCTGGGCCACCCAGTTGCGCATGCCGCCCTCGACCTCGGTCACATGGCGGTAGCCCATCTGGCGCAGCAGGTCGGCGGCGGTGCGGCTGCGGTTGCCACTGCGGCAGATCACCATGATGGTGGCCTCCGGGTCCAGCTCCGCCGGGGCGCGGGCCTGCAACTCGTCCAGCGGGATGAGCACCGCCGCCGGAGAGCGGCCATCGTTGGCCCACTCCTCAACGGTGCGCACGTCCAGCAGGATGGCGTCCTCGTCGTTTTGCAGGCGGGACTGGGCCTCGCGCGGGCTGATCTGCGGGGGCAGGTCGCCGCCGGAGGCACACCCGGCCACCACAGCCGCCACAACCAGCAACAGGACAAACCAGCGAGAGAATCGCATACCCCACACTCCTCCATCAATCCGGTGGTCGCGGTCTGGGCCGCACCTGGACCCCTCCCCTGTTTAGACGCGCCGGGCAGCGCCCGGTTACAGCGAGCCTGCCGCGCCCACAAAAAAACGCGCCCGCCGTCCAGCATGGGGGGACAACGTGCGCGCGACGATGGCACCGGAAGGCCCGGCGCTGATTGTGACACGGAAGGCGGGGGCACGCCAGCCGGTGGCGATCCCTGCGGCCAGGGGGACAGCAGCGGGCCAGGATGCCCGCCAAGAAAGCGCGCCCGCCGCCCAGAATCAGGGGAAGAGACGGCGGGCGCGCGAAGATGGCAGCCGTTAGCGGGGCTACAGCCCGCCCTGCCAGCCGCGCCCGGCCCACAGGGGACGGCCACCTTCCTCCCGCAGGGCGACGGCCTGGCCCCGGCTGAGGTTCTCCAGGTGGCCGACCTCGAAGGACTCGCCCTCATAGAAGCCACGCAGAAGCAGCGGGTCCCCCGCCAGGCAGGAGAAGCCCTGCTCCTGGGCAAAGGTCCAGGCGCGCCCTTCCACGCTCAGCAGACCGCCGTCGGCCAGGGTCACCACCAGCGCATCTCCGCCGACCTGTTCCGCCCTGCCCGCCAGCTCGATCCAGGCCCCGCCAGCAACGGCCTGGCCGCCTTCACCCGCGCCGCCGGTTTCGCCCTCCTGGCCCCGGCTCCTATTATACCCCTGGCCGCGATAGGCGGGCGCTTCCGCATCCTCCGCAACAGCCCGCCGGGCGCTGCCCGCCGAGGCCACCGTCCGGTCCGCCGTGCGGTTGATGGCCCCGGCCACCAGAGCACCACTGAGGCCCAGCAACGCCACCCCAACCACGATTTTCTTCAACATGCTGGCTGCTCCTTTTTGTTTTCCATCGCTTCGCCTCATTCACGCACCATACGGCTCACCGGCCTGGCCGCCAGAGGCGCAGGCAGCAGCGAGCGGAAAAAGCGGGCGGTCACGTTTTTGACCCAGCGCCAGTGGATGCAGAAGTGCACGACCGCTGCCAGGATCAGGACCACGCCGCCCCAGGTGTGGATGACATCCCAGGTATCCCGGCTGAAGAGAAAGGCCGGGTCCCAGCCCGGATTCCTGCCGCCCTGATAGCCACCCACCGGCACAAGCAAAAAGTAAAGGCCCGAAACCGCTGTCACCAGGAAGCTGACCGCGATCACCCCGTCCACCACCAGGTTGAGCCAGGCCCCCCTGGACATCGGAGCGCAGCCGGTGCGCAGGCCGTTGGCGAGGCGGCGGGCCATCATGACCACCCATCCCCAATGGATGGTGAAGTGCACGGCCACGGCGGCGATCATCAGCACGCCGCCCCAGGTATGCAGCGCGTCCCAGGTGGCGCGGTCAAAGAGCACGGTCACGCCGTACAGCGGGTTACGCCCGCCCTGGTAGCCGCCAGCGGGCAGGTAGAGAAAATAGATGCCGGAGAGCGCGGCCACCAGGGCGCTCACAAAGACTCCGGCGTCGATGAGCCAGTTCATCCGCGTTTGCCCGGACATGCGAATCTGTTTGACCACCATCCGTCTCCTCAAGTTGACTTCCTTCACAGTCGCAACACCCTGCAAGATACACCCGGATTGTGAAGAGAATATATAGCGGCTCTAGCGTTTGCATGAAGTTTCCGGCTCCCCTTGCCCGGCAGGCGGTTTTGGCTAGGATCAAGGCTCAACCCCGGCCCTTGCCCGCGAAGCGACGACAGGCACGCCCATGCCCGACCTGACCACCCTGCTGCTGTTCATCACGGCGGCGCTCTCCCTGAACCTGACGCCCGGCCCGGACATGCTGTACGTGATGGCTCGCAGCATCGGCCAGGGGCGGCGGGCGGGGCTGGTCTCCGCGCTGGGCCTCAGCATCGGCTACATCGTGCACACGCTGGCGGCGGCCTCCGGGCTGGCGGCGCTGCTGCTCTCTGCGCCGCTGGCCTTCCACCTGATCCGGGTGCTGGGCGCGGCCTACCTGGCCTACCTGGGGCTGCGCGCGCTCCTGGGCGGGGGGGCCGCCGGGCAGGCCCCGCCAGCCGACGCGCCCTCCACACCACCGGAGGCCAGCCTGGGCCAGGTCTTCCGCCAGGGGGCGCTGACCAGCACGCTCAACCCCAGCATCGCCGTCTTCTTCCTGGCCTTTCTGCCGCAGTTCGTGCAGCCCGCGCAGGGGGCGGTCTTCGCCCAGATCGTCGTGCTGGGGCTGGTCTTCAACACCACGGCCACCACCACGCATGCCACCATCGCCCTGCTGACGGGCACGGCGGGCGACTGGCTGCGGCAGCGGCGTGGCTCTGCCCGCACCCTGCGCTGGTTCACGGGGATCATGCTGATCGCCCTGGGGGCGCGGGTGCTGCTGAGCGGGCTGGCGGGGTAGGGCTGCCCCTGCAATCCGGCTATAATAGCCCCCACGAGGCAGGCCACGCGGCAGCGAAAGGGAGCCAAGTGGACATCGACATCATCGGCAGCGAGCGGATGGGGAGCGGCCTGGGGCCGGGCTTCGCCTTCAAGATCACCGGGCGGTGAGGGGCGGGAGCCGGAGAGCGGGGAGATGACCCACGTCCCCACCTACTGCCCCAACTGCGGGGCCGCGCTGGTCCTGGCGGAGGCCTCCGGGCGGCAGCGCCCGGTGTGCCCGGAGTGCGGCTTCGTCTACTACGTCAACCCCATCCCGGCGGTGGGCGTGCTGATCGAGATGGAGGGCGGGCTGGTGCTGGTCAAGCGTGGGCAGCCGCCGGACGCCGGGGAGTGGGCGCTGCCCAGCGGCTTCATCGAGGCCGACGAGAGCGTGGAGGAGGCCGCCATCCGCGAGGCCAGGGAGGAGACCGGCCTGGAGGTGGCCCTGAAGGAGATGATCGGGGTGTATTCCTTCCCGGACGGCCCGCCAACCAGCGGCATCATTGTCTTCTACCGCGCCCGTCCGGTGGGTGGCGCGCTGCGCCCCGGCGACGACGCGGAGGCGGTGCGCGTCTTCAAGCCGGAGGCATTGCCGGCGCTGCCCTTCCGCACGCACCGCCAGGCGCTGTGGCAATGGCGGCTGCGCCACAGCGCCCGGCGGGACGCCCCCCGCCAGGCCGAGCGCGAGGACTTCACCATCCGGGAGGCTGTGCCCACGGATGCGGCCCGCATCCTGGCGCTGGCCGCGCTGATCCCCGGCAAGATCGCGCCCGACCCGGACCTGCAACGGGCCGCCACGCAACGGCTGCGCGAGTACCCGGCGCTGATCGTCTTCGTGGCGGAGACTTACCCCCCCGACCCGCAGGTAATCGGCTTCGTAGCCCTCTCCCACGTGCCGACCCTGACCGGGAGCCTGGGCTGGATTGACGCGATGGTGGTGGACCCGGCCTTCCGCCGCATCGGCGTGGGGGCGGCCCTGCTGGAAGCCACGCTGCGCCACGCCGACCGGCTGGGCATGAGCGACATGTTCGTCAACACGGAGCGGGCCAGCGAGATCGCCCGCGCCTTCTACCGCTCCAGCGGCTTCCAGGAAAGCCACGTCACGCGGCTGCGGCTGCGCCCGTGGGGCGGCTAGATGGGCAGGCGGATGCAGACCGTGGTGCCCTTGCCCGGCGCGCTGCAGACCTCCAGCTCGCCGTTGTGCAGCTCCACCAGCCGCCTGGCGATGACCAGCCCCAGCCCCACGCCCTGCTGCTCGTACACCGTGCGCTCGAACTGCATGTAGGCCCCGATCTGTTTGATCTGCTCGGCGGTCATGCCCCGCCCACGGTCGCGGATGCAGAGCCGGAATTCCCGCTTGCTCCGGTTGGAGCGGACGTGGACGGGCTGGCCTGGCTGGGAGAACTTGAAGGCGTTGTCCACCAGCTCCAGCACGATCTTCTGCAGGTTATCCCTGGAGATCTGCAGGGCAGCCTGGCAGGTATCCACGAACAGATCGTCCTGCCGCCCGACCTGGCGGGCCACCTCCACGGCCTGCTCGTGGATCACTTTGCCGGAATCCCGGATGATGTGGTTGCGCAGGGCCTCCACCTGCTTGCGGTCCGTGGCGATCAGCTCGATCTGGGCGTAGGCCAGGTAGTTCTCGATGAGCCGATGCAGGCGGCGGCTGTTCCTGAGGACGGCGCGGGACATGTTCAGGACATCTGCGGGCCGCAAGGTCTCGTGCATGTCCACCAGCAGCTCCGCGTTGCCCAGGATGATGGCCAGCGGGGTACGCAGCTCGTGGGGCAGGGCGTAGATGATGTTGCGGCGCAGGGTGGACAGGGTGGACTCAAGCTGCTCGTCGAGGATGCGGCGTTTCTTGAGCTGGGCCTTGATGGCGGCCAGCAATTCCTCCCGCGTGAAAGGCTTGGTGAGGTAATCGTCCGCGCCGTGTTCCATGCCCCGGCGCATGTCCTCCCTACCGTTCCTGGCCGTGAGAAAGATGAAGGGGGTCGTCGCCGTCTGGGGGGAGTTGCGCACCTCCTGGAGCACGGCGTAGCCGTCGAGGTCGGGCATGCTGATGTCGCAGAGCACCAGGTCCGGCAGGGTCTCCTGCACGATCTGCACCCCGTCGGTGCCCCTGCCCACCCCCTGCACCTTGAAGCCCTCTACCTCCAGGGTGTCGGTAATAAGACGCAATACAGGGACATCGTCCTCTATCACCACAATGTTTGCCATGCCCTTACCCCCTGCCTGCTGACCCTGCCAGGGCCACCCAACTGACGAATCCCCCCCCCAAGCGAACGATGGAAGCGCGGCTGGGCGGGCCGGTGCCCCGCCCCCTGTACGGAGAAGCGTCACGCCATGGCTCGGCATGCTCTGTTACGCTGTTTTCTGCTACGACTCATTATAGTCGAAACAGGCCTTAGCATTTAGAAAAAATTTGTAAATTTACCCTTGTTTATGGTTTCTTACTTCTGGGGCGTGGAAGACAGCCGCGCTGAGGGGGTGGGGAGGGCCGAACGGGGGCACGGGCCGACGCCTGCGGCCCGGCGGGGGCGCTGTGGGGGTCGGCAGGCGGGGGAGGGCCAACCGGCGGCGACGCGACAAAGCCAGCCCGCGCTGGCATTGCCTACCCCTGGGCGTCCAGCCAGCGCAGGAAGCCCTCGCTGAGCGCCCCGAAGGATAGCCCCAGCGCGGACTCGGTCGCCGCCGCCAGGTCCATCTCGGTGGCCATGGCCCGCAGCCAGGCGTTGCGGGCCTGGTCGCCGTAGGTTTCGCTGACGTAGCGGACGAAGGCGTAGCCCTGCGGATAGACATAGGGCCACAGGCTGCGCGGCGTCGTCTCGAAGACGCTGATGGACTCCCAGGCAGCCAGGCCGGTAGTCCGCCGCCAGTCCTGCACCTGCTCCAGGCGGCTGTTGCGCTGGGAGACGGTCCAGAAATGCGAGGCCACGTACTCGGAGACGCCCTCCGCCAGCCACCAGGGCCAGCGCCCGCGCGTCGTCCCGGCCATGTCGAACATCACGAAGTGGGTGAACTCGTGGGCCAGGGTGGCCTCCCCCGGCGCGTCGCTGGCCACCAGCTTGAGCGACTCGCCCGGCTCGTTCCAGCCGGAGATGGGGTCGGTGATGCTGAGGCGGGTGGTGGCGATCAGGTCCCAGGGGTTGTCGTAGAGCTTGATCTCGCTGAGGCCGGCGGGGGTGTGGCCCAGGCTGGCCGTGACGTGCGCGTAGACCGCCGGCAGCGAGTCGATCAGTCGCTGAGCGACGCTGCCCAGGCCGGGCGCGGCGTGCACGCGGAAGTGCTCGGTCTCCGACGTGAGCCAAAGCTCCCCGGCGTAGCGCCAGCGGCCATCCTCGCCGCGCAGGAAGCGGACCGGAAAGTCTGCCCCCCGGCTGACCTCCCGCTCCAGGATCGTGGTCCAGGCCACGTGCAGGTCGCCGGTCGCCCGGTCGCCCTCGATGGTCAGGTTGCGGACGCTGAGGTCAAAGCGGTTCAGCCCGGCGCGCCTGGCCCAGTCCTCGGCCCAGCGGGTGTGCTCCAGGGCAAAGACCGGGTCGGAGAGGTCCACCATAGCCAGGTAGCCCTCCAGATCGTGCATCAGGACGGCGGTTTCCATAGCGCCCAGCAGCGCGGCGATCTCCTCGCTGGCGTCCCCGCGCGCCACGGGAGTCGGCGTGGGGGCGGGGGTGGGGATGGGCGTGGGGAAGAGCGCCGCCGCCGTGAGGGCCAGGTTGGGGTCCGGCGTGAGGGTCGGCGCGGCGCGCAGGCCACCGCTACAGGCGGCCAGCGCCAGCAGGATCAGGGCCGCAAAAACGCGCGTCACACGCGGGGCATGCATGGGCGTTCCTCCGCTCATCGTCGAACCAGGCCAATACCGGACGGTCCTTCCGCCGGGGACGGCCCTCAATCATACCACGGGCCAGGCGGGCGGGGCGGCTTTTTGTGACTTTCCGCGCCCAAAGCGCGACACGCTTCCGCCCGGAAAGATGTATACTGCCTGCACAAGCGCCGCAAGACCGCAACCTGTGAGGGCAAAGCCATGCGCAGAACCGCCATCCTGATCCTGCTGGCAGCGACCCTGGCCGCCTGTGGGGGCGCGGAGCCGCCCGCCGCCACGCCAGCCGGGGCCAGCCCCGCCGTCGCCCAGACGGCCACCCCCTCTCCGCCGCCGACCGAGGAAGCGCCCCCGCCGACGGCCACCGCGCCGCCCACCGCAACGCCGACCGGGCAGCCCACAGCAACGTCGACCAGCCCGCCCACCGCAACGCCCCTCCCGCCGACGACCCTGGCCGCCACGGACTCCGGGCTGCCATGCGCCCCCCAGGCCGCCGCCACTGACGGCCCGCACGTGGCGATCTGCACCAGCGCGGCCACACTGCGCGTGGACGAGACGGTCTCCCTGGTGGGGGAGCCGGTGGGCATCACGCTGCTGGACTACATGATCATCCTGCGGGACCGGGACGAACGGGGCGGCCTGCTCCAGGTGCGCGTGACGCACGAGGGGGCGGTGAGCGTGCAGGAGACGGACAGCCGGGTGGTGGGCTTCGTCTCCGCCCAGGCCAGCGCGGAGCGCGTGATCGTGGTGCTGCGCGGGGTGGGGGCGGGGACGGTGGAGGGCGGCATCGTCGCCACCGGCGAGGTGAGTCAGGACGAATGGGGCGGCGGGGAGTCCGCGCTGGTGACGATCACGGTCGGCGAGCCGTAGCGGGCCTCAAGCGGCCCAACCCCGGCGGTGGCGGCGGGCGCTCGCCGGTCAGGGCGCGCCCCGCCGGTAGACCACCAGCCGCTCGCAGGGCGGCAGGCTGCTGCCGTCGGTGCGCAGCACGGTCAGGCGCAGCAGGTAATAGCCAGGCTCCAGGATGTTCAGGTTGACCGTGCCCACCAGCACGCCATCCCGCACCGGCGTGCGCGACGGCGCGCCGATGAGCGACCACTCGCGGCGCACGGCGGTGGGGGCGACCCGATCCCCCAGGTAGGCCAGCTCCAGGCGATACTCCCAGAAGAGGGAGTCGGCGGCGCTGCCGTAGACGGCGAAGGTGGCCGGAACCTGCGCCCCCTCGCCGGGCGCGTCGATGGTCACGGCGGGGTTGTCGCAGGAGGGGGCGGGCGCGGTGGG